>Ga0209628_10003858_pt1 | contig 10656 bp, 8 predicted proteins | sample TergutCu122P4_FD_187285 | JGI IMG/M metagenome (GOLD analysis project Ga0209628, IMG submission 187285) | Cubitermes ugandensis P4 segment gut microbial communities from Kakamega Forest, Kenya - Cu122 P4 (SPAdes) (version 2) | ecosystem: Host-associated > Arthropoda: Insects > Digestive system >... | reverse complement strand
GGTGGTGAGATGATTTTTTTTGCGGGGTGGGTTATGTGGGGGGGTGGGGTCTGGTTTACACAGCGGTTTACACAGATATTTGAATATCCCTAAAAGGACACCCTTCCAAATGGTCGTTCACATACCCTACTGCTTGCAAATGCGCGTAGCAAATGGTTGTGCCGAAGAATTTGAAGCCCCGTTTCTTCATGTCGCTGCTAATGGCATCAGACAAGGGCGTGGAGGGAGGAATTTGGCTCAATGCAGTCCAATGATTGATAACAGGCTTGCCGTCAGGTAGAAAGGTTTTCAAATAGTTACAGAAACTTCCGAACTCTTTTTGCACTTTCAAAAAGGATTGTGCATTTGAAATGGTTGCTTTTATTTTCAGTCTGTTGCGGATAATTCCGCTGTTTTGCATCAGATTTTCCACATCCTGTTCGGTCATTCGGGCGACTTTTTCAGCATCGTATCCGGCAAAAGCGTCGCGGTAGGCATCGCGTCTTTTGAGTATGGTGAGCCAGCTTAACCCTGCCTGGGCACTTTCTAACACAATAAATTCAAACATTTTATGGTCGTCGTTAACCTCCCTGCCCCACTCTTCATCATGATATTTTAGATAAACGGGGTCGGATTTACACCAGCCGCAACGGTCAATTTTTTCTTGATTCATAGCATCATTGTTATTGTTGATTGACGCGAAAATAGAAAAATATACTTTTGCAACATCAAAAATATTTAAGTATGAAACGAAAACTTTTCCTTTATTGTAGAAAATTTTCTTATTCAACTCAACACCGGAATGAAATATTCGATAAAACTGTAACCATTACATAAAAAAATATATTTTTGCCACGGGTAAGTCTCCTACGATCTGCTCCCTTTTAACTCCCCCAGGACAGGAATGTAGCAAGGGTACATCGGTTGTAGCGATGCGATAGAAGTAGCTTGCCCTTTTTTATTTTAAGTAACATGTTTTTAAAGATTTATCCGCAGAACCCAAACCCGAAAGCCGTTCAACAAGTGGCGGAATGTTTGCGCGATGGCGGAATTGTAATTTTTCCTACCGACACTATTTACGGGATGGGGTGCGACATTTATAAGCCCAAAGCTGTGGAAAAAATTATCTCCATTTTAGGAGAAACCAAGAAAAAAAACGCACTTTCTTTTATCTGCCACGATTTTAGCCATCTCTCAGATTTTACGACTCCCATAGAAAATCACATTTTTAAAGCAATGAAACGTGTGCTACCGGGTCCGTACACATTCATCTTAAATGCAAATAATCACGTACCTAAAATGATTCACGGGACAAAGAAAACTGTAGGGATTCGTGTTCCCGACAATAACATTATTCGCGCCATCGTGCAGGAATTGGGACACCCTGTTTTTTCTACTTCTATTAAAGACGATGATGAAATTATGGAGTATATTACTGACCCCGAACTGATTTACGAAAGATATTGCGACCTTGTAGATATTGTTGTGGATGGCGGATATGGGGATAATATTCCTTCAACAGTTGTGGATTGCACTTCCGGAACGATTGAGATTGTAAGGGAAGGGAAAGGAGACTGCGGAGTGTTTGAGTAAAGATTATTTGCTAACCACTAATACACTTTCAAATGCTCGTCGTTAATTATCACCGTATCACCTACTTGTTTAATAATAGCAATGCCGTTTTTAACACACTCTTGTTCCAATTCGTCGTAAAAACTCAGTGAAGCTAATCCGAGATAAATATTAAAATCTGAATAATCGGGACATAAAATTCTAAAAGTTTCTGCTTTTTTTATTACTTTCTGAACATCATTTTTATGTGCTTTTGACTTCACTTCAACAATAGCAACCGAACTGTCGTTGTACATTACAATATCATATTCATCTTCAAGTTTTTTTCCTTTTGGTTTAACTTTTTTTCTAATTTCATTAAAATGTTCACCGAAAAAGTTTTGTTGTTCATTTTCAAAAGAATTAAAAAAATACTCTTCGGCAAATGAACCGAAATTATTAGCCCACGAGCCCAAAAGTTCTTCTATTTTTTTCATTCGTTTTACAGATTTTTCATATTCTTTATCAGATTTGATAGTGGATTCGTTTAATAATCGCTCTTTTTCTTTTATTATCCGTTCATTTTCGGCGATTTGTTCTTTAAACAGTTGCTCATTTTCTTTTTGAATTTGTCTAGTTTCGGCTAATTGTTCGGTTAGAATCCTGTCGGTTTCGGCTAATTGTTCGGTTAGCATCCTGTCAGTTTTTGCGAATTTTTCAGTTAGAATCCTGTCGGTTTCTGTGAATTTTTCAGTTAGAATCCTGTCGGTTTTTGTAAATTTTTCAGTTAAAATGCGATCGGTTTCGGCTTGTTTTTCGGTTAAATAACGATTACATTCATAAATAAAAGCCATCATAGCTTCGTAAGTAAGAGGAATTTGTTGGGGCGTTTGATTGTTCATAATATTGAAATTTAGATAATTATAGATAGTTTTTGTTAAAAGAAAGATGTTTTACGGAATATCAAAGTCTCTGCCTAAATCTCGGCGGCAAAAATACACTTTCAAATGGCGTTTGTCAAGGGGGGCTATCTTTTTGTTTCAACAAAAAATTACTATTAAAAAATAATTTTGCCGCAAATTTTACGTTTTTGAAAGCAAAAAATGGATTTAGCATTATGTTTAATAAACGACTTACTTTTTTCATCTTGAGTTTTTTGCTCTGTGCCTTTGCCTCTGCACAAGAATATTTTGCAAAAGCAAAATTGGATTCTGCACACATTCTTATCGGCGATTATTTGAATGTACATTTGGAAGTAACCGTCCCCAAAGGAAAATCGGTGTTTATTCCGCAACTCAACGATAAAATATTACAAGAAGCGGAAGCTCCTTTCGATTGGATTGGTAATTCGACATTTGACACAATTGTTAATAATGATTATTACACTATTAAACAAACAATAACAATAACAGCTTTTGATTCGGGAAGTTACGCATTCCCTGCAATTCCTGTATTTGATATAGATTCGCAAATTGTGGCGCAAACCAATCCGCTATTTTTCGAAGTAACTACAATTGCTGTTGATACTACAGCCGCTATAAAAGATATTAAAGGGATTGCAAAAATTCCGGTTACTTTTCATGAATTGTGGCTGTATATTAAAAAGTATTCCCTATTTATGCTGGTGGGTTTGTTAGTGATTGGATTAATTGTTTATTTGGTTTGGCGATATATTAAAAAGAAGCGGGCGCAAAAACCACTGCCGGTGGTTAAACCAAAACCCAAAATTAAACCGCATATTACTGCATTAAAAGAATTGGAAAAACTGCGACAGAAAAAATTGTGGGAACAGGGAAAAACCAAAGATTATTACACCGAACTCACCGATATTGTAAGAATTTACATTGATGGTCAGTGGAATATTGGTGCCATGGAGATGGTAACTACCGAAATTATGGAGGCGCTGAAAAATACGGAAATTCATAATGAAATCTTGAAAAGACTTGAACAGGCGTTTTCTATTGCTGATTTGGTAAAGTTTGCCAAATACTCTCCCCTCCCCACCGACCACGACCTCTCTTTTAAAAACTGTAAAGAGTTTGTGGAAAGAACGGCGGAAGTAATGATTAGTGATTTTAATGCTTAATGGAATACTTTAATTTTTTAAATCTTAAATTTTAAATGAATATAATCACTTTTTTTCAGGGCATTGAATTTGCAAACCCTTACTATTTTTTGCTACTGTTATTAATTATACCGGTGGCAGTGTGGCATTATTTTTTTCGCAAAAGGATGCAAACCTCTTTTACGGTGCCCACTACTGAGATGTTTAAAAAAATTGGTAAAACATGGAAAGTACGTCTGCGTTGGATTCCCACTTATTTGATGTTGCTTGCTTTTATTTCTTTAGTGGTGGCTTTAGCAAGACCGCAAACCTCTTTTCGGCTAAATAATGTGGAGGTGGAAGGGGTGGATATTGTACTCGCCTTGGATATATCAGGCTCTATGAAAGCGATGGATTTCCGTCCTAATCGTTTGGAAGCCTGCAAGAAAGTAGCCGAAGAATTTATTATAGGGCGCCCAACAGACAGAATCGGGTTAGTAGTATATGCCGGAGAAGCTTACACACAATGTCCTGTTACCAGCGACCATAATACTTTGCTTGGTTTATTGCAAAAAGTTAAGTTTGATATTATTGAAGATGGTACCGCTATTGGCGATGGTTTGGGAACTGCCGTTAACCGTCTGCGGGAAAGCGAAGCAAAAAGTAAAATTATCATCCTGCTTTCCGATGGAGTAAACAACAGTGGTTATTTAGATCCATATTCGGCAGCTGAAATCGCTAAAAATATGGGTATTAAAGTTTATACTATTGGTGTGGGAACAACAGGACAAGCCCCCTATCCTACACCTTACGGAACCGCAATGATGCAAACCGAAATTGACGAACGTCTGCTGCAAACTATTGCGCAAGTAACCGGCGGAAAATATTTTCGAGCCACCAACAATGATAAATTGAAAGCGATTTATACTGAGATTGATAAAATGGAGAAGACCATCCTCAATGAGACTATTTTTGAAAACAAAGCCGATGCTTTTTTTCCATTCCTGTTCATCGGCGTACTTCTGTTAATTTGCAATATATTGCTGAGATATACGGTATTTAGAGTGAATCCGTAGTTATCGAAATTACCACGTTGCGTGCAATGGCATTTTATCTGTGCTAAAAAAAACTACTTTTGCCGCTGAATTGTAAGTTGAAAATAATTACTACTATAATGATAAATTTTAAAAAAATTGGAGAACACTCATATCCATGGGATATCATAATGCCTTATTACCGGTTTGCTCTATGTGATGTTTACTTTAAAGAGTACATGGTGATGGGTCGCGAAAATATTCCGCCGCCCGGAACACCTGTTTTTGTAATTGCAAACCACCAAAACAGCGTGCTTGATGCGCTTGTAATTGTGGGTATGTTTAAAGATTATCGTCAACCTGTTTTTTTAGCACGTGGTGATGTTTTTAAAAACAATACTGTGGCAAAAATTTTACGATTTTGGAGAGTCATGCCCACCTATCGCTTAAAAGACAGCGGAGGTAAGTCGGACCTTATGAAGAATTTGGAAACTTTTCAAATAGCCAGCAATATTTTAAAAAATGGTGGGGTAATTGGCATGTTTCCTGAAGCAGGACACCAACAAGGGCGCTATCTAAGCACTTTTAAGAAAGGAGTGCCCCGAATTTGTTTTGAAGCAGAAGAAGTTGCAGATTATCAACTTAATTTACAAATCCTACCTATAAATTTAAACTATTCAAACATTTTTAATTTCAGAGAAAAAGTGCTCGTTGAAATTGGAAAACCATTTAGATTCAATGAGTTTTTAGAAACCTATAAGAACAATCCTAACGATGCTTATCTTCAGTTTAACGAAAAAGCGCGCGCCATTTTAAAGTCAATGGTAATGGATATTGATGATGAGGAACATTACGAACAATATAATCTTCTTCGTGAGATGGTTCGACATTACCGTATCAAAAATAACTACAAAAAATACCATTACTTTGATGAGTTTTGCGAAGAAAAAAAAGTAATCTCGGAAATTGATGCTCTCAAAGAAAATGCTCCTGAAAAGTTTGAGACTTTAATGACGGAAACCAAAGAGTATTCAGGAGCATTAAAAAGGTTGAATGTTAGAGATTGGTTGGTGAATAAAAAGCTAACAGTTTGTGGATTAGTTTCAAAAACATTACTCATGGCGTTATTTTTTCCGTTTTTTGTTTTTGGTTTTATCAACAATATCACCCCTTGTACGCTTGCCACTTTTTTGACAAAAAAAATAAAAGATAAAGTTTTTACCGGTTCTATTCAATTTGTAATAGGTTTTATATTTTTCCCGATTTGGTATTTGTTGATATTACTTGCTGTCTCGTTAATTTCACATAGTTTTCTTATAGGGCTTTCATACACTGTATTGGCGTTTATTTCTCTGTTTGTGTATTTTAGATATAGAGTAACCACGTTAAAACTTTGGCACTCTTGGCGTTATTTCTTAAAAAGAAAAACAGAAGATATACAGCAACTACAAGAACTAAAAAGTAAGATTTTATTATTTTTTTGCACTACTGACCAACTAAAAAAATAAAGGGCGTTACACTGTCCTATTCGGCTGATAGATTGTTAATAGAGGTTTTTAATGATTTTGCCCTGTTTTTGTCTCTATCATCATTAATAGTCTCTGTAATTTTTATATTTTTGCCACCTATTAAGAAACAAAATATGGCTATTCAATTAAGTGAACAGGAAATTATTAGAAGACAAAAATTGCAGGATTTTACAACTCTCGGTATTGATTGTTATCCTGCGGATTTGTATGAAGTAAATGTTAATTCTGCAGAAATTTTGGAAAATTTTCCAAAAGACAATACGCTTTATCAAGATATAAGTTTTGCCGGAAGAATTATGAGTCAGCGTATTATGGGTGCGGTGGCTTTTTTTGTGCTGCAAGATGCCGTGGGAAAAATTCAAATTTACGCCAAACGAGATGAACTTTGCCCAAACGAAGATAAAACGCTTTACAACAGCGTATTTAAAAAATTAGATATCGGCGATATTATTGGCGTAAAAGGTTTTGTGTTTACTACCCAAACTGGTGCTACTTGTATTCATGTTAAGGAGTTTACAATTCTCAGCAAATCATTGAAACCGTTGCCCATCGTAAAAGAAAAAGAGGGCGAAGTGTATGATGCTTTTCAAGACCCCGAACTGCGCTACCGCCAACGTTATGTGGATTTGATTGTGAATCCGCATATCAAAGACACGTTCATAAAACGCACAAAATTGGTGAATGAGATGCGTAACTTCTTGAACGACAAAGGATATTTGGAAGTGGAAACGCCGATTTTGCAACCGCTGTACGGCGGTGCAGCGGCTCGTCCCTTTAAAACCCATCACAATAAATTGGATATGACCCTCTATTTGCGTATTGCTAATGAGTTGTATTTGAAGCGGTTAATTGTTGGCGGATTTGATGGCGTGTACGAGTTTTCCAAAGATTTTCGCAACGAAGGAATGTCGCGCTTTCACAATCCCGAATTTACGCAAATGGAACTTTATGTGGCGTATAAAGATTACGAATGGATGATGAATTTGGTGGAAGAGATGGTGGAACAGGTGGCACTGGCACTGCATGGAACAACACAAGTGCAAGTAAGCGAGAATGTTATTGATTTTAAACGTCCATGGAAACGCTACACAATGTATGGTGCTATTGAGCATTTTACAGGAACAGATATTTCCAATATGGATGAAAAAGAGATGGCGGCGTTTGCCAAAAAATGCGGCGTGCACGTGGACAATACGATGGGGCGCGGTAAGCTGATTGACGAAATTTTTGGGGAAACCTGCGAAGAACACCTGATTCAGCCTACTTTTATTTACGATTATCCGATTGAAACTTCGCCGTTAACCAAAAAACACCGTTCGAAACCTAATCTGACCGAGCGTTTTGAAGCGGTTTGCAACGGAAAAGAGATTTGCAACGCCTATTCCGAGTTGAACGACCCCATTGACCAGCGCAAACGCTTTGAAGAGCAATTAGAACTCGGCAAGCGCGGCGACGAAGAATCTATGGTGCTGGACGAAGACTTTTTGCGCGCGCTGGAATACGGAATGCCTCCCACCGCCGGATTGGGTATCGGAATTGACAGACTTTCCATGATAATGACCAACTCTAACTCCATACAGGATGTGCTCTTCTTCCCGCAGATGAGACCGGAATGAATTAGTTCAATAGTTCAATAGTTCAATAGTTTAAAAGTTCAATAGTTATGGGCACAGTGAGTAATTTTGAGGATTTATATATTTGGCAGATAAGTAGTGAGTTTTGTAAAAACATTTTCAAAATCATTAATTATAAAGAGTTTTCAAAAGACTTTAGACTAAGAGATCAAATCAGAGCCTCATCAGGTTCAATTATGGATAATATTGCAGAGGGCTATGAACGAAGTGGGAATAAAGAGTTCATACAATTTCTTTTCATATCAAAAGGCTCTTGCGGTGAATCTCGCTCACAACTATATCGTGCATTTGATTCTAAATATATTTCAGAAGAAGAATTTACAGAGTTAAAAGAGCAAACAGTAAAAATTTCTTCAGCTATAGAGAATTTAATAAAATATTTAATGCAATCAGAACTTAAAGGTAGCAAATACAAAAAACAACAATAACTTTTAAACTATTAAACTATTGAACTATTGAACTATTGAACTATTGAACCAAAAAAATATGAAATACGCCAACATCAGAGAAGATGAATTAAAAAACAAAGTATCCCAAGATTTTTTTTGGCTTTACGACCATACAAAAGTCATTGGGAATGTGGACTTTTGTGTTTGTTTGCCTCAAAGCAACAAGGGGATGAATCCACTTGTTGAAACCCAATCGCTATTATGGGCAGAAGCGAAAAAAGAGTCATCAGACATATATAAGTCTTTTATCCAACTCATATTGACCATTGGTAAAGCGCGTACTTTCGATAAATATCTTCCCCCTGCTTTTTTAGGCGCTTTCGACGGTGAAAAAATAGCTTTCATTCCCTATAATGAAGTTCAAGATATTTTTTATTTAAACGACTTTAATTGGAATGTCGCTCCTTCTAATCACGAAACAAAAGAATTTAGACTTATTTACGAAAGGATTGTAGGGACATTGCGTGCAACATCACTACAGTTCAATTATTTAAAAGATGATTTTGAACTAAAACGATTTATTAAAACCAATTTTGCCGATACTAAATTTGGTTTGACAAAAATTAAGATTGACAAAAACAATTTTTTGAATATCTACAATAAATGGTTAGATGTTGTTAAGCCTACGATTCAGATTGATGATTGGCAAGAAGAGAAAAAAAACGGTATTCTTGATGCTGATTTTTATCTCGCTGACTTGATTTCAGCGGAAAATAAAACGTTGAAAGATAAATTATCGATTCTACTTAACACTGATTTGTACGAAATTAACTTTGAAATCCCCAATTATAACAAGAAACTTTTTTCTCGAATAGGTTTTTCAGACAACCAAAAAGCGCATACACAATTTTGGGCGAAATATGAACGTCCGCCGTTAGAGGTTTATTGGGATTATATTGTTGACCATCGCCATTTGCTTGTGCCACAAGACATCCGAGAACGTAAAGGCAGTTTTTATACCCCGAGAATTTGGGTAGAACTATCTCAAAAATATTTGGCAGATGTTTTGGGTGAAGATTGGCAGGATGAATATTATGTATGGGATTGTTGCGCGGGGACAGGAAATCTTTTGGCAGGTTTAACCAACAAATACAATATTTGGGCTTCCACTTTAGATAGAGCCGATGTGGATGTGATGAAAGACAGAATAGAAAACGGTGCCAATCTTTTAGAAAGTCACGTTTTTCAATTCGATTTTTTGAACGATGATTTTTCAAAACTCCCGCAAGGTTTGCAAGATATTATTAATGATGAGAGAAAACGTAAAAAGTTGGTAATTTATATCAATCCGCCGTATGCGGAAAGTGGAACAGGTTTGGGGAGAAAGCACAAAGAGGGAGTAACTACAGGTAATAAAACTTACATTAAGTATTCAAAAGAATTAGATAAAGCAAAAAATGAACTTTTTGCTCAATTTTTAATACGAATTTATTTTGAAATTCCAAAATGCAAGATTGCAAATTTTTCTAAAATAAAAAACTTACAATCATCAAATTTTGCAAATTTTAGAAATTGTTTTCAAGCAAAACTAGAAAAAATATTTTTAATTCCTGCAAACACTTTTGACAATGTAACTGGAAAATTTCCCATCGGATTTTTTATTTGGAATACTGCCGAAAAAGAAAAAATAGAAACCATTGTTGCTGATGTTTTTGATATTTCTAAAAATACACTTTCTTTCAAAAATAAAACTCTATGTTCCTATGATAATGAAAAAGGAAAAATCAATGATTGGTTAAGAGGCTTTAATAAATCGTTGCGGGAAGAAGATATTGGAATTTTAGTTGGTGATGCCCCAGATTTTCAACACAATAAGTCAATATGTATTCAAAATAGGAAAGGTGTCGGACATTTTATATACTTCACAATCAATAACTCTAATTTAATTGTTGCTTGCATTTATTTTGCTGTTCGCAAAGTGATTCCTGCTACTTGGCTCAACGACCGCGACCAGTTTCTTTACCCTAACGATGGTTGGAAGACAGATTTTGAGTTTCAAAACGATTGTTTGGCTTATACGCTGTTCCACAGCAGTAATAATATTTCTTCAAAATATGGAACAAACTACTGGATTCCCTTCACAGAATACGTTGCACACGCTCGCGATAAATTCAAAAGCAATTTTATGACCGATTTTATTAACGGAAAAATAGCGGAACCGGAAGCAGGCGAACCGTTGTTGTTTTATGCAGATACGGAATTTGGCGGCGGTGGCGGCGGGACCGGTCTTGCACCTGTCCCACGCGAATTTTCAGAAACCGCCCGATTAGTTTTTAAAGCCGGTGGCGATTTGTGGCGTCATTACCATTCCAAAAAAAATCAGGGTAATTACAATGTGAATGCAAGTTTATACGATATTCGCGAGCACTTTCAAGGTAGAAACGAAAAAGGAATAATGAATGCCAAAAGTAAAGATGATGAAAAATACAACGAACT
>Ga0209628_10003856_pt1 | contig 10658 bp, 4 predicted proteins | sample TergutCu122P4_FD_187285 | JGI IMG/M metagenome (GOLD analysis project Ga0209628, IMG submission 187285) | Cubitermes ugandensis P4 segment gut microbial communities from Kakamega Forest, Kenya - Cu122 P4 (SPAdes) (version 2) | ecosystem: Host-associated > Arthropoda: Insects > Digestive system >... | reverse complement strand
GTACCTACAAGCCACCAGGAACTCTCATAGAGAGTGCTGCGTGTGTACAACTGTATCCTCCTGAAGATGAGCACTTGAGACTCGATACATGTAGAGGAGATTAATATTTTATGAATAAATAATAATCAGCGCACAAAAGTTGGTGATTAATATTAGTCAATTCATGATGCACGGTCAGAAAAACATCAAGAAATGTATAATAAATGTAATCAAAAACAACTTAGTATCTGAGAGTATCCTTGGAACTTACTTGAAATCATAAATCACGATAAAGAAAAAACCAGAAATTGCTTGACCGAATAGAAGATAGCCCCAAGCAATACACAGAATCTAAAGACAATAGGGCAGTAAACGAGTGTCTGAGTAAACATGTACGTTAAGTAGAGCAATCAGTAATATACGTATAAGCACTGACGGTTGTGGGGATGCCGAGACGTAACACAAATTACAAAGATACCCTAAAACACAAGGCCTATGTCGGAATACTGCACCTCCAGGCGCCTCCTGATTCAATTATTGACAAAAATATTCAACTTCTTCACTGACACGACAGTTCGCTTAGGCCTCCACGTTTCTCTGCTACAAAAATTCCCAAACACAAGCAGTAGGACTCAGCTGGAGGATCAAATCATCAGAACAAAATAAGAGCTAACAAACATCAATGCACTCTGCGACATTCGAACATACAATCCGTGCGTCTGAGCGCGCCTTAGTCCGTCTATATGGGCACTCTCGCTAATGTAATAAACATTCCTTGGCCACTTCTTTGTAGAGTCGGTATGATCATCTTGACAATAGAAACCGCTACATTTACTAGAGACGAACTTCCTACCTGCTACTCAAGGAACAAGCAGGAGAAGCGGCAGGAGAAATAAAGAAATGAAGGTAAAGGGGAATTTGTTTTCTGAACGTCAGAAAGTAATTTTTCGCTCCTACAGTCATGTCTGATTGCTTTAAAATGTTTTTAAAAACTGAAACACTGTTGTGGCCTCGTTCTCGGTTCACAAGCGCCACCCAGCACAGACAACTCACCTGTACGTAACCTGTATGAAAGCTGCTTCGTCAATTCAGCATCAGTATTTCACTTCAAACTCGGAGGTGAAGTTCAAATTACGACGTGTACATTATAGAAGGAGGGTCACTCTTGTGTCAGTTTTTCATTAGAGGAACTTATTCAAGGGAATGCAGCGTAAACCAACCACGCTATGAGTGGCAACTTCAGAAGACGAAAGAAAGGAAACCCTCAACATGATATTATATGCACGAAAAATACTTGAAAAAGTAATTCTTTTATTCAAGAAGCCAAGTACGACCCTCCAAAGCCTTCTCGACAGTTAATGGGACCGGAAGAGGTCACGAGGCCTAAAACCCTACAATCTATTATTATTATTATTATTATACATTAATGAGTTACGAGACAGAAAACGTGTGCATAAGTTTACGATCAAGTCTATGGGTCAGTCTTTCAGGAGTTAACAGTCGCTTAGATTGTCCATAAATTCCCAAACATATGGAATCCGAAGGTCCATTACCGCGTTGACAACATTCAGCCATTAGTCCATATTCTGAACCAAACTAATCCAGTCGACATCCTCCCATCCAATCTCTTTAATAACGGTAAAAGTAAAGTTATCCCTGCATGTACGTCATAAGGTATATGGGAGGCGATGAGATATAGATTCAGGCATTCTCAATAGAAGGAGGTGCACTTTTTCCTCTGAGAACCTTTTTTATCTAAAAAGAGCTACACGTTTCAGTAGTTTACAACCATCATCGGGCCATTAATACAACATTTTAAAACACGGTAAAATGCAATGACACCATCGGGAATCGAACCCGCGACTTTCCGGCTTTTAGCGCACTGCCTCGACAAATTGAGCCAAATTGTATAGGTAAAACCACTTAATGTTACAGTGAATATCTCAAGCGCTTGGAAAAATCACTGTAACTTTAAGTGTTTTTACTTACGCAGTTTGGGCAACTGTTATATATTATTAGTATTGTCACAAAGAACCCCGATGATGTTCGCGAAAGCCACAGAAACATGTATGTAACACGTCAATGAAAAAGCATATTTTATCAGTGTGCAAGTGTTTGTTTACTACATAAGTGTAAAATAATCAGACATTTAGGCATATATGAACTAAACCATGCGATATAGCATACATAAACAACACGTGAAAGAGACAAGTCGGATTACCTGCATGTTTCAGTTTATGATACACCAACATCAGGGAGCTTCCATGATAATAGATCAAGCTATTTATACATTTTACACATATATATCCGTTCGAATCCCCTACGAAATTTTGAATAAGACATACACATACAAACAGGCATGGGTTCGTACTTCATGAAAATTCAAGCAATTTGTGAAATAACGCACAGATACGGACTTTAAAAACCATGACGTGCATTCAAATAACTGACACTATCTCTTCACTTAAAAATAAACTGGTTCAACCGTTAAGGCGTTAGGCGTAATTGGGGTGACTATGACATGCACTACGAACCTCCTGATCTACGTGGATGTACAGCACGTCTCTTTTCTGCTAAATGGGGCCCGAAGCTGAAGAATCCGCCCACTTTCCCAGTTCTTTTATTTATGTGTAGTACGAACTTTCATAACTGTTTGTATTTCTCTCCGTCAGTACGATTACGCAACTGCTTTCTTATGATTAGGACACTAAACAGAAACAGCAAGAGCCCCTTCGAGCTTCTGATTTTCATTGAAAACTCTACGGATCACTAAGCTTATAAATATATACAGGGTGTCCCGGGGGGAATGTGCCAGAGTTCGGGAGAATGTTCCTTAAGTTAAAATACATCGATATAACCAAAAACACCTATACCCGAAGTTGAACGGTTACGGAGATAATGGCGAGAGAAAAGTGTGGTCTTCTTGCGGTTCTCACGTACTGTACCTGGTTCGCGTCACGTATTACTCGTACACTGCGCATGTCCGTCCTTCAGTCTACATTCGGCTCAAGCGCGTTCACGCTGAGACTGCACATGTAAAGTGCTTGGAACCCTAAGGACAACTACATTAGTGCGAGTGTTTATGTACTTTAATTGAATGGCTTTATGTCACTCAGATGTTAATTAGATGTTAAGTACAGATCTTCATATTACAGAAACCACATACTCCTACCAGTTTTAATATGTATTTGGTAATCAATAAGTGTGTAACAGCTGTTATACTTACAAACTTCTCTCGCCATTATCTCCGTAACCGTTCAACTTCGGATACACACGTAGGTGTTTTTGGTTAAATCGGTGTACTTTAACTTAAGGAACATTCTTCCGAAGTCTGGCACATTCCCCCCGGGACACCCTGTGTGTATATATATATATGTATATATATATATATATAGTTACAACAAATTTAGTATATTTAGTCACAGAACTGCACGAAACGACGTCCTTCCTGAAAAGTCCATAGTCACTAAGCTGGTCAACATATACTTCGCCTTCCATGGTACATGCGCGCCACTGGATCCTACCCCGGACAAATTGCATTCAGTCCATACGGCTACACATTATGGTTTCAGTCACACATTATTGTTTCAAATTTCAATATTACTCTCTCATTGATGCCTAGATACCCAATGTCTCTCTCTTCTTCTCGCATTACCACATACCAGCAGAGTGAAATCAAATATATTTTCATCAAGTTTTCAGGCTCAGTTTGTTTCGTGAATATTCCTCTCCCTATGCGTACTACGTGTTTTGCCCATCTCATACTCCTTGATTTGAGAACCGAAATAATACGTGGTGACTACAAATTACGACGCTCCTTAATATACCATTTTCTTCACACTCCTGTTACTCTTTCTTAGGCTAAAAAATTTCCCTCAAAATCCTACTTCGAAGTTTTTTTAATTAGTATGAGACACCTGCTATCACATCCGCACAAACCGATAAAATTAATAATATTGCCTCCTGGGGCGTGAAGTCGTGTAGCCTGAAAGGAATTCAACGCAGTTTCGGAGGAACCTACTGCATCCACCTTCAGAGTAGGACCTTAAACATGCAGACAACTGCGATCTCCGAAACGTCGTAAAGTTCTATCAGACCACAAAATGTCAGGTCCCGACAATTGCCATCGTCATGAGAAACTCTAAGCCCAAACAGATAAAACTGCAATATATATATTTTAATCGGTACGCTTGTATATCATGCGACAGGGTAACACAATATCCTGAACTGACATTTAACAAAGGATTCTCCGAATTTAATTTACCCTTAATTTCTTTGTCCTCACATTACCTTTCTGCACAGTGTACTTAATTGAACTCAACCCCATGCCAATACTTAGCAACTTACATATTCTTTTGGCTCTTATCCCGATCAACTGAACCAGCAACGACTCCAGAAACAATCTTATCCCCGTCGAGATAATCAAATAGTCAAAATTTGGGAGTCGTTCTTCCTTCTGTAGTAGAATATGAACGAAGATACCTCAAACTGCCTACGAACCACGCCATGATGTTTGGGTGGGTGTAGGTAATACTCTACGTACTCTTAAGCTTGGAACTAGACGTAGGTAGAAATTTAATTGATAGCATATTCAATGACAGTCAGCTCTGAAGTAGATGGACTTGCTTATCCGTTTTGACTTGTGTCTCACCTTGAACTTTATACACCTGAAAGCTACAAATCCTGTACAACACATTAATGTGAACAGAAGAAAAGTTACAAAGTTGAAGTCATTTAGACAGTGTAATATCACACAAACAGGGCAGATGTAAAGCAAAATTTTGTATTACAAATCAGCCCAATTTGACGTGTGACACTTCCGTCTGAGTCTGCACTATCACAAAAAAAAACCCTTCCTTACAATCATAGCGTAATCAGTATACTGGCCAGGCTAAGGGCTGGACAGTCCGGGGTTCGAATCCCGGCAGGAGCAAGACACTATTCTCTTTTCTAGAAGTCCACACCAGCTTAGCCTCTTGTTCAATTAGTACCAGGGCTCCTCCGGAAGTAAAGCTGATCATCACCTCCGTTTAAAGCCGAAGTTAAAAACTGAGCGGAGCCATACCTCCACTCCCCGGTACATGTCTTCATGGCATCTACAGGATCAACTTTAACGTACAGTCAATAACATACCGCTTCAAAATAGCCAGGTACGGCAAATTATAGTAATTACCATACTTGCACCGTAATCTGCATGCAGACATGTCTTTTGCCAAATACCAGTTCAAGAAAGAGCAAATATAGCAAGATCTGAGGTTTGCATGCGAGCGAAGATTCGTGTTGTCTTCTGGGTTATGGCAACGTGTACAGACACAACCACTCAGCGATCGGAAGGTTCAACACAAGTCATTCAATCCGTCAACTACATACCTAGGATACATATAAGGGGGTCCAACTGAAATCCGAACTCCGACACCCTGTAACCTGATCGGAAGCAGCATGACCGCCTTACCGCCTGAGTCAGCGCCCAGCAGTATGCTTTCGCATCCTTGATCCTTTTGGACTTTCACTCCCGCAAGGAAGAATTTGTTGCGCTCTTAAAAAGTGGTATTAAAACTTTTTTACGTTTTTTAAAATTTCATGTCTGAAACTGCGTTAAGTCGGGGAAATATCTGTTGTCTGTAGTGTGGTATGTGGGTGCCACCGTTCCGGAGAAATACGCTGCCTCTGTCTTCATTTTACAGTGGTCCAGGATACACTGATGGTTTTGGAAGTGAAATAACTACTGCATAAATTGAACAGGGTCTTTTCAAGTACCAGAATAGGCAGAGAGCACAAAGGGATTACACATACACTTAACACTTCGTAACAACAATGGCCTTCGAATGCGCACCCTCCTTGCAATACGCTGCTGTATTCTCACTGTAAGTTACACAACACTCTCCTCAGAAATGCTACCGTTACTGCAGCTCTCTCAGTCCAATGCGGGCTTCCAACTCTTCAGTGGTGTGAACAGCATATGCAAACACCTTCTCACTAAGATATCCCCACAGGTGGGTCGTTAGGTCCGGCGACCGCGGCTGCCATTACACGTAATCAAATTGACATACGTGATTGGAAATAACCTTATCACGTTTAGCCAATTGCTGTATAACTTGCATTTTGAAAGGGTTGACTTTTAAGTAAAAGTGGAAAACTTTGGGCAAGCTTCCTCGTGACATATGCAGTACATGAGCATGTCGTCTTGCGGAACGACATGGATTTCTCCCCAGGGAAGTTCTCATGTGCTCCACGTATTCAGGTCTTATAACTGTCCCTCTTCTCCCAGGCTTCTTCTTGCACAAAGCCTGTTTCGTGCCATTGATTCACCCACGCCAGAATTTGCCTGCTGGCACTTTCCCTCTGTTGCGGTTTCCAACTCCCTCCCAAAAGCGCGCAGCATATTCACTACACAATTGGTTTGTACAAAGCACTCAACAGCGAACACGTTGCCTAATCGGCCACCACTCCATTTCATACTAAATCCAATAGCATTCTACACACAATCGTGTCTCAGTTCTTCTCATGATGCCACTTACATACCCAAGGTTGCAAACTTAAAACCATCAGTTCATTCTGGACCACCCTGTGTAAGTTCCTAAAGACAGGAACAGATATTTCCCCGAAACTTTAGTAACCACCTACCAGGCTACACTGTGTCATAACCAAGAAGCCGAAATCAAAATAAATTATAATTAGCCGATCCATATTAACGGTTTGGTGGAAACGTCAAAACTTCATAAACACGTTGAAGAACCTTGACCTCGATGGACTTTTTTCTATGCAAACTTGTCAAAAAATTTGTTTCACCTTAGAAATGAAAACAAGCCAACGACCAGTACAATGACGTCGCGTCTCACATGTTACATCTGTCCGGTCACACAGCTAGCAGCCACATTGCGATGTTACAGCCACTGAAACTTGCAGGTTTTTGTGTGGTTTATGTAAGGACACTGTGAATAGCTCAGAATATGTAAAGTCGAATTGATGAGGAGTTGGGAAACGATGTGATGGAAGAGGTGGAGGCCTAATTTGAGGTATTATACCTATACCGACCTGCCTGAAGGAACCGAACACGACCACGAAAGACGTGAATCAAGACAGATCTCTGGGACCAGACAGAAACCCGGGACCTCGCGAATACGAAAGAGGACCGCGATATTTGGTGGCACCATCGGTTAGCCATTGTACTTACTGGAAGTTCAACAAGTTACGGCACCAAAAAAGAAAACTAGCTTCTTAAATTAATTCTGATATTCTGTTGCCAGGTATATAACAAAAACGTTGCATTACGTCACAGTTCTGCGTTACACGATTCAATTTTGAACTAAAATAGCTTGTTTTATCACATCTGTGTGTATGAAATTAGTGTCACTGTCGCTTTTGTCAATCATAACTCAAGAATCCGGTGTTTTAAAAATGGACAGAAGTTACTTAATAACCTGTGTGAATGTTCCTATGTCTTCCATATAAAAGCAAAAACAGAGGGTAACAAATTGTAGTGTTATAACTTTCTGCCTGTTATTTTTGTCGTCAGCGCACCCGACCTTGTCACAGCAGTTCCCACGTTATCAAAAACACCGAAAATCTGTTCCGCTAAACGACTTTACATAAAAGGAAGCCTGAAGTAGGCGTCGTTAAGTCCTTCCCGGAACTCTCTACGTAATGGAGCGTCCATTCAGGCGAGCCTTGTACAGAGCTGTACAGTATAGGCGACAGCCACTCGCTATCGGACAAAACGTCTCTTCCACCCAACTGTTGTCAGGAAGCCAGAGCGCCAGATCGCACTGGAATGTACCGCTACGTTATCGGTCTGCTATGTGCAGGAATGCACTTCCGGCCATAGACCTCATGTGTCAGCGCACAAATCAGAGAGAGAGAGAGAGAGAGACAACCTTCTAGTAACCTCGTTTACAACCGATGGGACAATAATACGTCACACCAGAGACCCATTTAGTGTACGTTTTGGTGCTACAGTTTACACAAACGGAGCTTAATAATCTTCGTTCCATACGATATATCGCACGGTTCTCCTACTTTAACTCTCCCAAAACCACATGCCCGGATTCTCAGGCAACAAATGTTTTCTGTTTACAAAGGATTTCTCATGGATGTTCCTACACTTTCGAGGGTAGAATGCAGTAGGACAGTACGATGCAGGCAGTAATAAGAATACACACAAGCACCCAATCCCAACGCGAACTTGGCATTCGACAGTGCGAGCAATATGTACCGTCACACATCTGTTCCTTGCTTTTTTCCTCGTGTTACCGGTTTCTGTTTCATTTGAACATGTTCTTCAGTGCTTACGAAAATTCTTGCTTCCGGTTACGAACGTCCGCGGCTGAAAACACAGGCTATTCTTCGCAAATCAGTTGCGTCTGGGAGTTACAAAAATGACGATCGAGGATGAAAATCGTAATTTATGAATGTGATCTGGCAGCATTCCTGAATATGCGACCCAAGTGGTAATGTAATCCATGGGACCATTCAAGACAAATATGAATGGCGTTGAGAGCTCTACCATCATCACGATGCTGGCAAACATGCGTGTATAAAGTGAGATATGAACCTGAGTTACTGCGAACAAACTGCCTGACGACTAAGATCGAAGAAACGTCTGCATACAGTCGAAACGTAATTATTTTCATAAAATGAAGGTAACGAAAATGCACTGGCCGGTGTTTTATTTGCAAGTAGTCCGCGGAACAGCTGCTAATGTGCAATTCCAGTTACTCCTATCGTATTCCCAAGCAAAGCTGTTCCTATACTTAAACACAATGCCATAAAGATACCTGGAAGGAGTGAAAGTAAAAACTCTACTGATTCTTAAATGCGCCACTAGATACTGGCGACAGGTCAGCTTTTCCATACGGGCATTTTACCCCACGGCAATACTTTATGATAAATATTTTTCTCATAGGCCTCATTAAGAAAGATAACTGTCAACAGGCACACTCTTTTTTTCGGTTATGCTTTTAAGGTGTGTACGGAACGGACGCAACGACAGACTTCTGACTACTTGAACGTTTAACACAATTTCGCCGAATGCGCAACTTTCAATTATTAACAAGCATTCAATGTGAATACAACTGGCTCCTCTTCGACCTTAAACCACCTAACGATGTTAATTACAGACCGTTTGGTGCACTGGTAATAGTGATGATTACATCTATACACAATTAATGGGAGCCGGATTAGCTCAGTCAGTAAGTGAATAGCTGTACACTGGACGACCGGGAAATAGTGGTTCGATTACCGCAAGGGACACAAAGTCCTCTTTTCTCCACAGCATTCAGGCTGCAATCCATCCAACCTCCAACCCAATGGGCAACGCGGACTCTTTCTCAAAGTATAAATCGGCCGGGGTGTGAAGATTACAAATCATCTCCACCTAATTCGGAGGTTACGAACGTGTGAAGTGTCACATATGACAATTAACCATGGTGTAAAATTGAAATTTCACGTGTATCCGGAATTAAAAATTCTAAGGCTACGCTTTCTACCGAGTCTTGCATCATACATGAAAGCAACTGGAGACACTTTGGTCAGCAACCTCTGACCTCTATAATAGATTAGTCTCTCGATTCCGGGTACGCTGCACTTGATACTTTGTCCATCTCAAAGGACAATAACACGTGTCAAGTCATGACGTCCATATGAGAACAGAGGTTTAATGTGTAATTTCAGTCAATAATTAGAAGTTTCCACCAATGGCTTCACTCTACAACGCCCTAGACTGACGTTCAATTTTCACACGACACCTTCCTAATCCATATATAAAGTATTGTAATTATGCCCCGGGGGGACTATTCATTCAACTATCAACGAGACAACTTTGTAATATTCTGCTGTAACTCATCATAATTCTCTACTTATTAAATTTCTCTACTCTACAAGTGGACGTGAAGTAATTCTTTAGTGTCCTACCGGATCCTTCGACAAGACTTCCGCTCGGTCCACGACGAGATCCAGCCTCAGCTCCCACAGGATACACCAGAAGTTATACCTCCAATTCTACATAGTTATCCATGATATGGTGCGTAACTGAACAAGGAGATAATTGCCGTACTTAGTATATTACTCTACGGTATCCAGTGAGGTCGACTGGGGACTGGCAGTCAGAACACCCACTGTTGTTTCAGTGGTCCATAAATCAAAACAGGTTGGGAACTGCTGGTACTGGCTATTATTTCATGTGGGCAACATATCCAGGCACTTACAAGACACAAATATCCACCCCTTCAAAAGTGTTTTCCTTCGCCTTTTCGGTCTAACAAACAGTACCTTCTACTACGGGCTCTCATAACAGCTGACCTGCATTGGAATTTCGTCGTGCACTGTACCTGTTGCATAATTCAACAAGAAGGTCTCATCTATATCAAATGACAATTCAAAGAACGACAACATAAAATTTCAAGAGTTCTGGTACACACAGGAAGGCTGCACAAGCCATGTGGACTGCGTGACATATGTCAGATTGCCGGTAGGCGTACCACCACTCACAGATCGACTCTGGCGGGTAAAGACGCCCTAAGCGTGAATTTCATCACGTAACTCTTTAAGTTAACCCTTAAGCACTAACGCTACTTCTCATCTCATAAGTACCCACGCGGTGTATTTTATACACCAGCGTTAAAACGGCTATTTATACCGGGTGTTTTACGACTTGTTGACATTACTGCAGGAGGTGATTTCCT
>Ga0209628_10003855_pt1 | contig 10659 bp, 9 predicted proteins | sample TergutCu122P4_FD_187285 | JGI IMG/M metagenome (GOLD analysis project Ga0209628, IMG submission 187285) | Cubitermes ugandensis P4 segment gut microbial communities from Kakamega Forest, Kenya - Cu122 P4 (SPAdes) (version 2) | ecosystem: Host-associated > Arthropoda: Insects > Digestive system >... | reverse complement strand
TATCAATCACGATTTGGAAGTGCCGATTGACTACTACTCGAAAATTAGCGGCATCACTTACCGCGACATCTTGCAGCAGATCGCTCAGGTCACTTGCACCACCGTTATCGTTGGCGCCGATGACAAACTTTACCTCAAACCGATCAACCCTACCGGTGAAACCTTGACTAATAACGAGATGAAGAAGCTCAAAATCGAGGAAGATTATGGCGAGATCAACTCTGTCATTCTGTCTAGGATGCCGCAAGAGGACAATATCGTTCTATCTGACGACGAATCTATTGATCTTAATGGCCTCACCGAGATGAAGATTGCCAATAATGAGATCGTCGATAAGCGCCGCCAAGACACTATTCAAAGCATCTTTGATGGGCTACTCGGTATTGCCTACACCCCTTTCTCTGTCGATACGATTGGATTGGGTTGGTATGAGGTGGGCGACCAGATCACAATCCATCAGGACGAAAAAGACTATACTTGCGTCATCTATAACTACACGATCGAAGTTGCCGGCTCAATTAAAGAGAATATGACCACTAGGGCGCTCAATAAGACCCAAACAAACTACCAGCGCGCCGGCGATATGATCAAGCACCTCTATAACACTGAAATCATTGTAGATAAACAGCAACAATATATCGAAAGCCTAGTGACTGACATGTATGACGAAAATGGCTTGGTCAACGAGAACTTTACTACCGTATTTCAGAATATCAACAACGTCATTACTAGCGTACAAAACTCTGGTGGCGCTAATCTCATAAAGAACTCAGTCGGCTATTTTAAGGACAATGATGGCTTGCCGCTTAGTTGGGATGTAACCGGATCGCTAATGATCACGCCATCAAGCGAGGCGCAGGTTCACGGGTCGCAGTCTGGTAATATCATCATTTTGGTTGGATCGTCTATGCAACAAAGAATTACGGTAGTGGCCGATGACGGCACCCCAGAGAGTCCACGCTATTCGTTCAGCGTGAGAGTCAAAAAAGGCGCAGTCGGCACCGGATCCATTTCGCTCACTGACGGAATCGAAACGTGGGAGCTTAACTTTCCAGCCGGCGAAGGTCAATACTATCGTGAGTTCAACATTAAGGATATCTTGCCGAAGAATAATTATCTCGATCTTGTCGTTACTGGATCGTCCGATAGCGATTTCACCGTAACGGACATGATGCTGGCGATCGGGGAATACAAGAGTCAGTGGACTCAGGCCAATGGCGAGTTCGCTAATACTCAGGTCAATATCGACATCAACGGTGTTACTGTTCGCAGCAGCACGATTCAGGGGACTTATTCCCTACAAACACCATTCCGATTCTCTGGTTATCAAAATGGCAACCTCACTTATTCCTTAGACGCATCGGCTGTGACCAGCAGAAAAGCCGTGTTGTCGGAAGGCATTGAGATGCCACCTATCAAAATCGTGGCGATGGAAAGCGGCTGGGCGTTCGTACCAATGGAAGGAGGGTTTTAGATGGCAACTTCGGGCAGAATTGAAGGTGGCCGGACTTTCGGCCAAGCGTATTTCTACATTAACTGGTGGCTGAACTCTCAAAGTGTGGCTAATAACAGCTCAAATATCGGGTGGAATGCGGGTTATCATTTCCAGCAGAATGATTGCCAGCTAGATAATGGTGTAGTAAATCTGGCCGGACAAAGGTAGTATAACGGCGGGCGGGTTAAGAACTATGAAGGAAACTTCACGACGCGCGATCATCAGGTGGCTTCCGGCTCGTTCGATCTCGCGCATAATAACGACGGCACAAGATGGCTAGATGTAAGTGGTGGCATAAATCCCTATGCTAATGCGCGATCAGAGGGGTCAGGATCATGGCAACTCCCCACTATTCCGCGTCAGGTGAACATTTCAAATGTCACTGGTAACTATACCAGTGATCAGCTCAACCCAACTGTTACTTGGTCGCCCAATGGCAACCGAACCGACCTTAAAATAGAGATGCCAAGTTTAGGTATTAACCCCTGGAAGCGTTGGAACAACCTGGGCGGCAGCAGTTATGCGCCGGTACTAGATGCGACAGATCGAGCTTATCTTTGCTCGCTGATCCCAAACGCCAACTCGATAAACCTGCGCTTCACGATCGTAACCTTCTTGAATGGCGCCGACACCTTCTTTTCATATATTGATCGGACTTTCACCATCGTAGATGCCAACCCGATATTTGCAGATACCCATTGGAGTTATGATGAGGCAAATCAGGATGTGCTGGCGATTACCGGCAACTCCAAGGTGCTAGTGCAAGGCAAATCTACCTTGAATGTTGACCTGTTCGAGCAAATGGAGGCCAGAAAAGGTGCATTTCGCGCTCAATACACTGGCAGCTTCGGCACAACTAATGTGGCTGCGAATGATCAGGACTGGGTGCCGAAGTTAGGCTTGTCGATGAACCTCGGAACGCCGATGGTGGCTGGCGAGCAAAGACTGACAGTCAAGGCGTTCGACTCGCGCAACAATAATACCTCAACCTTCCGCGACATTATGGTTATACCCTACGCCGATCCAGTGGTAAACGCATTGGTGGAACGCGCCGGCGGCTTCGAAACCCAAACAACACTTAAAATTGCCGGAACGTTTAGCCTAGTAGAAGTGTCTGGGGTCGCCAAGAATGCCGTCAATACCAGCACCGGAGTCAAATATCGCCATAAACAGTCTAGTTCCTCGTCTTGGGGTGCCTGGACGAGCGTTACGGCCAATATCGATGGCGCCGGCGTGTCTGTTGCCGATATTTTTATGAATTGCGACAATAATAGCCAGTGGGATTTCGAGGTTTCGATTACCGATAAGTTTGGCACTACCGTGACCTCCATGACATTACCGGTCGGCAAGCCGATTATGCACATCAGTAAAAATCGCAAAGTTGGGATCAACAAGATTGCGGAAGATGGCGCCCTCGATATTTCCGGACTCTTAAACATCGGCAATGAGGATTTTAAGAAGTATAGATACATTCGAGTGTGGCAGAACGGCAGCACTGCCAACGCCGGAAATCATGTGGTACAAGTGAAAGCCTGTGAGTTGGGTGGCACAACAAATCTGGCGCTGAATAAACCTGTTACCAGTAATGGTGCCAACAATCCCGAGCGACCACTGAGTCGAATCACGAATAACAACTTAGATACTGGTGACTACGCGAATCTGCAAGAACCAGGGCTGATGTATGCGGAGATCGATCTCCAAGGTGAATACTACATCGACGAAGTGCGGGTATGGCGTTATTTTGCCGACAACCGGACTTATAACGGAACCAAGACCGAGCTAATCACGGCTGACCGAACCGTAACCAGAATAATCGGCACAACCTCAACTTACCAAGAGCATTCTTGTGGCCAGATATTTCGTAACGATGAATATGATGACGTGATCGCTACTAAGGGCAACTTGAAGATCAACGGCCGTCTGATAAAAGCTCCGCGAGAAGAAGATTGGAATATGCCACCGCTAGAAAGCGGCTGGCAGACTTATGGCGATGGAGTTGAATATGGGACTGCCAGATACAAGAAAGTTGACGGAGTGGTCTATATGAAAGGTTTGCTGCGTAGTGGTACCATAGCTAACAATAGCACCGGAGCTGGCCGCATTTTCTTGCTGCCGCCTGGTTATAGGCCGAAGCAACGACTGATGTTTGCGGTGTTTAGTGATGGTGGTGGTAGTCGGTTAGATATTCTGTCAAATGGCTCAGTCTTAGCGGTAACAGGCCAAAATGGTTACTACACGATAGCTTGCTCCTTCTTAGCCGAACAATAAATATGGTATAATGATTATGGCTATCAGGGTAGTTTTGAACGCTCTACCACGATGGTAGCCGGTTGTTTACGCAAGCAGTTTGGTGTATAATTAAACCATTCAATCGCGACTCGCCAAGGTCGCCCTTTTTATTTCGACCCTAGCGGGTCGTTTTTGTTATGTATAGATTCCCGAAGGAGGAGAATGACAGAATCAATGGAGGTAAAGGTGGCAAAACTAGAAACCAAGGTCGATACCATCTTAGAAAAGATGTCGATCATAGAAATGAAGATCGACAAAGCTAACAGAGATTATGTCAGCCGCGACGAGTTCAATGCGCTAAAAATAGAAATCAGACAAAGGAGCTTCAAAGCCCAACTACTCACCAGCGTCATCACGTTTATCGTGACAATGCTAGTGACATATTTTGCGGTCGATATCCTAGGGAGGTAAAAATGACTAACACAAACCACACATACATAGATTTCGTTGTAGGAAACTTCAATGTGCGACGAACTAATAAGGAGCGAATTGCGGCCAAGAACAAGAATTATGTTTATGCGCGCTTTGAGTTCGATAAAGTTTGGGAAGAGCTAAACAAGATAGCAGTATTTTCGAGGATCGGCGAATCGGTAAATGTACCGATCGAAGAAGGCTTATGTAAAATCCCTAGTAGTTTTATGGCCGAGGAAGGTACATTCAAGGTGTCAGTATATGGTGGTGATCTTCGCACATCAGATATGGCTGAAGTTGCAGTAACAAAGAGCGGCTATGTTCAAGCAGAGCCGCCCGTTGAGCCGGATCCGGAAGGTGTCTTTGTGCAAAGTCCCGACAGTTCGATACCCTTCGTGAGAGAAAAAGAAGGTGACTTTGAGTATTATGGCGCCGGTGAGTGGAAGAAGATCAAGGGCGGCGATAGCGAAGCTGGTGAGGATGGAAATGACGGAGCCGACGGTAAGAGCGCCTACCAGATAGCAGTAGATAACGGCTTTGAGGGTACTGAGCAAGAATGGTTAGACTCTCTAAAAGGTATTGATGGAACGGATGGGAGCAGTAGTGCAGCGGTGATCACTAAAACTACTGGAACGGCAACGGCCTATGTCGTGACAGACGACAGGATCCCTAACCCTATTCCAAACGGCTATACTTTCTCAATAATCCCACACACCAGCAATTCCGGTTCCAGCGCCACTCTAAACGTAAACGGCACAGGAGCTAAGGAGCTTGGCGTTATTTCGTACGGATCCACCTACTCCATGACAAACAGTATAGGGGCGAGCCAAATCACCTCTAACTCCCCGATCATGATCCGATGGAATGAGTTTAGTAATAGGTGGGAAATAGTTGGGATGTTGAGGGGTACGATTCCGTTGAATCAAGGCGGTACGGCGCGCACTAGTCACACAGCGCGAACTCCGATTATTGGTAGCACGACTGGCACAGGAGCAGAACGCTCTATGGCAGCACCTACCAAACCATCAGCAATGTGCATGGACAGCGCAACAACAGACCCTTATTTTAAGCCACTCGATGAGTTTGGCGGTGGCGAACTCAAACCAACAGTTCTGATCGAGGATGAAGTTGATGGTCGTCCTGAACCTTGGCTATCTGCTATACAGACCATACCAGAAAACGACACGCCACACGCCGGCGAGATATGGCAATCCGATCTCTACCCTAGCTGGATGGAGTTTTGGTCGAAAGGCGATAATACTTGGGATTTTGCAGATTTCGGCTCTTATGGTTGGGGGGTCTGGCCTACGAATAGCGGCGGAGCAATGTGCTATCTAGGAGCATGGTCAACCAATTTTCGATTAGATAGTCCAAATTGGACTGATCAGTTTTTCTTAACTATGAATTACGACCGCAATACTGACAAGTCTAGTGTGTTGGTTGGTGGTTCTGAAAGGGTTAAAACTGCTTTTAGAAACTGGCTAGAAGTACCCGTGATTCCGCCTACCAAAGATACTGGATGGGTAAGCGTGAATTACCCAACTCCCCCAGAAGGCGTTACTGTAACCGTGAAGGTCAGAAGACTAGGGGATGTAGTAGAAATCGCCGGCAAAGTCTTTAATGGCAACAAAACGCCCCCTATCACTATTTCGTCGCTCAAAATGACTATTCCACTTGGATTTAGGCCATCGGCAGGTTTAACTGCGGACAACTTTGGCGCTATCGTCAAAGGTTGGGATGGTTGGGGTGGCACTTACGATATAGCAGTTTACCCCTCGGACGCTGGTTCATCTTCAATAAGAACGGCGGGAGGTGGTAGCGACTCCCTGGGCGACAACATAGGTCGGTCGTTCAGAGGAATGTGGACGACTAACGACGCTTGGCCAACAACGTAAAGGAAAGGAGGAAAAATGAATGACTTTACGACAATACTAATCCTACTAGCCATAGCTGGCGGTGGACTGCTTGCGCGACAACTGGTCGGCGCGGCAAAGAATATAAATGTGTTTAAGGTGGGCTTCGATAAAGAGAAGTTTATCAACAGCACAGTGCGAGTGGCGCTGATCGCTAGCACCATAATCGGCGGAGCTTGGGCGATAGCCTTCATTATCTCACTAGCAGAGCGACTTGGAATGCCGCTCACCGGCGTTGAGATGATCGATGTTAGAGCAGTCCAGATGATGCTGATGCTCGCGACTATCAGCTCGTGGGGATCGGCTGTCATGCAAGCGATGGAGTGGATTTCACTCAAAAAAGAAAACATCAAGTCGATTCAGGATGCCCTGAGCGAAGCCGCCAAAGACAAAGAAAAGGTGGCCGGAATCGAGGTTTCTCGCAACGAGGATGACGAAATCGAAGCTAATGTGAAAGTGTTTGACGCCAGTGAGTTTATCACCCGTGATCCAGTAATAGAAGCCCAGAAAGCCTTTGAGGATGCAGTCGAGTTAGTTGGCGGGATCGGCACAATCTACAAGGTAAATATCGAATCCTACTCGGCATTCCGAGCAGACGTGATAGGTAAGGCTTTTGACATAGACAACGCCTACGGAGCGCAGTGCTGGGATGGCGCGGGGCTGCTCTGGCAGCAAATTGGCCGCTCACTGATAACTGGGAACGGTCTAGCGATTGGTTGCTGGGATCTGAACCGTGATCGTAACGCTGGCAACGACTTTGAGCTGATTTACGATAAAACCCAAATCAAGCGCGGCGATGTACTATTCTTCCGGCCAAACCATGTGGCATTTGCGGATGCTGATTATAGCGGCGCGATTATGCCATGTTTAGGGCAGAATCAGACTGGAACCGGCAACGGCGCACCGTTTAATGTGGTAAATATCAACCTAAGTGGATTTGCCGGTGCTATGAGGTTTAAGAAGTGGCACACGAACCCATCTTCAACCCCTAAACCCTCTCCTGCGCCCTCTCAGAGCGTCGTTTCTACCCCTGTTGTGCCGAATAATCCAGTAGATGGCGAAATAAAGGTTGGCGATAGCGTTGTAGCTTGGGGATCCGGCACGGCCGATAGTTATGGCGGCGGCGCCAAGACGCGCGACTTTCCGGAAACTACCATGAAGGTCATCGGAATCAATAATGGCCGCTATGCGCTAAACCAGTACAACTCCGGCAATGCTGGCGTTGTGGCTGATGCGACTGGATGGTGGCCAGCCGAGCAGATACGGAAATAGACCTATTTTAAGACTCGAATCTTTGAGAAGTTTTTGCCAGTTAGACCAGAAATAGAAACGTCTTGGATGTCGAAACTTTGACCTTTCAGTTGACCTGATGACAAAATAGTTGGTTCGAAGGCTTCGTCTTTGCGTTTCAAGACACCGACGCCGATCCAAAACTTCATTATGGAGTTTTTGGTAGTACCAACAGCTACGAATCTACCCGATGGAAGGGGTTGGCTAAATACCAGGATTTTATTGTCCTGACCGTAAGCGTAGGTAGCTGATCTTTTGATACCCGCATACGCATTATGAACGTGCATTATTTTCTCTCGCCACTCAGGATCATCGTCTTGACCTGGCTTCAATCGGACATTCATCTCCACCATCTTGCGTTGAGCATCATCTAGCACTGGGAATTCAGTCTTTGGTAAGTTTTCGTCAATCTGTTTATCGAGAGCCTCCTCGCCACCCAACTGGCTACTCGATGTCGTCATGGTCATCTTCAAATTCTTGGGCTGATATTCAGAGAGGAAGTCAATGAGCTTCCGATAAGAGATAATATAAGCATCTATTTCGTCTTGGGAGATATTGTCGATTCTCTTAATGATTGTGTCGTCAACGTAAGAATCGAACCAAACACCTGGTTCATAAATTTCGCAAATAGGCTTTAGCCATTTAGAGTAGTACATCAGCGAAAATAATTCAGCCCAATCAACTTCTGGGGTTTCTTCGAGTCGCCACAGTTTGTAGGCACCATGAAGAAACGCAAAGTTGATAGGCTCATTCTTGGAAACGCTTAGGTGAACGGCGTGTTTGACTTGATCCACTAAACTCTCATTAGCAGAGTATTTGCGAAACTTTTTAGACAAAATCAAGCGAACAATCTCAGCTTCTAGCTGTTCGCTTGATGGTTTAGCTAAACCATCTGGCTTCTTTAATTCTTCTAGTTTCGAAATAATAAAATCTTGGGCGTTCATAATGATTCCTTTGGAGATGCGAGGTAGGCATGACTCTACCGTGTGCGACCTTGCGGATCGCCGCCTATTCTCGGCCATCGCATCATAGATATTCTACCACACTTTTGGCTAGGGACGAAACTTTACAAAATAAACAAGTTTCGTCCCTACTCTCTGTTAAAATTAGTGGTTTTTGTGATATAATTGATAGTAGAAAGGTAAATTATGATCAAACTGATAAAGCGCGAAGACTATCTACATAAGCTCAGGCAGCTAAAAGATGTCAATATAATCAAAGTCGTCACGGGCGTTCGACGCTCTGGCAAATCAACTCTCCTTGAACTTTTCAGAGAGGAGCTATTAGAGGACGGTGTCGATGATCGCCGCATCATATCGCTCAACTTTGAAGAAACTAAGAATGAGCATCTACTGGATCGGCACAAATTGAATAGCTACATCGAGGAAAGATTAGTGTCGGACAAAATGAATTATGTGTTTTTAGACGAAGTCCAAAAGGTACCGGAGTATGAGATCTTGGTGGACAGCCTTCATGTAAAGAAGAATGTCGATATTTACATAACTGGATCAAATGCCTTCTTGCAGTCTTCTGAACTAGCGACTCTGCTTTCTGGTCGCTACATCAATATCAGTATATTGCCGTTTTCTTTCTCTGAGTTCGTTTCATCGTTTGACGAACAGGCCGATCTCCCCAAGAGATACGATCAATTCGTTCATTATAGTTCGTTCCCGCAAGCAGTTAGTATGATCGAAGATATGCCAGATCGCATCAACGACTACTTGCGAGGTATCTATGAGAGTGTCGTAACAAAAGACATAATGACCAGGAGAGAGATCAAAAGCCGTCGCAACTTTGATAACGTCGTGAAGTTCGTTTTTGATAGCGTTGGTAGTGCCATATCGCCAACTGGAATAGCAGCCGCCATGACTAAGGAGAATCAGGGCATCAAGCACACCACAGTAGATAGTTATCTGACTGCCCTCACTGATAGCTTCGTTCTCTACAAGGCCGATCGCTGGGACATAAAGGGCAAAAAGCTGCTTGCTACACAAGAAAAATACTATGCTGTTGATCTTGGACTCCGCCGAGTGCTATTGGGGCGACAAGACGGCGGCGATCGCGGGCATTTGCTCGAAAACATCATCTACCTTGAACTTCTAAGGCGTGGCGGTGAGATCTACATCGGGAAAGCCGGCAATAAAGAAGTTGATTTCGTGGTGAAATCGCCGGATGGTGACATCAGCTACTACCAAGTTGCATATACCGCACTGGCGGACGATACCCTGAAACGTGAACTCGCGCCACTTCAACAGATAGACGACAACTACCCGAAGTATTTGATAACAATGGATCCGAACTCATTTGACAACTCTGGGATAAAACACGTTTACGCGCTGGACTTCTTAACGGGTAAGGAGTGGTAATATGAAAGCAATTTTGACTAGTACGGACTTAATTGAAGTAAAAGGCGGCGTTGAACTGGCTGAGAAGATGATTGGCAAGAATCGAAAAGATATAAATATCGCGGTAATAAATGAAGCATCGGCGATGGAGTTCGGCGACCATCGTTTCGTGATTGACACCTTGAAAGATTTGGCTGCAAACTTTGGCGGAAAAATCGAAATCGTCCATCTGCTTGCCCTAACAAAAGAACGAGTATTAGAGCGCATTAACGCTGCTGATATGCTGTTCGTGTTAGGCGGTAACACCGAGTGGCTTATGAGGGTATTTGAAAAGACAAGTTTTACGGAGATCTTATTAGAAGTATTGAAGACTAAGTTATATGTGGGGTCTTCGGCTGGCTCGATGATTCTGGGACATTTGCCAAGCTACAAAAACCAAGATAGTGGCTACGGCAAAGCGGATCATTTTGACGTGACGAAGTATCTTGACCTGCTCGATTTCTCAATCTTACCCCACTTCCATGCAGAATATATGAACAATCGCGGAGATGATTGGGCGATTGCTGAGTCAAAGGCGGTAGATTACCCAGTTTATGCACTCTCAGACCATGCTGCCATAATGATCGACGGCGATAAAGTCGAGATCATCGGCAAAGACTACATGAAGTTAGTGAATGGAGAACAGATAAAATGAGTAAAGAACAAGAATATCTAGGGTTTGCTAAGAAGATTGCCTACGAAGCCGGTAAAATTATACTCTCATACTTTAACCAAACCGACATAGGCCACTATAAGCAAGACAACACTATCGTAACTAAGGCCGATGAAGAAATAAACCAGTTTGTAATCAACGAGGTTCGCACCAAATACCCCGATCATGGAGTGTATGGCGAGGAAGACTCTTTTGGTAAAGACC
>Ga0209628_10003854_pt1 | contig 10659 bp, 4 predicted proteins | sample TergutCu122P4_FD_187285 | JGI IMG/M metagenome (GOLD analysis project Ga0209628, IMG submission 187285) | Cubitermes ugandensis P4 segment gut microbial communities from Kakamega Forest, Kenya - Cu122 P4 (SPAdes) (version 2) | ecosystem: Host-associated > Arthropoda: Insects > Digestive system >... | reverse complement strand
ACTGTCCAATTCATACGCTGCAAATCTTCCAACGTTAAACGATAACAATGTAATACCGGTACATATTTGCGGATAGTATCACACCGTTGCGTTGTGTTCCATTCCCAATCATTATGTTTATCAAAAATGTTCCAATCCATTACCAAGAGTTGTAGGTGTGAACATCCTTTCATTTCACTTTCCCAATTGGAATGCGTACCAGCACTCAAACATCGTAATGTGTCTGGGAGAACACCAAATTCTAACGATCTACATTGAAACAGCGCATCTTCGTCTGTTGGATTGACGGTCAAAAAATGTGGCTGAAAAATAATTCTGCTTTTGGATTTATTAACAAAAGTGATATAATGAGTTCCTTTTGAGGAACTACAAGCATATAATGTAATACATGCTACAATCAATATTATTATTCTGAATAGTTTCATAACTTTATCTTACTCTGTGTTTTCTATAATATAATCCATTACCTGTTCCAATAATAAGACCAAATGGGTCAAAATAATCATACCATCTGGCTCTTAAACATAAACTGTTTATTAAGGCTCGATGTTCAGGGTTATGGTAATCGTAATAATTAATTCTGCTATTTCTGCCTATATGATTAACATCCAAAGGATTTTCCCAAAAGTTCCATCCCCGTTTTATTCCAGCCGCACGATTAGCCCTATACTCTGCTTCTGTTTGATAGAAATCTGGTTCATATTCATTAAAATAATTGAAAGCCCTGCGATTGGCATCCTGTTCAAAGGGCTGATACTTGTGAGTATTAGCATCGGAAATAAAACTTGGAATTCCAACTCTTGAAAAATACGCCCAGCCCATTTCCCGACTTTGCAACACATGTCCGTATTCATGTTGAAATAACGGGTTGTTTGGGTCTGCTGCAAGATTACAACTACCGGTAATATAACTGCTCATCGTTATCGCCTTACTGTTTCCCCAAAAGTTTCCGCTTGACACGGTTGCCCCGCCGTAATATTCTACTTTATCAACCTGTCCACAAAGATTGGATGTTTGAGTGAATATAAATCCAGCCAAAGTTTGAGGCAGTTCCCATGTCAGACGAGACAATATCTGCCATCCCCAACCTGATTGTTTTGTATCTGCTGCAAACAAACCACCCCAAATTTTAGCGTCATTCCCCGCCATTTTGTTTGCTTCTTTCCATGCACTCTCACCTTTTGTAAATAAACCTTTGAAAAATCCGACAACCCACGAATCAATAATAAAGAACTCGCCTGTTGGGTCTGTATACGAGAGCGGATTATTCAGGCAATACAAATATCTATTAAATGATTGCGAGAAGTCTGGATCCTGTACATACGGGTCAGGGGAGAGAAATCGTCCAATAATAGGGTCATACAGCCTTGCATTGCAGTTAATTAACCCGAATTCCGGCAGATGTTCATGGCTGGTGTATCCTCTATTCAAAAATAGTGTAGGTTGTTCACCAGGTCCGTAGGGTTGCAAAGTGGTGGGTTTTCGCAGGCGCCCCCAGGCATCGTAGCTTCGCTTTTCTATAGCAACAACAGGATCATTACCGTCAGGGGTATTGGTTACGGCGCAGATACTTCCCAAATAGTCACGATGGATATAGTATATCTTCCACGCTTCGCCGCCGGTGCGTATGGCTATTGCCGGAGCGTTGTAAGCGGAGCCTCCCAGGTAGAGTCGCTCGGTAACAGTTGTGTTGCGGGTTTCGCGCTCGTAATTACCACCAAGATAGTGAACGCTGTGAGGAAGATTCGTATTTGCATGAGTTAAATTCATCAAGATACGTTCACCTGTAGGATTATAAGTAAAAGTTGCCGTTAAACCATTTGTTTCAATGGTATTGGGTTTTTCAGAAGAGGTATAGGTAATAGTATTCGTTCCTGCAGGTCTGTCCGGGTTAGGCCCATATTTTCTTCCAAGCGGCGTTTCCTTGTATGTGCCATTTTGAGAGGCGTCATAAAGTGCTGTCCAATTAGTTCCGTTGGTTGAAATTTCAGTTTTCGAACCATTATAAGTTCGCCAATCCTTATAATAATGCCAAATCTTTATATCCGAAAGGTTTTGCGTCTGTCCCAAATCAAGGGTAATGGTTTGGGCGCCCGATCCGGAAGTATAAGCATAGGGGTCACTTATGGTACTTCCATCAGTGATCAGGTTGGCATTGGTAATACTGCTCGTCCCACTTACACTTTTTCCTAATGCTAAATTAGTACCAGCGCTGTTGATGGCCTGTATTTCTGCCCAGTGATTTCCGGTATTAATGTTGCTGCCATTGATCACGTCGCGTATATAGCGCGCCTGTACTGTTTGCAGTGCCGGTAATGTTTGGCTACTAATAGTGTATGGTTTACCTGATATGGTGTATGCAAAGGTGCCGGCGTCGGGTTTTGTCAAAATGTTGCCCAAGTTGTTGTATACCATTTTATGATATAAACTTGGAGGCCCGTAATATTCGAGGCGCCGGTAACTGTCATACAGGAAAGTTTCTTTAGCTCCTCCGTTGGCATAATCCTGTCTGTCGCTCAATAAGCCTTTTGTGTCGTCAAACGTATACGACTGGTTGACAAACTCTGTAGTTCCTTTTTTCGTTACAATGGTTTTGGGTGAACCGTAATCGCTATAGGTACGGTTGGTTTCTACTCCATTGCCAAAGGTATATTTTTTTAATTGTCCCATGTGATCGCGGTCGTTTACGGTATATATGACTGTCGTCCCGAATTTCATACTGCTCAAATAACCGGATGTGTTATAGGTATATGTCAACACGTCTGCTGCCACATTATTATATTTAATGGTAGCTACCCTTCCGGCGTCATAAGAGTATAGTTTTGACAAATTATACTGACCAAAAACTTCTGTTTCCGTGTTTATACGCCCCAAATTGTCGTATGTGTATGACAATACAGCAGATATGCCACTACCACCGGTTATTGCCATCAATTGTTTAGTAATCGGGTGGTAATTATAGCTGATGGTTTGTTCTGGCGTTGTGATTGTCTTCGGCGCCCCCCAGTCTTCGTACACGTAAGATGTGATCTGGTTGCGGGCGTTTGTCTGTTTCCACAGCAATCCTTCTGGATTGTAATCATACTGTATCGTTCCAGCGCTTGGGTCTACAATTTTTGTTTGTCGCCCGTAAGCGTCATACTCGAATGTTGTTGTCGCCGAGCCAAACGAACCTGCCAGTACGATACTTACTGGTTTTTCGTGCGAAAGCAGGTTAAAATTAACGGTGCTACCAGCTTCACTTGATTGCTTGAGCATTCCTTTACCATCGTATGATTTAGAGATGATCATTCCTGCATCATCAGTAGTAACGACATTATTACCGTATGTTATTGTTGTTTTTCTGTTCGATGCAGATGTAACCGTTTTTACCCTGTCATAGGTATCGTATTCATATACTGTATTACGCACCGTTGAGGTATACGGGTCTGATTTTTTCCAAAGTCTTCCATAATCATCATACACATAATCAATATGAGAATATGTTCCATTGAAACCCAGCACACTTTCTCGGGTAGTTCTCCCAAATGCATCCGCATATTTAACGCTTGTTTGTCTTTTGGTAGCTGTGGATGTTGCAGAAATTACACTACCGTTATTACTGCTGTTCCATGCAAATGCCTTCTGGCTGGTCACTCCGTCTGGCGAAATCGTTTTGATGTGCCTGTCCAGGACATCATATTCAAAAGTGGTGGTCTGGCTAAGGTAGTCTATTTCTGAAGTTAAACGTCCAAAACCATCGTAACCATAAGTAGTGGCCAAACCCATGGGATTTGTTTCAGTCACCACCCACCGTTTTTTGCTATCATAGGTATACGATGTGGTCAGTGTCTTTGCCGAACTGTAGGGTGTAAAACTGCGGCTTATAATGTTTCCTTCAGAATCATATCCAAAAGTTTCGTAACTGGTTTGCGAAGTACCTGCCGTTCCTGTATAGGTTATTTTTGTTCCAGGTGAATAAAATATGGTATTATAGCTAATTATGGTTTTGTCAATCCATGACGCGCCCCCTCGCGTGTTTGTTATTTTTTCTTCCGTAGGAAGTCCCAAAACATACACCGTAGTTGAACCTGAACCGCTGTTATAGTTACTGTACACATACTCCCGTTTTGTTTTTAACCCACTACCGCTTCCGTATTCAGTTTCTATACTTGTCGGCTGGCTATAACTGTCGTATGAAAGGTAATTGGTGGTGATTACATTATTATTCAACAAATCAGTAACTTTTTGTTGCGTAGGACGTATAGCGAATACATTGACATAAGTGTAGGCAAAACTGTATGTATTTTCGGTTTTCGAATCCGGTGTTTCTTCTTTCATCAAAACGCCATACTTTAGAGGGTCAAAAGTTTGCTTGACAGTTCTACTTCGATTATCAGTCACTGAAAAAGTTTCAAATCCCAGAAATCCACGCCCCTGCCGGTGCACCTTGCCTTTTGTGTAATAATAACTGTTGCAGGCTTTCTGCACGTTATTATAATATGTTTGTGTTTCGGCAGTTGCCCACAGGTAGGCATTAAAATCCTCGTATGGAAAGGTTGCGCCGTATCCGTCTTCATATATTGAAGGGTAGGTTTTGTCGTTAATCTGTTTATACTCGGATTTGATGATGACTCCCAGACTGTTGATCGCACCAGACATCATTCTTTCCCGTGTATCATTCCTTTTAAAATTGATTTTGTCAATTGTTCCGTTATTTAAAGCCAGCATCTGTGTGTGATAATTTCCGGCGCCTACATTGGTTGGTATCAGATATGCGCTACTGTAGGTGTATGTATAAGCAGGTTCCTGCGAAGCTGAAATTTCAGTACCCGAAGCCGGATATGCATAAATTGTTCCATTATAAAATCGAACCAGGTCGGCTCTTCCGTCGTTGTTGACATCCTGCAATATATAAGTACTCGAAGTGCCATTTGAATTTGTCATGTGGTTAAACAGCGGAATAGTTTTTTTATCGAACCCGTTTGCGCCTTTAGAATAGTATGCCGTCCATTGATTCCCATTATCAATATATTCATTAATGTAGATGTTAACATACGTACCATGATAGGGACAGCACAGGTCATAGCTGTAGTAACCGTTACAATAGTTAGATAGCGTAGCACCACAATCATAACAATAATTTGAAGGGGACAAGTACTGGTAACAATTACGGCAACTATATGAGCCCGGGTTCTCAATATGACAGTATGGACAATACCTGTGATTGGAAACCGGTACGGATGTCCAATAACTATAATTATAAGATTCGTATGGCGACAGCAACAGGTCGGTTTTCCCATCGCCATTTATATCGCCCACCATCAACTTGCAACTTGTCGCATTGTTCTGTTTCAAGTCGCTTATTGTAGCAATTTTAGATAAACTGAGCGAAGTAGTACCTGAAAAAGCATATATATCAGTACCATTACTATGTATGTGGCATATTTCGTTACGCCCATCTCCGTCATAATCCATTGCAAAAACAATATTGCTTGAAGTATTGTTTGCAGTAAAATTGAATCCTGAAAAAGTAGTATTACATAAAGTTGTTCCTGTTTCCAGGTCAAACACCATAATTTTTGTGGCATTTCCATTTCCTAAGGGATTATATCTTGATACTGCCAGAACCTGTAATCTTCCGATACCTGCAAAGTCACCCAATACGAATACTTTTGGTGTGATACTTTTGGTAGAACCGCCAATAGCCGTTAGGGGAGTATAGTTTACTGTCTTATAAGTAGAATATCCCAAAAAAGCTGGCTTATATACAGTGAAAGTTAGATAATCATAGGTTCCTGAAACATAATTATTTATCTTTATCAGTTCATCGCCTCCCTTTCCATCAATATCTCCCGATGTAAGTTCCATAAATCCGGTGCCGGATGTAAACTGATCGGGATATACCCAACTGTCTGCCAGCCCGGAATAAACAAGTAATGTTTGATTGGTTGCATATAAATTTTGATATACCGAACCCTGTTCGTAATACGGATTTAACCTGGGATATGAAATCAAAGCATCATCATCATTCCAAATATCAAACTTGCCTTTACTCACTGTCAAGCTTGGAACAGTTGTATTGCTGAACCAACTGGTTAACTGAGCTGTATTATTTGTAAATGCGGTTTGTGGATTATTTGTGCCATAATAGAATTTCAAAGGGTTCAAACTTCCGCTTGACAGGTTGCAATCAATCTGTGTGAGCAATGATACCTTGTTGAGGGTATAGGTAAAATTGTAAGTTCTGATGACAGATGAACTGTTATTAATACATTGAATGTAGTCGAGCAGCCTGTTTTCCGTGATTTCGATACCTGCATCCCATCCACCGCTCAGATCGGTTCTTGTTTTATAAAAAAACTTTATCAAAGCAAAATCATTGACAATGGTTTTAGATGAACCATATTTGATTTCCTTTATGTAATAATGGTTGTTGGCTTCCTCGTATGTGAATTTAATGGTGTTTCCCTTAACATCCGTCATTAGTGTTATCGGATAGCTCAATTTATTAACTGAATTGGTATCATATCCATATATGGCAGTACTGCCATTTGAAAACCAAACCTTAAAATACTTGGTAACAGTACCATTCATATAAGCTTCAATTCTCACGTTACCCTGTTCTGGTACGAATGATCTGGAAGTAGTGGTTGCCCCGGTTTGTAATAACTGTGTTCCATCCAAGACAAATTTTGCTGATGCAGTCATCTCTGTTGGCTTAATTGACCCATCAAAATAGAAGTTGGATGTAGTTCGGTTGATTGCTGACAAACCACCAATCCCCCAACCAAACCCCAATACGCCATTACCTGCAAGACTGTTGTAGACTAAAGTAATGGATGGCTGTACTCCGGCTCTTCCCGGTGCGCACTCAATTGGAACGGAATATGTTGTTGAACCGTTGGCAGTCACCTGGTGCTGTATGGGAATTTCACCGACAGTTTTACTGGTGTTGATGGCAAAAGTGTTGGGAATATGTGGATGCAGATTCGTATAATAAAGCAACATGGGGCCACCCGGTCCTTCTGGACCTGTTCCGCCCGGATTGGTCTTATTACTTGAATTATTCGGCATGTTACTTGAACTCGACCATGTGGGGGCTATTTCTACAGCATCAAAAAAATTTTCTCCTCCTCTGGCTTTTTGGACCGTTCTTATTGAATCGACAAATTTCACCATAGTACTGTCTTCAAAAGCAAGTCCCAGATCGAAGGTTTGTCCGTTTGATAATTGAATAGTTGCCAACAGTGTGACAATCAAAAGAAAATAACGAAATAAAGATTTCATGATTTTTAAAATTAATGGGTTATGTATTTAACTTACTTTTCAACAATGACCTTATGGTTGTACAATTTACCGTTAATGTTGAAATGCAAAACATAGGTACCTGTCATTTGATTATTCAGGTTTACCTGATTCAATTGATTTAAAGAGTTGAGAATCAAAACCACTCTACCCTGCGCGGAATAGATGGTAAGCATTCCTTTTTTCAAGTTTTCTCCGAAACCGTTCAATTCAATCTGGAACAGCCCTTTGTTGGGATTTGGAAAAATCTTGATGCAATTTTCATCGACCAACAGCATCGTGTCCATGTCATCGACTTTTGATTCTTTTGGTGATACGCCATTGGCATCATCTTCTATTGAAGAAGATTTTAGGGTGCTGGGCGCTTCCTGACTTTTATAAGACATGCTTGTAAAATTGCCGGAAGCATCGTAGTTATGCGTGATGGTTTGAGCATGAACGCACATGCAGGAAACAAGACCTGCGAACAAGAGAAGGAAAGAGATATTTTTCATATTTCAAATTTTTTATTTTTAATGAATTATTGTTTAAAATTTTTTGCAAACATACGTCGTTTATTACGTCGTATGCTCTTTAATACGTGGGCATATCAGACGATTTTCGTTGATATAACAGACAGAACGTTTAATTCCCACCAAGTAAATAACTTACATAAATAAGCTGGCATTACAAAAATTAAAACGAATTGTGATGTAATTGAAATACAGGCAAATAAGAAAAACGAGTTCTCTTTTTCAAGAAGTTAAAGGCATTGAGGGAGCTGGATAGTAAGCGTCTCCGCGTTACCATCCCTTCTGCCCGCATATCGATACCTACCCTTTCCTTGTTTCAGGCAGGTTGATATATCAAATGCTTGGTGATGCTACTGTAGATTGTAGTATATTCCTATCCAGTCTATGCCGATGATTCAATTGTTGCTTTCGCCTTTAGTTTCTTCCATCTATCGGGCAGAAGTTCGCGCAGGATTTCGTATGGGGCGTTTGGTGGCATGTCAGTCATTCGGGTGAGGATGTCGGTAAAGTATTCGAAGGTGTTGATGTCATGCAGTCGACAGGAACAGGCCAGAGAGAATAAGAGCGCTGATCGTTCTGCACCTGCGTGACTTCCAAAAAACATGGAGTTTTTTCGGTTGAGGCTGATGTATCTGTTCGCCCGTTCGATGGCATTATTGTCCAGGGTATACCTTGCATCGAGCAGATAGTTTTTTACTGCATCAAATTCATTCAGCAGGTAATTGGTTGCTACCGCCAAAGGCAAGGTGGGTATTACGGCGGGGTCATTCTTTATCAGGAGCAACTTTTCTTTTAACTGGTCTAATACAGTTGGGGCTTCTTCATTACGGTATTGAAGTTTTTTTTCGGCATCCCATTCCGGAAGCATTTTGTGTTCAATACGATAAAGCAGATTGATGTGGTCAACTATACCTTTGGCCTGCTCATCATCTTCAATGTCAATGAATTTACGTTTTGCATGCTGTATGCAGGATATACGGATGGCACCGGGGAAGGCATCGGTTTCTATTTCCTTATAGCAGGCCAGGCCATCCGTATGCACGGCGCCCTGATACGTTTTGTCAAGATAACCGGTAAATACTTCACCGCTCCTTGAGCCCTCTTCATAGAAGAAATGAACTAATTGCAAACCGTCGGCCATCGCTGACCAGATATAACCTTTTCGAGTGGCTATTCCTTTTTTATTTTTTTCTTCATTAATGACTTGATGATAAGTTTCGTCGATGCGAATATAGGAATCGGTATGTATTGCTCTGCGTAATACCTCAAAAAAAACGCCTAACAGTTCTGCTGCGCCGCCTATCAGGAAGTGACCCGTGGGTCTTTCCAGGTCAAAACCGTTTTCGTTAAATAATTTCACGATACGTTCTACCGGCAGCGAATACGTGTATTTGTACTGTAGCAGGCCGGCTATGAAAGACGCCTCGTAACTGGAGTTCAGAAGCGGTGTTTTGGGAGGACGGACAGTATAGATTTTATTTTCAACAACACAGTTGTGCTGTCTGATAATCTTCTTGATTACTCGCGGAGGCAACCAGGCATACCGGATGGATTCGCAAACACTCAATTCTTTTGCCTTTTCCCTGTCAAATTCAGGGTCGTCAGGCCATATGTCTATCACCACCTCTTCCAGGTTGAGGTGTTGTTTTCGCTTTGCACCATTATTACCTCGCTCTTTGGGATTGTAGGGTTTCTTTTCAGGATGATTTGACGAACTGTCTGTTTCAGTGGGCGTTACTTTTTCGGAGGACTTCTTGAGCAGTTTTGTCAAACCGAGGTTCTTTCCCGATAAGGATGAGATATCCCTGCTTTTTTGCAACAAGGCTTCTTGCAGGGATTCTACGGTTTGTTTCAATTCGTTCACCTGAACTGATAAAAGTTGGATTTGTCCGGAAAGATTGAGGTTCAGTTCGGCAAGACCGGCATTTTGCGTTAACAGCAGTTTCACTTGCTCTATCAGGGCTTTCTCCCGTTCACCGGCAAGTTTCAACTGTTGCTCCAGATATTTTCTTGTCCTTTCATCTTTCATGCCGCAAAAGTACGAAGGCAATTTCGAAAAAACAAGAAAAAATCAAATTATTTTTTCATTTATGTATTTGATAGAAAGTCATTTAAGGCCGCTATCGAAGCGTTTGCGAAGCTTTAACGAGCGCAAGCCGACCCCCTCCAGCATCAAAATAAAAGTGCGCCAGTCAACACCGTAACCGCCTTTAAACGAATTATTTAAGGGCAGTTCGTATGTGCCCTTTACAAGTTTTTTGTGATAAAGTAAAAAACCATCTTTTTCCCAAAGAAGTATCTTGATGCAACGTCGATTTTTACCCAGAAAAATAAAAACTTCGCCGGATAGGGGATTACGTTCCATCTGTGATTTGACGATTTGATACAAAGAATATATCCCTTTACGCATGTCCACTGAACCCGGACACAGATAATAACTCATGGATTTGGTCAATGCAAACATACTCGCCGATGATTTACCATTCCTTACCGTGAACAAGAGAATATATCCCACGACTGTCTGCCTCCCCCACAGAAATCCTGATACCATTGGGAAGGGTAATACTGATGTCGCGAAGGATGGAAGACACAGCCGACAGGGAACGGTGATCACAACCCTCCGGGATAATATGCAACGGATACAGTAAGGGCTTGTCCGTAACTTCAGACTTACACGATGAATTGGATGAACGCAGGGAGACGTCAACTTCTTTCTCTTTTTTCAAGCGCTTAGTACTGCGCTCAATTTCCAATATTTCGCAGGCTATATCATTGACAGAAGCCCAACGCTTAAAATCATGATAAGAGACATGATGACTGCGACAATAATCGCGTAAACAAGGTGCTTCGGAACCTGATG
>Ga0209628_10003853_pt1 | contig 10662 bp, 4 predicted proteins | sample TergutCu122P4_FD_187285 | JGI IMG/M metagenome (GOLD analysis project Ga0209628, IMG submission 187285) | Cubitermes ugandensis P4 segment gut microbial communities from Kakamega Forest, Kenya - Cu122 P4 (SPAdes) (version 2) | ecosystem: Host-associated > Arthropoda: Insects > Digestive system >... | reverse complement strand
CAGTCTTTTCAAGTCCACCAATAAAGAGGGCAAAAATGATGGCAGCACCGTCACTTAACGAACGGGTGATGCTGTACGTCCGGCAGGAAACGGATGATGTGTACACACCGCTGCATGTTGTTCCTCCTACTACACAGGGGCTACTCAATGCGGTTAGTGCATAACTATACTGAAATATTGCCTGAGGGTGGACAGTTTTTCTTGCTTTCTAGATAAATTATTCCTGTTATTTTCATATGATGCACATCGTTACTGAGCTTTCATTTGGCATTCTTAGATTAAGGATGAAATACTTTTTTATTTCCACAAAATATCTGCAACTAAATGCAGCACAATACTTCATTACAATATTAGAAATGTTAGGAAGTAAGCCAAAATAATAAGTGGAGAAGTATGCAGAACAACACTGGCAGAGATAATGTTTGTGTACATTTTATTTTGTTCCAGTAGTTAATTGTGTTTACGCACAGCCATATTCAGGAACTTGTACCAATGGAAATTGTAAATTTAATGCAGGCAGTAAGCTATAAACTTTTAAGAAATTCTGATGTTTATAGAAGCAAAATTATCAAACCATCTAGTATGAATTTATTTTTCCCCAGGATTTGAATACTGCGACTCTACCATTACAGGAAGTCCCAGTGGTTTGAGGGAAGGAGACTTCATTATTTGTTCATATCTTATGAACAAAAAGACTTGGTTTAATTTAATCCCATATGTATGTGTGTAAATAAATGTCAAACTTCCTAATTTTTGGGATACTGAAACATTACAACCAAAAAGCTATGTACTTACAGGATCTAAGAGTTCTGCCATGCCTCAGTTTTTGTTGGTAGCTGTAATCTCTGGTCTCAGCATGGCAGCTGTCACAGAAGCTTCATCACATAAAGGCTGCCTTAGAGTCCATATTTGTCCTGCTGTTTGGCTTACCTTTTTTCATAGCAGAGGCTCCAAGTGCTAACCTGTACTTGCCTCACACCTGTTGAAAATATTTCTTATCAAATGGCACAGTTCTTATCTCAAAATATTGGCAATTACTCTTAGAATGTTATCTTTCAATTCTGACAAAGAGTGTAAATTTTTTTTACATAATTTGTCCTGCAGTTTTCCTACAAATGATAATTGAATTCCAATGTGGAGATCAAAGATGTCATTGTCGAAAGAAAGATGTCAGAATTAGCAGAATGTAACATTATGAATTTACTGTTTATTCAAACAACTGAGGACCTTTGATTTTGCTCACACACCCCATACACCAGACTGCAACATCATGCACAGGAAAATCACAAACTGAGAGTGATGTACTGGAACACCAGCATCTCTTACTTTGGCTGTTTACATTCCTATTTAATGTAATCTATGCATCATCCAAGAAAGACATGTGTTCCAGATCAAGCAATGCATTGGTTAGCAATTCTTGAAACCACCCACAATACTGTCTTCTTGCTCCCCATTATAGAGGTGTTGTATGGCTCTAATTTTGTACAGGTGTAGTTCTGAAACTTCTGTTGCCATGAGAGATGAGGATTTTGACACCCCACTTCAGGTAGAACACAACAGTTTCATAATATATTAATGTTCAGCCTTGCATAATGCAGCTCATATTTCCCTATGATCAGTATAGTGATTAGAGATACATTCTGTATGCTGCATTCACATAATTTGCAAAGTAGCATAGAGTTTCTTGCAGTGTGTTCAGAAGAGACAGCAGTACATTGCACTTTTATAACTTAATACTCAACTATGTAGAACTTATTTAGAAATAAATCAATACAAGACTACATTTCTGGATTCTTGAAGAAGTATTCAATGGGGATCAGGGTTAACAATTATTTGTTGTGCTATTAGAGTATCATCAATGTTTCCAAGTACTGTGAAATTCACCTGCAAAATTTGCAAATCAAAATTCAGTTGTTTACCCCAATTTCAGTTTCTGAGTATGGCTGTTTTTAATATAAAATGTTATCTCTTAATGAAAATAGTGCTACCAGCACCTTATTGCAGTAAAGGGTAAGTGTTTGCCTGCTTCTCCCTCTCATATATTTGCATGTGAGTGTGTGTGTGAGACTAACACCAGCAGAATTTGCATGTGTCTACAAGGTTTCATCACTGGGGATCCAGTTATTGGCCTCGGCCAGCTATATCATGCTCTGGAAAACAAATAGGAATGCACAGTAGAAAGATTCTCTTGATTTGCCTTTCATCCTCTCCAAGAAAATGTGAGGAAAAGATTTAAAATTCCAAATTAAATGTGACAAACTAAAGTAGGTCCATCCTTTGACTTTATCAAATCCTGTTGCCTAAAAATCAATACCAGTAACTATTAATCTGTTTTCCTTATTTTCCAGATTGAGAATAAGTACAAAATTTCTACTTCAAGCATTAGTAACTTGTATCGAAAAAACAAAAAAGGGTAAGTTTTGCCAGAAAAATTGTCTATTTGTTTTCCCCTTCGTAGTTAAGTTACTGTAACTTATAAAAACAACGTCACAGAAAGAATATCCATAAGGAAAATGAACAACTATTCTTCAAGTAGAAATTTTGGACAAATAAGACTGACTAATAATTGTATAACTTATTATTAGAAGAATAACAAAGCTTCTACTAACTATTTAACAAAGCATCTGCACTAATTATTCATACAGTAGGTAAATGACAGACTTCAGAGTAACATTTGGAGATCTGATATTTGGGCTTGTTCACATAATCAGCTGCTTACTTTGAATATATGAAAGAATGGCAGTATAATATTTTGACTTATAAATAATGTGTCTCTGATTACAGTATTATTTACTGCTATCCCCTTCATTTTCAGGATTATAGCCAAAATTGATGATGATATGCTCAAGTACTACTGTAATGAAGACCTCTTTCTCCTGGAGATAAAACAAGTGGAGGGGGATGATGCTTTTGAAGTAACACTCGTTGAACTGATGGATCATTAACAGCAGGATAGAATGCTGCTGCATCTGTATTAGTCTTTCATTGCAATGCCATGGAGGCAAAGTGTTTCAGTGCGTTTACACTGTTCATTTGAATGTAATTACTATTATATCATAATAATTATTGTTATTTTATGTTAGAGTGAAGATGAAAATATATGTTCTATTAAATTTATCATGTTTGTCCTCTAGTAAACCAGTGAATAAATGTGTTTTATTGATAACACTGAGTGTGATGGTTATTGTTTATATTTATTTTTTTATACATTGAAACCAATATCAAAATAACTGTGTATATGAGACTGGGTTCAGTCAGTGGGCTCTGAACAACATCGAGTGAGTGAGTGGTGAGAGTGAACGAGCGTGTGTTCTGCATCTCCAGTGAGTGAAAATTAAACAGACTTCTACTGCATCAGTGTTGCCAAGATAAAGAGGATTAAATGACAACTAATGATGAAACGAGAACCAACTGGGAGAAAAAACTTGAAACAGGGAGAAGGTTTAGTATAAATACAGCAGAGATTATATATAAACATATATTCACACTTAAACCTGTCCTATTCGTAAAATTAGATTAACACTTGCTGCAATTCACTCTAAATTCTCCTAACTTTTTTTTGAGGGGGGTAGGGGGTAATGAGAAACTGTAGAGTTGTAAGAATCAAATATAAGTTTTATGTTATACCTGTTGCGTTTTTAGTTTTAAAAGACCTGTTTCAGGGTTTGTTGATCTCAGAATGTCAGAGAACATTTGAAACAGCACAAATGAACATAACAAAGTGCTCCTCTCTGTTGATTTGTCAGGGAAAGACCTTGACTTGATGATATGAAATATGACAGAATAGCGACAGCAGTTACGTTTAGTGGCCACATAAGACCTCTCCAAAACTGTGACTTGCAACTGCCCACAGTCTTTGTGTTTATCTTTGGCTCGAAATAAGACAATATACAACGAAATTGTAACAAAGTCAGTATATTCATTCATACTTGTGACTTTGATATTTGCTTTACAGTACATAACAATTGACAACCCACAGATGAAGCCAAAAACAGCCCGTTGCTCACTGTCATGGTATTTCACAAAGTTAATGTTCAAACATTTCATGTAAGCAATGTACAGCTGTAGGATAATTATAAAATATCCATTACCTTCAACACTAGAATGTGCTGAGAAGTACAGTGTTAATGCAGAGGAAGTTAGTATTTCAATGCAACATTACTGTCTGATAATAGAAGCCATATTGTTTGACTGCTTTATAATAAGACTAATTTTGTCTTCCAGTAATTATGTAATAATTATTAGTAAAATATTGTTATTATCTTAGAAGATTGTTACTATACTAATAGGAAACCTTGTACTGGAAGAAATTTGGACTATTATTATAAGTTTATTTTGACATACTTCATAATAGTAGCATACAATATTCATTGTGCTATAGCAATGGTTCATGTCTGCTACCAGTACATAGGTCACTGTGATACACAAAAGACAACAACAGTGTGATAGTGTTTCAAGCTATCTGAAGTACCCATTTGCTCCTCATACGGAGGAAATAATGTCATAAAATGAGTACTTTAGTGTAAACCAGGTATAAAGCTCAAAAAGAATATGATACAGACATTGCATTTAATTTTTAAAAAATTTTTATTACATGATTATGTTTGTTAAGAAGACATTAAAAACAAGGAAAATGAAGTTCGTCTGGATATTTCGTATACATTTTAGAAAGACAAAACTGCATGGACATCCTTGCAAACAAACCCACTATGGTTGATTGTTGAGTACCTGAGTTTCCATCATGTTTGTTTAGTAAGCTTTCATTCAGTAGCATTCCAAGTAATGAAAAAAAATAATCTTTCTCAGCGGGAGTACCAAGTCTTTAAGGAAAGTAACTATTTCACTTTTACAGCTTTCTGTTTCATGGTATTAACTAACAGAAAACCTCATTATGTGCATTTCAAAAATGAAGATTACGGTACCATCATTTAAACATATATTTATATATTCTAGTGGTGATGGTGAAGATTGTTGTGAACAAGGCTGGTTTCCAAACTCCTCATTTATGTTTTATATGCATATAATAATAGAAAAATTATGTGAGTGCATGTGTTTTGTACATTAATTGTGTGTGCCCTAATTTATTGATTAGTGTTTTTGTCCCTCTTTGTGTTGCCCATTTTTTATTATTATTGTTACAGCCATTTTGATACATTTATAGTTCGCTTACAATATTTAGTATCAAGTATTTTCATGGGTAACATCAAGGATGCATTTGTATGTATTGTAATGTATCTCTCAAAAATATATTATTTAAGCTTACATTAAACTCTTTCGTTGTAGTGCAGCCTCTTTGCTAATAGTTTAAAATCTTAGATTTGTGCTTCTAAACTTGATGAAGGGGATTTTATCAAAACTGTATCCCCTAATTTAACAACAGCCAACAATAAATAAGTGAAACTTGACTGCAATATTCATGTGCCAAAAAGATCAAGTAGTTGTAGTAGGTTTAGGTTTGAAAAATAGACCACAGCATTAGAAAATTCAACACAAAAATCTTGTTACGAAAAATACAATTTTTTTTTTTTTTTTACTCTCTGATTAAATTTTTGAGAGGTGCATTGCCACTAACCATTAACACTTGTACTGATAAAAAGTAAGTTACTTTATTAACAACAGAAAGGAACTCTCCTAAGGCTTTTTATTTAATCACAATTCTTTGCAATTTTACAGAATTATGTGCCTTATATTGCTGGTTCTACTAGTTGTTTTCTATATAGCAAACATTTAATAATAGTGAAATTCTAGAATTAATTACAACTCAGGATGTTGAAGGAAAGAAGATCCTTAGTATACTGAATACACAGAATTTATCTATAATGGAAACATTTTCTTGCCAAACTGTGCCTCCAGCCTCTAAAATATGTTCTATAGTTATCCGGCTTGAAAAGGTAAATTGTAATGGAAAATGAATTACAAAACACAGTGTAACTCCTACTAACTGTAGTTACCTGTCTAAAAAAGTATGTTTACAAAATTTTGCAACATAAGCACAGCAGAGGCCAGAAATACAAAGCAGCAATGGTGTGTATCTTTAAGATCATTATATATAATAACAGTTCTAATTGGTTAAATCCTCCCAGTTATGCAAGATATACTAGTTGTATAGAAAAGTCTTCTAACACAGGTAAAATACAGAGCATCCCAAGTTTCCCCAAGCTAATAGAAATATAACCTCAATTATGGAAAGTTAGTCTTCTGACTGGGGTCTTTTTTATCAGCACTGGTACTTGAGATTCCCATCCAGTCATGCTGTGTCTCATACAGAGCGGGTCAGCTCATGTGTTAAATTTTCTCTGTTGAACAAAGTGTGTTCATGGCAAAATACCTCTGCAAAGGGAAAAAATGTAGCCAAAATTTTGCAAAAAATTCCCTTGTCAACAGTGACATGTACAAGAACAGTTTACAGTTGAACTTGGTTAAAACATCATGAAAGGGTCTGAATAAATTGTGTCACTCTAAGTGAGGTGTACGATGAAAGTGAGGAAAAAATATTGTAAGACAAAATATATGCCTGTGGGCATATTACCTAAATGTTTAATCCATTTTCCATTTTAAATTTAAATTTACAAAGAATAAGAATTACTCTCATACAATTGTAAATTTCCATAGAGGCTTACGCTAAAACATACATTAATACACAATTAAAATATAGGACAATGAAAATTATCATGAGGAGTGAACTGCTCACTGCCTTATTGTCACTTCTCTGTTGCTACAACCACTTCAGCAGCACCTCACAGATGTCACTTTGTTCAGGCTTTTGAAATCATTTTATTCTCAATCCTTGCCATTCAAATGCACCAATAATTTTGGTTCTGTTTTCCAAACAGTCTGGACTGTAACCGTTACGATATCAAATTCCCGACACATGTCACCTTTAATTTTCTCCATTTTATATTTCTCATATCACTTTATCCTTCAGTGCCAAACCTTCCTTTTGTTCGTCACTGTTGCCACCTTATCATTCTACCTGTCTTCTGTTTACTGCAGGAGTAGAAAAGTAGAGGGCAAATTTACATGCAAAGTGCATTACCTTTGGAATCTTTGCTCTTCCTGGATGTTACACAGTGTATATTGGTAGTTAGTTATTGACATTTCAGGACAATGTCAAGCAGTCTAAGAAACGTCAGTAACATGCAATCTACACTGCATAACATCCCAGTTCAGTGAAAATCCAATTTGCAATGCATCAAAAGCCTGAAATTATTAATTACCATTACAATCGCCATTTTCCAGGCCTGGACTTCATACAGCTATTGAATGAGTATTAGGAGAGAGTTGTTTAATTCTCAAAATAGACTGCTTCTTGAAAAATTATATTGGAAGGGATGATTGGCAATGTTGTTATATCTGAGGTAAATGCTTTTAGGTTTGTCATACTAATTAAGGCAGAAAAACACATGCCTTATGAGGAATTAGGTGTTACCAGAGAAATGTATAACGTTATAGCTGAGACGTCACACAAGCTGTCATTATAACTGAGTTCACATATTCATAAGATGGAAAAATTTTCAAATCACAGTTTCACTGCTGGCCAAAAATATAATATGACAATTTTTATTCTTCTCAGATGAGAGATGGTTTCTATTAAGTAGGAATACAAACAGCCAAAATAACTTATGGTTTAATGAAAATCCCCAGACACTAAATTTGCTTGCTTTTACATCCCCTGAAAATGTAATGAGTCTGCACACAAAGAGCCTGTGTATTCCAAAGAAACAAATTCCAACCGCTGTAATAAATGTATCAGAGAATTAACAGAAGAAGGTGAATTGTAAGGCAGTCCACTTCAGTTGTAAGAACTGAAAGGCACTTTTCAAAATAAAATTCTCAGTGTTTAAACAGAAGAGACATGTCATGTGTCAACAGATATTTTCAGAAAGTCATCAAGTGCTGGAGGTTAGCACTTGAAGACTTTGCTATGAAGTAAGGTAAGTTCAACTGTGGGGGAAAATTGGACTCCAAATTCTCAGTGGATGTAAGTTTTATATGCAATAATGTTGCTGTGACAGCTGGTGTGGTGATGGAAAAGATTAGTGAGATGCTCTGTAGTTTCCTTCATGAGTTGCTTTATTTTCTACTTTTATCAGAAACAGAATGCTTAGATTATTAAATATTTTATTTTCTGTTTTGTTGGTAGCAGTGCTGTCTAGAACAAAACATTCCATTGCAGCTATGCCAGTAGCATTGTTTTATGTTCATTCATGGAACTTTGTAACACAAATATGAATTACTTGAAGTTTCAGAATGTTAAGAAGCATTTGCCTTAGTAGATACTGAACTACCATAGAGATTTGCTATTAAAAATAGTATGACCTAGAACCATCACTGGTGTATGGATATATTAAATCATTTCTCTGTACAAATTCAAGTAACAAATAGCTACACTGTGTATTTTGGGATCTTCTTCAAAATAATTTTTGTAATTGCTAGTTCAGAGTACATCACATGACAGCAAAGAATTAGTTTAGGTAAAAATACTTACTTGTATTAATGTAAATATCTGTACTTCTACTCACACCTTTTTTAATTTTAAAAATATGAAGAAGTATGTGCCATCATGGCATAACGCAAGTCACGATCAAGCAACGTGGAATAGAATTGTGATGATCATAGCTGCGAAGCAGCAAATAAATCAACATTCACCATGATCATGGTTTCTTTTTGTTATGAAAGACAATGTACAAACTGTTTTCATATGGGAATATAATTATTTTCTTTGAAAGAATGTATCAAAAGAAATCAGTTATATTAAGTGATTTGTCATTGACCAACAGTCATTTTCATTACATTTTTACATGTTATAACTTAGCTAGTGTAACAATCTCCATTTTTTTCACTCTTGCCATTACCAGAACATAATTAGCAACTTTAAAGATCAAGCACATAAAAGTTTCCATGTGATAAAAAACAGAATGTTTGAAAACTGTGTGCTGTGAATTTGTTTGTATTTGTTCATGTGACCCTCATAAACACACCTTCTTCATCCATTACAAGATCTGTACTTTATTAGAATACATGAAAAAAATTAAGCTTCAGATAATTTGTCATACTTTTTGCATTACATATAGTTGTATTATATGAACACTGTGTTTAGATTAAGGACCCAAACCTTTGGCTCCACACAAATCAAATGATTTGGGTTAATTTCATATTATGAAGGACTCAGTCAAATTGTAATTACATATTATGGTATTGTGGAAACCTTCGGTTGCTTTTTTATTATTATAGTTATTTTTTGTACCATGCTTAGGTGCAAAATAAAAAAATGTGTATTTATGGTCTAAATTATTTTTAATCCCCAGACCCTATTCAAAAGTTTCCTTTCCAGATACCTTGAAAATCCTGGGAGATGGCCAGAATAAATTTTTGAGTCCAAGACAAATACAAGGCTTTATGTACTTACCAGGACTTTTTGGGCAATTATGAATGTGTCAACAGGGACTTTGTGATCATTACTTCACCAATAACTGTATATGAGATTCACCATTTATACAATTTGTCCCATGTGTGGAAAGTAGAGAATTGTAATGGAATTGAAGTAACTCCACACATTATCTTGAAATACTATTTCATATCTTATTACTGCACATTGCATTTCAGCCAAAACAATATGGAAAATGAAACTTCCTGTAATATTTGATTTTTGTTTGACCGTGCATCATCAATCAGGTAAAGTGATACAGATGAACCAACTAGATGCAACAATGATTTACTGATCTATAAGATCAGATCAACATGTTTCAGGCAATATTTTGCTCATCATCAGGAGCGTGAGACTGAGATATTTACAGCATATGGTATCCTGCAAAGATGGATATATGGAAAGTTATGTAGTTCCGTATGTGATATGTCGTAATAATTATTAAAATTATAAAGACTTGTGGATGTGTAGTGTTATGTTTAGGTATTGGTGTTTGTATGCTAAATGTATGTGGTTAAACTCAAGTGTGTAATTTTATGTTCTGGGTGAGAGGGTTATTGTGTTGGGGGGTATGGTGATTAATAGGTAGGGACTCTTATGTAAAGTTAATCGTATTGGAAAGGTACATACCTGTTGTTGTGGTGGGTAGGTAGACGGTGAGCGGCAGCATTGCACTGCACTGCACTGCAGTACTGTTCTATGAATATACTACAGTACTTCATTCATACCCTCCACCAAGAAGGTCAACTCATCCCCGAGCAATTCGCTGGGGAAAAAATCCCCCTTCTTCAGCTTGCCATTGACCCCACCTACACACCACTCGAAGAAACAAGTCAAGTCTCTCCCGTCTTACAGTACACATAGTGCAACACTGCTGCTCACCGTCTACCTACCCACCACAACAGGTATGTACCTTTCCAATACGATTAACTTTATATAACAGTCCCTTCCTATTAATCACCATACCCCCCAACACAATAACCCTCTCACCCAGAACATAAAATTACACACTTGAATTTAATCACATACATTTAGCATACAAACACCAATACCTAAACAAAACACTACACATCCACCAGTCTTTATAATTTTAATAACTATTACGACATATCACATACGAAACTACATAACTTTCCATATATTCATCTTTGCAGGATACCATATGCTGCAAATATCTCAGTCTCACGCTCCTGATGATGAGCAAAATATTGCCCGAAACATGTTGATCTGATCTT
>Ga0209628_10003852_pt1 | contig 10663 bp, 11 predicted proteins | sample TergutCu122P4_FD_187285 | JGI IMG/M metagenome (GOLD analysis project Ga0209628, IMG submission 187285) | Cubitermes ugandensis P4 segment gut microbial communities from Kakamega Forest, Kenya - Cu122 P4 (SPAdes) (version 2) | ecosystem: Host-associated > Arthropoda: Insects > Digestive system... | reverse complement strand
CGCCCAATCTTTGAGCCATGCTAAAATTTTTTCTTCATGTTTTGAAGGATGAGGAATAGCGCAAATGTTTGCAAAGATTTCCCACATTTTGCTGGGATACAATTTTGATAATTCAGTGTTCATAATTTTTTCTTTTATTGATGAATAGATTAATAATTATTTGAAATGTTTAAAAGGGAGTTGGTTTAAATTGATTCGTTTGCAATAAAATCCTGATATGCGGTAAGCACTTTTGCCTGAGAGAGAAACCCTATGTAAGTTCTTTCTTCATTAATAATCGGCAAATTGATGTTGCCCGTGCGTTTAAATTTTTCAATCACTGTTTTAGTAGTGTCGTTTTCATATACAAACTCCTCCGGTTCAATCATCAGGTCTTCAACAAACAGCGTATCGTATTTCGTTTGGTCAAAAATAATTTCACGATGATAATCCATAACCAACAGTCCAACAAATTTCAAATGGTCGTCAACCACAACAAAAAGATTGCGGGAAGATTGAGCAATGATTCGGGTATAATCTCTTAACGTGCTGTGAATTGGGATAGTTGCAACGTCATAATCAATCAAAGTACGCCAATCTACTTTTCGCATGGCGTAATGGTCTTTGTTGTGGGTTTTCAGTTCTCCTTTTTCTGCTAATTTTTTTCCATATAGAGAATATTTTTCAATGGGAGAAACGATGAGGTAAGATATTGAAGATGTTATCATTAAAGGGATAAGTAAAGAATACCCTGTTGACATTTCAGCGGTGAGAAAGATGGCGGTAAGCGGGGTGAGCATAATTCCCGACATCAACCCCGCCATGCCGGCTAAGATAAAGTTTATATAGGGTAGTTGCAGTCCAAAAAACAGATTTAAGCAATACGCCACAAAGAAGCCACAAAAACCACCAATAAAGAGCGATGGAGCAAAAGTACCACCCACCCCGCCCGAAGCGGTAGTAACTGCAGTGGCTATTACTTTCAATAATATGATGGCCAAAACAAGCCCCAGAAACAACAAAGGTAATGAAGTGAAAGAGTGAAGCGGAGAATGACTGAATATCATTTCCGGAGAGGAGGAAGATAAAATATTATTAATAAAAATATAACCTTCACCGTAAAACATCGGGAAGAAGAAAATTAATCCACCCAGAAAAAGCCCGCCCATGATTCCTTTCAAATATTTTCTTTTTAACTTAGAAAACCAATTCTCAACTGTTCTTAGCGTTTTAATAAAATAGAGAGAGATAACTGCGGTAAAAATGCCGAGTATGATGTAGAAAGGCACGTTTTTTACGTTAAAAACAGTCTCAGTGGGAACGGTAAACATCACATTTTGTCCCATAAAAAGGATAGAGAGTACAATTCCTGTGGCCGCCGAAATCATGAGTGGCAGCACGGTAACCGCAGTAAAGTCAATCATGAGCATTTCTATGGCAAAAACAAGCGCGGCTATGGGCGCTTTAAAAACAGCAGCAAAGGCGGCAGTGCACCCGCAAGCCAACAACAACACCGTATTTTTGGGGCTCATTTTAAAATATTGCGCCAAATTCGACCCAATCGCCGATCCGGTAAGTACCATAGGTGCCTCCAAACCCACCGAGCCCCCAAAACCCACCGTAATGGAACTCCCCAACATCGAAGAGTACATGTGGTGATGTTTCAGTTTGCCGTTCTCTTTACTGATTGCGCCTAAAACTTTACTGACACCGTGGCTTAAATCATCTCTAACAAAACGTTTTACATAAAAAACGGTTAGGATAATTCCCACTAATGGAAAAGCCAAATAAAGATAATTGTGTTGCGCACTTGGGAAAATTCTTGCTAAAAAAGAGGCAGTAAAGTCGTTTGCCAAATAAGAAGCTGAAAAATGTAATAGATTTTTGATAACAATTGCCGCAGTAGCCCCAAAAACGCCGGTAAAAAAACTCAACAACAAAATAGTGCTACTGATGCCCAACTTTTGCTTGCAATAGCGGCGCAGTTTGGTAAAACAAGATATGAAATAGCGGGTGGTTTGCGTGATCATAAAATTTTTGCAAAAGTCTATTTTTTTTGTTACAAATTTCGAGTTATTTATATTTGCCATCCCAACTATTAGTGTATTCAAAAACCTTATATAAAAGAATTTTTTTATTATTTTTATTTGAAATGTTAACGAATGTTAAAAAAATATTCTATTAATAATCAATATGATATCTGTTTTCTGTGGTTAAATGCGTATTTCGTATGTAAATAATGATATTTTTGCCGCCTAATTCAAAAACATTAGTTTATGGCAGAAATTATTGCACGTGTTCAAGGAATCATCGCAGAAAAACTAAGTGTTAACCCTGCGGACGTTACACCAGAGAAAAGTTTTACCAACGACTTAGGTGCCGACTCGCTCGACACTGTTGAGTTAATTATGGAGTTTGAAAAAGAGTTTGGAATATCCATTCCGGATGACCAGGCAGAAAAAATTTCAACAGTAGGGGATGCTATTGATTACATTCAATCTATGATTTAACAATAACACACTTCTTTAATGAAAGTTAAAAGAGTTGTTATTACCGGATTAGGCGCCCTTACTCCTATTGGTAATAGTGTTCCTGAATATTGGAACAGTTTATTGCAGGGAGTAAGCGGAGCAAATTTAATTAATAGTTTTAATACAGAGGGATTTAAAACGAAATTTGCTTGTGAAATAAAAAACTTTGACCCCACCATTTTCATAGACAGAAAAACGGCCCGTTCCATGGATAAGTGCGGGCAGTATGCTTTTGTTACGGCTATGGAAGCCATCAAAGACAGCGGTTTGGATATTGAAAAAATTAATAAACAACGGGTAGGAGTTATTTTAGGTACGGCTATTGGTGGTATTACTTCCATTATTGAAGCAATAGACAACTATCACGAAAATGGAAAAATTCCCAAATTTAGTCCTTTTTTATTAACCCGCGCCTTAGGAGATATGATTGCGGGGAATATTGCATTGCACTATGGATTTACCGGTACAAACTGCGTAACCACTTCGGCATGCGCCTCTTCGGCAAATGCGTTGGTAGATGCCTATCATGCCATACAGTTGGGAAAAATAGATATTGTTATTTCCGGCGGCGCAGAGGCCTGCGTTAACCCCCTGGCCATTGGCGGCTTTAATGCCATGCACGCACTCTCTGTTCGCAACGACGAATATGCAACTGCCTCCCGTCCTTTTGACCTTACCCGCGATGGTTTCGTAATAGGCGAAGGTTCCTGCACTTTAATTGTTGAAGATTTTGAACACGCGAAAGCGCGGGGTGCAAAAATCTATGCGGAACTCGCCGGTGTGGGCTTAATTACCGATACACACCACATCACTGCCCCGCACCCACGAGGCGAAGCAGCTAATTTGGCCATGAAAATGGCTATTGATGATGCAAAATTAGAGATTACCGATATTGGACACATTAATACCCATGGAACCTCAACCCCTCTCGGCGATATCTCAGAATGTTTGGCCATTCAAGACCTCTTTGGAGAACATGTCGGTAAAATAGCTATCAATGCCACCAAATCCATGACAGGGCACATGCTTGGCGCAGCCGGAGCGGCGGAAGCCATTGCCACAATACTTGCCCTGAAAACCGGTAAAATACCACCTACTATCAATCTTAAAGAAAAAGACCCCGAAATTCCCGATTTCAACTTCGTTCCCCATCATGCCATAGAACACAAATTCTACGCCGCGCTCTCCAATTCATTTGGTTTTGGAGGACACAATGCGGCCATCGTTTTTTCGAAATTTGATTAACCCTATCCGGTTTGAATATTCTTGTGAAAAAAGTGAGTGTAGAAAAAGAGATTGCAAAATTTCTTAAAAATGTTTTGGGCATTAAACCAAAAAACATAGATGTTTATAAAATAGCATTTATCCATAGTTCGGCCTCCTCACACGATATGCTCTGCCGAATTAACAACGAAAGATTGGAATTTCTCGGCGATGCCGTGCTAAGCACTGTAGTAGGAGAATATCTGTTCAAAAAATTTCCACTCCACTCCGAAGGTCTGCTAACCGAAATGCGCGCTAAGATTGTTTGTAGAGACCATTTAAATAAACTTTCACAAAAAATAGGACTTAAACAATTTGTAATTATCGAACCCAAGTGCCATCCAAAATCCATTAGCGGAGATGTTTTTGAAGCGCTTATCGGCGCCCTCTATTTAGATAAAGGATATGAGAAAACAAAAGAGTTTATTATCAACAAATTACTGCTTACTTTTATGGATTTGGATACTGTGCTGAAGGAAGAATATAATTATAAAAGTAAACTTATTAACTGGGCGCAGAAAAATAACTTTAAAATTAAATTCCAAAACCGTGAAACGGGTATCCTTCATGGGAAAAAAATATTTATTTCGCAGTGCTATTTAGATAACATCCTTATAGCTGAAGCAGAAGATTTTAAAGTAAAAAAGGCAGACCAATTGGCGGCAAAAAAAGCGTGGGAAGAATTACAAAAAAGGAGAGAAAATGACTAAAAAAAACAAAAATTACGCATTAAGAATCAGTGATTTTTTTGGCACTTACAATACTTACCGAATATTTGCCCTGCAATCTGACCTCTCCATTTTTTCTTTTGCTAACAAATTAGGACAACGGCTGAACACCTCGTTTACCGTTTTGCAGGATTTTGAATATGTTTCTAACAAACTTACTGCAAAGTTTGCTACTTTTTATGCAGAATACAAACAACAAGAAACTATTCATTGTTTAATATTAGAAAATAAAACTGAAACAAATCAACAAGAGTTATTGGTTTCAAAAACAGGGAAGCAGGCGCATCTTTTAAACTATTCTTTATTTGTAGAACCGCTTTATCTATTTAACAATCAGGGATTATACTGTGTTGAAATGCCGATGGCAAATATTGATTACTTTTTGTTGTTATTTGCTAAAAAAAGTATTGAAAATGACGTTTTTTTACAATTAACCAACCATATTTTTCCTTTTAAAGCCAAAGATGTCTCTTATCTCTTAGACAAAAAACAAACTGCACCACAAAAAAAAGTGGCCGAACTCTTACGAGATTTTTATTGCAAATATGAGGTCAAAGCCAACCTGTTTTCAAGAAGAAGAAAACTGGAGCTTCTGGCTCCTGTAAAGCAGATTCCCAATCAAAATCTGCAATTTCCTATTCCCATTTTGTTGGAAAATGAATCGGTAACCGATAATTTTCAGTTGTCTGATGAGTATTTGCTGTTTTTGACAGAAGAATATCTATAAAAAATGATACAAAAACTATTCTCTGTTGCCTATTTTCCTCCCATTGATTACATTTTGGAAATGAAAAATGCTGATTTGGTATTCATGGAGGCGCACGAAAATTATCAAAAACAAACCTATCGAAATAGAACCACTATTTTAACCGGTAATGGAGTATTTGATTTGGTCATTCCGGTAATAAGAGGTTCTGAAAAACGAATAAAAGAAATATTCATTGATAATAGCGTGTATTGGCAAAGAAACCATTGGAGAACAATTGAATCGGCGTATAATAACAGTCCGTTTTTTTTATTTTATCGAGATTTTTTTGAACCTTTTTTTCAGAAAAAACAGCATTTTTTATTCGATTTCAATATGGAATTGCTGTTTTTGTTAAGAAAGTTGTTTTCCATAACAAATCCTGTTTTTTTTACGGAGAATTTTGAAAAAAAAATAAACGAAGCAGAAGATTTTAGAGATTTTTTTTTACCAAAAAATAGAATTTTTCGACAAAAAAAGATAGATTACCAACAAGTTTTTTCAAATCGTTATCATTTTGCAGAAAATCTTGCCTGTATTGACTACTTATTTACAACAGGTACAGATTTTTAGCATAAAATGTAAAAAAACGCAAAAACCCCTTGACAAACGCCTTTTGAAAGTGTATATTTGCCGCCTCAAAAAAACACTTCATGAAACTATCGCAATTCAAATATTTTTTACCGCAAGAATTAATTGCCTTGCACCCTTTAGTAGAAAGGGATATGTCTCGTTTAATGGTACTTAACCGAAAAACCCGCACGATTGAGCATCGAATTTTTAAAGATATTTTAGAATATTTTGAAGAAGGAGATGCGTTTGTTGTAAACAATACGCGCGTGTTTCCTGCGCTACTTTTTGGCGAAAAAGAGAAAACTGCTGCCCAAATTCGTGTATTTTTACTTCGTGAGTTAGATGCAGAAAGTCGTTTGTGGGATGTTTTGGTTGACCCTGCAAGAAAAATCAGAATTGGAAATAAACTCTATTTCGGCGAAGATAGCAGTTTGGTTGCAGAAGTAATTGATAATACCACCTCTCGGGGGCGTACTTTGCGATTCCTGTTTGAGGGAAATTATCAACAATTTCGGGCAAAATTGAAAGATTTGGGTAACACCCCGCTTCCCGAAGATATTTTACGCTTCAGAGATATTGAACCCCAAGATGAAGCAAATTACCAAACTCTTTTTGCCACCGAAGAAGGCGCTGTTGCTGTACCTACTTCCGGATTGCACTTTAGTCGTGTACTTATTAAACGATTTGAATTACAAGGTGTTGATATTGTTCCCGTTACTTTACATTCCGGTTTAAGCAATTTTCGAGAAATAGATGTGGAAGACCTTACCAAACACAAATCTGATTCCGAACAAATGATTATTACGGAAGAGTCGGCTGCAAGAATAAATGTAGCCAAAGACAACGAGAAAAAAGTTTGTGCGGTGGGAACAACTACTATAAAAGCATTAGAATCATCTATTTATCCAAACGGAAGAATAAAATCTTACGATGGTTGGACGAGCAGGTTCATCTTCCCCCCCCACCGCTTCCTCTCTGCTGATGCCTTAGTAAGCAATTTTCACCCTTCTGAAAGCCCTATGCTAATGATTGTTGCAGCATTTGGTGGCTATGATTTTGTGATGAAAGCATATAAAGAAGCCATCGCCGAAAAATACCGCTTCTTGACTTACGGGGATGCCATGTTGATTATATAATTATCTACTCTTAATATGTCCCCCGCTCAACCTGTTATTATTTCCGGGGTATGTTATTTTGCCTCCGATTTCCATTTTGGCGCTCCAAATCAAGAAGAGAGTGAAAAACGTGAGAAACGGGTTATTAATTGGTTAGATAATATCCAAAAAGATGCCAATCATCTGTTTCTTTTAGGCGACATTTTTGATTTTTGGTTCGAATATCATGGAAAACCTCCTGTAAATTATGCGCTTTTTTTAAATAAATTGGCAAAACTAAGAAAAAATGGAGTTGAAATCTATTTTTTTACCGGAAACCACGATATGTGGGTGAAAAATTACTTGAAAGAGTATTTGGGAATACATATCTTCAGAAAAAAACAAGAATTTGTCATCAATGATAAAAAATTTCTGTTAGCACACGGTGATGGTCTGGGAAAAGGTGACTTCGGTTATAAATGTTTAAAAAAATTCTTAAATTGTAAACTAAATTGCTGGCTATTTGGATTTATTCCACCGAAAGTTGGTTTTTCAATTGCTTATTTTTTTTCAAGAAAAAGCAGAGCCATGACCCCCAACCATAAAGAGGTTTTTTTAGGAAAGGAGAAAGAACAGTTAGTACATTTTTGTAATCAATATCTTGATAATCATGAAATTGATTATTTTGTAATGGGACATCGGCATTTGCCCTTAGAGATTGCCATTGGTAAAGCAATCTATTTCAACACAGGAGATTGGTTAAATCACGACACTTATTTAAAATTTTATAAAAAACCGGTTTTATGCTATGGTAAGCAATAATCCTTATATAATTCTTTTTTATATGTATTTAAAACCGAAATTGCTTCTTCTCGTCTTCTTGTAGATAAGCTAAAATGATAGTCTTTAAGACAAACGGTTGACTCAGTAAATGCCGTAACATATCTAACATTAATAATTATATTTCTTTTAATTAATAAGAAATTATCTGCCGGCAAAAAACCCATCAATTTTTTTATACTCATACGAAAAATGTTTTCATCCCCTCTTTTCATTTTCAATACAACATGATGTCCAATTGCCTCAATATAAATAATATCAGTAAGAGGTATAGTCTCACCGTTTGCTTTCTTTGGAAAAGTCAAAATTTCGTTTTTAGATAATTGGTTTATTCTATCAATCAACTCTTTTTCCAAGTACATTTTTTCAAATTTTTCAATAATTTTAGGAAAATAATACAAAAATTGTGCTTTATTAGAAAAAAATACCAAATCTTTATTAAAATAATATTGATGTGCATTTAGACCATGTTTTTCAAAATAGGCAGTAAGTATAACAACAAAAATTTTCCTTTCTAATGCCTCTAAAAATTCAAATCCGTTCATCTCCTGCATCTCCATATCTAAGAAAATTAAGTCAACTTTGTGCTCCTGAAGGAAAATAAGCGCTTTTTCTGGATTATAAAATGCACCCACACAGGTATAGTTGGGATAACGTTTAAAGCTCTGTTGCACAGTCCAATGTGATGGGTATTCATCATCAATAATAACATATTTATACTTCTCCATTTCGTAATAAAATATTTTTGCAAAAATATTTTTTTTATTTTGCAAAAATTTTATTTTATGAAAAAAGAAAAAATTGTTATATTTTCTAAAAAAAGAAATTTCTTGTTTTTTAAAATTTTTCTTTGGATTTGTGTTGGGGTATTATTTACAAGTATCTCTGTTCTAATACCAACAACGCCTGAAAGCTTATATAAAGAAATTTTTATTTTTATTTTTTTAGCGACTATAATTAATATTCACACCTCTTATTTGTATCAAAAAGTGTCAAAAAAGAGCAGGTTGGGATATATCTTTTTATTAGTTTGTTCTATTTTTTTCTGTGCTTTCATTGAAATGCAAGTATTTTCTAAGAATTTTGAAATTACCTATTACGATTTTTTAAACAAAAATGAATTATATCCCTTTGCTTTTGGGTATATCATTATCAGAGATTTTACACTTTTCATTTTCTTTCTATGGTTAGAATATTATAACAGGTTAATCCATCTTTACTATAAAAAAGAAAAAATTCACCAAGAAGAAATATCTTTATTAATTGAAAAACAGGAGTTTGAGAAAAAATTTTCGAGAAAGAAAATATTTCCCCACTATTTCTTTAATATTTTAGAACACTTGTGCGCTCAATTAATGGATAAAAATAATGAAAGTGAACTAATCCATAAAATAAAATTTGTATTATACTATTTCTTAGTAGATGCCGAAAAAGAAAAAGTAGAATTGGATAAAGAGCTTATGTTTTATAATTATTATATTGAATTAGAGAATTTTAGGCATCAGAATAAAATTTCTACAAACTTGAGTATTCAAGGAGACCCTCAAAACTATTTCATTATCCCCTTACTTTTTGAACCCCTTGTTGGTAACGCAATGAAATATACCAAACATGATGGCTCTGGAATGGTAGATATTAAGTTTGATGTTACTCATTTTCCTGTATTAAGTTTTTATTGTAAAAATAATTTCTCATATCACTTATCCAATGTTACTTCTTCTGAAAATGGATTAAAAATATTAGTTCAGCGATTAGAACTTTGCTATAAAAACAAATATTCACTGGAAATAAAACATGAGGAAGAATTTTATGAAGTTTTTTTATCTATTGATATTGAATAACTACTTTTATTAACATTCATGGCATTTTCATGACATTTTTTCTTTAATGAATAACTTTCTTTTTTTATTATTTTCAATTTTGCAAAAACGTTCTACTTAAATACATTTTTATGAAAAAAATTCTAAATTTCCTCTTTTTAGTAATGTTTACTATTACTTTTAATAATTATTCTTACAGCAAAAGTGAATTTGTTTCTTCCCCAAATCCTTTATTAAATGATGATGATCACCCTAAACGAAATGAAGCAACATGGGCTGCTACTTTAAGCAAAGAAAAAGCTAAAGCATGGCTTATAAATCTAAAAATTTATATCGGTCACACAGAATCTCAGTGTGGTGGAAAATGTGTAAAGATTTTTGGACATTATATGCATCTTGATTGTAGAGGCTTTGGCAATGAATGTAAACATTATTTTAATTCAGTGCTGATTGCTGGTTCTGTTGAGAATGAATATCAGTTACTAATAACCGATAATCATGCGCTGGGAGAGTATTTAGATTTTCATTTTCCCCAAAAATTGTTATTTATTACTAATCCAAAAAATAGTAATGAACTTTGGTTAAATATACCTGAACAATTTTTATCAAGGGATAGTCATGATGAACCATTTATCATTAATAACGTTTGGTTCTCCGAAGAACCCGAATTGGAAAATTCTTAATATCGTCTATATTTTCTATGGCAATCAAAAACACTTTTTATAAAAATTGGTATTTGTTTTTGTGTTTTGAAAAATAGGTGTTAATTTGCCAAAATTTTTACCCTATGGCTATTTTACGTTTAACACGTGTTTTTCACTTTGATATGGCGCATGTGCTTCTTAACTATCATGGAAAATGCAAAAATATTCATGGACATACCTACAAATTAGAAGTAACAGTTAAGGGGGTGCCTTGTAATGATGACACTTCTCCTCAAAAGGGAATGTTGATTGATTTTAGTGATTTTAAAAAACTGATACACGACGAAATAATTACTGTATGGGACCATGCTTTAATGATTCATCAAGATTCCGATTCGTTATTATTAGATGTGTTGAAAAAAAATTATGAAAAGATTATTATTGTT
>Ga0209628_10003851_pt1 | contig 10664 bp, 4 predicted proteins | sample TergutCu122P4_FD_187285 | JGI IMG/M metagenome (GOLD analysis project Ga0209628, IMG submission 187285) | Cubitermes ugandensis P4 segment gut microbial communities from Kakamega Forest, Kenya - Cu122 P4 (SPAdes) (version 2) | ecosystem: Host-associated > Arthropoda: Insects > Digestive system >... | reverse complement strand
ACTGGATGACCTTAAGGACAGGAGAGGATATTCTCATTTGAAGGAGGAGGCTCTGCATCGCACTATATGGAGGCATCGTTTTGGAGGAGGCTTTGGACCTGTCGTCAGACAGAATACTGAATGAATATATGTAGGTAGGTTTCACCCTTTCATAGGCCACGAAGGCCCTTAGGGAGAGTAGAGGTATAGCTCTACTCTATTTTAAACCTCTGCACTAGAAGGTGGTGAGGGGTCAGCGTCACGCCCCAGCCGCACGTTACCCCCGGAAAAGACCCGGTACCCATTGCACAGGAGGCTGGGTGGGCCTCAGGGCCCGTCTGGACACGTGCGGAAAATCTCGCCCCACCGGGATTCGATCCCCGGACCGTCCATCCCGTAGGCAGTCGCTATACCGACTACGCTACCCGGCCCACTATTTATAAAAGTACTTACTCCAAATAACGTAGTCAGGATAGTTATAAGCTTCAGGAGCGGATAACCGAAAAATTGTGTATGATTCCGGGCAGCGGTAAGAAGAGATTTTTATTTCTTTCAAACGTTCTTGCCGGCTCTGGGGCAGACCTAACGTGCTATTCAAAGTGTATGAAAGTGTTCTTCCCCGCAGGTAAACGGACTGAACCGAAAAAATGAACACTTGCCATTGTCTAGTTCTCATGTTAAGAACAATTGGCGTTGCACCGCCATCCGCTCATGTTCCTTTACGTCTAGCACAGTGTTAATACTAACTTGTACAATTAAAATTCACACTGGTCCCATTTTTTACAGATGAAGATGAGTGGTCAGCTTCACTTCAGGACGGCATTAAACGTAGGAGAACATCCGGTACGAAGCAGATGTGTTTGTATGATTTCACGTTCGGTTCAGTCCGGTACACATTCAAAGCAGCTGTCGAATCCCGACGGCAATAAATAGCTGCATGGTGTGCATGTGCACGTGCATATTTATGAGCCGGTATGTAGTTACTTGCAAGCCATCAATACCTGTTATCCTCTGGTGGTATGTACAGGTTGGAGTGACCATTGCATACATGAATGGTGTTGAATTCTTCACTAAATTATCCTGAATTCATTATCCGAAATCAATATATCAGACACGAAATTTCGCAATGCGAGGAGGTGAGACGCCACATTGCAGGGATCAGTCCACCAACAGAGATATTTTCACGCTATCTGATAGAATTTCGTTCTTCGCGCTGCTTAGCTAAAGGATCTGCATGTTTTCGAACAGAATTCCCAATAAATTATTTCTGTGTTAAATATTGTCAAAGCCCCAAGTTTCTTGTCCCCACCACATTAATATTTAAAGCCTTAAATGCGTTTAAGTAATCTTTACAAACTTGTTTCATTTTTAACACAATATCACAGCCTATCCGGCACAAGGACATATTGGTCGAAGCAGTTCTGGGTAATAATCTGCGTGAATTCTGATACTTACACAAGTTCATCCCTGCAGTTTATGTGAAAAGTACGAAGGTTTTCGCAAAAATAAAACTTTGGCTCGGATAATGATCGTTTATCCTCTAGAATATAATGCCTGAATGAAGTAAGTGAACCATGAATGTGGACGGATGGAAAAGAAAAACGTGGTGGTCAGCGTTCAGTCACTGTCAAAATGCTTCTTCAGGACAGTCGGCCTCTGTAGGTAGAATCCAACCACTGACCTGCCAAATACGAAAGGATTTATGCAGTATATGTAACCTATAGCCTAACAGATCTGGGGCGTTCGCTGTGTTTTTTATTGTCTGTGGCGTTTCAGTTTGTGAACGTTAAATTTTGACCATCTAAATCAAATACTAATCAATGCGGTTATTGTAAATGTATCTTATCATGTCTCAAACAACTCTCTAAATTTTGGTGCCTTGCTGGAATAGAGAAAATACTAAAGATATCTGTAAAACAGGGAAATTCAAAATTTAAATTCGTCATTTATTGAATCAGTGTATTAAAATAAAAAAAAGTCATCTCAGTGCTGTAAAAAATAGTAATAATTTCTTTCTTTTTCGCGTGGGATGATAGGAATATTTGTGTCTCTGAAGATGCGAGCACAGAGGCATCCGGGTTTCATACGAAGTTACTGTCATATTTTCCACATTACTATCAAATAATGAAAGGGTTCGATGCTTTTCTTTACAACTTTTCGGTATCAAGTGTCATGAAGATACGTATTGGATTCCAGAGTTGTTTCATGCGTACAGGTGGAAAGATGAGTGGATGGACGGACGGACGGACGGACACAGCAATTGTAATAGGCATTCCGCAGAGATAGGAACTCACTTCGAGGGGTTGTACAATAAGAAGATATAAGAATAACCTCACACTACCCTATTCTCGGCGTACTTTAATGCCAAGAAATTTTGCTGGAGTAAAGTAAAAATACGGCGAGATCTTATATGGGACTTGCAGTGGGGTTGTAACAGGAAGGAAGAAATAATCTCCACATGAGAATATTCCAGTCAAACTAATATATCGATCAGGAGGATTGCTGATATTGATAATGTGGCACATGGATTTTGTCTCATTTAACACACTTAACAACATTCTTGAAATGAGTGGTTTCTCTCTCGGTCCCCGACCGTAATTTGAGGCCTAGGTTTATATATAAAGCACGATCTACCCTTAAAACTCTTATAAAAATATTCCTCTCTCTGTTCTATTAGTAACAACAGTCAAAGATACACCTTTTATAGACAATTTATTAGCCTATCTTGGTCTTATATGTCATCAAATTTTTTTAAAGTTATTCTTTAGAATTTTTTCCAATTATAAAATTATAAAATAAATTATTCTTTACATAAAATCACGAGCTTTATTTCTGCACCCTCTAGAAATGACTAAATACTTGTCACGGCGTACTGTACCGTAGGCGAAGTTACATTAATTTTTAGAAATTCTCCATATTTTTATTCTTATCTTGCTTTCACACCACCGATTAAGGGATAAAAGTTTGCTAATCAGAAATAATCAAAGAGAGTTGAAATAAATATAATTACCGGTGGAAGTGCTTTTCTGATAGAGGGTACTGTTAATAGAGTAGCAGGAGAAGCTCATCTTAATTTTAATAGTGAGCTTCTCTTACGAACATAGACGTTTCTATTCACTGGTTGAAACTGGAAGTCACTTTTTTAAGAGCTTCAAATCTGATAAAAGACTTCTGTTGGTAATAAATTATCCAAACGAACTTAAAAGACTTCCCTTCATCTATCTGAATTCTGCCAGACAAGTATCTTTCTTCCTGCGCTCCATATACAACGTCTGATTGACTATCATCAGGCTAGTGTTTACAACAAATCGCTGATGCTTTTTGGGAAGTCTGGATCACTACGACTCATCCGTGTATTTACAACTGCTTTCTCTATGTTACTGAAACATTTTCTGTAGTTCTTGTGACGATCTGACACATTGTTACGTTCACGGACTTGTATACTTATGAATACTTTGTGTAGTGTCTGGGAATTGAGAAAAGGTCGCCACATGCCAAGTAACTGTGCCTGTTGTCTAGAAGACATGACTGCATTTTCAGCTTGATGTGCACATCGCAAGTTGACGTGGCTTATGTTTAATCTACAAAATTATTACATGGATTTCGAATAAATCTGGAGCCAGTTGTCTACACTAAAGCGTGACAGAATTTTTGGATCGCCTTACATAGTTACAACATAATAGCTTTAAAATTAAAGTGGTATAGAACTTATCAAACTTCCTCAAAACTTTTTTTTCACAGTTGTGTCATGCATCTTGATACTATCAAAGTCTTTTATTTACCAACTGATGCACAATAGAGTTGCTTTAAAAGACGGTCCGGGAATTGAATCCCGGTTGGGGGGAGATTTTCCGCACTTGTCCAGACCGGCCCTGAGGACCACCCAGCCTCCTGTACAATGGGTATGGGATGTAAGAAGCGGCCGGAGAGTAACGCTGACCCCTCACCCCCTTCTAGTATCGAGGTCAAAAATAGAGTAGAGCTATACCTCTACTCTCCCTAAGGGCCTCCGTGGCCTATGAAAGGGTGAAACGTACCTACATTAAATTTCGAGACCCAGCAGCTTCTGGAAACACAAGACACAAACACCATTTTTTTGTACTACAAACGAGATGGGCAATGCGCGTACAACGCAAAGCAGTGGTGAGTTTGAGGAAACATTTTTTGCAATGGAAAAGCAAGAATGATCTCCTTTGTACTGTTGTTGACACGTAACTGTAAATAGTATAAAACCGATAAGCCTTGTCATAAATACGCAAGAATGGGTTCCCTTTTTACTGCTGTCAACATAAATGTCTTCACGAGAGTGAAATACATTTTCTCCCCGATTATAACGAAATTTGGAGCCTCTCAACAGACTTTCGTAAAGTCCCCAATATCAGATTTCGTGAAAATCCATTTATTGGAGACGAGATGATACAGATAGACAGACGGGCAGAAGAACAGTCAGACGTAATAAACCTCGAAACTAACAGGTGCTTTTCGCTACTTATGCGAACGCGTATACAAACGAATGGTTGTCATAGTTTCAGAACGAAAATCTTTCGTTGATTACCAAAAATATAATTTGCGAACTGAAATAGAATAAGCGTGTATAATATAAGAGGCTTTCACGGCACGAATATTACTTTATTTATGCACTTGTATTTTACCGAATAATAAGAACTGAAGTTTCAAGGAACTGCAAGAAAGATGTCACAGTTTTATTTAAGATAACAGCTCGGCAACTGCCTGAAGGGGATGAGGAAAGCCATAAAAATTACAAATACGGCTATCTGGACTCCGAGTTTTTTTTCCCTGGACGTCGTGAATAAGAAACAGGAATGCTAAGTAACCACACGATCGCGACAATGTGGCCTTCTGAGTCGTTACGCCGTGTTGTTGTGTAAAAATGTTCAAAAGTGGGTTGGTGTAAAACATGTGGATGGACATACAACACTAAATGGACGACTTCTACAGTAAAGATGATACCCACCTGCAAGAGTACATGACGTTATAATCAAGGAAATAAGAATGTGAGAATTAAACACTTGGCCGATGACGCTGTTTGTCCTTCCAAAGAGAGAGAGAGAGAGAGAAAGAAGAGAAAGAGAGGCAGGACAATAATAATGTTCACGACAGACAGTTATGTAGACGCTAAGATCATGTTCGCCTTGCATGGTTTGGACATGGGAATGGCCTGTAAAGAAACACTTTCTTTAAAAAACAGTGTTTCAATTCATCTATCATGTCGGATATAATGATAATCTGTCCTCGTAGGAAGGAGAGAAATGTGGACTTTAATCCCCTGCGTGGAAGGGACGCTAAGAACCCAGAGCCACGTCATGTCAGACCCTTTGCTGCCCTGTCCACACAAGGCCCTTATCTCTAGGCTGACACGCCAACAAGATGGATGACAAGTTTTTACGCGTACTGAACCGATAGCTGATATCGTCACGAACATTACTTCTTCCAACACTTTTTATTATTGCTTGAGCCGAACCATCCTCACAGATCTGAAATTCGTACACACGTTTGTCTTCTGGTGTCACAAGCTAAGTTAATGATTTCGAAACACTGAGGAAATTAACATAAGAATTTAGAAAACAGTGGAATCAATGGATAAGAGTAGTTTACGAGAACGTAACATTCACTAAGTTAGTCGAGAACTCTCTCGTGCTGTACAGAACTATCACAGTAATTACATTAAACGGTCCGTCACTGATGTCTGTCACACTGTTACCACAAATGTTAGACTAAATGTGAGGACATGAGGAACTAAATAAATGAGACAGAAGGTCATTTTATGACAGCAAATGGTAAAAAATACTCCGATTTTATGGAAATAGAATGTTCACTGGAACTGCTCCTCATTTATTTTCTCAGCCAGATACAGTGAACTCACTCATGCGCGGAGAGGGAGCACGTTGAAACATTTTTTTTGAACTCCTTATATTTTAAATGAAATAAAGAGATAATCGATTACAACAAACAGCTACATACAATATGACACTTCCACTTATCGTTACGTAATATTCAAAATAGAAACCTCATGTTATCTTCCGCTATATTTTGTGAAATTTGCCCCAAACTTGCGACATCTCTGAACCAGTAAGGGACATATTTGCATATTGACAATTTTAAACATGTGGGCCGGGTAGCGTAGTCGGTATAGCGACTGCCTATGGGCTGGACGGTCCGGGGATCGAATCCCGGCCCTGAGGCCCACCCATTCTCCTGTACAATGGGTACCGGGTCTTTCCCGGGGGTAAGGTGCTGCCCCTCACCCCCTTCTAGTGCAGAGGTCTAAAATAGAGTGGAGCTATACCTCTACTCTCCCTAAGGGCCTTCGTGGCCTGTGAAAGGGTAAAACCTACCTACATTTTTAAACATAACAGTCAAAAGTAATATACAATAAACTGCATGTATACTTATGTAAAATTAGGTCAGTATAAAGTGCTGTTTGAAATTTGCCTCAAATGAGGGAAATTTCTACACTCAAAAATGTCAGACTTAATTAATATTATAATCTGATAAGTCCACGGTAAAATTCATAGTCACCATTTCACTACCGCTTCCTGAAATAATGGATGTGGTGAATTCAAAAGAATGTTACTGGGATCTATCGTTGCTGTGTCTTCAGCATCTGAATAACAAAGTATCCAACTTGTGAAAAATTTGATTTTGTAATTATCAGGCCCCAATTCTTGAGTCAGTCCCACAAAATATTTCACTGTCCTCTTTGTTGCGAATTTTACCCGTACGAAATTGTTTGGCTCAACTGGCTGATTAAGACAGTCCACTTCATTTTTGCAGTCATCTTCCTCTGTAAATTTGTCGGTTCGTGGGTAGTAAAATCTGAATAGTATAAGACGGAGTTTGTTTCATACAGTGTTGTTACAAATATTTTGACTGTCCTTCCATGATTTTTGGATTGAGAGTATCACGTCACCTTCTCTTAACAGCAAGATCCTGAACACGTTCCTTCTCAAGAGTCAGATTCAGAATTCTCAATCTTCCCTTCAACTGTCCACCACTTCTACTTAGGTTGGGAAAGCCCTTGCATACGGAAGGCCTGTTCAGCAGTCACCTATTCCAAAAAACTGCCTACTTTCTTTATAATAAAACCAACATATGCACTAATTTCCCAAATTTATTTTGGTTAAAAAATGAACCTCTGCATATTTCGGTCAGTTCCTCTGCCCATCATCAGGAGTTCATGCACTGTACACTTGGCACTGGTATATGTCATACAGGTTTGAAGACAGCTTTTCGAGCAGGGCCGGGATGGCCCTGCTCGAAATCTGTCTTTCAACCTGTATGACATACACCAGTGCCATGTGTACAGTGCATGAATTCCTGATGATGGGCAGAGAAACTGCCCGAAACATGTAGAGGTTCATTTTTAGCCACAATAAATTTGGGAAATTAGTACATCTGTTGGTTTTATTATAAAGAAACTTGTTATGATGCACGGTCACGTGAACGTAAAACTGCCTACTTGTGCCATTGATGATGTTGTCAGTCTCACTAACCGTGCACCTAGAACACATTGTCAGTTGCTTCCACCGCATACAATAGTGCCGCTTTAAAATCTTTATCACTGAAAGTATTCCTTGAAAACGGCCAAATCCCAGACTTTTAAAACACAGAGAAATATTATTTATGGTAAATAAGACTTGATATGCACAGGCGACTTTATTTGTGAGATAAGGGATAATGATTTTCCCGAACAACCCCACCCCTCTCCCGGGATCGGCTATCAACCATTAATTTTGGGTAACATCATATTTTGCTTTAAAAGGCACCATGACAGCTATGTCAATAGGCTGTAGACGATGTGTGTAGTGTTGTGGAAGAGTGACCATGACAACCACTTCCTTATGTATATCCTGACAATCCTGCGATTCCTGAAATGCACAATAATCGTTGGCTGCATTTAAGGCAGCATCTTCAATGATAAAAAGATCGCAATACATATGTGCTGAAACGCAAGAAATATTTACATAAACGGGGGAAAAGTCAAGAGGAAACACACATTTCAGTTAGCGATAGCCTAACCTTTCGTTGACAGCACTAACAAATTTCATTAGTTGTAACAAATGAGTGTAATTTATTTTCTAATTTGCCTTTGTGCTACATTTTCAAATAGACTTCTGTTTTCAACTGGTTTCCTTCTTTACGGATAATATATTGGCAAAATATAATATGATCCTTAAACTAAGAACGGCATTTTCTAAACACATAATTTGCAGGTTTGAATGTGCCCAAAATTCGCCTCACGTCACCGAATAATATTGTGTAATATTACACTTAACTGGTTAAGATTATCATGTTCCTCGATTATGTGAAAGACAGCTTATAAACTCACTTCTTCAACACTGTATGAAGAATGTTTGCAGAATATTTCGAGACAATACTGTGGGCTTACGCATGACAGCAACAAAATTAATATTTATACCTTCAAATGCACATCAACAGGATCACAGCCAGACAAATGGCCAACTGAACTGCAACTTATGTGACACCAGAAGCTTATATTGTTGCCACAACGCAGTAGTGGTAGGTTTCCGAAACTTTTAAAAAATACCGTATGATTTACAATGTTCAAACGTATCCGTGTTCAAATGTGCCCCTTCCCCCCTTCGCTACTTTGCGACACATTTTAACAGTGCCCTCATATTTATGCCTTGACTTTCTAGTTCATCCCTTCTCCCCAGTCAGTTTGTTACGTCACCTTGGGCTCGATGCCAGACGATACGACTAGACACTGATCGTCGCCATATTTGGGCTTCGTAACCGGTAGAGTAACGCTTCGAATACAGGTGCGGAGTTCACATACTGAGAAACAAGCATTTAATGAATATTATTTGACAGTGATCTTCCTACTTCACACAAAACACACAACTTATCCATTAAAAATATATTACAAGAAAATATCCATACTAATTTGAGAATAATACAAACCGCATAAACGCTATGTGCTTAATATTGTAGCTGGAAGTTTAAATACTTAATCCTTTACTTTAGGGAATCAAAACATGGCGCGTCCTCTAAGAATCTGGGGTTTTCTTTCAGTGGTCGATATTGAAGTTACCGTTTTCCGGATATGATGTTGTAGATAAGTACTCCTTTAAAAGTTCCAGAGAGACTTACTATCTCCAATTTAGGATACTCTTTTACCCAGAAAGTGGAGGCAGCTGGTTCGTCCCAGACGCTTCCATCTGCTTATCTAACGACACGGCGTCACACGTCAAAGGACTATAATCTTAATTGACAAGATTTTCAGGAATGTCGCCGTGCAGATGTTGGTTTATATCCAAAGTGAAAAAGACCCTTACTGTCACCATCTATGAGGTTTGTAATATGTGCCTTTTGAAAATTCACGGCGGTCTCGTCCAGTTTCCCATTTCGTCATCCAGAGCAATAGGAACACCATATGCTGTGAATCATGTACAATTTTACTGATCCGAGGATTAATTTACAAAGATGGAGAGTTGTAGAAACACCATGTATGATAAATAGTCACGTATTAATGTTGACTCACGTGTGCAGCATGGCCTTGAATTCAAAATATGACCGTACAGCAATATTATACCTGGGACAGAGAAAACGACACTGATGAGAATTAGGGTGCTTAAGTACCAAGCCATGATGATGTATGGTGGAGCGGATTAATATCCCACGTGTTAAATTTTATGTTGGATGGAGATGAGAGGGCCAGAAGTCAAATTTACCTTACGGTCGCTTTACCTACAAACAAAAAGCTTTCTTCCACCCCTTCCTACCTCCTGTATTGCACAAAAAAACGAGGTATTTTACACAAATTACGGGCTCATCTTTTTCCTGACGGATCGCATCATTTTTCACAGGCCGTTTCTTGTGACCACGTGTTATGCACTTTATTGTTGTTGTAAAATTCATCCCTTTGTGGTGCATCATATTAAAATCGACATAAGCAGTTTTTTAATAGCAGGCTATTCCGATCCGCTGTGAGTCGGGGTCCAAGTGTTTACTTCAACGTGGTGCAGATAAGGCTGTGTTTTGACTCACCGTATTCAAAGAAGGTGCTAGAGGTATTCTCCTTTGGCTCGCAATTGCGCTTTGCATCAAGGCAAGTTCTTTGAACACCGAAGAATTAGGAAAATGAAAGCCGCCTGGAAGTGACTTACGACAGATGTCAGATAAAATAATGCTGTTGTATATTACAGGGGTGGCTTATTCGTTATAGGGACTAGGCTACTGACTGTATGGCATAAGCATCAAACAAGCGTGGTGATATCGTTGTTTGTCAGCGAGAAAAAACCGTTTTTGCGGCCCACCCAGTCGCTTATTCAATGGATATTGAGGGGTAAACCGGCCTAGGCGTGACGTAAACTGATCAGTACGAACTACTGCTCAAGATTAAGTAAGAATGTAGCTGCTCATCAACAGGAAGTATAATGTTCACATTGGAATACTGTGCCAAATCGATAGACTTTACGTGCAAGTGTATCTTGTTTAGTTACGCACAGAATCTGTTGTCTGGTGTGTTGACAACCGCCTTAAATCATCAAAGTGCGTTCAAATAATGACCTACATACGAGGGTTGGAACTTTAATAGTGGCAACTATTTATTTACAACTGATACAAAATAGATACATGTTTCGAAGTTTTACTGTCCTTCAATGTAGTCACCAGCATTGTTTACAACCCGTTGCCAGCGA
>Ga0209628_10003850_pt1 | contig 10665 bp, 8 predicted proteins | sample TergutCu122P4_FD_187285 | JGI IMG/M metagenome (GOLD analysis project Ga0209628, IMG submission 187285) | Cubitermes ugandensis P4 segment gut microbial communities from Kakamega Forest, Kenya - Cu122 P4 (SPAdes) (version 2) | ecosystem: Host-associated > Arthropoda: Insects > Digestive system >... | reverse complement strand
GGTAGCGTACAAAATGGCTGCAAAAGAAGTATTGGAAAATGCAACAATTGTAGAAAAAACTGTTACTTTTTAAAAAAAACTTCATATATGTCAAAAAAATACTATTTTTGTGCACTTTTCTAACTTAAAACTAAATTCTTATGATTAAACCCGAGACCCCTGTTAGTTTCTTCAGATTTGAAGATTTGCGCATTTATGCCAAAGCCTTAGAGTACATTACCTGGTTGCACAATGTGGTGAACAAATTTCCCAATTCCGAACAACCCACTCTTGCACAACCCTTTTTAAAAGTTGCCCAAAGCATAGCCCTGCACCTTGCGGAAGGTTCTGCCCGAAACAAACCCCAATTCATCTACTACTTGAAAATGGCAAAAAGTTCTGTTCGCGAATGTGTAGTATATACTGAAATTGCTACACGGTTAGGACTTATGTATGATGCTGATAAAGAACATTCTGTTAATCAAATGATGGAATTAACTAAAATGATTGGCTCTTTGGTTACTTCACTGCAACGTACCATCCCGAATGCAAAAGAGGAGGATGAATTTGATGATATGCAACTGCCGCCGGATATAATAAAGCCTCTCTACCGTTCATTGCACATTGAATACTACGGCTCCCGATAATAAATTGTTCGTTTTCAGGGGCTATCTTGAGAGATACCGAGTTGGCTTTCAATTCTTCAAAATGAGAAATAATATTTTTAATTCGTACATCTTTTGAACAAAGAATCAATTCGTTAATCGTATTTTCCTGAATATATTGTTTTACCACATCGGGGGTTACATCTTCCATATAATGAATAACATCGGGCGTTTGGCTGCCTATTTGTGCAAGCAACGCCACCCTTTCTATTTCCGGCAAAGTACCGATGATAAGAATCCTACGTTTATTAGAATTGGCATAGCGATAGCCTTTAAGTTTAAACAGATGAAACAGATAGCGAAGGGTATTCATGGCAATGGCTGTCCAAATGGCTCCAAAAACAGTAACTGCACGCGAAAATCTGTAGGTTTCAGGAAGTAAAGCGTATATTAACAAAATCACAATCGTACCTAAAATAATACCTCGATTGATTTTTGTAGTGGAATATGGTTTTTTAAAACCTTTATTCACGAACACAGAAATAATCCAAATAGTTATATAACAAGGGATTATGAAATAAAAATAGTAATCAGGAAAATGGTTACTTATATTGCTTTCCGGAAATTTGTACTTTAATACTTGATCGCGCCATAGAAAAGTTAATCCTACTATCCCGCCGTAAATCAAAACAGCATCAAAAAGTGGCAAAAGTAAATTGGAAACTATTCTTTTTCCAATAGCCAAAGATGCCCTGAGCCATATTGCCAAATTGAGCATCCATGTTAAAAGAAATGATTTATTACTTGTAAAATGCTTTTTTGCAAATATTTGCATCGCTTTGTAAAAAACCACCACATAATTTATAGTTCCCTTTTTTGTGCTCTCTCCCTTATAGTGAAGAATTCTTGCATCGGGCAAGTAGTAGTTTTTGTAACCGGCTTTAATGATTCGATACGATAAGTCAATATCTTCTCCGTACATAAAAAAAGTCTCATCCAACAAGCCGATTTCATCCAATACTTTTTTTCTGATAAAGAAAAAGGCACCTGACAACACTTCCACTGATTGTACTTTGTTGTTATCTAAATAAGTAAGATGATATGAGCCGAATTTTTTTGAACGGGGAAACAGTTTTGACAATCCGAATATTTTGTAAAAAGCCACAGAAGGAATGGGGAGTGCTCTTTTTGATTCGGGGAGAAATTCGCCGCTTCCGTTAATCATTTTCACGCCCAAGGCTCCTGCATCCTGTGTTTGTTCCATAAAATCGATACATTTCTGAAAGGTATCTTCCTCTACTAAGGTATCGGGGTTGAGCAACAGCACAAATTCTCCTTTGGCAAGTTTAATAGCCTGATTATTTGCACACGAAAATCCTGTATTTTTTGTATTTGCTATAAGATTTACCCAAGGAAATTTCTCTTTCAACATCTCCACTGAGTTATCAGAAGAAGCATTGTCCACCACAAACACCTCAGTTTCAATACCGGCAATCGCTTTTTGCACCGATTGTAAGCATTGCAGCAAAAAGTGTTTTACGTTGTAATTAACAATGACAATACTGAGTTTCATAGCAAGTTTTTATGAAAAATACGCTAAATGTGTAATTTTTGACTGCACTTTTTCTTCCAATTTTACATTAATTTTTGCAGACAACGGCAAAAAAACGTCCACCCGAGAGCCAAACTTAATGATTCCCATTTCTGCACCCTGCTTGCCAAATTCTCCTGTTTTCGAGTAGCTCACAATTCTGCGAGCGACCGCACCGGCAATTTGCCGAAACAACACCTCTTCTCCGTTTTTATGTTTTTGAACCACAGTGTTATGTTCATTATCTTTAGAGGCTTTTGGCAAACTTGCCACCAAATGTTTTCCGGAGTGATATTTTACATAAACCACTTCGCCATCAATAGGATAAGAATTAACATGCACATTGAGCGGTGACATAAAAATGGAGATTTGTTTTCTTTTTTCGTTAAAATATTCTGCTTCAACCTCTTCAAAAATTTGCACAATAGTTCCGTCTGCGGGAGCAATAATGGCGTTTTCATGACGATTAACGATTCGATGCGGCACCCGAAAGAAAAATATCACCAAAAACCAAAGCACTAAACTGCAAACATGAAGTGCAACGGTCAGCAACACAGGAATGTTACAAAAATACAAAACCACCCAAATGGGGGCAAAAGCAATGGAAAATGCAATGATAATGGAAAGAGTTCCCTCTTTGTGAATTTTGTAGTGTGAACTCATTATTTGATACTTATATTTATGGATGCTCCTTCACGCACTCCTTCCGAGCTGTAGGCATTAACACTAAGAAAATAAAACCCCGCTTTTCTAAAAGTATTTTTTGGGATAAGAAATTCATAGGGTGCCTGGGTTTTATCATAAGTGCTCACGGTATCAACAGTAAGTATAACTTGTCTTATTCTTCCTTTTTTTGTAGAAGCGGTTACAACTACTTCAATATCTTCATAGGTTTTAAAAACGGCACCATTGGCAGGCTGAACAATTTTGAGGGTTATTTTATCTTTGTTACAACCCACTAACAGAAAGAACATTAAAATGCTTAGAAAAAAAAGTCTGCGTTTCATAATGTGATTTTTTAGTTATCTATTTTTCTACTTTTCAAAAACAATCTCTCTCTTTTCCTGGTCAATCGTGTAATTTCCCCACTCCTCTGAGATAAAATCTGCTCCTACTACAAATGCAGCCGGAAGTCCCTTTTTTACAATTACTTTTACATTTTCTGCGTAATCATCTCCCATAGCAAATTCTCGTAAATAAAGAACTGAGTTTTCAATAATGGAGCTGTCATCTGGTTTAAGTGCTTTTTCACCTAACTCAAAATCAGAAACTTCTATGATTATCTCCTGCAACAGTTTGGTAGCGGTTTCATAATTAATATAAATATCCTGCATTTTCTTTGCGCTAAGCAAAAAGTCCAAATTTTTTCCATTTGCCCTGCAACTACCCGCAACCATATCTTTACTGATTTGAACGGGAATCACACGTTTGGTAACCACTACAACTTTTTTAGGAGTGGAAACCGGCGCAACGCTATCATTTTTCGGCACAAAGTCATCGCGAAGCACAAAAAACTCTGTTCTCCGGTTCAATTGATGCGCAGCTTCTTGTTGGTCTTTCGGTAGTGCTTTTATGTAGCTGTCATCTAAAGTAATACCTCTTCTAAACAGATACATTTTTCCATTATAGGGTACCATAATATCTTTATCTAATTTACGCGGGTTTCTTTTTCCAAAACCTTTAGGAACAATTCTATCGGCATCAACTTTCATCTCATTTACTAAGAAATCGACACAAGATTGGGCACGTTTTTGGGATAACAAGTCGTTATGTTCGTCGGAAGCTCTGCTGTCGGTGTGCGACCTGAGTTCAACCACCAAATTGGGGTTTTTCACCAAAACGAAGAATAGATACATTAACGAATCCTGGTATTCCGGCTTTAAGTCCCATTTATTCACATCGTAATAAATATCGGGCATCACTATCGGTTCTTTAGGAATTCGTGTCAACAAAAAATCTTGTTTAAAATCCGTATCTTCGCTCAACCCAATGGTGCTCTGTACGGTATTTGGAATATCCCAATATCCTGATTTTTTGACTTTTATAGTGTAAGAAGTATTCATCAAAACCTTAGTTCTGTCAAACGAATATTGTCCTTTCACATTGGTTTGGGTTTTATAGGAGGTTCCGTTTGAGCCAACTATTTCAACTTCAGCACCATCAATCAGTTGGCGATTTCCTTCATCCCGCACGGTTCCTGCAAGCGTAAAAACGGTTGGTCTTAATTGGAAGTGGTAGATGTCGTCTCCACCCTTTCCTCCGGTTCTGTTGGAAGAAAAGAACCCCAATTCCAAATAGGGTGCATTCGATTTAGGATCAATTACTTCTTCATCATAAAACGCGATTCCAATCTCATCCCAGCAAGTGTTTATGGGATACATCATATTTTGTGGTGCTTGAAACACTCCGTTTTTAAGTCTGGAATGGAAAATATCGAGCCCGCCCATTCCGGGGTGTCCGTCTGAAGAAAAATAGAGCACCGAGTCTGCTCTAATAACCGGAAATACTTCATTGCCGGGGGTATTTACCAAAGGTCCTAAGTTTTCAACTTTTCCAAAAGCTCCTCCTTTACCGGAACGGGTGGCTTTATAAAGGTCAAACCCGCCATTTCCGCCTTTCATATCGGAAGCAAAATAGAGTGTTTGTTCATCAAAAGAGAGGGAAGGGTGCACACAGTTGGCAAGCGAGTCCTCGCTAAGTTTCACCAATTCAGGCTCCGAAAAAGATTGCCCCTTTTTTTGTGAAACATATATATAACAAGCTTTTAAGGATTTTTTATCAATAGGACATTTGGTGAGATAAATCTCAGAACCCTTTCTGTTTCCGGTGGCTTCTCCTTCATTTACCGGCGAATTTAAGATTCCCTCTACATCTAAAAGATCCGGATTGCTCCATTCGCCAATCCACTCATTGCCTTTTCCCTTTGCGCGGTCAATTTTATAAATATCAGAAAATGCCTGACCTGTCCATTGGTCAATCCCTTTTCCTGTTGAGCCTTCTCTATTGGAAGTAAAAATCATTTGATTCTGTTTTTCCTGACTGCTCCAGCGCGGTGCCCACTCATCTTGCTTGGTATTAATCTTTTTAAAATTCTCCACTTCATAATTGGTTGGATTTTCTATCCACCCTTTCGACTTTCTAACCCCCTCAATACGAGCATCAATTCTCACATCTTCCGGCTCTCTTTCTTTATATTTTTGATAATAAGTCAAAGCCTTTTCATATTCACCTTTCAAATGGTAAACACTTCCCAAATTGAAAAAGAGCAACGGCTCATCTTTTTGGTAGTTTTTTCGTTCTAATTTAATATACTGATTTTCTGCGCTTTTTAAATTTCCCATGATCCTGTAGCACTCCGCAATTTGCCAAGTAACCCGTTTAGCTTCCACAGGGTTTTTTCCGGTTTTCCGAAGCCCCTTTTTATACGCGATAAGCGCTTTATTAAACTGTTTTCCGGCAAAAGCATTATCTCCTGCCGCAATTTTCTTTTGGGCAAATGCACTAAAACTAATGCAAATAATTAATAGTAAAGCAAGTATTTTTTTCATTGTAATGATTATTCTTTTTTAGATAAGTTGCAAAATAACAAGATTTTTTCTAATTTGGTATAATTTGTAACAAAAAATTCAAAGTTAAGTCAAAATAATTCTAAACGAAACCTTTTTTTAACACCTATTAACATTTTTATTTTTCTAAATATCAAATAGTTTGCAAATAAAAGTCTGTTTTTTTGGGTTAAAACAGGCGGATTGTATGAATAAAAACTTATTTTTGCCGCCGTTTTTATATAATATGGTAAAAGATTACAAAGTTTACTTGTTTTTGTTAAGTTGTTTTATTTTGCAAATTTCGCTGTTTGCACAATATACTCTTAAAGGCAGTTTAAAGGATGCAGAGGAGAATACCCCCATCCCTTATGTTCAAATTAGGGTAAACTGTATAAACAACACGGTTTTATCGGATGCTGATGGAAATTTTACCATTCATAACATCACCAAAGACAGTTGCGAGGTGGAGTTTATTCATCCTATGTATGAACAAATTAAAAGGGTGGTTGTTTTTTCGGCAAAAATCAAAGAGATAAAAGTAAATATTTTACTGCAACCTTTTGCCACCCGCTTGGAAGAAGCCAAAGTAACGGCTTCGAAATATGAAACCAATCCTGAAATATCTACCAATTCTTTAGTGGTTTTACAACCAAAAATGGCTGAAAACAAGAATTTTGTATCTGTTGATAATTTGATAAACACCGCCGGTGGCATTGTGATTATTGACAATGAGCCGCAAATTAGAGGAGGGAGCGGATTTAGTCAGGGAATGGGTAGCCGCGTGATGATTATGCTGGATGATATGCCCTTGCTTCGTCCCGATGCGGGCCGCCCCATGTGGAAATTTATTCCGATGGAAAGTATTGAACAAGTGGAAATTCTAAAAGGTTCTGCTTCGGTTCTCTTCGGTTCTGCAGCACTTACCGGTGCCATTAACGTGCTTACTGCATACCCGCGCTCAAAACCGCAAACTACAATTACGATGTTTGGAAAATTGTACGATGCGCCCCAAAACCCATATCAAACCCCCTGGCTAAACACCAATCCCGTTGAAGTGGGGCTCTCGTTTCTTCACTCAAGAATTATTAAAAAGAACTTCGATTTGGTAGTGGGAGGAGAAGTATATTATGACCAAGGTTATATTGGACCTCAGGAAAGGGTTTCATACTCAAGAGAGCACAACTCAAAAGCAAAGGGGGTATATGACAAAAGATACCGCTTAAATTTTGCTACCCGTTATCGTTTTGAAAAAGTACGCGGGCTTTCGGCAAGTTTGAACGGAAATTTTATGTATTCTGACAATGCTCACTCTATGATGTGGTTTGATGCAGATACCAACATTTTCAGAGCAGCCAAAGACGCATACTACCAATACAAAGAGTTTACATTTTATTTGGACCCCTGTGTGAAATATTTAACCGCTAAAGGCGGCGCTCATTCGCTCAGAAACAGAGTGTTGTTTGTGAACAGCAAGGAAGCCCGCGGAAGTACGGATGCTTTAACTACAATGGTTTTTAATGAATATCAATACAATAAAACTTTTAAGTTCGGGATGAACATAGTGGCGGGCACAAGTAATCAATATACTACTTCTTACGGACCCGTTTTTAACGGCGATGGAGATCCCCATGCAGTCGTAGGAAAAAAAGAACCCTCGTCTGCTTTCTCTAACAATGTTGCCATCTATGCACAAATTGAACAAAAGTTCTTTAAAAAGAAAAGTTTAACGATTCAGTTAGGCGGAAGATGGGAATTTTACAATTTATGGGGTACCGGTATTGAACCGGAAAGAAAAAACAAACCTATTGCCAGAGTGGGTGTAAATTATCAAATCCCTAAATCGAAAACGGCATTCAGGGCTTCATTCGGGCAAGGCTACCGCTTTCCAACCATTGGAGAAAAATTTATCTCTTTAATGGTTGGCAGTTATGGCGTTTTTCCCAATCCGAAACTTAGGTCCGAAACCAGTTGGAACGCAGAAGTAGGAATCATGCAACCGTTTCAATTCTTTGATGTTAGAATGATAGCAGATGTTTGTTACTTTCATCAAGATTATAAAAATTTTATTGAGTTTTGTTTAGGTTCATGGAATGATAGCCCTAAACTTTCCGATAGATTCGGATTGAGATATCTAAACATTGGTCCGGCTAAAGTTAACGGTATAGATTTCTCACTTATGGGAGAAGGAAAAATTACTAAGCATATAAAATATACATTTGCGGTTTCTTACACATGGAGTAACCCTACAACCAAAGATCCCGCATACATTTATTACACATTGAAAGGGGAAAATAATGAAGCGACGTTTTACTCTTTTAATAATACAAGTACAGATACTACAAGAAAGGTGCTGAAATATAGAGTTGAACACATGGTAAAAGTTGACCTTGAGTTTTCGTTCTTTAAAAAATTTGCTCTGGGAGGTACGTTAATGTACTACGGCTCAATGAAGAATGTAGATAGACCTCTGTTTTCAAACGATGCAAATAATCCCACTATCGGTTCGGCGACATCAGAATCACTTAAAAAAGATGGCGACGTACCGTTTTATAATTTCTATAATTTCTTTCAAGAGAATAAAAAGGGCTCCTTAACGCTTGACTTACGAGCAAGCTATTTTTTAAAAAATGTTACCCTTAGTTTTATAGTAAAAAACGTTACCAATCGCCTCTACGCCCTACGCCCGCTCTACATAGAACCCCCCAGAACTTTTACCCTACAACTAATTGTCAAAATATAACATCCCCCACTAACCACTAACCATTTACCATTAATCATTAAAAAATAGTATTATGAAAAATTTTATTTATTTATTCACTTTCTGCTTTCTGCTTTTAGCTTTTAGCCTTAATGCCCAAGAACAATTTCCCGATAGTAGCTTTGATAAGGTTTTTCCCACAGACCCAACAGGGGGATGGAGGGAACAAACCGGTTATAACGGAAAGTACTGGGATTTTAAAACATCTAAGTTTAACACGCTCAATGAAATTTATGCTCGTGATAATAACCCGCCGGCAGACCTTACTGCTTTTAGAGTTGGCAAAGCTTACCATGGTCCATATTGTATAAAGTTGGTTTCGGGAAGAATTGTATTGAAATCAAGTGTATTTCTCCCAGGAGTGGTGGGAACCCTTAACCCTGATTTTATTGAAGAATTTTTACAAAACGACAGTGCTTCTGTAACCGTTAAAACAGATTGGTTTGGAAATCCTACCCCAAGTGCTTTGGAAGGTTGGTATAAATATTACCCCATTAATAGTGATTCTGCACGCATTGAGATAGGTTTTTATTATTTACCAACGGATAAAGAGCCTGCTTTTTTAGAAAAAATAATCATTAAAGATGCCACCGATACCACCGTTAATGGCTGGCAACGTTTCTCTGTTCCAATTCCGGAGAGATACTGGAATGAAGAATTTTCTAATATAAGAACTCTGTTTATATCAAGTGCCAAAATTAATTGGGATAATTTAATGAAATGTGACGGCCAACGTGGAAGTACTTTATGGATTGACAATATTGAATTGAAATATCCCGGACAAGATATTAAACAAAATCTAATGTCCTCTTTAAAACCCTATCTGTTCCCAAACCCTGCATCAGAAGTTCTTAATATTGAACTTAATGAAGATTTTCATGGAAAGTTTGTGGTTTACAACATGAACGGAAGTAAGATGTTGGAAGAGAAAATTAACGGAACAAAACATCAGGTAAATATAACAGACCTTGCCACCGGTAATTATGTGTATAGATTGATAAAAGAGAATACCATTCAGGCACAAGGAAAATTTGTGGTTACGAAGTAGAGCTCGCAAAGGCGCAAGGGCGCAAAGGTGTCTGCAAAAAAGTGTTTATGAATCTACTTATTGAAAGCGGAGCAACAAAAAGTACATGTATCGGATATAGCGGTACATGTACTTTTTTTATGTATAAAACAGCAGGAATAAACGCGACTTACGCCTCGAAAGAGGCAGTACATGAGATAATTTGTGAGATTATTGCAAAAAACAACCTTGAAGTTTCTACTGTTCAACAGATTCGCTACTATGGAGCGGGTTGTTTTAACTCCTTAAACGCAGAAAAAATAAAAGAGGTGTTAAGTGGTTTATTTCCAAAGGCAAACATCACAGTGTTGTCCGATTTATACGCGGCGTGTCATGCTTTGTGTAAACAAAATAAAGGGTTTGTAGGGATTTTGGGCACCGGCGCGGCATCCTGTTTTTATGATGGAGAACAAATTGTAAGTCGTGCACCCTCTTTGGGTTGGTTGTTGGGCGATGAAGGGAGTGGTGTACATCTTGGAAAATTGTTTGTAACAAAATACCTTGCCGATGAAATTGAACCTGATGTGACGCAAGATTTTGAAAAAACCTTTGACATCTCCAAGCCTCTTGTGTTAGAGAAGGTATATCAAACGCCCCAGCCTCAAACTTTCTTTGCAGAAATACCGGTTTTTTTGAACAACCATCTCGAAAACAAGCAAATAAAAACCATCATTGAAAACGCTTTTCAGGCGTTTTTTGAGCAACAGATGAATTATTATCGGGAGTTTCCACATCCGTGGAATTTTTGCGGTTCCGTTGCCTATTATTTTCAGGATATATTAATAGAAACCGCCCGAAGAAACCACATAGTCATTGAAAAAATAATTCCGGAGTGTGCTGGGGAATTGTTGTATTAAATTTTGTATTTTCGCAACCCGTTTAGATGCGCTGTTGTTACCGCAAAAAATGGCATAGTAATTATTAGCATATTAGCATTTTATATACATGAAAAAAGGAAATCCCCGACAGCATTTTGAAGAAACAAAGAAAGAGATTGGCTACGTTTCTCGTAAAGAAGCAACGCAAAAAGACTACGATAGAATCGGTTTTATGTCCGGGTTGGAGGTGCACCAACAGTTATTGACGAAAAGCAAGCTGTTTTGTCGCTGCCCCGCCGG
>Ga0209628_10003849_pt1 | contig 10667 bp, 4 predicted proteins | sample TergutCu122P4_FD_187285 | JGI IMG/M metagenome (GOLD analysis project Ga0209628, IMG submission 187285) | Cubitermes ugandensis P4 segment gut microbial communities from Kakamega Forest, Kenya - Cu122 P4 (SPAdes) (version 2) | ecosystem: Host-associated > Arthropoda: Insects > Digestive system >... | reverse complement strand
GGGAGGGGAGTGCAGGCCGTGCCCCGACTTTTCATCCTATACCCTGGCATTTGCCTTACAACTGAGGAAAATCACGGAAAACCTCAGTCAGGGTAGCCGAAACGCGCTCGGCTGATCCAAACACGATTCGTTTAGTCCACTTGGCCATCGCGGGCGATGGCTTCGACTGGTCTGCTGCCTCCTGCCGCCCTTGGCTTTCGTGTCAGGCGACGGGGTATAACGACTACAACTATACTGAAGTATATTCAAATATTCAGTTCTTACCGCGCAGTGAACAGAGTTATACTCGCAAAAACCATACACTTAATTCTGTAGAGGGTTATAATCACTGTTTCTTTCTGAGAGAATCTTGTTCTTTGAAACCCTCCGACCACCCCTTAATCTGGCTAATAATGTTAGGAACAGAACACAGAACACTGACAAGTACCGTAGCTATTCCTTTATGTGCATTCCGCTAAATTCATGTCTTCCGTTTCTACGTACAGTAGAACTCCACTTACCCTGATTAATTGGGACGGCGAGCCATCCGGTTATGCAGAAAATCCGGATAATTGGATTTTTCTTTGAAAATAGGCTACATTTGCAGTTTAAAGTTCGGCTGTTACTATTTTCTTTATGTACCTGCGTCTAAACCTTTCGACCACACCTGATTCGCAGTTCTAGAAGCCATAACTTTTTTTTTTTACTTGATCCGATAACCGGTAATTTCAAGGCAAGTTAGTTTTGTAAAATTCCCGACAAATTTACCCGAAGAGCCAAGCCGATCCGGATAATTGGAAATCCAGGTAACCAGCGTCCGGATAAGTGGATTTATACTGTATTTGACACTGTAGTGTTCAGCTTCTGTATTCACAGTAATGCAGCAACTTAAACCCGATGTCTTCCAGTCACCTGAGTAACAAATGGCAAGTTAGAAATTTTAGCACAGTGTAACATTTACAGCACTTCCGTTACAATTTGTTTAATGACACGGAACCAGTGACACTTGATACAAAACTATATCGGACATTAACATATGCTCCTTTTCCCTCTACAATATAATTCCGACGGACTCCTCGCCCCGACTCAAATTTAACGAGTTACGTTGGAGATGCGACAAGAAAATAATTCAGATCTCCACGCAAATATTCCTTTGTTCTGTCAGGGTTTAACAAAATTATAAAGTCTTCACACAATGCAGTACAATCCCCAAGAACCAAATTTAATTAAAATTCGCTCAGTGGTTCTCGAATTATTATAGATCGAGAGTCAAGAGGTAAGTAAGAGGCTCATTTAGCGACAAGAAGGAGAGAGAAATTGAGATAGAGAGACTGAACGTGCGGATGGAGGGGTGTAACAGGCACTTCGTTTGTTACAAGGAGAATAAGGATTTCTTAAATCCCTTAGAACACTCTGGAATTTATGAAATGTATGTGACATACGCCTTATGAGAAAATATTCAGCATCTTTACCGTCATTTAAATGGGAAGAAGTGAAGTGTCGACAAGTGTAGTGAAGTGGAGTGAAGGTCTTAGTAACAAGGTGTCTATCATTATTAGAAGATACATAGATCACATGAAGGTTACTGCTTATGGCTGTTTCTTTTATCACATCACATCATTTCATATTCTTTTGGTTCTATTTTGTACCAATGTACACGTATATGGTTGTATGTTTTGTATGCTTCTATTTAATTTTTTAAATTATGTATTCTTATTTTTATGTTTATGTATTCTTTGCGTTCTGGGTATTCCGTTTCATTGTGTTGTTCTGTGTATTGTTTGTGTGTAAATGTGTACTGTACTGCTGCCACCGGGTGTCAACCCAATTTCAGTTAACTAATATATCATATCATTCAACACTTTAATTTCCAACTGATGCACACAACGTTAAAAAACGTAGAGTTATTAGAACATTTTAAAATAAGTGAAACTGCTCCATGAAGTTTATATCATATCATATATACATCCATTCAAATTGTCATCATTACTGATAATTTAATTGTGACAGAATGTATTCTATCCAGTAGTTACAAACATCAAGTAACTCACATGTAATGTAAACCGAGATTTGTTACAACTCTGTAGGACCGTGCGGATAAGATAACTTGAAACCTGAGCTCCCTTACACGGCACACACCTGTGGTCAGCACGGTCCGGTTACTGCTTGGTTCTAGTCGGCACGGCCAGGCAAAGTTATAATTGTTCCAAAAACATCTACTTTGTTGGGAGTAGAAGTTTGTCTATCGCAATAGAAGTTGCTTCTGTTAAGGTTCAATTTTGTTTTTCATTAGAATTTCCGTTTGTTGAAAATTGAATTGCTTAAGAGAAACTGCAGAGCCCTGCGGGTTTACAAGACAACGGTTTTGAAAGGTAAAATAAACGTTTGGATCTGGGTGCGCTGTGTTTTCCCTCTTACCAGCTTGCCTCTTCAACCCCACGCTTCAAGGGATCAAGCTGTCTGACATAGACAGTAGGATACTGCAAGACTACACGTTCTGTAGCGCTCCGTGACGTAACATGCTGTCGCTCCCAAGGCATTATTTGCATTCGCAATGCCATATAGAGAAGTAGACCCTTCCCTGCTTCGATTCCACAAATCTGACAAAAGCTCAACAGTGCTACTACCAGACCTCTTATAATAAACTTAACCAAAATCGGGCAAAAGCGGAAATTAAGTTAGGAATTCATTGATATCGCTAGGTAAAATGCCCCTTCACTGCCCCCTTTTACGAAACTAATAAGTTATCAGCAAGATTACGTGGCAGCCGGCTGTACGAAATGTTGTCAAGATCCGTCAAGAAAAGTGAGACGGAGGAATAGTATGTCATTTATGGTCAAGAATTAAGTACGACACTTATCAGATTTTCATGAAATTAATGTTTTGTCGTTAATTCTTGGTTACGGAGAGACAGAAGTACGGACGGGTGGACAGATATTGTCTCCACGCAAGGTGTTCTTTCTTTACTTCGTAAATAACGCCTGAGCAGGCTGATAGATTCAAGAAGCTGCAATTCCCAAAATGAGACTGTACCTACCTCCTGCATACCTGCTGTATTAGTGGTGTAGTGGTCAGATCACTTGCTGATTATTGGCCCGGAAATACAGGGAAAGCCTGGTAACAAAGAAGACAATATGCGCCCGCGCTAAAAAGCGGTTTCTATCAGTTTCAACACGATAGGCAATGTACGTAGAAAGTGACATTGAGGCGCGTTCGTGCAACCATTGTTGCAGTGAAAAAGCAACAAGTATTAAATATTGTGATTGTGTGTTTTAGACTTAGGTATCCAGCATGCAATGCGCATGCGTCATATTGTCATATGTGACCTGCCCGTCTCTACCATATTTTTTTTCACATTATCTCATAACGGCACGATTTTCGGACAAACGTTGTTGAACATAAAATGCGTGCTTTCATTTTCTTTACAAATTTTATGTGAAACAGTTCTCACTTTAAGATCAATTCAGCGAGATGCTGTCACAAAGGTACATAGTTTTTCATGTAAAGTACCCGCTATTCTTGTCAGATTTTAATGAAAGTTGAATTTTCTCGACATATTTTCGGAAAATACTCGAATGTCAAATTTCATGAAAATTCGTCTAGTGAGAGCCGGGTTGTTTCATGAGGCTGGAAGGACGGACAGACATACAAACAGGGAGGCATGACGAAGCTAACTTTGCTTTTCGTAATTTTTCGAACGCGCCTAAATACAGCCGCAGCGACTGTAGCCATGAATGTAATCTAGACAGAATAAATATTTTCTGAATTTTTAAAACACCGCCTGGCCGTCCCGAGACGAGCTTAGCAGCGACCACGCCGTGCCGACTGTAGCTGTGTACAGTGTCACGGAACAAAGCTAGCAGCACTTTATCTACTCACTACATGTCTCTCCCCTCCATCCACAATTCTGAGCAGACAGACGATGCATTTTTCATCCTTGCCACAACTAATTTTCCAACATAATGCATTACGTCCCTTTCAGCTTATGATGCTCAACATAATTGTCGAGGGGGCGTAGTCAGTGTTTGAGACTATTACGTCAATCAAGAGAGACTGTAATTACATAAGCAGGTGTTAATAGTCATTTTCATTTCAGCGCATCTTCTAGACACCGCCTGTACATGACGTAAGCACAGTTCTTAATTACTCTATCTCTTTGGATATACGTCTAAATAATGAATCTATGGAACCTTCATTATTAGTAGGCAAATAAGGAAAGTAAAATTCACCTTGTAGCAGGGTGAAAGCCCAGAGCGGGAGTAGAGTTATACCTCGGCGCTAGAAGGGGGAGGGGGGGTGGTCAACGACACACCCCAACAATTTTAACCCTTGGGAAAGTTTACGAAGCATTACTCAGGGGGCTGGTTGGGTCCCGGGGCCGGTCTAGAGGGGCGTGGAAATTCTTGCCACCACTGGGATTCGATTCCGGAATATTCAGCCCGTAGTGAGTCGCAATAGTCGCAGTACCGACTGAGCTATTCTGGCCAAATATCAGCAGACGAATAGTGAATCTAATTTCGTTGCACACATAGAGCTGAATTTTTTAGTAGGAAAATTAGTCGCGGTTAAGAACTTATTATTATTATTATTATTATTATTGTTGTTGTTGTTGTTGTTGTTGTTGTTGTTGTTGTTGTTGATGTTGTTGTTGATGGTGGTGGTGTGTGCGTGCGCGCGCGCGCGCGTGCGTGTGTGTGTAAGAAATTTTCGTAATTGAGTCCGTGAGTGAGTCACACGCTGGCTGCACTTGGTCTTAAGGACACGTTCCTGGGTTGCTTAAAGTATGCTCAACAAGTTGCTAGCTTGTTGACAGTGTACTTAAAACGTGACTAGTTTGATTACATTGTGCTTAATATGTGGCTAATTTCCTTACAGTGTGCTTAACACCTGGCTAGTTTGCTTTGCTTAATACGAGGCTACTTTTGTTACAGAGTGCTTAAGAATTGCCTAGTTTTCTGACAGTGTGCTTAAAGCTGTCAATAGCTGAAAATAGAGAACGGCGAACGACCGGATCATCAGCGAGTGCTGGGACAGTGTGGGGTTGTGGCCTTGTGTCACGATTTACCCCCGTATTTCTATGGAGGGGCAAGGGACAAATCGAAATTTTCTGTCAGATCAGCCCCTCTCTATTCGCTTTTTGAACCAAAGGCGTCATAAATAAAAATTCTTTTTAAATAATCAACCAAACTTTGGCTGGTAACAGCTCTCAACTAATGACATTGATTTTGACTTAAGGAAAGTATGATCTGAACTTATTAGCTTAAAGTAGCGGTTCTCAAGCACTGGCGTCTGTCAATACAATAGAGGAAAATAAACCGCAAAAGGCGAACTCCTTGATGTATTACACATATTCTACTAGGGTACTTTTTACTGATGGAGGCACACGGTGGCGCAATTGGTTGAGGCACTGCTCTACAAGACGGAAGGTCGCGGTTTCGATTCCCATTGTTCATATAATCCTTTCGGCTGCGCTCTTGCCCTGGGATCGAAAGAGCTTCTATCAGAAATGAGTATCAGGAATATTTCCTGGAGGGTAAGGTGGTCGGTGGGTAGGGCTGACAACCTTACCACCTTCCTGTGTCGACTGTCTTGAAATCTGGGAGCTTCATTCTTCTGGAAAACTCAGGGTCACTCCAGGCCTGAACAGGGACTGTTTCACTTTTTACTGCTTACCGCCAGGATGACATACAGTTTTACTCGTACAGCACACACGTAAAAGAAGGATAACTAAATTTGATGTTGTGCATCTTCCGTACGACAGTTCAACACGCACAATTGCACTGCCAAGTAACTGCTATATATATATATATATATATATATATATATATTTTACAGGATCCTGCAACATGTTTAGGCCATATATTTCGGCCAGCTAGGAGAAGCTACAATTCTGATAACATGTACAACGTATACGGCAAATTGCCAAGGAAGTGTGTTTGTATGTTTGTACGTACGTACGTATGTATGTATGTATGTACGTATGTATGTATTTATGTATGTATGTATGTGAAGTGCTCACTTAAACGAGGAGCGTGACTTCCACCAAGTTAATGTCTAAAGCGAGCAATGAATAGAGGTAAAGTAAATCTCTTAGGCTGCTGCCACCTTTATAATGTCTACTGTGAGAGGTTTGTCTTTCGTTGAGTAAGCAGTGAAAGGGAATGAGTTTCGGTAACGTTGCCACCAGTCGACGTTTCTTTATCAAGTAACACACAAAGACTCAAGGATAAACAGGGTTTGCACTAGAATAGTGAAACTAATAAATATTTTACAAAAGAGGGAAGTTGGGAACAAAATATAAACTTGGGTAAGTTCTGAGTAATAATGTTTAGGAATAACTAACTTGCCTCTCTCTTGTGGCCTGAAGGGCGTAATTTGGAATTTGGTAAAATAATGTCAAATCTAATCCAAAGTGCTCAGCTCGAATAAATGAATCTTAAACACAATTAAAATGGCTTACCTTTTACAAACAGTAGCAAAAGAACCATCGTACAGTAATATCGTAACTTTAACAATCTCTGGTAGAAGTTGTCACGCAGTTACTACACAATTGTTGTACAATCTTTGTAATATCGTCGTAGAATATACAGACAGCCGAGGATTAATACTTCAACGAGAGAGCAATCAATATTGATGCCGGAAATCTGATGCCAAAATCATTCGTTTACCAATAAACACTGTTATTTATAGAAGGCAAGTTACAACTCAACCATTCTTTCAGGTGTAGCAACTTAACTGGGTAGCTACCGGATTTAGGATTACGTTACGCTGCTAAATATCGCTGACATCGCGGTAGTAAGCGACGTGAACTCTTCCTGGTACATAAGTGTAACCAAATATGGGCACGTTTGCGCTTTTTCTAGTACATGAATATTGCTAAATATAGTCATGCAGTTAACATAAATTAATACAGAGTTAATGTTCTTTACCTTAAACATATAGCATTGTTAACATTCATTACATATTTATGTATTTTTTTTTTATTTATTGCATGCTTCATTACTTGGAGTAGTACTACATGCCTTATTATGAAATTTACAAATACAATGTTTGGAAATTTCTACGCGGATTATTACATACTATGAAGTTAAATTATTCTACTCGGTGTGTTGGATTTAACACTTCGTTGAATTTATCAAACGATACTTCTTTAGTGAATTTAGCAAATATTTTTAAATGTTTCCTTATTAGTTTGTTTTTGCTCATTGGCCAAACGTCTGTCTTTAATACTGTTGATATTAAATGGTCTCTTTCTTTATTTAGTAGCTCACATTCAAATAGCAAGTGATCTATTGTTTGGTCTGTGGTGCTACAAGGACACATTGGTGTTTCAATTATTTTAAAGCGGAGTAAATATGATCTTATGTTGCCGTGCCCCGTGACCATGGTTGTAAAATTTTGGGTAATGTTTATTTTCATTTTTAATCTGTCTGCAACTACCGGGAAGTATTCTCTTGTTATTTCTCCCTTTGTCGTTTAGTCCCTTTCCCTTTGCACTTCTCAGCACTTATCCCACCACGTTCACTTAGCACTACACTTTTTGGAACTTTCTTGTAGCATTCTATGATGTCCGCGTTCGTCGCTGCCTCCTTTGCGAGTGTATCGACTAACTCATTTCCCTGGATCCCGACGTGAACTTTAACAGCAGAATTGAATTTTCCAGTCTATTTTCCTCATCTCCGTCAATTTCCTTCTTATTTCTTCCATAACGAATATTTGAATGTTGCTTTTTTTTAAGCGAGTCTAGTGTCATTCGGCTCTCTGTGTATATTGTGGCCGTCTTGTCTTCTGTTTGCATGTTTTCTGTAAACTCCAGTGCTCTCAGTATTGCCAGTTGCTCGGTTTGGTTAGTGGTGAATCTTCTTTTACTCTGTATTTTAAGCTTTTAATGTGGTTACCTGACCTGAATATAACTATGCCTGCGCCTACCCAATGTTCTGACTTGCTTCCGTCGGTGAATATTTGAATGGTGCTTGTCTCCTCGTTATTTTCTGTAAGGAAGTTTATCGTTTTTCTGCGGGGTGATGCCAATATTTAAATCCCATGTCACCATCAACCAGTGCTTCCTCTTTTGTGTTATCTCTGGTTAATTCGTAGAACTGAATTGCCTCCTCTATTTTTATGGCGATTGGGGTCAGTCCTGTCAGTATGCAGAGGGCTTCAATCGACACTGTGCGGTATGCCTTTGCTATTTTGATATTTATGAGTCTTTGTACTTTATTAGCTTTAATTTGTAGCTTACTTTATCTATGGCTTTTTTCCACACTGGTACTCCGTATAAGAGGATAGGTAGTATTCCTCCTGGGTATATTGTCTTCAGGGCTGCGTGTTTTAGTTCCCAGTTTAGCTTTGACAATTTGGAAAGTGCAAATATTAATTTCGTGCATTTTTCAGCCATGTAGTTTATGTGTTCCTTAAACGTAAGTTTACTGTCGAATATTACGCCCAGGTATTTCAAACTGTGCACTTGAAGTTAAGGTTTGTCATTCAAATATATTTCAAGGCCCTTTCATTCTTTTCGCTTTCGTCTTGTCATAAGCATTACTTTTGATTTTTGCTCATTGAATCTGATTTTTTTGTCTTTTGCCCACGCTGAAATTTTGCTCAATTCAACATTTGCAAAGTTCTCTGCTTCTCGAATGGAATCTGATTTTATCTTGATTACCAAGTCGTTTGCAAATGCTACTGTTTTCGTATGGTTAGTGTATCTCAAGTTTAGAAGGGAGTTGCGTATATTGTATGTTCCAAAACCCGGGTCCGCAGCACGACCCTTGTGGACAGCCTTTAGTAATATTCTTCTCCATTTTACTGTTGTTAATTGATATTACTGCCCTTCTCTCTTCAAAGCAGTCTTGCGTAAATTGGTAGAGATTTTGGGGGTATTTGGCATCTCTTACCCGAGGTCCGATGCTTCTACGTGTTTGATTTCAATTTCCCGGTTCATGTATGTATGTATGTATATATTTAATGTTTACTATTTATACCAACAGCTGTACATACATATTTGATATAATTTTTGTTGTTGCTGCTGACCTTGATGTGGATATGTCTGGACGTTAACTATTTGATTCTACACATTCTGATGAACCATATGGCAGGCTTGTTTTTTTTTAAACTTTAGTTTTTTATTTTAATAGATGTTGTATTTTTTGCTTTCATTATTTTTATATGTGCATTTGTTGGTACAAATAATAATAAACAATAAAAACGTACAGTAAGCACTGTAAAATAAGTGTGTATATATGTATTTCTCTATATGTATATAGTCTATAACAAGTTGCCATAAATTCTGTACACGTCGATCAAAGTTGCAGCTCCCTGAAGATGGTCAAAATATAAGGTCGAAACATATAGCAGCATTGTGTAGTGAATATAAACATCGTGCAAACGGTTGGTAGTGAAATTTCATGGGAAAAGCTAACTATATTGACAGCACCAAGAATCATGTGGGCATTCGTGAGCCGATTTTTAAGAAACTTGCAAGTGCCCTGCTGCACTATGTGCAGAATTTTACACTGAAGTTTATCCCAGTCTCAGAATAAAACGTGGAAATAATGTAGATATTTAAAAATCTTAGTTTTGGGCTTGTTTCGCAACATTAGAAATTAGTTGGGCGCCGGTGTTTCATGAAATCCTATGGCTCCCAAATTTATATGTTGTATTATCAAAGAAATATTCTTCGTTGACCATTCAAAACTATGAAGATGGGACCAGTAGGAGCTCCCGAAACGGCGGCACACAACTAATTTCCAACGCTGCGTGACAGACCAGAAAATCAAGATTTCACTCGCATCACGTTGGAAACCTGAAATCACGCATAGGGTGGAAATGTTATTTACTCCCTGAAATAAAGTACGAATTTCACCCCGCCCGTTTTCACTGCTCCCTTAAAGTATCCAAATCGGACGAAGATCTAAAAATAAAAAAAAAATACAGCGCGAAGTTTCACTTATGCCCCTAAGTAAAGAAGAGCTTCCACTGCAATGGAGTATCATGGGACGCGCCGCTGCGGACGGTATTACTTGCATACTTCAACAATATTCCACACAACTTGGTCACGTAAGAGTAGAAATTCCCTTATATTGTCAAGTAAATTTTAACTGTAGGTAGTTTTGTATCAAACGACGTGAAAATACGACAAAAGTTTAATTTCTGATATCATTTGACAAGGGGACGGACGGAGAGAAGGGCATGCTTTTACTTAAGGCGTTCTTTATTAGTACGTCAAAATTACTGAAAAAATTATGCTTTCCTCTTTTCCATGTGGTTTTTTGGCGCGTTCGCAAAATTGCGATAAGCTATTATTAGTTTCGTCATGTCTGTCCGTCCGTCCGCTCGCCCTCCCGCATGCAGCAACTCGGCTCCCACTGGAGGATTTTTATGACATTTGATATTTGAATATTTTTCGAAAAAATGTCGAGAAAATTCAAGTTTTATTAAAATCGGACAAGAATAAAAACTACTTTACATTAAAACCAATAAACATTTTTTATTACATCTCGCTAAGTTCTTCTTAGAATGAAAAATGTTTCAGACAAAAGTTTTAGAGAAAATCAAAACACATTTCTTTTTCAGTAACTTTATTTTTCGAAAATTGTGCCTTTTATGAGATTATTATTATTATTGGTATTCAGCCCTTGGGCCGGTCTGGGCAGAGACCAGAGTTCAGTCAGGCGACTGGTATGGCT
>Ga0209628_10003848_pt1 | contig 10667 bp, 7 predicted proteins | sample TergutCu122P4_FD_187285 | JGI IMG/M metagenome (GOLD analysis project Ga0209628, IMG submission 187285) | Cubitermes ugandensis P4 segment gut microbial communities from Kakamega Forest, Kenya - Cu122 P4 (SPAdes) (version 2) | ecosystem: Host-associated > Arthropoda: Insects > Digestive system >... | reverse complement strand
CATTTGTCAGATAGTGAATCAAGAAATAATTCTCATCTTACATTCTGGTATATATGGTATATCCAGTTAGAGAATTTGTGTAATGTTGTTCATAAATATTGTGGTTGATGCTGCACTAATTAACATGTTTGCTATTTAAGAATAAGCAGCATTTAGTAACTATCATATGTTGAGCATTTCATTTTGTACAAAATGAAAAGTAGAAGCTTTAGTTGACTGAACTACTACAGTGTGCATGTTAAATATAATTGCTCGTTGTACATGGTGCCTCAGAATGTTCTTTTGGTAGTGTGAAGGCCATTAAATGGTTACATTTTTTTTTCTAAATGCACCCTTGAAATAATGCTTTTCACTCGTTTTTACAAACCTTTGCTTTTATTTCAGTGTGCTTGCTTTGTGGCTGTCAAAAATAGTATTTTTATTTCATGCCTTACTGTACTTTCTTCATTATGTAGTAATTAATTGAGTTACATATTGAGTTGATATTCTCCCTTATGTTTTTCATCAATTTTTCGTATTACCCAACATTTATGATTATCTGATCGTCTGTGAGTCCTGTGTAGGTCAGGTGCTGATGTATTCATATAAATACAACTGGGTACCCGGATTGGGATGCATATGAGAATGGTTAGATGAAGTATGTGTGTTGCAGATGTGAATGAGGTCACAGTCTTCAGTGAGGTACGGAAGAAGCATACAAAGAAACGCAAACGTCCATCAACTTCTGATAGCTCAGAACAGAATAAGCCTCGCAAGAAGCAGCCGAAGGTGGAGGTTGTCAGTCCCAGTTCAGAGTCCATGGTTTTATACCCAGAGACACAGATGAGCAGTATTCCAGGCTGCAGCATTGATAACAACCCAGTTGTTACAAAAGTTAGAATTAAGCCGGTAAAGAAGAAGAAACTGCAAAATCAGGAGGTCATATTGCAAGCAGATGTGAAGGTCCCAGGAAATGAGATGTTCTTGGCTGAAGCAGGCAAGGGTGCAGGTAGGTGTTGCACTATCTCTACTGCATGTGAAATGTTTATGTTGACAGGCAGTTTAATTTGTGTGAGGGAGATTCTTTGAGAACTTTGAAGCATTTCGGGAGTAGAGAAATGAAATGAAAATTTGGCATTAGGTAACAACACTTATTTTGTTGCCCAGTGTGAAAGGTAATAGGAAGATGAAGAAAAGATTTCACTTTTGTAGCCCTTAAGCCAAGCATTTGTGCAGGCTTATAAAAGTCAAACCCACTTATTCTTCATGCTTTTCAGTATTGTAGCTTTCTTATCACAATCAGTGAGAGATCAAATGTTTAGTTATGGGGTGACCTTAGGATTCATAATTCATTGCTTGTCTTACTGTACTTATGAATAAAGGTGGTTTGAAATGACAGTTCCTTGCTACGAATAATTACAGTTGATTTGGTAACTGTGAATTTTTACTGAGATTTTGCTTTTTGCACATATGTATAAAATAATACCAGTCCTGAAGGGCTTTTTGCTTGTTTAAAATGCATGTTATTTTTTGCCCAGATAAGGTACAAAATACAATGCTGTGGTAGGAAAGTGGAGGATTTGGTTCACACTGTTTACCACCCAACAGCAAGAACAGGATACGAGAGAAAACGAAAATTATACAATCTGATGTTTTTCTGACCGTGCATCATAATATAGACTTTTTCAAATTACCAACTTAATGCACAATTCCTTTATTTTTCAACAATATGTATGTTACACTACGATCCTCAACATGTTTTGAGCAGTGTGCTGCTTGAAACATGTTGAGGATCATAGTGTAACATACATATTGTTGAAAAATAAAGGAATTGTGCATTAAGTTGGTAATTTGAAAAAGTCGAAAATTATACATTTCCTACTGACGTCTGCAGAACTAAGAAAAAGTCACTTCTGTACCTTTGTGCATAGCACTTTTTCCAAAAGAAATCTGCAGTAGAAAAATGTTTAGCTGGAACTTTATATTTCAAATGTAATAGCGCCAGTTTCAAGTTTAGGACATTCTTTTTGTCATGCTTGCGAATGTTTTGCATGTGGAAGTATGTATTAAAAGTTTAATAAGCAGCACTTGTTTGGGTAAAGCTTGGCACTCGTTCAGGCCTACATTCATCTTCATCTCCTACACTGCTTCTACTACCATTGCCATCACCACACAACTTTGTGTGCAATTTGAGGTTCCGAGTGTAGTGACTGTGAAGAATACACCTTTTTTGGATGTGACACCATGTAGTTTGGTGACGATTTACTCACATTCGTAGATAGTGAGCACCTCCAAACCATTGGTAAAATTCTACCAGAATACACAGTGTGACATCACAGAAGTCAGTGTTTAGACTTACAATAGATTGTACCTTAATATTTGATCTTTATGTGGTATGTCTTGGTACATGTTTGTACAGGGAAACAGGCCCCATCATTGTGGTATCAAAATGCTTTGTAGCACACAATACACCTTTTTCTTTCCCTGAGTACTGTTTTAGGATACCTTTCATTTTCTCACCACACTTTTTTCTGTGGACTTTATTTCTGGGCTTTTTCTTTCTGTTGCACTTTCATGCTCCACAGGAAGCTTCTTTTACCTTCTTACTGTCACTGGTGAATTATCTGTGATGGTGATTGTAACATTTAGAATTGTTGTGTGTGTGTGTTTTTTTTGGGGGGGGGGTCTCCTGAGCACTTAATTCCTTGGTGCTTAATTTTAGGTATGCCTGTTGTGCATTGTGATGATCAAAATGTCACACATTTAGTATTAGATGACTGCCATTTCTTAGCCTTCCTTATGCAGCTGTCAGTTAAGTCTGTCTTCTGCACAACATATTTGGGCTTCTAATTCTTGTGCCAAAGAGTTTATATGCCATTTATTGATTTTCTGTTTTGGTTATATTCTGGGACTGATACAGGCCTTGGATATTTCTGTCTCCATTTTTTATTTAATTTTACCCTTTCATTCCCATAATATGTTGAAGTTGTGATAATGATCTTTTTGTTGTTCCCTTTGAAGATAGGTTCTAGCTATAATGTTGGGCTCTCCTTTCTTCAGGTTTTCTTTGTTGCATGTGTGTCCTCTTGATGGCATGCTTTTTTCTTTTAATGGTGTTGGTTGTTTGATGAATATGCTGATATGAAATGGTGGTGGTGTCATTAATGCTGCATTTGCTCCTTCAGGTGGTGGCAGACAGAGAAAGTCTCAGTCTGGTCACCCAGGCAAGCGGCAGAAATCAGCCAGCAGAATTAGGAGCCAAGCTGTGGCAGTTCCTTTCATAGGCCAGGTTACAGGACAGGTTCCAGACACAGGACAGATTGTGAGGCAGGCTGCAGGCATGGTGCAAACTTCAGGCCCATTCTCTGGTCAGGTTTTAGCAAAGGCTTCAGTAGCTGGCTATGTTATTCCCAGTGTCCGGGGTTTGATGATGGGTCAAGGCCTTTCTTCTACTAACCAGATCGCAGTTGGGGCTCAGATGATGCCAACACATCAGATTGTGGTCAAGGAAGAGGTTAAACCAAGAGGCCATATACTCTCCAAAGGCCAGATTTCAGTTACATGTGCTGGCCCAATTCAAGCTACCAACCAGATCCTAGGGAATATTTCAGGCAAAGTGAAGACAGTGAGTCTGGTAGCTGGTAAAGTTGTGGCCAGTGAACTCTTTCCAGTAGCTATGTTACCAGGATCTGTGGCTGAAGTGCAAACACCAAATGAAGGTAGGTTTCAGGAATAGGGAATTTGTAATATTTAAAATCCAGGTCATTTTTTCTAAGTATATGATATTCAAGCACTGTAGAGGGCTCAAGATCCAGTAATGTAAAAGAGAAGGAAACAGAGTATTGCCAATGACAAGTTGCAGCTTACTGTTATGTTCTTCTTAGGGTTAGTTCAGAAGGACCTTTTTGACTGTAGATTTTATTAGTGTTTTTAATTGTTTATGATGTTCCTAACTTGGATCTTAATAGTAACAAATCCAAGCCCCATTCATGGTCTTTTTACAGTGTGCTTAGATTATCCTGGTAAAATGTGCGGGTAAATTACAAGAATAATTGAAGTGTTGATAATAAAATATTTTATGGTTTACCGTCGCAGTGCATTGCAAATTACTCAAACCTAGAATGGAGTTTACTGTGAACACAGTAGTGAACTTTATGTTTGAATGACCATGCTTCTTTGATAATTAAGTAAAGGAGAGCCCAACTAGATGCAACAAATAGTGACTTATTGGTAATCAGTAGTATCTCAACATGTTTTGGGCATCTTTATGCCCATCATCAGAAGATCCGACTGCATTCCACTGCCTATAGTTGTCTGTCCTGTTGTAGCTGTTGTGATGCTGCAGAGTTGGTTGGCAAGATGTGTGCACTGTGTGGAGAATGTTGCGACATTCTCCACACAGTGCACACATCTTTCTACCCAACTCTCCAGCATCACAACAGCTATAACAAGACAGACAACTATAGGCAGTAGAACGCAGTCGGATCTCCTGATGATGGGCATAAAGATGTCCGATACATGTTGAGATACTTTTGATTACCAATAAGTCACTATTTGTTGCATCTAGTTGGGCTCTCCTTTACTTACTTACAGTAGTGAAATTTGGGTCCCATGAAGTATGGGGTATATATTGTAGTTAGGTTCGGTAGGTAGGTGGTTGGGTTGGTTATTTGGTTGGTGCACCATGCACGGGCACGTCTCCCTTCTCCAATGTTATATCTGAGTAATCCAGTCTACAACTTTGAAGAGGGTGGGAACTGACCAAGCAGATTTTACCTTAATGTCACCTGGCAGAGTAAGTTTATTGTAACTGGAGCGGTGTCGTATGGCAGGCTGTCAAGAATTGAATTGATCATACTGTGTAATTAATGAACAAATTTATAAGCCTGTCTGAAGGAAGTGGCAGAGAAAACAGTGATTGTGACTGGAAGACTGCACTTGACATTTGGCATAAAGTTTTCTGTATGAACAGTTGTGATTCACTTGGCTCTTGGTCATGAAATCTTATTTCTCCAACTTAGTTTAACCTTTTAAGACCTGTGTTTGCACATGGGAAAAGACCCCATAAAAATCCATCGTATGTATTTTGGCAACAGGGAAAATGTACTGCATTTTTTTAAGACATTCTGCATGGTCACTGTTATATTTTCCCCAAAACTACCATTTCTTTAATAATTTTATCTTTTTTGTTCAAATAATACATTTTTTATTATTACACGATGTGATGAAATTTAAATACCCACCCCAGTAGGGTAGAGGTTAACTTTATTTTTTATACCATCTATTTATATCACTGCCTCATCATAATTTGATGTGTTTGTAATAGGACTGAAGGAATGACAGTTTAGTGTTCTTGACATTTTTTGTGCTTCTGTACGCTTGTATCACCAGATCAGGTTGTGACTTATTGCGACTGTGAATTTTTGTGTTACATGCTTGGTGTATGATTAGTTTTTATCTGTTTCATCCACATGTCAGCTGAATTTATACATTATGTTGTTATTGTAAATCTTACTGGCAGAAGTCAGATTGTGGATTTAAAATACTTTCCAGTCCACTGGTCTTTCCTTCATATCAGTATGTTCCCTTGCCTGTGGAGTAAAGTATTGACATTCAGACATTCTTATTAACCAGATGGTGCCAAACAACAACAACAACACACACACCGCATTATAGTGTGTTGGGTTCAGTTACCAAATGATGCTTCATAGGTAGATAATGGCCAATTACAGCTGTTCTTGTACTGATCCCCACACACGCACGCTCTCGCTCTCTCTCTCTCTCTCTCTAAGTAAGAGTTAAATTCCATAATTTAAATTGGAGGGGAGTTTGCAGAATGCACCTGGAAATTAGTTCTGGTGACAGAGGGTTAAAATGATGGGATGTGCTGCAAAAGAATCATATTCTGAATGATTAATTTTAACTTTGGAATCTTTGTCAATTTTAATCTACATTTTATAGGTTGAAGACTTCCTAAATTCTAAACTGACAAATTTCTATACCTTTCACTGTTATCATCACTTCTTCATGGGTCGCTTCCGCTACTATTGCTGATACAAAAATCACTTCTTTTCTTGTCATCTCCTCCTCCTCCAAGTTACTTGTCCTTACAATTGTATGCATACCATATGTGAGCTCTTGAATATGTATTCATTCATTCAGTATTCTGTCTGATGACAGGTCCAAAGCCTCCTCCAAAACGATGCCTCCACGTAGTGCGATCCAGATCCTCCTCCTTCAAATGAGAATATCCTCTCCTGTCCTTAAGGTCATCCGGTAGCTTCTTACGTCTTCTTCCTCGCCTTCTTACCACTTCCATCTCCCCCTTTATCTTTCCTTCGATAACTTGTTTTAGAAGGCAGTTTCTATGTAAGATGTGACCAATCCAGTTAGCCTTCTGTTTTCTTATTTTGTGTAGGATATTCCTCTGCTCATTGACTCCAAGTAACACTTCTTCATTTCTCACGTGATCGGTCCAACTGATTGCATCAAAATTGTGAACAGATTTGTGCCTGAAGCATACTTTGCTTGGAGTTTTTTGAATGGCAAATGTTGATATAATGCATTGAGGTGTCATGATGATGTTACTGTTGCAGATGTCAAAATGCAGTTGCCCATGTGCACATCTGGTGCATCACATTCTACAGGTGCTCAGCAGTCATCACCACCTCGAAATTTGGGGCCTGTTGCTGGAAATCTGCAAACTCAGTATTCTGCATTGAAGTCTGTTGGCTACCTGGATGAATATGTCAGATTCATGGAGATGGGGACTAATAACAAGAATAAAGTAAAGTATCAAGTGTGTGGGGAACTGGGTAATGGTGAAAATAATGTTGCCATTACACAGACACTCCAGGGTGCTGTTCATAGTGGAGGCAGTGGACAGATTGAAAGCTTCAAGGTAGATATTGCTGGCATGAATTCTGCAGCTGATTTTGGCATCGGTCATGTTGCAAAAAGCACCTGTGCTGCTAGCCAGGACTCTGCTATGAAATATTTGTGCGATTCACTAACACTGCATTCTCCAGGCATTGTTCAGAACTCACCAGTGGTTGGTGACAATGTAGACAGTGACATTGTTGTGGAAACAAAATACCATGTGATGAAGACTGATAAAATTGAACATGAGGAGAGTGAGTGTGGGAAGACTGAAAAAGAAAGGATTGAAAGTAGGGGAAATGAAAGTGGAAGGATTAAAAATGAAAATTATGAATCTGAAATGATGAACAGTGAAAAGAATGAAATGGAAACAGTTTCTGTTTTTGTGACCAACACTACACCTGTGATGACAGCGCCAACATTTGTCAGTGGAGCAGGATGTAAAGAGTTGACTGGAATGATTAAAATGACAGGTTTGGCATGTGCTTCAGATTCTTCAAAAATGGAATCACATAAAAAGGTGATGAGTGCTCTAGGTAGCTTGCTGGAATTGAAGAAGCAGCAGGGTGTTGGTACATCTGCTGGGGTCCAAGATGCAAGTTCTCATTCTCTGCAAGAGACGATGGCTGCTTTGCAAAAACACACAGAAGTCAGTGTCACTCCTATCTGTGGTCTTAAGACACCAAAACTGGGTCAAGATATGAAGCTGGACACTGGTCAGACCTCCACACAACTTACTGACAGTAAAGTACCTGGAAGTCCAGTGTTGCCAACTGTCAGCAAGGACAGTACCAATTCTGGACACACATGTAGTATTTTCAAGGTTGATGTCCCTAAGAAGCCTTCAGGAATGGAAAAATTGAAGGCTGAACCCAAACCTCAGACTGAGTTTCGAATCCAGATAAACCGTAATAATGAAATGTATCTTTGTAACACTGAAACGGGTGAAATCAAGCCCTTACATACAGTAAAGCATGTAAAGAGGAGTAGTCAGTCCAGCTCTAGGTCTACGTCTGTACTGGATGAACCTACTAATGTGCCAGTGGATTCAAAGAGACTTTCTCTGGGGCTGCCTCTGCACCCTGTCCAAGTGGCTGAGTCTCAACAGAATAGGGTTTCTGATACAGTAAACGTAGTTAGGAAACTGGAGCGGTCTAAGCAGGTTACAAAGATTGCCCATTCCAACGTTCCAGTTTCTGGAATGTCTGCAACCCCATCCCATGTTCTAAAGTCAAGTCCTTCCCAAATGACATCAAGACCTGTTTCATCTGTTTCAAACTTGAGCCAGTCTGAGGTGGTGATGAAGCAAAGCCAAGTCAGTAAAGCAAGTGCACTCAGCACTACACCCCATGTTGCAAAGATGGGAAGACAAAGGAAACTGACTGGAACTGTGTCACTTTTAAGAAAAGAGCAGAGTGCTGCAACCCTGACATCAGATCAGAAGCGGAACCAAAGGAAGTCAAACATACATAAAGGACGTGGCAAGAACTCTTGTCAGACTACTGAGCTGCAAGAGGCTCTGGAATCTTGTGTTGAAAGCATGTTGGCAACAGACAAAGAAGAAAATGCTGTTCCCCTGTTTAGACCAGGTAAAAGGTTATATGCAAAGGTGAAAGCTGACAGGTCTCTCTCAGCAGGGAACATTCAGCCATCTGATGTGGTCAGTACCAAGGACATTCCAAAGACAAGTCCATCTGACAAGCAGTGGCCAACTTTTGAGCGTGAAGTGACAGTGGAGACGACGACTGATGCTACACCACCATTGCTAGAAGCATCTCCTCCTCTACTTGAGCTAGCCAGTTCTCACCAGTTGACTTTGAGTAGTGAGGAGGGGAGTAGCCATCCTCCACAGTTGACACCAGAAAGTAATGCCAGTATTAGGACAGCAAGCACAACACACATATCTGCCAAGAACCGAAGATGTAAGTACTGTTCGTTGATTCAGATGTGTGTGTGTGTGTGTGTGTGTGTGTGTGTGTATGGACGTATATGGGAATGGGGTACCAAATTTACCCGAATACAAGACGACTAATCTAAGATGACCCCCCCCCAAAAGTCTGCCAAGGGGAAATGTAGTTATCCATATATAAGACACAAACCCCAAAAATAAAATGTCTGTTAAAAAATATATTACTATTAATTTCACACACTTAATACACGGAGCATGTCATATTCTATCTACTGTTACTGCTCATTGTCACTTTTCATCTCCACAGTCAGTGCCTTTATCTTACTCGCACTCAATTCTAACATCCCCATTCTCTTCACTGCCATCCCACAACCTATCATTGTCAGTTTCATCTACTGAATTGGATATAGAGCACTTTCTAAAATCCTACTTCTGATGAGATGCATTGCCATGCTGTTGTGGTTCACATTGACTAAATAATACATTAGTATTTCTTGATGTATGAACTTACTCGAACCCATGAAGATTCACAGTTTTCTCCACAGTTGGTGTTAAGAATTTAAATACATGTGTTTTGGATTTCTCTGCCATGTCTGTGGTCTGATCAGTCTTGAGTTCATGGCTGTTTCTGTGGTGTTTAAGTTTTTTATTGGGCCAGCTTTTAATTTTGAGCCTTGTAGTTAATTTTAATTTTTCAATTGCCATTTTCCTGTTCCACCCTTGGACTCCATTCTATTTCTAAGATGTGCAGTGATTAAGGATAGCTCAGGTTAGGTTCTTCTTTGCTTGAAAACAGAAACAGAGCCAGTTTCTGAAACATTGTTTTTCTTTAAAAAATTAGAAGATGGACAAGTTGTAAAAAAAGAACATGTCAGTTAACTTCATTTGTCCTCTCTTTTGAATTTCTTTATCCTAGAAGATGGAACTGGTAGGATCTTCCAAAACATCGGCAAGGAATTTTCACCGGATGTTGCATAATACCTCAGAAGAGCAGAGATTTCACATGACAGTTTGGTGATGCAGGCCATTGGTTGGCTCTGCATGGTTCAGTTCAGAGTGATGTGGTTTGGTTTGGTTTGGTGCTTCATATGTGAATTTAAGACCTTACATATTTAAGCAAAAAGTTTCAGGGAAAAACCTTACCTTGTGATCAAGTAAATATGGTATTTGTTGTATGTGGATATGTGTGCTAAATTGGTTGATATCCTCATTGGCTTCATAAATTGTAAGAGAGGGGTTTAAAGGGAATCTTAACATCTCTAGTCAGTTTCAGCAGCTATGTAATTTCAGATGTGATTTGTGTTCTGTGCTTGTCCACGCACTAAAATTCCACCTTTAACTGATTATCAGCTCTGAACACCTTGCCTGGGATATATTTGTATTAGACTGTTGATTATTTTGGGCTTTCACAGAATTGTTGAACACTTTTTAGACACTGATGATATTACAGTCATGTTTTCAGACAAATACCCAACTCTGCAGACTTACCTTACTAATAGTTCACTTGAGCCTTCAGACGAGAGGCCAGAGGGAAGTGCAGATTCATTAACATGTCATTCACAAGCACCACATATAAAATGTGTGTACTATGTTGTGGGGTGTTCTGTGCAGCCAACTGTACAGGCTTAAAGAGATCAAGGACAAATAACAATCATCTGGTTTGTCTCTAAGATGTTTATATCAAGATTCATAAGTATTTATGGATTGGTTTACAAGTTATTAGGCGCATGCAGAACTGTGCCATTCCTGTGTGCTTGTCAATGATTTTTTAACTAGTTGCAGATATGGTGGTGCTTCCAGATAGGTCAGTCTGCCAGGTTAACCAAGAAGAAGCTTTATGATACTGGGGTAGCTTTACACTTGACTCTGCCCACTACCCATTGAAGACATCAGGGGCATT
>Ga0209628_10003847_pt1 | contig 10670 bp, 10 predicted proteins | sample TergutCu122P4_FD_187285 | JGI IMG/M metagenome (GOLD analysis project Ga0209628, IMG submission 187285) | Cubitermes ugandensis P4 segment gut microbial communities from Kakamega Forest, Kenya - Cu122 P4 (SPAdes) (version 2) | ecosystem: Host-associated > Arthropoda: Insects > Digestive system... | reverse complement strand
CGCCGCGGATCGAGGTGTCTTCCGATATTTGGTCGCACACCAGCACAAAGCGCTCGGGCAGCGGCCCCGGGTAGTCGCGCGCCTGGTTGTATTTGGAGATGCGCGCGGCGCGCCACGCCTGCATCAGGGCGCCGGCGCGTTGTGCTTGTTGCTCGGTCAGGGGCTGGCCGATCAGGGTTTCCAGCCGCGAAGGATGAGTGGCATCGTAGTAGATGCCCAGATCATCGACCACCAGCGACAGCGGCGGGCCGCTGCGCTCAACCGAGCGCACAAAGCCGTCTTCAAGCAATTGCAGCGGCACGCCGCCGCGCTGGGCCAGCGCGCCCGCGCGCGCACCGGAAGGTTTGCGGCCCCAGCCCGCGACGGCGACGTGCCGGGCATCGAGATGGCGGGTAAATTGCGCTTGCCGGCCCAGAAACACCGCCAGATTGGGGATGCGCGCCATCTTGCGGGACATCACGGCGATGAGGCTCTCGCGCCCGGCCGCGACCGGCGCCACCCCGGATTGCGCCGCGGGAAAAGCGACAGGGGGTACGGCCTGGCCGGCTCCTAAAGAGGAACGGCGGAGGACCAGCTGGTCAGAGTACTGCACATGACCTCCCGCGGTTATATTTTGTTACAGCTCACCGGCGCCTGACAGGGCGGCATGAAAGCATGGCGCTACCGCAACCCGCGTCATCTGGATGACGTATGTCCGTGTGTGAAAAACTGCTAGCATTTTCATTACCCTACACCTCCGCCTCGGCTCTACCAGCCCACCTAATCTGTTTTTTTCTGATCTTATTACAGCTTACAGACATCGGCAATCGAATTGTGGTTTCCATGTCACATGGGGCATGGCTGTTACTCGGGTAGGGGCGGCCGGCCGGTCGCCCCTACGATGGGAAGCGCGCCGCGACAGGGGGGGTGCGCTAACCGAAAAGTTCGCTATGCGATCCGAGGCGGGTCAACTGAAGGCATCCGCCTTTGCCGGTATCGAGCTTTTTATAAATCAAGAGCAGGTCTGGCGCCACATGACATTCGCGGTGGTTTTTCCATCTGCCGGCAAGCGCGTGGTCGTGGTGTTTGTTGGCCAACGGCTGGTCATTGGCCAATGATCCCAAGAGTGTCACGAAATGGGTCTTCAGCAACAACTGATGCGGCCCTTGTGCTTCGCGCTTGAGGTCGCGTTTGAACCGGCTGGTTTGTTCAATTGCCCGCATTATCGAGCACAGCCTGAATCTGTTCCAATGTGACCGGCTCTAGGCCGCCGCGTTCCGTCTCCGCAATGGCGGCGCGGGTCTGTGCGTTGGGTACCTTTAATTCCAAAGGAAACGCCCGTTCGTTGGCAATACGACGCAACACGATGCGCAATACATCTGACACAGACAACCCCATTGCCTGCAACGCGGCGGCGGCCCGCTCTTTGGTGTCGCTGTCAATTCGGGCACGAACAAAGGTATCTGCTGCGGTCATGGTGAATTTCTCCAGTTGGCGTGGTCACATTGTACCCACGCCTGGGAGGAGCGCCTGCGGCTCGCATGTAATGGAAAAATAGATTACCATTCAACCTAGAAACGGTAGTTGAACGCATTCGAAAGTAGAGTGATCGACACGCCAGGCAAGACGCAAACCGCAGCGATACCCGGTGGTATCACGAGGATTTGCTTGCGCCGCATGGCGCGTCGAGCACGGTGCTGGCGGGTGCGTAGCGTACTTACCCAAAAGGTGAGGGTTATCGAAGGCAGAAAAGTCAATATCCATGCGGCTTTCGTGAAGATAACAAGCGGTCAACTGCCGTTTCTAGGTTCAATCCTTGCAAATTCAGGAGAACGGCAATGGCATCCCTGGCCATCACCAGCAAAGGACAAGTCACGCTCAGGCGCGACTTGCTGCAACATCTCGGCATCCAACCGGGAGAACGGGTTGATTTCGAAAAGCTGCCTGACGGCGAACTTAGGATCAAGGCCGCACGCGCAGCAAACAGCATCGACCGCTTCCTGCATGTTCTGGACGGCAAGGTCAAGCTGACCGCGCCGCTTTCCATCGAAGACATGAACCGCATTGCAGCTGCGGGCTGGGCTGGCGAGTTCAAGCATGATGATGAAGATTTCCGTTGATACCAACGTGCTCGCCCGCGCCATCTTGCAAGATGAACCGGTGCAGTGCCGAACGGCCCGCCAATTGCTCATGGACGCGTCCCTGATCGCCATATCCCTGCCATGCCTGTGCGAGTTGGTTTGGATTCTTCGGCAAGGCGCCAAATTGCCCAAGGAAGATGTGGCGGCAGCCATTCATGCTTTGCTGGAGACCAAAAACGTGGCGCTGAACCGCCCTGCCGTCGAAGCAGGGCTGGCACTATTGGAAGCAGGTGGTGATTTTGCGGATGGCATCATGGCCTATGAGGGTGCGTGGCTGGGTGGTACAACCTTTGTATCGTTCGACAAACAGGCCATCGCGTTGTTGTCCAAGCAAGGTAAAAACGCACGGCTTTTGTCCTGAAATCGCGGCAGCCCTGTTTGTCTTTCCTGGACGCGCAAGCGGGCGGCCAGCCGCGGGCGTCCCCAACGTTGGGCACCGCAACGTTGGGCATCGCCTTCGGCTCAGCACAACCGATACAATTCAAAAATTTGCCGAGTATTGGATGTTCGGATGGAGGACGTTGGCTTGGCTGGTCACGAACCGGTGAATTGCGTTTGGCCACGCTGCTGGCTTGACGATGGATTGCCGCCGTTCCCTCGACACCTGTACAAATCACTATGAATTTCGAAGCACTCAAAACCAAAAAACTGGCCATCTGGATGATCGGTGTGCCATTTTTACTGGTGGTTTTGTATTACGCGTTCTTTGCCATGGACCGGTATGTGAGCTCGGCGCAGGTGTCGATCAAGCAGACCGCGCAGACCAACGCGCCGGAACTGCCCGGCCTGGCGCTGATGCTGGGCGGGGTCAACCCGACTTCGCGTGAAGAAACCCTGTATCTGCGGCAATTCATCCTCTCGTCGGACATGCTGCGGATACTGCAAGACAAGCTCGACTGGAACAGCCATTACGCCGGTCATTGGCGCGATCCGATTTTTTGGCTGCGCGTGAACACCTACCGGGAGTATCAGCTTGACTTCTACCAGCGCGTGGTGACCGCCTCGCTAGACGGGGAAACCGGCCTGCTGACCGTGCAGGTGCAAGCCTTCGATCCCAAGTTTGCCCAGCAGGTGCTGGCGATCATTTTGGAGGAGTCGGAACGCTTCGTCAACGAAATCTCGCACCGCATGGCGCGCGACCAGATGGCATTCGCCGAGGCCGAACGCGATAAGGCCCGCCGGCACTACGAAGACCAGCGCGAAACCATGCTGCGCTTTCAGGCCAACAACAATTTGCTCAATCCGATCGGCACCGCCACCGCGCGCTTCCAGACCGTGACCGACCTGGAAGCCGTGCTGACCAAGTACAACGCCCAGCTCAAGGCGCTGCAAAGCTCTTTGAGTCCAAACTCGCCGCAGCTGGTGGAGCTGCGCACCCGCATCCGCGCCACCCAGCAGCAATTGGATGTGGAAAACCGCCGGCTGGTCTCGCAGCCGGGCGGCGACAAACTCAACGTCATCGCGGCGCAGTTCCACAACCTGGAAATCGACACCAAGATCGCCGAAGACGCCTACAAAATGTCGATTACGGCGGTGGAAAGCGCCCGTATCGAGGCCTCCAAAAAGCTGCGCAATTTGGTCACCGTGGTCTCGCCCAACCTGCCCGACATGGCGATCTACCCCAGGCGCATCTACAACCTGATCACCATCGCCATCGTGCTGCTGTGTCTGTACGGCATTGCGCGGTTCGTGATCTCCGCGATTGAAGACCACCGTGATTGAGATCAAGCCGGATGTGCGCCTAGGTCTCGCGGCCTGAAACAGTTTTAGCCCAACCCACCTCATGACCTCCTCTGTCTCGCCGCTACCCCCATCGGCTCTTTCCCGCAACGCATTGCGCGCCCTGGCCAGCACGGCGCTGATCGGCGCCCTGCTGACGCTGGGCGGCTGCGGCACCCCCTGGCTGTCGGCGGCCGGGCCATCGGCGGGCGCCATCCTGAGCAGCTCCGAAGGCGCCAAAGACGGCTCCGCCGCGCCGTACAAACTGGTCGACTTGACCGCCGAGACCATCCAGCCCTATATACGTCCCCCCGATCCGGTAGCCACCCCCGAAATCCTGCCCGCCAGCGTGCCCGAAATCCATCTGGTGCCTGGAGACGTGCTCTCCGTCACCATCGCCGATATCCCCTCCGAGGCTGCTTTGTTCGCGCCGTTGACCACCGGGGGAACCGTGTTTTCCCACGTGCGCGTCAACGCCGATGGCAACATTTCACTGCCGCACGTCGGCAGCCTGCACGTGGCGGACCTGGCGCCCGAAGATGTTGAAAGAGCCATCGTCAACAGCCTCAAGGGCCGTGCCTTGTCGCCGGTGGCGCGGGTCGAATTGGTCGGGGATTTTTCCAGTTCGGTACTGGTGGTCGGCGCGGTCAAGTCGCCTGGCCGGGTTTCGGCGCTAAAAGGGCCGCTGACCCTGTTGGACGCCATTAACAGCGCCGGCGGCCCGTTGCTTGAGCCGCACCTCATCCGGATCATCCTGCGCACCGGCAAGGAAACCCAGACCTTTAATTACAACGAACTGCTCAGCAGCGTCAACCCGGCGATTCCGCCGCACTCGGAAATCATCGTCGAGCCCAACCGCAAGCGTTTCGTCGCCATGGGCGCGGTCGGTAAGCCGGGCTTGCAGGATTTACCGTCGGAAAACCCCAGTTTGCTCGAAACACTGGGCGCGGTGGGCGGTTTGCAGGAGCGCATCGCCAATGCCAGCGGTGTATTCGTTTTCCGCCTGCTGCAAAATCAAACCGGCCAGCCACCCGAGGCCGAGGTGTTCCGCCTGGACATGCGCCGGCCCGAGTCGATTTTTCTGGCGCGGCTTTTTTTGGTGCAGCCTGAAGACGCGATTTACGTGACCAATGCCGCCGCCTATGAATGGGAGAAAATCATTGCGCCCATTGTGCAGACGCTGGTGTTGGGACGGTATATCAACAGTTTTTAAACATGCGCAAGCGCTCTTCATGGGCCATCGTCAAGGCCGTGGTTTTCGCACTGGTGCTGCGGGAATTGCTCACGCGCCTGAGCATGCGTCGCATGGGCGCTTTTTGGCTGATCGTCGAACCGACCTTGTATGTCGTGGTGATGCTGGTTGAAAGGACTTGGATCCGCAACCTGCAAATAGATATAGGCGGGATGAATTACGCCATGTTCCTGATTACGGGCTTGGTGCCGTACATGCTGTTCAGGCAGATCGCGTTTACCGGCATGGCGGCGATTGACGCCAACCGGAACCTGTTCGCCTACCGCCAAATTCAACCGCTCGATTGCATCGTGGCGCGCGCCATCGTCGAGTGCCTGGTGCGCTTGCCGGTGTACGTCATGCTGCTGCTGGCGATGGGATTTTGGTTTGGCTACGACGTTGGCATCGCCTACCCATTGAAATGGTTCGGCGTTCTATGCCTGGGTATCTTGTTTTCCTTGGCGCTGGCGATTATCTTCGCGATCTGGGCCGAAACCATGCCGAACATCAGAATCGTGCTGGCGGCGGTCTTCATGGCAATTACTTTTTTATCGGATTCGATATTCCCCGTAAGCAAGCTGCCCTTTGAAATTCAGCGCTGGCTGGCGTGGAACCCGTTTTTACAACTGAACGTGCAACTGCGCCAAGCCATTTCGCCGGCTTATCCGCAACTGCCCGGCGTCGGTTTTGATTTCGTGATCTTTGTCACCCTGGCTCTGCTGCTGATCGGGCTGGGGCTGTATCGTGCCCGGCGCGATAACTTGGTATCTGCATGATCGAAGTTCGCAACGTCACCAAATCGTACCTGATTGTGACAGGGGGACGGTATTTTGTTTTTCGCGATTTGAATCTGACGATTGAATCGGGACTGAACGTGGCCCTGCTGGGCCGCAACGGTGAGGGCAAATCCACCTTGCTGCGTCTGCTGGCCGGGCAGGAAAAACCCGATAAGGGTGAAATCATTTGCAGCAAAACCATTTCCTGGCCAATCGGCTTGCAGTCGGTCTTTCAAGGCTCGCTGACAGGGCGCCAGAACGTTAAATTCGTCGCCCGCGTGCATGGCGTGGATCAGGCGCATATCCGCGAAATTGTGCGCTACGTTGAAGATTTTGCTGAAATCGGTCCGCATTTCGACATGCCGACCAGAACCTATTCCACGGGCATGAGAGGACGCGTGGCTTTCGGCTTGAGCCTGGCCTTCGATTTTGATTATTACTTGATCGATGAGGCCCTGTCGGTCGGTGATACGCATTTCAGACAAAAGGCTTCCGCGGCGCTCAAGGAAAAAATCAGCAGCGGCAACATCATTCTGGCCACCCATGCCATGCCGCAAGTCAAGCAAATGTGCGATATCGTGTTATTGATAAAAGATGGCGCCATTGAACGTTTCGATGACATCAACGCGGGTATTCGGGCGTATGAGGAAAGCTAGGCCGGTAGAACTGGAGCCAAATAAGTAGCAAGGATAGGCTGGGATGGAGTGAAACGCGGGGGCGCAGTATACTAGGATCATCAATTTTTATCGCGGCAAGGAAAGTGTTGTCAGGTGCCAACCATCAGTGCGTTCTACGGAATTTTGATTCAGATGTTCTGGCGCGATCACGCCCCGCCGCACTTCCATGCGCTTTACGCCGAATATGAGGTGCTGATCGATATCTAGTGTCTAGTTGCACAAATACCAGCACATAAAACCGCGCCTTCGCGCCCACGGCGGCGTTGCAAATCCTCGCCATAGCTACCGGCTATGGCTGCGGTTTGCGCCTTGCCGTGAACGCGAATGCATCGGTTTTATTTGTGCCGCCATTTATGCAACTAGACACTAGTATCCTGGAAGGTGAAATGCCCAGACGCGCCCTCGCCTTGCTTCTCGAATGGGCACAGGAACATCGCGCCGAACTCATGGACAATTGGGAGCTATGCGCACACAACCAACCGCTCAAGAAGATTGCGCCGTTGCAGTAACCCCGCCGATCCAGCCACGCATGCCGTGGCGCGTGGCGTCGGTGCAAGCCTTGACGGCGTTTCGGTTGCGCGTTCGATTCGTTGATGGTACCGAGGGGATGGTGGACCTGGCAGCCCTTATCCACTCGCCCGGCGCCGGTGTTTTCGCCGCCTTGGCCGACCCCTTGATTTTTTCCCAGGTGTTTGTCGAGCACGGCGCCGTGACGTGGTCGGGCGAAATTGATTTGGCTCCCGATGCCATGTACGCCAAGATCAAAAAAGCCGGAACGTGGGTTTGTTCCTGAAGGCGCTGGGGTTGGCCCGCGGCGCACCGCCAACCTGCGCGTGTGCGGTATTCATGGGCCAGGGTTAGGGTGAGGGCATAACATCAAAGTTGCGGCTTGCGGCAAGCTTGCCCCTCACCTCCGCCCGGCCCCCTCGCTGCGCTCTCCCCCCGCTGGGCAGGGGAGGAGGCAAGACGGCCTTCGCACGGCACTCGATAATGTCAAATTTCCCCGCGTCCCCATGACCGATCCTGCCCGACCGCCGCACCCGGCGGATTCCGATGCCGGCTTGCCGTTGGCGGCGGCTTTGCGCGCGCCGTGTATCGGGGTGCGCGGGGCGCGCACGCATAACCTGAAGAACATCGACCTGGACATTCCCAAGCACCGCCTGACGGTGATTACGGGGTTGTCGGGTTCGGGCAAATCGTCGCTGGCGTTCGACACGCTGTATGCGGAGGGGCAGCGCCGCTATGTGGAGAGTCTTTCAACCTACGCGCGGCAGTTTTTGTCGGTGATGGATAAGCCGGACGTGGATGTGATCGAGGGGCTGTCGCCGGCCATCAGCATCGAGCAAAAGGCGGCCAGCCACAACCCGCGCTCCACGGTGGGCACGGTGACGGAGATTCACGACTACCTGCGCCTGCTGTTCGCCCGCGCCGGTACGCCGTATTGCCCGGAGCACGATTTGCCGCTGGCCGCGCAGGCGGTCAGCCAGATGGTCGATGCCGTGCAGGCGCTGCCCGCCGGCACGCGGCTGATGATTCTGGCGCCGGTGGCGCGCGGCAAGAAGGGCGAGTTCGGCGAGCTGCTGGCGCAGCTGCAAGCGCAGGGCTACGTGCGCTTTCGCATCGACGGCAAGGTGGTGGAGGCCGATGCGCTGCCGGTGATCAACAAGACCGAAAAGCACGATCTGGACGTGGTGGTCGATCGCCTGAAGGTGCAGGCTGAAAGCGGCAGCCCCCAAGGGGCCGCGCCCCGGCCTCCCGAGGGGGCGCAAGACCGCCTGGCCGATAGCATCGAGGCCGCGCTGCGCCTGGCCGAAGGCCGGGTGATCGCGCTGGAAATGGACAGCGGCGCCGAGCACTTGTTCAACGCCCGCTTTGCCTGCCCGGTATGCGGTTATGCGATCGCGGAATTGGAGCCGCGCCTGTTTTCGTTCAACGCGCCGCAAGGCGCCTGTCCGGCGTGCGAGGGTTTGGGCACGCAGACGTTTTTTGATCCCGAGCGGGTGGTGGCTTTTCCATCGCTGTCGCTAGCGGGCGGCGCGATCAAGGGCTGGGATAGGCGCAATGCGCACGCTTTCGCGCTGATCGAAAGTTTGGCCCGGCACTACAAGTTCGATGCCGAAACGCCGTTCGAGCAATTGCCCGCCGCGGTGCGGCAGGTGCTGCTGCATGGGTCGGGCGGCGAAGCCATCCGGTTCGGCTACACGATGCAAAGCGGTAATTTCGAGGGCAAAAAAATAACCAAAAAGCACGCGTTTGAAGGCATCCTGCCCAATCTGGAGCGGCGCTGGCGCGAGACCGATTCGACCATCGTGCGCGAAGAACTGGCGCGCTTGCGCGGCCACCGCGCCTGCCCCGAATGCGGCGGCGCGCGTCTGTCGCGCGCGGCGCGGCATGTGTTTATCGGCGAAGGCGCGCAGCGCCGCGCGATTTACCAGATCAGCCATGTCACGCTGGGCGAGGCCAAGGCGTATTTCGACGCGCTGCGGCTGACCGGCGCGAAGGCCGAGATCGCCGCCAAGGTGGTGCGCGAGATCGGCGCGCGGCTGACTTTTCTGGCCGACGTGGGGCTGCCCTATCTGAGCCTGGATCGCAGCGCCGAAACGCTCTCGGGCGGCGAGGCGCAGCGCATCCGGCTGGCCTCGCAAATCGGCAGCGGCCTGACGGGCGTGATGTACGTGCTGGACGAGCCGAGCATCGGCTTGCACCAGCGCGACAACGCGCGCCTGATTACCACGCTGCAACACCTGCGCGATTTGGGCAACACGGTGATCGTGGTCGAGCACGACCAGGACACCATGCAGGCCGCCGACCACATCATCGACCTTGGCCCCGGCGCGGGCGTGCACGGCGGGCACGTGATGGCGCAAGGCACGTACGCCCAAGTGGCGGCCACGCCCGATTCGGTTACCGGCCAATACTTGAGCGGCGCGCTGCGCATCGCCGTGCCCAAGCGCCGCCACGCGCCGGCCGCGCTACCCGCTGTGCCCACGGCGCAAGACGACGCCCCGCCAGGCTGGCTGCGCGTGCATGGCGCGCGCGGCAACAACCTGAAGAATGTCACGGCGGACTTTCCGCTGGGCCTGTTGACTTGCGTGACCGGGGTTTCCGGCTCCGGCAAGTCCACGCTGGTCAACGACACGCTGTACGCCTTGGCCGCGCAAACCATCATGCGCGCGCAAACCGACCCCGCGCCGTGCGAGCGCATCGAGGGCTTGCGGCAGCTCGACAAGGTGATCGCCGTCGATCAAAGCCCGATCGGCCGCACCCCGCGCAGCAACCCGGCCACCTACATCGGCCTGTTCACGCCGATCCGCGAGCTGATGGCCAGCACCGCCGCGGCGCGCGAGCGCGGCTGGGGGCCGGGGCGCTTTTCGTTCAACGTGGCGCAAGGCGCGGGCGGCGGGCGCTGCGAAGCCTGCCAGGGCGACGGCGTGGTGAAGGTCGAAATGCACTTTCTGCCCGACGTGTACGTGCCCTGCGACGTGTGCCGCGGCCGGCGCTACAACCGCGAAACCCTGCAAGTGCAGTGGAAGGGCCGCGACATCGCGCAGATACTGGAGATGACCGCGTACGAGGCGCTGGACTTTTTCGCCGACCAGCCGCCCATCGCCCGCAAACTGCAAACCCTGCGCGACGTGGGACTGGGCTACCTGACGCTGGGACAAAGCGCCACCACGCTATCGGGCGGCGAAGCGCAGCGCGTCAAGCTGGCGCTGGAGCTTTCGCGCCGCGATACCGGCAAGACGCTGTACATATTGGACGAACCGACCACCGGCCTGCACTTTGCCGACATCGACCTGCTGCTGAAAGTGCTGCGCCAGTTGCGCGAGGCGGGCAACACCATCATCGTGATCGAACACAACCTGGACGTGATCAAAACCGCCGACTGGATCATCGACCTGGGGCCCGAAGGCGGCGCGGGCGGCGGGTGCATCGTCGCCCAGGGCACGCCTGAGACCGTGGCCGCAACCGAGGGCAGCCACACAGGGCGGTATTTGCGGCAGGTGCTTTGAACCTATCGTGCCATTCCACGGGTACCACCATCCGTTCGGGCTGAGTTGTCCATGGCGCTGAGCGCCACCCGCGACGCATGAAACGGGTGTGTCATGCTGTCGCGGTGTCCGGCACAGATAGGCCATGTCGTAAC
>Ga0209628_10003846_pt1 | contig 10670 bp, 7 predicted proteins | sample TergutCu122P4_FD_187285 | JGI IMG/M metagenome (GOLD analysis project Ga0209628, IMG submission 187285) | Cubitermes ugandensis P4 segment gut microbial communities from Kakamega Forest, Kenya - Cu122 P4 (SPAdes) (version 2) | ecosystem: Host-associated > Arthropoda: Insects > Digestive system >... | reverse complement strand
TGAAAACGGTAAACCGTTAGGAATTATAATACTTTCCGATAACGAAAATATTAATGATATTGATATAAGTTTTATAGAAGCGAATATAATACCACTCGGGAATGTCATAACAGCGGAGCAAATTGAGCCTATGAATGATAATCCTCTTACTGGTGACAACTTTATAATAAGTTTCGGATTATTGATACTGATAATAGTTACTGCAGTATTCGTAAACAAGAAAAAAGCAAAATAAATGTTGACAATAAAATTGAATAAAATGAAGCCAATATGTGTCTAATATGCAAACAAATCCGCGCAAGCATACGACTAATTGATGAACGCATATATGTTATCATTATTATTTAAATATATAAAAATAAAAGCCCTGATAAAATGGGGCTTTTCTCTGTTTTAAGTCCATTTTTGAGTTCCGCAAAATAGTGTTTTTGCAGAGTTGGATTGAAAAAACAGAAATATGAAAAAATAAAATATACGTAAAAGTTATTGATATTTAATAACGAATGAGTTATAATATAAAATAACGAGAAGTTAAAATAAAAGCCCGCAAAGAAAACGGACTAACGCAGAAAGAACGTAAAACGCTTGCAGTCACCCTTTACTCACAACCGAACGAAAATTATCTGGGAACGAACGAGCCAGCAAAAGGATTTTTTGCACGTATTTTTAGAAAAAATAAAAATTTAGAAAGGAAAAAATTTCATGGATAATATTTTTGAAATGGGAACAACAGCGAGACACGGAAGATTTTTAGAATATTTAACTTATCATACTTTTAATCTTTCTAAAAAGAAGAAATTAATAAATTTTTCAGAATCATCATCTTTGGTGTATTATGGGAACAAAAAAGAAATAGATTTTTGCGAATTAGTAAATTTAAATGATATACCTAATACTCAAAGATTTATAGACGATACAATAAATGATTTGAATTCTGTAACCCCTGATTATATGTACTTTAAAGAAAATAAATATTTAATTAACAGAAAAGAGACAAAAGTTGCAGGTTATCCAAATTTAATTGTAGAAATCTGGTCAGATGATAACAGTGTAAAAGATAAAACATTTAAAAAACATTTGTATTCTACTGGCCTGACAACAGAACATTGGTATATAGAACAAGATTCAAATATTGTAGAATGTTATTACGGAAAAGAAAAAATGGAAAATAAATATTTATCAGACATATTAATTTCAAGAGACGGTATAAAATTTGATTTGAGGGATTTAAAACTTTGACAAGCAATATTGTTAATTCGTAAATCTAAAACCCCTAATTTTATCTATTTCAACAAGGCGGCGGTTTTTATATGCCGTTAAAGCTTCCAATCCATATTCAGCCGCGAGTTTGCATGCGCTTATTCTTCAATTTTATCGTATGTTTTTTTGAATATGTCTTGTTGGATAATATAAACATCATTGTGAGCGTCAGAACGTATCGCAATATAATCACCGGGTTCTCCCAACATATAACCGTCTTTGTTCCAATCTGTAAATACTTTTGTTTTTCTTGTGACCGGCATAGCGTATATATAAATTTCTCCTTTAGCTACACATGATTTCGCAAACGATACTATTTCTATAGATTCGCTCGTGATTTTGTTTGTCGCAACGGGAGAATAATTAAAATCTGTTTCTATTTGAGCATCAGTAAGAGTATAAGTTTTATTGAATTTTTCCGCTGTTATCGGATAAATTTCACCTAATATCCCTATCATTAAATATATGTCTTTTGATGCTTCTGCTTCTGCGTCGCCTTCAAGCGACCTTATGAGCATCGGAGTGCCTTCATCGAAAATATCTGTCGATAATACAAAACCGACAGGGATTTTTCTTTTTTTATATTTCGGCATATTTTCAGGATTTAAATTGTGAGCATTGGCATCAATCATATCATAACTGTTAAAATATTCTTGTGTGCGGTTTTCTATATATTCTTCTATGCTGATTCCTAATTTATCTAATTTTGAATTATTTATGAATCCGCCCGCTTTTATTGTATGACCGCTACCGTCGCCATCTGTTATATAATATGCAAACTCATTCGCCATAACTTTTTTAACGCAGCTCCTAACAGAGAGCTTGAATCCTGAACCGAGTTGATTATAAACGACACATACATCTATACCATTGACTTCCAAAGCGAGATCGGCAATATACCCTAATATATTGGGGTCGCATGGAGAAACCCTGAATGTAGCATAGCTCAAATCATTATTTGTATTGTATTGAGTCAAAGCTGTTCCAGCTATATGCAACTCATCAAGGGTCAAGTTATTATATTTAAGCTTTTTAAAAGTATTTAAATCATATTTCAAAAAATCCCGCAGGTCTTTATCCAACGGATGATTGATTTCTTCAAATTTACCCGTGTCGGTAAACAGCCCGTAGTAAAGCGCGGTTGCAACATTAATATTTTTTTCATTTTTAAAATCAAAATTTTCTTTTCTAAGCAAATCCCATATAAGCGTTGAACAACTTCCCAATTCGCTCCGGATAACACCCAATTCGTATGGCTTTTTTACATGGTGATCTATAACTATAACAGTATCTGCCGTAAATTTTTCAACATTCTTTTCGCCGTATTGACAATCAACCAGCACAAGAGTTTTTATATGCGACATTTCTTTGACATATTCTATAGGAATCGACAGACTTACTATCATTTCGAGTAAATTCACCTTTGTTATTTCTCTGCCGCCGGAATATATGATTTTTGAATTTTTACCATGTTCTTTTAGATATGTATATACAGCGAAAGCCGAAGCGATAGAATCCGCGTCCGGCGCGTTGTGGCATTGTATAACTATATCGTCGTAATCCAATAATTTACTTAAATAAAACATTTGATCCTCCATCTTGCTATATACTTGCTATCCCAATTACTCAATAGCAGCATTTTTTCGAATAGGTAATTAATTGCTAATTAATAATATGAATTGTGCTGGTGTTATAATAAACGGTTCATCGGGATAATGCTTGGTATTACCAGTAACTAAATAAGCACTGGCAGTTTTAGCCACATCATAAAATTTTCTATCAGTTTCATCAGGTATATCAAAGTTACTTGGTGTGCTTATAATATTAATACCGAGTTCATACATAATATCAAAAAAGCGCCGAATATCTGATGTGTGTATTTTATCGGTAAATTTTTCACGATTTAATACTTCTTCGTATTCCGCCAATATAGCAGAATTAAAGCATATATCAAAATTATGATTTAAAACTAATTGTAATATGGTAGCAGGTTTACCCTGTGGAACAAGAAAAGCCGAAACTATTACATTTGTGTCTAATACCACTTTCAAATTTATTCGCCTCTTTTCTCTTTTCGATAAGCCGCTATTTCTGCGTCGATTTCTTCCATGCTAATATTATCAGTACCGTTTCGGACAGATGACATTTGAATCTTATGCAAAATATCAATGGCTTCTTGACGGCGTATATAATCCAGCATTTTTACAAAGTCTTTATTTTCAATATCAATAACTAACATAGATGGTTTACCGTTATTTGTAACAACAAGTTCGCCATTATCAGATAATTTTTTTTGTGTTTCTTTGGGTGCGGTAGTAAAGTCACGAATAGAAACAAATTGCATTATTATCACCTCTTTTTTATTTTTTATAATTATAACACGAAATTTGATAATTGTCAATCAATTTGCGGATTTGCGAGTAGTTGTTCTTCGGTATCTGATTCGCGTTTTTAATTTTTATAATCAATATATGCTTCTTTTATAAACGCATAATCGCCATCATTTATCCACATTTCTTCTTCAAATTCAAATTCAGGAAGGCTCTCAAAATCAAATTCAATAAACCTTTTTTCTGAAAGTCTATAAACGAGTATTCTGTTTTCAGTTTCATATGTGGATATTAATTCCATTAAAAACGCCATATAATAAGAATACATATCACCCGGATCATTATCAAAATACACCCAGCCATTATATTCAATTATATAATCTCCTGCCAAAAGCCCATATTCTTCAGCTATCGTTCCAGGATAAACCGTCAATACGCAGATAGATTTTTTTGTTAGAATGTTGCCTTTAACATCAAAATAATTTAAATCAATCATATTGCCGCGTTCATCTAAATCAAGCCTCATAGAAGCATATCCTTCTTTTGCCGAAACAGGTTCGCCATGCATTCCGAAAAATGACATTCCGGTACCGTATCCCCGCGAATCATAATGAAAAACAATCGAAGAATATCCCTGATTGCTTATTACCGGTTCGAATCCAGCTCCTAAAAACACCATTCTGGTAATATTACCGCGATTGTCATATTCAGCGCGTAAAACCGCACAGTCTTCGTAAGAAATTACCGGACTGCCGTTAATATCCATAAATATCTGCTGTATACAATTTCCGCGTTCGTTATATTCTAACGCTCCCGCTGCAAAACCGTACACGCTTGTTACAGGCTCGCCGTTTATTCCATAAAAGGCAATACTGCTAAGATTACCTCGACTGTCGTATTCGGATTTTATTGATGAATAACCGTCGTAGTTCAGTTCAGGTTTGCCATCAGTCCCAAATAATTCGAGACTTACACAATTTCCTCCGTCATCATATTTGTATATTACCGAAGAACTTCCGGTTTTATGTAAAACGGGTTCGCCGTTTATACCAAAATAAGCCCGTTTTATCACGTTGTTACGCTCATCATATTCAAGAACGCATATCGCGTAACCGTCTTCGATTATTATCGGATTGCCGTCCGTTCCAAACCACGATTCTTTTATGCGATTGTTTCGCTCGTCGTATTCGGTACGGTTGATTGCCGAGCCGGTCTTACCCTGCACAGGTTCACCGTTTTCGTCAAAAACCGCTAAAAGAGTTCGATTACCTCGTTCGTCGTATTCGGCTTTAAACGACGCGTATCCCTCGGTAATAATAACCGGTTCGTTTTCTTTACCCAAATATACTGCACTAAGGTAATTACCGCGTTCATCTAATTCGTATTCTACTGTATGATATAAACCTGACATTCTTAATACAGGATCGTTATTTTCGTCAAAAAACGATTGTTTACACAGGATTCCGTATTCGTCGTAGTAGTTTCTGACCGATTGCATGTATTCTCTGTGTCTTACAGGCGATCCGTCTGCGTTAAAATATTTAAATTCGGTACGGTTACCGCAGTCGTCGTAAAATAATACGGCATACGAATACCCGTCGTTTGTACGTATCAATTCTCCTGCGGCATTAACAAACGATTTTTTAATGATATTGCCATTTTTGTCAACATCAAATTCGCAAATCTTCCAGCCTTCCGAGTTGAATGCCGGTTCACCGTTTGCACCAAAATATTCCGCACGGATTAAGTTGCCGGAATCGTCATATTTGTAACGTTTTCCCGCTATATTTTGTTTTGATATAGCAGATGAATTCCCGTTAATCCCAAGGTAATTAATTTCAACGGGGCGCCCAAGATTATCAAGGACATAAGAAACCCCGCCTATACCGTCGGAGTCGAGTATCGGGCTTCTTCTGTCACGCATGTATACGGTTTTCGTAATATATCCGTTCTTATCGTATTCAAGCGCGTATCTTGCTATGTCGCTCTGCGCATCGCCGAGAAAATCAAGACTGAACATTCCTGTTGCCATACTTGTTGTAGACGAAGCAAGCGTTTTCAGCGAGCTGTCTTCACCGCTCGTTTGAAAATCACAGGCTTTAAGGTCTGTGGTATATAACTGAGCCACGAGAACTTTCCCATTATTATCGAGATATTCTACATATTCTATACGTCCGTCGTCGCGGTAATAAAACAGGGCTATCATCGGGCGGTCGAGCCGTTCGGTTTCTTCGTGCGGTACCGGCGTCCCGGTAGAATTTGCGAAGATGAGCTTGCGTATTAGTCCCCGTTCCGTTGTTGTTATGTAATGATTTTGCCTTACTGCGATTTCATGCTTAGTTAGTTTGGTAATACCTTCGGGAACTCCCCATTTCAACACATAATCTGCGTAGTACGCTTCATGCGGTACATAATAATCCCATACATTATAACCGAAAAACCCGACAGCCAAAAAAAATGCGAGTGTTATTGCCGAAGCGATCAGATTTTGCCTTTTTCTCCGCTGTTCATGACGTCGTTTCAACTGATCGAATTTTATGCCTAATAACCCTGCAATTACACGCAAAAGCGCATCTTTTTTACCGAGTTCAACAACGGAAACTCCGAGAAGTTGTTCTTCCTCCGAAAGTTTCAATGCCGGAGGAAAACATTCGTTTTCATCGCCGCTGTTCGGTGTCCCCCGAACTATAAATGGAATAATATCAGTAATACGCCCATTGTTTATAAAGCGTTGAACTTCTTTGTTTACCCATTCTGAACGCGCCGAAGCAGGCGAGCAGATCACTATCAGCTTTTTTGATGAGTCGAGTTCCCTGCGCAATGCGTCACCGAGTTGTCCACCCGTAAGATCGGTTTTGTCGCGGAAAATCGGACGGATTTTTTTTGGAAGAGAATTTTCTTCTTTCCGCAGAATTGTTGGAAGTTTGTACTGTTCCATTTTTTTTTGCAGCCATTTAGCCCAAGCTTCATCCTTCCTGCTGTAACTTATAAACGCATAGTAATCATACGAACGGGGGAAATTTATGTTATTTTGTTCCATTTATTTTTACCATCCCATTTAAAACAAGTTAATATTTTTGTCAATTTGTTTTTATATAAAAAATATTTATTGAAAATATTAAAAATGTATTGACAATGTAGGTACGATCGTGTTATAATGGCAACCAAAGAAAGTAGGTGAATATATGCCAACAACCATGATTAATGTTAGAGTTGATGAAAATGTAAAAAAAGAAGTTGAAGAACTTTATTATAATTTAGGATTTAATATTAGTATTGCTGTTAATATGCTGTTTCGGCAATCTTTATTAGAAAAGGCTTTTCCATTTCAACCTAAAATCAAATTCAAACATAAAACTTTAAAAGAACGATTAAAAGATTTTAAGGGCGAATACACATTTGAAGAATGGAGTACAGGGGAATCCGTTGGGAGTGAAATTATAGAATGAGTAATTATAAAGCCAAGCAAGGTGATATAATATGGCTCGATTTTGACCCACAAACAGGACACGAACAAAAAGGACGCCGCCCTGCGATTATAATTTCTAACAATTCATTCAATAATTTTTCAAATACTGCGGCTTTGGTATGCCCTATCACAAATACCGATAAAAATATCCCCATACAAATCAAATTAAATAACAAAACGAAAACAACAGGTATTATTATGTGCAATCAAGCCAAAATTCTCGATATCAGTAAACGTAACGCAGCATTTATCGAAAAAGCCCCAGAAGATATTATTTTGGAGGCGGTAGATACAATCATAGGATTTGTTGAAATCGAAGCAGAAGAATTAGAATTTAATTATAAAGAGATTACACAAGAAAATAGAGACGAAAAACCAAATAGTTAATATTTATTAACATCCTGATAATTATTAATTGTTTGCGTAAAACAACTTAATTACACAAAAAACGAACCAATTTTTTATATAAACACATGGGTAAATTTTCGATTTTTTTACCCATGTGCTTTATTATATGGGTAATAATTACTCATATAATACAATATAAAAAACGTTTAAACATGGATACAAGAATAGAATTCAATATTTTGTTCATGTAGGATTAATAATAAATTTAAACGACGATCCGAACGGGAAACGACCTTTTATTCCGAAACGGAACACTACCACGGTCTTTTCGCTGAAAGTGTCGCACAGTTTGAATTCCTGCGTCAATACATCTAAATATTTTACGTTTTCTTTTAATGGGATATCGAACGTTATATTTGATTTACTCGTTGAAACAAGCGAAACATATGCTGTGTCCGAAACAGATTCCGATAACCATTCCGCACCTAAACTGTTACCCATAACAACTTTTATTTCAATAGAATTTCCTGCAGGTAACGAAACAGTTCCGCCATATCTGACTTTTCTCCAGCTTCCGTCTGAAAATTTTATATATACCGCTCTAAATTCTCCGTTTACAAATTTCGCAGGGTTTTCAGGTCCGGCAACACCTCCGCTTATTGCTTCGTCCGTTACTGTCGCTGTATTTGTTCCGGTAGACGCATCTTTAAATGCCACGGTTTTTCCCGATTTTACTGCTGAAAGAAAGTCGTCTTGCAAGTTTTTATATATATCCATGATTCCCGTAGCTGACATATCGTGATCTATTTCAAAGAAAGTATCAGGTTCGCCAAACGGCGGTTGGTTCATAAAAGGTTCTTTATTCGCGCGTATTACTCCCGTGACAAACCTGTCGCTTCCGTCAGGGTTTATTATGCCGTAATCGCTGTTTTCATTTACACGGTAACCCCCCGGCCACCACCAGCAATATGCGGCTCCCGTGTGTCCTGTAATCATCATATCATATATTCTTGTATACATATCCGCTTGAAGTGCCTGCATTTGTTTGTTATCTTCGAAATTTGAACCCGTCCAAATATGCTGACCGAATTCTTTCCACATCACAGGCGCGCCGGGCAAAACATACCGTGAATATGTGTTGGTAAATATTCCTTGATCTGATGTATTGAAATCTGCGTTGATAACATAGCTTTCAGGCGACATAAAATCTAATCCGTTTGCAAGCGCTTGATAATCATATCCCATATCTCCGGGATCAGCAAGAGGAACACCCCCCTGCGCTCCTGTACGTGCGCTTACTAAATGGTATGGATCATATTCTTTTATCAAATCTTTTACGTAATTGTGCTTTTGTGATACCAAATCGTCTACAAATCTCCTGTATGCGGCAACCATTTTATTATGGTTACCATCTGTTCTGAGCATATCATCAGTAGGGCTTATAGCTCCTTCATTCGTTTTGACTGCATCGCAGCCCCATTTGTTCTCAGCATTTTCTAACGATCCGTAATTGTTTACAATCCATTCGCGCCAATCTTCGTCATATTCTTTTCGCCCTTTCGGATTGCCGTATGAACCATCATAAGTACCGAAATAACGTTCCCACGCTATGTCATACGCGACTATATTATCTAATTCAACGATATGAAGTTCTTGTATCATTTCGATAACTTCCTGTTCATCTAAATTAAACGGATCGGCATGAGGGCGTATCGATAAATCCACAATTAATCCGAGTTTGTCACACATGTCAATTAAATGCAGCATGTTTTTTGTCTGCATCGCCGTTTGATGATATACAAACAAAGAAACAGAATTGAAACCAACTTCTTTTACTCTCAGCAAATCTTTATAAAATACATCGGGATCATAAGCTTCAGAAGAAACATAATGTTCGAAATATTGGCCATTTTCTATATTTACTCCGATACCGGACGAAGGCATATAATTGACGCCGTAGAGCCTTAAAGGTTTGCCGTCTCTTATAAATTCGTTGTCAGCCACGGTGATATATTTCCGTTCGTTTTCCGGTTTTGGCGACCAGAAAATAATTTCGTGCGATATGCGGTCTATAATTTTATCGTCTTTTATAAGGGTCATTGTTACTGTGTCAGGCTTGCCGGAAGATAAATCCGATAAATCAACGTTCTCGCTTTTATTAAATATTTTTAAGTTGTTTTTTGATTGTTTTCCGTTGATTTCAGATATGTCATATTCTTTGCTGAAAATCATACTGCCGTTTTTATATAAGTCTATATTCAGTACCAATCCGTCAGCTTCCCTTCCGCGTATATACGCACCGAGCGGAAGTGTTTTTGTTTCACTGTCAACATATATATATTCGGTTGCGCCAGCTTCAACGAACAATGTATCGTTGAGCATAGTTCGTACAACGTCCACAACTGCTGCTATGCCGTCGTCATTGTAAAACGACGGATCCGAGGTGCCAAACCCTGCTATCATACTGGAATCGTATTTATACCCTTTTCCGCTCGAAGTGGAATTTACGAACATCCAAGCCAAAAAGCCGGAACGTAATCCTTTGTTATCATACACTTCTATCAACGGTACAAAACGCAGTTGTTTTTCTCTATTATATCCCGTCCCCTGCGGGCGAGGACTGAGAGAAAACAATGAAGGTGAAGACTGATTCGGAATAACATAATCTCTGTCCGAAACAAATACCTGATTATCAAAAGCGACGGCTTTATCACCGTTTGTTATGGGATAGAACTTCCATTCAGGTGAAAGTCCGTCAATAATCAAAGTTGGTTCAGTCAACAGATTTTCCATTTTTATTGCGCAAATATTACTTATCCAGTATTCATTTTCTCCGGGAGTAACTGAATTAAAAGCAATACCAACGGAAAAACTGTTTACTTTCCCTATTGAAACTTTATCGTTCGAATCTCCCCTGCCGGCAGACTGGCTGTCATGCCAGAAATTAAAATCATCTGCAGTCAAAATAATATACTGCCATTCATTTGTAACCGGAAAAGAACAATACCAGCGCGAATTATCTTTTTCTGTCAGTTCTATACTGAGCGTTGATGTATTCCTGTCTCCTTTAGCCCACAATCCGATAGTATTGTATCCTTCGTCGGGTATTTTGACGTTTTTTCTTATAACGTCCCAGCCCACAACATTATCCAAAGTGACGTGCAAGCATTTTCCGCCGTCAGCATTATTTGAATCGCTTATTTCAATATTATATCCATTTTTCGAATCGTAAACTCCTCTGGTCCAGCCTTTAGCGGCGTTGT
>Ga0209628_10003845_pt1 | contig 10671 bp, 11 predicted proteins | sample TergutCu122P4_FD_187285 | JGI IMG/M metagenome (GOLD analysis project Ga0209628, IMG submission 187285) | Cubitermes ugandensis P4 segment gut microbial communities from Kakamega Forest, Kenya - Cu122 P4 (SPAdes) (version 2) | ecosystem: Host-associated > Arthropoda: Insects > Digestive system... | reverse complement strand
CCCGCATGGCTTACGATATTTCGCTGTGTAATATTCCTTTAAACTTTTTAGCGGAACAATGCGGATTTACGTATGATAAAAACGGATCATTAGCCCAAAAAGGAACGATACACTATGAGCTATTGGATGCCTTAAACCGCCCCGACTATTTTTTACAAAGCGGAGCAAAATCTATTGGTTTTGAATTTTTTACAAATTATTATAGACCATTATTAGAAAGTTTTTCTATCTCTGTTGAAGAGAAACTCCGAACCATGTGTGAACATATTGCCATGCAAATTGCACATAATTTAAAAGGTTTACAAACGGTTTTAGTTACCGGAGGCGGCACAAAAAACAGATTTTTAATAGATTTGATAAAAGAAAAAACAGACACTCAGGTCATTATTCCAAACGAAAAATTAATTGACTTTAAAGAAGCACTGGTTTTTGCTTTTTTGGGATATTTACGTATTTTTGAAACGAATAACTGTTTGGAATCTGTGACAGGAGCTCAAAAAAATTCTTGTGGAGGGGCTATCTATTTAGGAAATTGAAAATAGTCTGTAAATCAATATTTTCCCCTTTAATAGTGAGATGCGCTTGTTTATAAAAAGGTTCTCGAAACGCTAATTGTTCCGTAACAAATGAAAAAAGTTCTATTTCGGTTTTGTTTTTAGTTAAAGGACGGGTAATTTTTGCATGTAATAATCTTTGGGTTAGCGATTTTATTGCCATTTCAATATAAATAGAGAACGCCTTTTCGTTGATTAATGTCATCGCATCTAAAAAACATGGTGTGCCGCCACCGGTGGCAATCACTACATTTTCTTGTTGCAGTGCTTCTTTTAAAATAGTGTATTCCAATTGTCTAAAAGTTTCTTCTCCATATTTTTCAAAACAATCGTAAACAGAGATATGGTATCTCTCTTCCAGCATTTTATCTGTATCTAACAAGGAAAATTTAAAACGTGCGGCAATTTTTCTAGCTATGGTAGATTTGCCTGCGCCGGAGAAACCAACAAGTACAATTCTATTTTTAATGATTCGTGAATATATGACTTACAGTATTTGCGTGTAAATTAAAGCGCAAAAATAATTTAAAAATTTAATTTAATTCTGATACAATAAAAAAAAATATATTTTCGCCGCCCTATTCATGTAAAATCCTATTTTAGGAAATAAGGTATGAATAAGCTTGAAAATCAGGTTGTTTAAAAAAAAATTAACGATATAAAAAAATGGGAGCAAGAAAACGATTAGCAGCAGAAGCGCGAAAAGAAGCCAAAAAAAATGTATATATGGCTCGATTGAATAATAATCCAACCTCGCCAAGAAAAACAAGAATCATGGCAGATTTGATTCGCGGGAAAGAGGTGGATTACGCTATGAATGTATTGAAATATAGTCGTAAAGAATCTGCGGAAAAAATATTAAAACTGTTAAAATCTGCCATCGCTAACTGGCAAGTAAAAAATGAAGGACAACGGCTTGAAGAAGCCAATCTATTCATTAAATATATATGGGTGGATGGCGGACGTATTTTAAAAAGATTACGCACTGCTCCGCAAGGTCGCGCAAATCGCATCAGAAAACGCTCCAATCACATCACTATCATTTTGGAAGATAAAGCAAAAAATAATTTAGAAAATAATATTGAATAAGTATGGGTCAAAAAGTTAATCCGGTAGGTTTACGATTAGGAATCATCAGAGGTTGGGATTCAAATTGGTACGGCGGCAAAAGTTTCGCCGGTAAAATCGTTGAAGATGAAAAGATTCGGCGCTATTTAAATGCGCGTCTTTTTAAAGCCGGCATCGCGAAAATTTACATTGAAAGAACATTAAAACTGGTTACGGTTACCATCAACACTGCACGCCCCGGACTGATTATCGGAAAAGGCGGTCAGGATGTGGATAAACTAAAAGAAGAATTAAAAAGAATTACCGGAAAAGATATTCAAATTAATATTGCGGAAGTAAAACGCCCTGATTTAGATGCGAACTTGGTAGCACAAAATGTTGCCAAACAAATTGAAGGCAGGGTATCTTACCGCAAAGCCGTTAAAACGGCTATTGCTTCTACCATCCGTGCTGGTGCCGAAGGAATTAAAGTTTCCGTATCGGGACGCCTTGGTGGCGCGGAAATGGCAAGGAGAGAGCATTTTAAAGAAGGAAGAACCCCCCTTCATACCTTGCGCGCCGATATTGACTATGCTACCGCAGAAGCCCATACTACCTACGGAAGAATTGGGGTGAAAGTGTGGATTTGTAGAGGTATTGTTTATGGAAAACGTGACCTCTTTGCTGCCAGCATTGAACCCAAAGAACAAAAAACCGGCGGCATGAAACGCACCGGACGAAATGACAGAGATAGAGGGGATAGAAGTGATAGAGGTGAACGCCGCGAACGCCGCGAACGAAATTAACCGTAAGGGCACGGTCTGCACGCCCCAACATCGTAAGGGCGAATTGCATTCGCCCCGAACAACGAGTAAAAAATAAACGAAAAAATAAATAACAATGTTACAACCCAAAAAAACCAGATACAGAAGACCGCAGAAAGGTCGGATGAAAAAAATTACCAAACGCGGCGCGGAACTCAGTTTTGGTTCATTTGCCATCAAGACCATGGAAGAACACTGGCTCACAGGTCGTCAGATAGAAGCAGCCCGTCAGGCAATTACCCGTTACATGAAACGTGAAGGGCAACTGTGGATCCGTATCTTTCCCGACAAACCCGTAACTAAAAAACCGGCTGAAGTACGTATGGGTAAAGGTAAAGGTGCACCCGAATATTTTGTGGCCCGCGTTAGCCCCGGCAGAATTTTATTCGAAGCAGAAGGCGTTCCTTACGAAGTAGCTAAAGAAGCCCTCCGACTTGGCGCTCAAAAATTGCCCGTTACTACAAAATTTGTAGTACGTAGAGATTATTCACCCGAAGTATAATGCGCATTAATATAGAACTATAAATTATTATGAAACAGCAAGTAGTATCAGAACTTTCTACCCCTGAATTAAAAGAAAGACTAGTGGAGGAACAGTTGCTTTATAGCAAATTGATTATGAATCACGCCATTTCTCCCATAGAAAATCCAAATAAAATTAAAGAACAACGCAAAACCCTTGCGCGAATTAAAACAGAAATACGTAAACGCGAATTAACTGCATAAATTTTATACATCATGGAAGAAAAAAGAAACAACAGAAAAGTACGTGAAGGATTGGTTACCAGCAATAAAATGGAAAAATCTATCGTGGTAAGCGTGGAACGTAAACTCAAACACCCCAAATATGGAAAATTCTTAAAAAGAACCACCAAATTAATGGCTCATGACGAAAAAAATGAGTGCAATATAGGGGACAAAGTAAAAGTAATGGAAACACGCCCATTAAGCAAAAATAAATGCTGGCGTTTAGTAGAAATCATTGAAAGAGCAAAATAGTTATGGTACAACAAGAATCAAGATTAGCAGTAGCCGACAATAGCGGTGCCAAAGAAGTTTTGGTAATCCGTGTGTTGGGTGGAACAAAAAAACGCTACGCAGGCGTGGGTGACAAAGTGATCGTTACCATTAAAAGTGCAATTCCGTCGGGAAACGTAAAAAAAGGTACGGTAACCAAAGCCGTGATTGTACGTACAAAAAAACATATTCGTCGCCAGGACGGATCCTACATCAAGTTTGATGACAATGCAGTAGTATTATTAACCGCATCTGAAGAATTGCGCGGTACACGGATTTTTGGTCCCGTAGCCCGCGAACTACGCGAAAAACAATATATGAAAATTGTTTCCTTAGCCCCGGAAGTGCTGTAACAAACCGTCAGAGAGTAAGAAGGTAATAAATCTTAAACTTTAAACCTTATGCTCCCAACCCTACTCTTCCTTGAAACCGCCACCGAAGTTTGCTCCGTCGCTTTATCAAAAAAAAATAAAATTGTTGCTTCGATTTGCTCAAATAAAGACAATTCACATGCAGAAAATCTGTTTTCTTATATAGATGAAGTACTGTTTAAAAGCCAATGCAAGATCTCCGAGATGGATGGGATTGTTTTCGGTGTTGGACCGGGTTCATACACGGGGTTGCGTATTGGTGCTTCGGCAGCAAAAGGAATTTGTTATGCATTAAATATTCCACTTATTGGAATATCTACTTTGAAAAATATTGTTTTGGGTGCTAAATCTCAACTAAATAATGAACAAAAAGCATTATTTTGCCCAATGATTGATGCACGACGTATGGAAGTTTTTACAGCATTGTTTGATGAAAATGGAGAAATCATTTCTGAAATTGAAAGTAAAGTGATTGATGATTCTTTTTTAAGTACCGAATTAGAAAACAATATCATCTATTTCTGTGGAAACGGGATGCCGAAATGCCAATCTATTTTACAACATCCCCATGCACGTTTTATAGATACTCCATTAGTAGCAAACAATATGCTACTGCCTGCATTGATTAAATACAAAAACAATCAATTTGAAAATGTTGCCTATTTCGAACCTTTTTATTTAAAAGAGTATATTGCAAAAAAAACTTCGGTGAAAGGATTATGATTTTAAGATTAATTCATAAATCATTTTTTTAAATAATTTTCATCAAAAAACTTCCCGTACAAATATCTCTCCTCTACTTTTTTATAGTAAATAGAATAATTAGATGCGGAGATCGCATAAATAGAAATGCTTCCATCTTCAAGCAAGGGTGAAAATAGATTGTTCTGTGTGAATGCAATATAATAGTTCATCGCATCGGCTTTTCCTTTAAATCGTGAAACGGTAACCATTTGTTCACTGTCATTAATATATAGACTATTAATGCTAAAACGTTCTAAACTGAAATAAGTAGTATTAAAATTAGAAACATCATACTTCACATCGTTTACCGTTTTTTTATGAATATTTACTAAAATAATAATGTGGTGTTGTTCATCAATTTTCGAATTAAAAGGTGTTTCAACTATATTATTAATCTGATTTTGCGGTCTATCGGAATGTATTGGGAGATCGCTTTCCTCATACTTATTTGATATTTGGTTTTGGGTTGAGAGTAAGGATAGATAAATTTTTGCCAACTCTGCCACCTCTTCTTTTGGATAATTTTTGATGATTTGCATAAGCGCATCTCTTAAAGCGCCCTGTCCTTGTAGCTGTCCAATAGCAACGGCTCTTAGATAAGCTGTTTTCGCGATTAAGGAGAGGTTCTCTGTTTGTGCAAGCAGCTCATCGGCAAGGGAAACAGTGGTTTCCCATTGTTTTGCACTATAAACCCGATACAATGCTTCATAACTTCGTTCATTTTCTAAAGACTTTTCTACCAATTTCTTATAATAGTTCGGATCTTGTATTAATTTTGCATAATCCGTATCGGGGTGGTGGGTTAGAATGTAGTTTTTCGCTTCATTTGCTTTCGAAACATTGTTCAATTTTGTATGATTTACCCAAAGAAGAAAATAAGCCGGCAAAAGCAAATCACTATTGGGAAATCGCTGAATCAATTTCTGAAGCATCTCATTCGATCTTTTCAAATCATTTAATTGATCGTAATAAATAATTGCAGCATTATACATAGCATTCATAATCAATTCGTTTGATTCTGCTATGGCTTCGGATGTCATGGGTAAATCCTGTGTATAATAGGCAGGTTTTTTGGGGTCTGTTTCTCTTTTTGCGATTGGATTTCCATTTTCGTCTAATTCCTCTTCCTCTTCTTTTTCTACCCCTGCGTTCATTTCTGCCATATCTTCAAACGAGATAAAAGATTTATTACTAATTCTCCAATTATCTTCCAATTTTCTATTTCCAAAGCGTCTGTAAAACTCTGTGGCACCTTGACTTACTAATCCCGGATTATAAAAATACCATTTACTGCTTTGTCCTTGCGTATTTACGTTAACATTGGCAAAGTTTTGTGTAGCCTGCAAGGCAAGCATTCTATCCGCTTCTTCTTTAGCTAACCGGCGCTCTTCAGCCGTATAATCGGAAATCATTTTATTTACCCAATTACTTCTTTCGCTTTGGCTCATTTTAGCAATACGCTGTAAACTGTCTTGCAATTGAATGATTTGTAAATTCATTACTAAATCTCTTAATACAGAAGCTTTCCTGAGCACTTCCTCTCTTTTGGGATAATTTTGGGGCAATGAAATCAGTGCTGTGTCGTAATAGGCTTGTGCGCGAATATATTCCTCTTTTTGAAAAAAGATATCCGCTAACATAATTGCAGAGAATGTTCTTTGATAATCATTTTTGGTATAAGCAGCTACAGATTTGGCAAGATATAATTCTCTATTTGCATCCTCCTCGTCAATGCGGGCAATTTCTGAAATTGCATAATAGATTTGGTCACGGTAGTCTTCATTTTTAGAGTCTTTGAGCATTTTATTCAGTTCTTTCAGGATTGTTTTTTTCGATAAAGGCGTTCCGTCATAATTTACTGCCAGGTGCATTCGCGCACTAAATTCCATTTCATATTCAGGAGTCGCTTTAATTACTTTCATAAACCAATTTTGAGCGGCTGCCTGTTCGCCTAATTTTTCATATAATTGTCCTAAAATAAAATACAAACGCACTTTAAACGCTTTCTTAGGTTTGTATTGCAAAGTCATTTTAATATTGTCTATCGCAGCTTCAACCTCTCCGTTAGGCGCGAATAAATTATATTCTGCTTCTGCGGCAAAGTATTGACGGCGAACATCATTGGTTATTCTACGAGTAACCGTTTTTTTTGTTTTACTTTTTGAAGTTTTCTTAGCCTGTGCCTTTGCTTTGGCTTTTTCCGCCTTTGCCTTGGCCTTTGCTCTCTGTTTTTGATATTTGTTTGTATATTTTGGTTTAGCCTTTACTTCTTTCACTTTCAATTCATCCTCATTTCTGACACTCGTTGATTTAATTTTACTTTGCGCCATCGCTGGACCAATTTCTTCCAATAAAGGTACAGCGCGTAGAAAATAATCTTGTCTCATTTCACAACGTGCGAGCCATATTGTAGCTTCTTCAATACTGCCCCAATCCGAATAAGTATTAATGATATAATTAAACACACGCTTTGCTTGATAATAATCCTGTTTATGGAAATAGGCTTTCCCCATTATTAAGTATGCCGTATTCATGGTTTTAACATATTCTTTTCCCCGTTGCAAAATAGAATGTTTAAACACTGATTTTGAGGCTTTTTCTATAGCTCTATCCAACGATGGAAAGGCAGAAGATAAATCCTGCTTCGGAGGATAATAATAGATAGGAAGTATTTCCAAGTAGTTATCCTTTCTCTTTTTGTCTAAATCTTCCACGCCCTTTTTTAATGCTTCTTTTCCATTAAAATTCACATTATATGTTGAGGTAACGGTATGATAAGCGCGGGTAAAGAAATTATTTTTACGCGTAGAACACGATCCCACAAACAAAAGAATGAGGCTCAAAAAAACAAAATGAAATTTATAAGTATGTTTCAAAATATTCAAAGATTTTAAATAATTTTAACGAGCAAGAATGAATAATATTTTTTAATCTGATATTTTTAGAAAAACAACTGTGAATTCCTCTGCAAGATATAACCAAATTGTGTTAGATAAACGGTTATATTTGAGAGAATTTGTAAGTAATACCTATTCTTTTAGCAATCCCACGCTTCGCTTTACAAACTCGCTCAATTTTTCACCGGTGAGTAAATTTTGTGATAATAATGCCAAATCAATCAATTGCTTGGTTAGTGTGGTTTGCTTTTCGGAATCGGGTTCGTGCAACAATTGGGCTGCCAATTCGTGGTTGCCGTTTACTACCAAATTATAATGGTCGAAAGCACCGTAGAAACTTTTCTGCCCCGACAGTTTTTCCATATCTTGATAGCGGCGCATAAACTCGTTTTTTGTGAGTATGATGGGCAGGTCGTTTTCGCTTAACGATTCAACCTGTACAGTAAATTTCTCTTTTTCAACAGACTTGTCAAAGAGTTCTTTCAATTTTTTGGTTTCCTCTTCAGAAAGTTTTGATACTTGTACCTCATCTTTTTGAATTAATTTATCAATGATGTCGGCATCCACCCGCGTAAAGCGTGCTCTCTCCAATTTTTGTTCCAACATATTGATGAAGTGCGTATCTAAAAAACCGTCGAACAACAAAATATCATAGCCGCGCTCTTTTGCCGCTTGAATATATACGTGCTGTGTATCCACATCGGAAGTATATAAATAGATGAGATTTTCCTCTTTATCTTTCTGTAGCGCTTCTATGTGGGTTTGGTATTCATCGAGTGTAAAATATTTATTTTCAATATTTTTAAATAGATAGAACGATTTGGCGCGGTCGTAAAATTTTTCATCGGTTACGGCACCGTACTGAATGAAAACTTTAATATCATCCCATTTTTGTTCAAAATCTTCCCGATTGTTTTTAAACATTTCCTCCAATTTGTCGGCTACTTTTTTTGTAATGTGTGTGGAGATTTTTTTCACTGCGGCATCCGATTGCAAATAAGAGCGCGATACGTTCAGCGGAATATCGGGCGAATCAATCACGCCGTGCAACAATTGCATAAATTCGGGAATAATCCCTTCCAACTGGTCAGTAATAAACACTTGATTGCAATAGAGTTGCACTTTATTTTTTTGAAACTCCATTTGATTTTTCACTTTTGGGAAGTAAAGTATTCCGGTAAGATTGAACGGATAATCCACATTCAAATGAATTTGGAAGAGTGGTTCTTCAAAAGTCATGGGGTAGAGTTCGCGGTAGAATTTCAGATAATCTTCCTGGGTTAAACCGCTGGGCGTTTGTTTCCACAACGGATTGGTATTGTTGATGATGCGGGGGCGTTCAAACTCTTTTGATTTTTCTTCTCCTTCCGGTTTATCCCAATATTTTTCATTTCCGCAACGGATAGGTACCGGCAAAAATCGGCAATATTTTTTTAATAAATCTACAATTTTGTATTCTTCTAAAAATTGTTCATCTTCTTCGGAAATATGCAAGATTATTTCGGTCCCGCGCTCGGTTTTGTCGTGTTTTTCCATTTTGTACTGCGGCGATCCGTCACATACCCAGCGCACTGCGGGCGCCTCTTCAATGTACGATTTGGTGATGATTTCCACCTCTTTAGCCACCATAAACGACGAGTAGAACCCCAGCCCAAAATGCCCGATGATGTTTGCAGCATCCGTGCCTTTGTATTTTTCGAGAAACTCCTCCGCACTGGAAAAAGCAATCTGGTTGATATATTTCAACACTTCCTCTTCGGTCATCCCAATTCCTTTATCCGTAACATGAAGCGTTTTATCTTTCTTATCTACCACAACCTCAATCGTGGTGTCGCTCATGTCAACTTGCGCCACTCCTGATTTTATCAAAGTATTCAGTTTCTGTGTAGCATCTACAGCATTGGAAATCAACTCCCGAAGAAAAATATCATGGTCGGAGTATAAAAATTTCTTAATAATGGGGAAAATGTTTTCGGTTTTTACGTTAATTTTTCCGGATTTCATTTTTTTATTATGATTTGTGTTTCGTTATCAATTATTCAATAAGGGTATTATCTCTCCATTTTCCTGACTTAATCCCTCCCCCATAGAAGAGGTTTATTCCTTTTCCATTTTTTTTATCCTCTTTCCAGTCTCCATACCAAGCATCACCATTTTCAAAAAACAAGATTCCTAATCCCTCCCTTTTCCCATTTTTTGTTTCTCCAAGATATTTTTCCATGTTAGGATATTCAATACATTCAAATTTAAAGATATTATCACATTTTTGAGGATATTTATCCGAGGGCTTTTCGTTATTAAATATTCCACTATAAATCATTTTGCCTGTTTTATCATAACATCTCCCTGTTCCGTTTTTCATGTCAGAAACCCAATTCCCACTATAATATCTGCAATCATAACAATATGGAAGGGAATACTCTCCTTCTTTTCCAATAATAAACATCCCTTTTCCCTGACTGTCTCCATATTCAAATTCCCCCCAATAACTATCTCTATCAACATATACATAAACCCCTAATCCGTTTCTAAAATTGAAAGTCATGATTCTATTTTCGTCACGTTCTTTTTTCTGAAAAATTTCTCCTTTATATTTTCCGTTTTCATACTTTGAGGTAACATTACACATGACTTCATTTATCGCTCTTTTCCAACTTCCTTTTTCTAATGAAGTTAATGCTTTTTGGATGACCACTACTTTCTGTGATAAATTTCCTGCAATTACATAGAACTCATCGCTGCGATCATTGGCTAAATTAACTTTGCAATCTAATTCAATCAAAGTATCCGACCTTGCCTTTGTGCACCAAAAAAATTTTCCTGATAACTGCCAAGAAGGTGCGTTAGTTCTAACAGAAAGAATTCTATCTCCGCCGGAAGAATTAAATTCTACAATAGTATCTGAGACTATCAAAAAATAATTTGGCTGCTCATTTTGTGCTTTTGTACCAACAATAATTGATACAAAGAAAAACATAATAATTATTTTTTTCATGAGTATGAATTGGCCATTATTATAATGGCGGCAAAAGTATTTATTATTTTAATAATTTCAATATAAACATCGTCTTTTTATAATAACAATATTTTTGTTTATTTGCACTCTTTTATTTTTATCAAATTTTATGAGCAATTCTGCTTTATTTTTAGTACTTCTCATCACTGCTTTTGTGTTGGTTAGCGCGGCTTTGGTCATTGCTTGGCTATTGGCGCCCCG
>Ga0209628_10003843_pt1 | contig 10672 bp, 9 predicted proteins | sample TergutCu122P4_FD_187285 | JGI IMG/M metagenome (GOLD analysis project Ga0209628, IMG submission 187285) | Cubitermes ugandensis P4 segment gut microbial communities from Kakamega Forest, Kenya - Cu122 P4 (SPAdes) (version 2) | ecosystem: Host-associated > Arthropoda: Insects > Digestive system >... | reverse complement strand
TGTTCCTTCATAATGGTCGCGCATGGTTGCCATAATGTCTTTTACGCTCAACTTGCGATCGGGTTTGATGTAAAGCGGCATAGCGTTATCCGGATTATCTCCTTTGGCAAAGTCTATCCATTTTTCTGCGTTTTTATAGAATTTATTGAAAAACGACCAAACTCGCGCCTCGCAAATCCGTAACGCCATAAAATCGTAAGGAGCGTATGCTTTGGTAAAACTGAAATCTTTATCTGCTCCTGAAAAATAACCTTTTTCCCGTGCAAAAGAGATAACGTCTTTTGAGTAGATACAGTTTTCTTTATCGTTTAACGGAAACTGTTGAATTCTTGCTTGATTGGCATGAGCGGAAATACAATCATCGGGTATTCTGACAGCTACCCAAACGGCACCTTTGCGTCCGGGGCCTTTTCCGATCATTTCCATGATCCAAACTTCGTTTTTATCAACGATAGAAAAAGACTCACCGGTACTGTAATATCCGTGTTTCTCTACCAAACCGGTCATGATAGAAATGGCTTCTCTTGCTGTTTTTGCGCGTTGAAGGGTGATATAAATAAGACTTCCGTAATCCATGATTCCGGTAGAATCTGCCAGTTCTTCGCGACCGGTAAATGTAGTTTCACCAATACAAAGTTGATGTTCGTTCATATTCCCGATAACATTGTAGGTCTGTTTCACCTGAGGAATTTGTCCCAGAAATTTTCCGGTATCCCATTCATATACATTTAATAAAGTTCCTTCGGGATGACTCGCTGCCGGCCAATGATAAAGTTCTCCAAAAAGAGCATAAGAATCGGCAGAGTAAGAAACCATGGTTGAACCATCTGTAGAGGCCGATTTTCCTACTAACATGTTGGTGCAACACCAAGCGGAAACTATCGGTAAACTTATCAATACTGTAAGAAATATTTTTTTCATATCAGTTTTTTATACCAAATATTTGACAGAGTTTATCACAAATTTTCCTAATAATTCTAGGACTTTTATGGTAAAGAAACCATATCATTGGAATCCCTACAAGGCGAGAGAATCTTCCTTTGAGAATAAATTTTAAAATATAGCTGGTTCCACCCGGAGGAATGCCAAAATTTCTCAGATACAAAATCAGATGGTATTCTCGATTAACAACCGTTTTTGAAATATTGGGATTTGTATGAAGATAAATATAATCTAAAAAACGTCTCTCCGATTCCATCCTCATCTTAAAATTAGCCAAAGAAGGCTCACGCATGGTAGAACCTTCTCTTTGGAGGTAATAATATTTGCCTGATGTAGAATAACCAATAGTTTTTATCTGACTGTGAATTTCCGGGAAAATCCATGTGTCTTCATAAACTCTACCTTCAGGAAATCTTATATTTTGAAACACAGATGATTTAAAAATTCTTCCCCAAACTTCCCACGGAGAAATCCCGTAATATATCTCTTTGGTTGTTTTAATGTCATATTTTTTGATGAAAGACTCTGCAATAAAACGACCTGAGGGATAAACCTTTCCATCTTCATGGACATGAGCAAAAGGGAAACCAATCATATCGGCATCTCCAAAAGTATCAATCAAATCCATTACGCCTTTTATAGTAGTCGTATCCAAATAATCATCCGAATCAACAAAACAAATATGATCTCCGGTCATGATATCCAAAGCTTTATTTCTGGCTTTGCTTTGTCCTCCATTGGGTTGATCTATAATAATTATCCTGCTATCGACTTTTTCATACTCTCGAAGGATAGAAAGAGAATTATCGGTACTCCCATCATTGACCAAAATGATTTCCAAATCGGAATAGGTTTGGTTAACTATAGAATCCAAGCATTTTCTTAGATATGCTTCTACATTATACACCGGAACTATTACTGATACCTTCATAAATATTAATGTAAATTATCCTTTCAACAAAGGTAATGATAATTTGTAGAAATGCAAACTTGATGAAGATTTACAGTATAATGCCTATAATAAAAAAAGAAACCGCCTCTTTTGAGGCGGTTTCTTTTATCTTTTGAAACGCGAGAAGAAATTATTCAGCAACAACTTCTTCGATAGCGATAACTTCTCCATCAACAGCAGCTGTATCAGCCTCAACTTGTTCTATTACAACTTCCTCAACAGGCTCAACAGCTGGAGCAGGTTTTTTACAAGATGCAAAACTTACAGCAACGATAACAGCAGCAAACAATACTAACTTTTTCATTTTCTAATTAATTAAAACGGTAAAACTTATTATATAAAACTTATCAATTTTAGATTTCCTCTCGAAAACTGGCGCAAAGTTAAACATTTTTGTTTAATAAAAAACAAATTTTATTGTATTTTTTTTGCTATTATTGATACAAATACCTTTTTATACTCTTTTTAGGCGTCTTTTCAAACTCCATTGGGTATAATTGGATTTCTGCTATCCTTTCGTAAGGAGCTACCATTTCGTTCAAAATCTTCTTATTTTCATTCATAAGATCGGATAGTTTATCCGATTCGATTCCCGTTTCGTCGAGAGCATCGTAATCAGGATAAACAAGCGCGACGAGTTTTCTATCTCTTTCAATAACTAAACTTTCCATTACAAATGGAAGATTATTGAGTTTCGACTCGATTTCTTCCGGATAGATATTTTGGCCACTGGCTCCGAGTATCATACTTTTTGAACGCCCGCGAATAAAAATGCGATCGTTTTTATCAATAGTTCCCAAATCTCCTGTTTTCAACCAGCCGTCTTCTGTAAATGATGCTTTGGTGGCTTCTTCATTTTTATAATAGCCGGCCATTACATTTTCACCTCTAACTTGTATTTCTCCTGCGATACTATATGGGTCGTCCGAATCGATGCGAACTTCCATAATATCCAATATCTTTCCGCAAGAAGTAGGAACAAAAGTTGCATGAGTATCGAAACTGATTAATGGTGCACATTCTGTCATACCATAACCAACCATAAAGGGGAATTTTATTTTATACAAGAATTCTTCCACTTCTTTGTTTAAAGGAGCACCACCGATAATGACTTCCTGAAAATTACCTCCCAAGGCATCCACCAGTTTTTTGCGTATTTTGGCATAAATCTGAGCATCAAGAATCGGGATACTCAATGCCAAACGCATAGGTCTTTTAGCTAATAAGGGCAAAATCATTTTTTTATAAATTTTTTCCAAAATCAGCGGTACGGTAATGACAATATTAGGCCGTACTTCTTCAAAAGCTTTCATCAGAATTTTAGGAGATGGCGCTTTCCCCAAGAAAGTCACATGACATCCTATTGAAATTGAATACAAAAATTCGAATGCACAGCCATAAGTATGCGCCAAAGGAAGAAATGACAAAACAGCTTCGCCCCGTCTTAAAATATCTTGTCGTGCTACAAATGTAAGATTCCCGGCCAAATTATTACCCATAATCATAACTCCTTTGCTGAAACCTGTAGTGCCGGAGGTGTAATTCAAAACAACCACTTTTTCATTTGGTACATCAGCATAAACTATATCGTCTTTAGTAAATCCGTTGGGATATTTTTCATTGAATTTAGTTTCTGTTCGAGCTATTACTTGATCGATATTTTCTTTTTCTTTCTGATATAATAACTTGAAGTCAGTAAGAGAAATGGTCGCTTTAAGCTCTTTCATTTTGTCTTCATCCAAACTTTCCCAAATTCGGTCGGAAGAAAACAGCAACAATGATTCGGAATGATTTATAATGTGTTGAACATCATTAGGGTTAAAATCTGCAAGGATAGGTACTATTACGGCACCGTATGTTACAGATGCCAAATAAGAAATCGCCCAATTAGTGGTATTCCCTCCTATTAACGCTATTTTATCGCCCTCTTTAATTCCTGCACCCTCAAGTATGATATGCAGTTTTGCTATTTCTTTAGCAACATCACTATAGTTAATCGTTTTTGCCTCTCCATAATTCGACATTGCAGGCAAATCCCAATTATATTTAAAACCATCTTCAAATAACTTGATAAAATTTTCTTTAATCATAATGCACACTTTTTATAATACTGTGCAAAAATAGTAAAGATTTTGAAAAAACAAAAAAATGTGCAGTCGAACCGAAAAAAGTTTTTTGCATATTCTTCTATAAACTTTTGTATTTTTGTGCTGTAAACATTTTAAGAATTATAACTAATGGCTTTTTAATACAAAAAACCGAATAGCCAAAGCGGTATTTTGTTCGCAAAACCTGTTTCAATATTATCGGCTGCAATATAGGCGTTTTCAACATTTTTTATTTGTGAATTACTTTTATTTTTTCCGCCAATTTCAAAAACAATATTTCCGTCAATAGTAAAATCGCCGTTTTCTGCTGTATTAACTTTGTGTTTTGTTCGCAACTGATTGGCAAAAAAAGTTTCACGCACATTGCCTGTATTGATATTTTTAAACGCCAATGAATGTATAATATTGGTATTTTCAAGATACACTTTTTGTGGTTTTGCCAATGTTTGAAGTGTTTGATTTGGCTCCGTAATACATTGAATTACACCAGCTTTATCTAACAAATAAAGATATTTTACCAAAGCGTGTCTGCCAATTTCTATTACCGCACTTAGATTGGTAATGTTTGGCGTAAATGGCACCATTTCCGCAATAGTTCCTAGCAATTTTTTAATTTTCAGAATGGTAGCATACTCAATATTTTCTATCGCTGGCAAATCTTCGTTTAGTGTTTTATTGATAGATTGCTCAACTTGAATAGGATAAGTTGCAATATTTTCTTTGTAATAAGGATAATAGCCGTGTTCTAAATATTTGTTTAATTCGGGGAAAATTTTGATTTTTGAGGCAATTTCAGAAGCAATTGTTCTGTGATTTTTCAAAATTTCGCTCAATTCAAATATAGGCAATTCTATTTCATTTTCGTATTTCAAAAATTCTCTAAACGACAAGCCTTTCAGTTCATACACTACTGCCCTTCTCGAAAAATCGACACTTGCATTAAAAATTTCGAGCATTGAAGAACCTGTAAAAATAATATGTAGCGTGGGATAAGAATCATAAATATTTTTAATTTCCATTGCCCACGACTGATATTTATGCACTTCGTCTAAAAATAAATGTGTACCGCCAAGATTATAAAAGTCTTCGGCAAGCTCCAATAATGAATGTTTTGTAAACCAAATATTATCTAAACTTGCATAAAGAGCTTTCGACTTGTCGGGGAAATGTAATTTGATATGTTGCAATAAAAGCGTAGATTTGCCCGTGCCTTTCGCCCCGATTATGCCTACCAATCGGTTATTCCACGCAATATTGCTATACAAATAACGAATAAAGTCTGTATTTGTATATTGCACGAGTCTATCAGAAGTGGTAATTAGAGATTCCATTTTTTGCAAAAATTGATATTTGAAAATATCAACAAAGGTAATGCTTTTTTCCTTTTTATGCATTATCCTTCGATTATTTTTGATAAGCAGACCTATTTATTATCATTATAATCTTTTATCAACCCATTGCACAACCAGTTAGCAATTGCTTGACGATTATCACTATCCAAATAACGTTGGCGATCCTTGCCTTCATGTTGCATATTGCCCAATTCAATTAATACGGAAACCGGAGTTGTGTTGCGTAATACGTGATAGTTAGGGTGAACGACCAAGCCTTTATATGGTCGGTTGGGTTGACTTTTCTTGTAATGTTCCCGAACGGTTTTTTCTAAAGTGTTTGCCAATTGTTTGCCTTTGGCATTGTTTTCCGAATAATTGAAAAATATATCTACAGATTGATTCTTCGGACGGCTATCCCAATGAATAAAAACAGCCCGTTGATATTTTGCATTGGATTTTTTACTCAGAGCATTTATTTTATTACACTGCTGATTCAATCGTTTTATTACATCTTTTTTATCATAGCCTTGATGTATTTTTTCTCCCATACATGTTTCCTGATTGTCTTTAGGATCCGTAGTTTTGTTGTTGGATAAATATTTATCATCACGAATTCCATCTTTGGAATCTCGAATGATGATATGCACAGTTGCTCCCTCTTGTAATAAGTTTCGTGCCAAACGTAACATAACATCGTAGTTATATTCGTCTTCGTGCAATTCTATATTTCCTATTTTGGTAATCGCTCCGGGGTCGAGACCGCCATGCCCGCTGACTAAAAAGAAACAGGCTCCCTTTAAACGGTCTGACATTATTTCATATTTGGCTAATTTTTCTCCAAATAAAGGTTCTATTCCTGTTCCTAAAATTGTTTGTTGCGTTGTGTTTGTTTTTGAATCGGGTTTTACTATTGAATCGGCTTTCACCAATGGAGGCAATTGATACGAAACTCCCAGTTTCAGACTCTGATCTTTTCCCAATTTATCTCGGTTCAGTTCTAAAAACTTTTGATAATATCCGCTTTCCGATCGATTATTACGTCTTAAAAATGCGTGAATTCCTTCTCCCTGTATGGGTTCTGCAAAATCTTGGCTGAAAGCAAAAAGAATCGATAACGTAGTGAATAACAGCAAAGTAAATACTTTTTTCATGATTCAAACAACAATGGTTTGAACAAAGATATAATTCTTTTTCGACTGTACAAAATGGTTTACTTCAATTAAATATCCACTTTTTGATGAGTTTTTTATAACTTTGCAGGGTTAAATATAAAATATTAAGTGGAAGAAGTTATTTATTCAAATCATACGATTGATTTTGTAAAAATCGCTTTAGAATTTTGCAGCTGGGTCGAGAATGTTCGCGAAAACGATAAAGAAAGATTTATTGATGAAGGAACTAAAATTTTGCCCATGCTTTATCTCAAAGCTTCGTTTGTTCCTCAAGTAGAAGAAGAATATGATTCTGATTTGGAAACGGGAGTGATAGAAGAAATGTATGCTCGCGTCTTAAACGGCATAGCCGGTTTACTTGGCGATGATGATTTATATTTGGAAACTTTCCATCCTGATATGCAATACAGCGATACTCCTGTTGCAGTAAATATTTCGGAAGATTTGGCCGATATTTATCAGGATTTGGGTAACTTTATTTCTGTGTTCAAATATGCTCAAAAAGAAACGATGACCGATTCTTTGGCTGCGTGTATTGAATCTTTCAAGGGTTATTGGGGGCAAAAATTAGTCAATGCTTTAAGAGCGTTACATCATTTAAAGTGGAAAGTTGAAAGTTGAAAATATGGAGTCAAGTATAACAAAGGAAACGATTTTAACGTTAGATCCGGAAACATTCACAGGTCGAATCATAGTGGTTCAGTCTTTGGCCGAGGCGGAAAAAGCTGTCGACTATCTTTCCCGTTGTTCCATAATAGGGTTTGATACGGAAACACGTCCTTCTTATAAAAAAGGCGTATATCACCTCGTTTCGCTCATTCAGTTATCTACAGAAGATACTTGTTTTTTGTTCAGGTTGAATATAATCGGTTTTCCTCGATGTTTAATTGATTTACTGTCTAATCCCAATGTAAAAAAAATCGGATTATCATTGAAAGATGATTTTTCCTCGATAAACCGTCGTCAGGCATTTACGCCCGAAGGTTTTGTCGACCTGCAAAAAATTGTTCAGGAATATGGCATGACAGTTATCAGTCTTCAAAAAGTATACGCTACATTGTTTAATAAAAAAATATCGAAAAATCAGCGACTTACTAATTGGGAGGCCGATGTATTGACCGAATCTCAAAAAAAATATGCAGCCTTGGATGCTTGGGCTTGCCTAAAGATTTATAATCAGTTGAAAGTTGAGAGTTGAAAATGGAAAGTGTTTTTGTATTGCTTTCAATTTTCAACTTTCAACTTTCAATTTTCAATTTTCAAAATGGTAAAACTATATCTACGCCCTAAAAAAGAAGAATCTGTATTGCGGTTTCATCCGTGGATTTTTTCGGGAGCCATCAGTCACAGCGATGGAAATCCGGAAGAAGGCGACTTGGTTGCCGTTTATGATTCGCAGAAAAGATTTTTGGCTATAGGTCATTGTCAGGTCGGAAGCATTGCGGTCAGGATTCTCACATTCAAAGAAGAAACCATCGATAAAGATTTTTGGAAACAACGTTTTGAAGATGCTTATCGCTTGAGGAAACAACTAAAATTGATAAATCCCCCAATTAATGATACTTACCGGTTGATTCATGGAGAAGGCGATCTGATGCCCGGACTGATTGTCGATGTTTATGCCGGAACTGCCGTCATGCAAGCACATTCGCCCGGAATGCACTTGGCAAGAATTGAATTAGCAGAGGCACTTAAAGAAGTAATGAGCAACGATATACAAAATATATACTATAAATCGGAGTCTACTTTACCGTTTAAAGCTGATTTAGGCGCAGAAAACGATTACCTGATTGGAGGTGATCAGGTTTCTAATATTGCAATCGAACAGGGCGTTAAATTCCACATCGATTGGGTGAAAGGCCAAAAAACAGGCTTTTTTGTCGACCAACGGGATAATCGTGCCTTACTCGAAAAATATGCCGAAGGACGTAAAATTTTGAATATGTTTTGCTACACCGGTGGTTTTTCCTGTTATGCGATGCGGGGAAATGCCCAATTAGTGCATTCGGTCGACAGTTCTTCTAAAGCCATTAAATTGACGAATGACAATGTGTCATTAAATTTCCCCGAAGATGCACGGCATGAGGCTTTCACAGAAGATGCTTTCAAGTATTTAGAACAAATGGGATCGCAATACGACTTGATTATTTTGGATCCGCCTGCATTTGCCAAACATCGCAACGTGTTGAAAAACGCTTTGCAAGGCTATCGAAAACTGAATGCAATAGCGTTTGAAAAAATCAAACCGGGAGGAATCATATTCACATTTTCGTGCTCTCAGGTAGTTACCAAAGAAAATTTCCGCTTGGCAGTTTTCAGTGCGGCCGCCCAATCAAAGAGAAAAGTCAAGATACTTCATCAGCTAACTCAACCCGCTGATCATCCGATTGATATATATCATCCTGAAGGCGAATATATCAAAGGACTTGTGTTATATGTTGAATAAAAAAATATTTTTTTGAACAATTTTGGTATAATTATTGTTATATAAGCAAATAAGATATTTTAATCGTAATATTAATTTAAAGAATTTAGTTATGAAAGATTTAGGAAAATTACTACTGATATTAACAGTTGGTATAGCGCTTACAAGTTGTGTAAGCAGTAGAAGGTTTAATCGATTGAATACAGAACACAGTCAGTTGAGAACCGATTTTCAAGAAAGCCAAATGCTATTAACAAGATGCAACACTAACGTGGTAAATCTTGAAGACAGATTGGCAGAAGCACGAAAAAACAACGAAAACTTGCGTACAACCTTGAATAATCTGCAAAATTCGTTAGATTTGAGTCTTACTCAAGGAACTCAAAGTAATGTAAACATTGCAAGATTGGTAGACGAAATCAATGCATCCAATCGCTTTATTCAACATTTGGTACAGGCTAAAAACAGATCCGATTCTTTGAATCTTGTAATGGTTACCAATCTTACCCGTTCGCTTACTCGCGAAGAAATGATGGGTTTGGATATTCAAGTGTTGAGAGGAGTCGTATATATCTCTTTGGCCGACAATATGTTGTTTGATTCCGGAAGCTTTGAGATACGCAATCAGGCAGGTGAAACTCTCAGTAAGATTGCTAAAATCATCTTGGATTATAGAGAGTATAGCGTGTTAGTGGAAGGAAATACCGACGATGTGCCTATTTCCCGCACTAATATCCGTAACAACTGGGACTTAAGTGTTTTACGCGGTTCTTCTGTTGTTCAGGCGTTACAAAACAATTATGGAGTTGACCCAAAACGTTTGACTGCTGCCGGACGTGGAGAGTATAATCCGATAGCAAGCAATAACACACCTGATGGAAGGGCTCGTAACCGCAGAACTCAGATAATTATTACTCCTGAATTGAATCAGTTTTTGGAATTGATCGAGCAGGCTCCGAGTAGTACTTTCTAATGATGTCAGGAAAAACAGCTTTCATCATAAAAAATGAGTGCCCCGAAAGGCACTCATTTTTTATTTGCAAAACTTCAATAATTCTTCAGCCTCTTTCTTATCATATCCTAAGGAAATTGCTTTTTCAATATCCGAACGTGCCGATTTTTTTTCATATTGAAGAAGTTTAACTCTTGCCCGCAACACATAAGTGTATGGATTTTTGGGGTCTAATGAAAGGGATTTATTTATATCAGACATTGCTTTGGGGTACTTTTCCATTAATAAATATAACTCACCCCGGCCTGTATATAAATCGGCATTATCATAAATTTTATCCAAGAGATAGTTGTAGATTTTCTCTGCCTCATTGTATTCCCGACGAAATTTACACAGGGAGGCAATTCCCATTCTTCCCGATAAAGTGTTAGGATTTATTTCTATGATTTTTTCAAAATCGGTTTGGGCAGCACCGAAATTTTTCACCTGTAAATAAAGGAGTCCTCTTTCAAAAAGGGCATCTTCATTATTTTCTTCTATCCAAAGCAATGAAGTATAGTCGGTTATCGCATTTTCGGCTTGCCCAAGTTCTGCGTATAAAGATGCTCGGTTCGATAGGAAAGTTACGTTTCGGGGAGCTCGACTTAAAGCAGCCGTATAGGAAATAATTGCCTCTTCCGATTTGCCCAATCGACGTTGGATTGTACCTAAATTAGATAACAGCAAAACATTGCGAGGATTGGCCGGCTCTAATTTCATCGCCTCTTTTAGCGATGTTTCTGCTGCC
>Ga0209628_10003842_pt1 | contig 10673 bp, 7 predicted proteins | sample TergutCu122P4_FD_187285 | JGI IMG/M metagenome (GOLD analysis project Ga0209628, IMG submission 187285) | Cubitermes ugandensis P4 segment gut microbial communities from Kakamega Forest, Kenya - Cu122 P4 (SPAdes) (version 2) | ecosystem: Host-associated > Arthropoda: Insects > Digestive system >... | reverse complement strand
TTTCAAAAATTAACAAAAAGGGAAACATATCGATCTGTCCCGAACCTGGCGGACAGAATTTTTTCCGAGGTCGATTGCGTACAAACGAAACCCACCTACAATGTCGATGTTACTTGTCAATTGAATATTTTGCAAGGGAAATATGCGCAATTTTATTGGTAATTTTGCGTAACCCGTTTACATTTTGAGTTGATAACATGGGCCAAATCCGCACAAAAATTCCTCAAGTGGCCATTCTTTTGGAAACCACTCACGGTTACAGCCGGAATCTTTTGCAGGGAATACTCAAATACCAGAATCTTCACGGTCCCTGGGGAATTTATTTTGAACCGGGAGGAAGCGCAGACCAAAAGCTACCGTCAAAAAAAGAATGGAAGGGAAATGGAATTATATGTTGGATTACGAATCAAGAGGTCGAACAATCGGTTTTATCGGCGAGGATTCCAACGGTTTTAATCGACCCTTGGGAGGAATATATTGTGCCCACGCATCCCTTTTCAAAGTATTGCCAGGTTCGCGGCAATTCCCATGAAATCGGCAAAATGGCTGCGCAATTTTTTCTGGAAAAAAACTTCAAAAATTTCGCTTTTGTCGGTGATCATCCGGAACGAAAGTGGGGACGAGACCGACAAATCGCTTTTACCGGGGTGGTTTCGCAACAAGGCTATCGTTGCTATTCTTATGTGCCCGAGTTTCAAGAAGGATACGAAGCAGAAGCGGATAGAAAACGTTTGGCCCGTTGGTTGAAAAAACTTCCTAAACCGGTCGGGGTTTTTGCCGCCATCGATGTGCGGGGACGGCAGATTCTTGCCGCATGTCTTCAATCGGGAATCCGCGTTCCCCAGGAAGTTTCCGTCCTTGGTGTCGATAATGACGTGTTACTTTGTGAAACAGCCAATCCTCCGCTGTCGAGTATTGCTCTTGATGAGGAAAACGCCGGTTATCAAGCCGCTGAGCTTTTGGACCGACTCATGAAAGACCGTTCACTCAAAGGAACCGTCATCACGTACAACCCCAAACAGATTATCAATCGGCGTTCCACGGAAATCGTCCCAAGCTCGGACAAATTGATTGTGGAAACGCTGGAATTTATCCGAATCAATTCCGGAGTCAATGTTAACGTTGCCGACATCGTCAAGTATATGAACATTTCACGCCGAACGCTTGAATGTCGTTTCAAATCCAGTCTTGGATGCACCATTTTAGAGGAAATCCAAAGAGTAAGAATTGAAAAGATCAAGTCTCTGATTTGTGAAACCGCACTCCCCTTACACTCCATTGCAGAGATGTGCGGTTTCGACAGCGAAAGCTATATGGGCAAAGTCTTCAAGAAATTTCTCGGTTGTTCCATGATCGAGTACCGGCAAAAACACTCCGCTCTCAAATGAGGATACCGAAGCCGTGTAATCAATACGGCAACGCAAACGCCCCGCCGGTCAACGACGCGAGGTACTGTTCGTGTGATTTTTTATCGGGAACCTTGATATTGTGGCTTCCGGCAACGTTTTCGACCATTTTGCAATCTTTCGCTTTGATCGTGTGCGCGATAATCATGGTCGGCTTGCCGTTTCGCAGGCGTTTCGCTTCTTCGATGGTGCCATACAATTTTTCCCAGTCGTGCCCGTCCATTTCAAAAACGTTCCAGCCAAACGCCCGCCACTTGTCGGTCAGCGGTTCCAGTTCGAGAACCTCCGACGTGGTGCCATCGATTTGGAGCTTGTTGTAATCGGTGATCGCAATCAGGTTGTCGAGCTTCCAATGCGAGGCGAACATGGCGGCCTCCCAGTTTTGTCCTTCGTTGCTTTCGCCGTCGCCGACAATGCAAAAGACATGGTTGCTTCGCCCCTCTTTTTTCGCGGCAATCGCCATCCCGCAAGCGGCGGAAAGCCCTTGCCCCAACGAACCGGTCGTCATGTCGATCCCCGGCACGGTGCGGGCGTCGGCGTGACTGGGAAGTTTGGTGCCGTCGGCATTGAGGGTGCCGAGCCATTCCTTGGGGAAGAACCCTTTGTAGGCGAGCACGGCGTAAAGGATCGGGGCCGCATGTCCTTTGGAAAGCACCAGACGGTCACGGTCCACCCATTGCGGATCGTCCGGCCTGACGTTCATCGAGCGGTAGTAAAGCGTCATCAAAATTTCGACGAGCGAAAGTGCGCCGCCGATATGCCCGCTCCCGCTTCGGCAAATCATGTCGGTCACAACATACCGCAACTCGGCAGCAAGACGGTCGAATTCTTTTTCATTAAACGTTGTCATTGCAATCTTGTTAAGGGTGAATAAGAGGGGTATCGAACGGGAACATAATACCATGTTTTGTCAGAAGTGCGAGTGCCCCGTTAGCCGCAATAGAGCCGCAAATAGGGTACCTCACACGTTTCGGTCGAATCGCCCTGCACCGTAAAGCGAGGTTTGCGGGGACGTTCCCGCAGCTTGTGAGCGGTGTCAAAACGTAAAATGCACTCCGTTGGCGTATCGGCTTCTTTCAGAATCGGGATGACGTTGGGGACCGCTTGCTCCACGTCGAGAACGGCGAGATTGGCGACGTTCGCTTTTTGTGCGTAAATTGACAACGCCATGAGCGGAAAGTAAATCCGGTAATAGTGATACCGCAAATAAAACACGAGCGGAAAACCGGTTCCGGTAAACTCCGACTCAAGCCAGGTACCGTCCGATTCCTGATGGTCAAGCAAAAATCGGATTCCCCGCTGCGTTGCCGGATGGTCGAAAAGTCCCGCTGCAAGCAGTCCCATAACCGCCCAAGCCGTTTGCGACGCCGTTTCCTTTCCTTGTCCGCGAAGTTTCGGGTCGATGTACGAATTCGGCGATTCCCCCCAGCCGCCGCTCGGTTGTTGGTGAGCGAGAAGCCAATTCCTGCCGGCAACGATTACCGGATCGTCCACCGAAACGCCGACTGCCGTTAATCCGGTAAGTGCCTGCCAGGTTCCGTAAATGTAGTTGACGCCCCAACGTCCGAACCAGCTTCCGTCCGGTTGTTGTACCTTTTTCATGTAAGCGACGCAACGGTCAATTGCCGCATCCTTACCGACTTTGTACCCCAACCGACCCAGCGATTCGAGAACGCGACCGGTCAAATCCGGCGTGCTCGGATCAATCATCGCATTGTGATCGGCAAACGGAACCCGGCACAAAAGTTCACGGTGATTGTCTTTGTCAAACGCTCCCCAACCTCCATCACGATTCTGCATCGCCAAAAGCCAACGGACTCCCTTTTCGATACTGTCTGCCGTTTGCCGCCCGCCATCTGCCATCTTGAGCACCATGAGAGCCATTGCGGTATCGTCGTTGTCGGGATAGAACTCGTTGTTAAATTCAAAACACCACCCGCCCGGTTCGACGTCGACTTTTTCCGCCCAGTCTCCCTTACAGGAATGCTGTCGGGAAAGCTGTTGCGATTTGATCCAATCGACCCCTTTTTTGACCATCGGCGTATTTTCGTCGAGTCCGCCGAGCAGGAGGGCCTTGAGCGTCAGCGACGTGTCCCAAACCGGCGATTTGCACGGTTGAACGTGGGCACGTTTTCGCTCTTCCTCCCAAATTACCAAATCGTCGAGCTGTTTACGGCAGTATTGAACTTCTTTCGAGTCGTCGGCGTAACCGAGTGCTTTCAGGGCGATCCAGCTCCAGACAATCGGCGGATAAATCGCTCCGGGACCGTCGCTCCCTTCGAAATGCTCAAGCATCCACGTTTTCGCTTTTTCGACAGCCGCTTTGTGGAACGGTTTCAAACCGGTTTTGCGGCAAAACCAGATGATTTTGTCAACCGTTCGGAAAAATCCGTCCCAGGAAAAGATCGTTTTCGCGGCGGTTTTGCCCGGAGCAACGACCTCCGGCCAATGGGCCGAATCGTGCGTAAAAAGTTCGCGTATACCCTTTTCCGCCGGAATTTGCTTGACCGGTTGCAAAGCGGAGACAATCGAAAGCGGGACGAAAATGGTCCGCGACCATGCGCTCATTTCGGAAATGTTGATCGGAAACCATTTGGGCAGATACATCATTTGCGGCGGAACGGCGGGGCACTGATCGTGTGGAATCTGGCCAAGAATCGCAAGATAAAATCGGGTAAAACTATTGACCTTTTCCGCTCCGCCAAGCTCCATGACTTTGCGTCTTGCCCGCTGCATGTATTCGCTACTCGGATCGTGTCCGGTCAGTTTCAGGGCGAAATACCCTTTGACGGTGTTATGAATGTCGGGCAAAGCACCGGGATACATTCCCCAGCCACCATCGGGAAGTTGCGTTGCGATAAGATCGTTGGCGCAGAATTTCGCAAGTTTGCCGTTTTCTTCGCCCAGAAACGCTAAAAGCAGGATGGTTTCACTTTGGAGCAGGGCGTCTCCTTCGAGTTCGGCAACCCAGTACCCGGCGTCGTGTTGGTTTTCGACGAAAAAGCTCCGGGTCCGGTTGATCGCGTTCCGCAATTCCCTGGCGTAAAGTTCATCCGTCCGTGGATCGGCCTTCGGTTCCATTTTTCGAATCCTTTCTCTGTTTAGCAAAGGTGAAACACCGCTTCCCGCAGTGCCGCCGGGCATTGTAGCAGAAACGGGATTTTTTGGCAAGCCGAAAATTGGGCGGGAAAACACGGACGGTGTTCCTGTGTTCAGGAGGATTGCAAAGTCGCTTTTTTCCTGGGAACGCAGGCTTCCAGCCTGCCAGTGAGTTCGTAGGCATCCTACCTGCGCAGAGCGGAGACTCCATTCCGCAACCTTCGCGCAGGCTGGAAGCCTGCGTTCCCAGGGACTTTGCAATCCTCTTGTTCCTGTGTTCCAACGGTGTGGGGTTACGATAGACAAGCGTACAAATTTGTGTAAAATGGGAGACCGGGTGGCGGGTTGTCGGAATTTCTCCGACGACCGACTGTTCGTCCACCGATTGCAGACAAAGGTGATGATCCATGAAGAATCGCGTTTTAGCTGTTATTTTAGCCGGGGGAAAAGGAGAACGACTTGATCCGCTGACCCGTGATCAGGCCAAACCGGCGGTTCCGTTCGGCGGAGCTTACCGAATCATTGATTTTACGCTCTCCAACTGTTACAACAGCGGCTTGCGGAAATTATTCCTGTTGACGCAGTACAAGTCGACGAGTCTTGGCCGGCACGTTCAAATGGGTTGGTCCCGCTATTTCTGCCGGGAAATGGGGGAGTTTCTCGATGTCGTTCCGCCGCAACATCGGATCGACGAAAGTTGGTATCTCGGAACCGCCGACGCCGTGTACCAAAATATTTTTCTCATCGAGAAAGAAAAGCCCGATCATGTGATTGTTCTTGCCGGCGATCACATTTACAAGATGAATTATCGGCGGCTGGTCGGTTTTCATCTTCAAAACTACGCCGACGTTACCGTCAGCACGCTCCAGGTCCCTGTGGAAACGGCACGCGGACAACTCGGCGTCGTCGAAGTCAACGCGGAACAGGAAATCATTGGGTTTGAGGAGAAGCCGCAAGACCCCAAAACGGTTCCCGGCAATCCGCAAGTCTGTTTGGCGTCCATGGGAATCTATATTTTTTCGGCTCCGTTTCTCTACGAAGAACTGCTCAAAGATGCGGAGCGACCGGATTCGCAGCATGATTTCGGATCGAATATCATTCCGTCGCTGATCGGAAGCAAACGAATTTTTTCCTATTCTTTTCAGGACGAGAATCGCAAACTCGAAACCTACTGGCGCGACGTCGGAACGCTGGACGCTTATTACGAAGCCAACATGGACCTGGTGAACGTCGATCCGCTCTTGAACCTTTACGACGATGATTGGCCGATTTTCACGTACCATCCGAACGAGCCGCCGCCGAAGTTCGTGTTTGCCGAGGAGCACCGTTTTGGTCATGCGAAAGACAGTCTCGTTTGTCCCGGCTCCATCGTTTCCGGTGGTTCCGTCAACCATTCGATTCTCGGACACAGTGTGCGCATCAACAGTTTTGCGTCCGTGGAAGAGTCGCTGTTGTTTGCCGGTGTTCAGGTCGGACGCGGTGCGAAAATCCGCAAAGCGATCATCGACCAGGATATTATCGTACCGCCGGGCTTCCAGATTGGTTTCGACGAAGAACAGGATCGAAACAACGGATTTCTACGAACGGAAAAAGGGGTTACGATTGTGTCACGGTTGGACGGCTGGCATTGATGAACGACCGTTTTCAATGGCAAGCCGCAAAAATGACAAAAATTTTTAAGACCACTTGGTTCCATCTATCGTAATTACAACGAAGGAATCAAACCCGGTTGCTTTTGCAAAGAACCGGGGTGATCACGGTCGATAAGCGGACTATCCAGTGTTCTCAGCGTTCCCGAACAACAGGAACGTCCAGGAAGTGGACTCGATTCATCGCAAGGATGCCGGAAGAGGTTGTGTAATCCTTACAAGCCGATTTCAAGAATCAAATATGCTGGTAATTTTTGGCAAAATGACTTCAGTTCTCCCGACGATTATGTAAAATCCAATATCGCGGAGTTTGGGGTAATGATGCCATAAAAATTCGCTTTGTTTCCAAACGACGGTTTGGGACGAAGTTATCCGCAAAATCGAAGAAAATCGTATTTTCCTTCGTTTTTCGGATCGTGTCGCAGAAACCACGGCATTCTATTGAAAGGGTACACTATGTCCTCTGGACGGGACTTGAATTCAACCGGTCGCAACAGCAACACAAAAAAGAACGCATTTTGCTCATTCTGTCGAAAGAGTTTCCGGGAAGTCGGGCCTCTGGTCGAGGGTCCGAGTGATGTTTACATTTGCAGCGATTGCATTGAGCTTTGCCAGTCGATTCTGCAACAAGAACGCCGCCGTCGGGAAAACACGCCCAAACCGCTTTCACGGGTTCCCACGCCCCGGGAAATCGTTCGGCAACTCAGCGATTACGTCGTCGGCCAGAACCAGGCGAAAAAAGTCCTCGCCGTTGCCGTTCATAATCATTACAAGCGGTTGCTCAACGCCGAAGCCGGCGATTCCGTAACGCTCGACAAGTCGAATGTTCTGTTGCTTGGACCGACCGGTTCCGGAAAAACGCTCCTCGCACAAACGCTGGCGAAAATCCTCGACGTTCCCTTCGCAATCGGCGATGCAACGACGTTGACCGAGGCCGGATACGTCGGTGAAGACGTCGAAAATCTCCTCTTGAAACTCCTGCACGCCGCCGATTTTGACGTTGAGTTGGCGCAGCGGGGAATCGTTTATATCGACGAAATCGATAAGATCGGCAAAACAAGCCAAAACGTTTCCATTACCCGGGACGTTTCCGGAGAAGGAGTCCAACAGGCACTTCTGAAAATGCTGGAAGGGACCGTTGCCAACGTTCCTCCGCAAGGTGGACGCAAGCACCCGGAACAGCAGTACATTCCGCTCGATACAACGAACATCCTCTTCATTTGCGGTGGAACGTTCGTCGGGATCGAAGACATCGTCGGGCAGCGGCTCGGCAAAAAGTCGATTGGGTTTAATCAAACGATTTCCATCAACGCCGAGAAACGCAATAATGAACTTTTGCGAATGGTCAATTCCGAAGACGTGCTCCACTTCGGTTTGATCCCGGAGCTTATCGGTCGCTTGCCGGTGTTTTCCACCTTGGATCAACTGGACGAAGATGCGTTGGTCCGTGTTTTGCGGGAGCCACGCAACGCTTTGGTCAAACAGTACCAGCGGCTTTTCGATATGGAAGGGGCCTCTCTTGAGTTTACCGAGGACGCGCTTGTTGCCATTGCACGGAAAGCCCTTACGAGAAAAACCGGGGCTCGCGGTTTGCGTTCCATTCTCGAAGGGGTGATGCTCGATATTTTGTACGAACTCCCTGATTTGCCGAGCGGTTCGGCGTATCTCGTCAACGAAGCGGTCGTCGAGGGACATCAGGACATTTTGCCGTTGCCGGAAATATCGGAAATACCGGAATCGCTGACGAAAATCGCGTGATCGCTCGGATTTACGGCTTTGACATTGGCGAATACTCCGTTTATTCCTTCTTTCCCTTTTTCCGTACTCCCCGGAAAGAAAAACGACCGATTTCCGTAGTGTCGGATTGTTTTTCCAGAAATCTCACGGATGTTACGGGAAGGGAGTTTTTCATGTCGATTCAAGCAAGATTCTTCGCTTTTCTTTTATTGACTCTTTCGGGTTCGTCTCTGTTTGCTCAGTACCCGCAAAGCATCGCACCGTTGGAGGTTCTTTCGCTTTATAATTCCGCCCAGGAAACGGTCCCGGTGATTACCGCGTTGGACATTGATCCAGGCGGAAAACTTTTGGTGATGGGGGGCGACAATCACCTCGTTCGATTCTGGGACATTGATGCGAAACAAAATCGCCTCGAATTTCGGGAACGGCTCGATTGGATTCGCGGAATTGCATTCAGCGACGATCAAACCCATTTGGTCATTGTCGGTCAAGACGGACAAATGGAGCTGCGCAACGTCCGGACAGGGAATCTGGTCCGAAAAATTCAGAGTAAAAATCACGGGATTCAGGCGGTTGCTTTTCGGCCCGGCGGTCGGGAATTTGCGGTTTGCGGTTTTCCGACCAGTGTTTCGATTTACAACGTTTCGACCGGTCAGGTTGTTCGAACTTTCAGGGCACACAATACAAGCAATCGGGCCATCCGGTTTTCGCCGGACGGTTCGCTTTTGGCCGTTGCGGGACGGACCGGAATCATTCGTGTCTGGAACGCCGAGACCGGGAAAATCGTCCACGAACTGTCCGGCGATGGACGTCGGGTCAATGCACTTGCGTTCAACTCCGACGGAACCCGGCTGGCCGTTGCCGGTGAGGGCCCGAATATCACGCTTTGGAACATGAGTAACGGCAGACGAAGTTTGGTTCTTCCCGAACGGGCCGGCAAAACGTTTTCGCTGGAATTTTGCGGCGAAAACCTGTTGGCATCCGGGGAGAGCGACAACGTGATTCGTTTTTGGGATCTCGATTCGAAGTCTCACTTCGCCGACGCCGCCGGACCGGACGGACACAGCGGAACAATCGCGGCACTGGTCTACGATTCAAAAAAGGATATACTTATCTCAGGGAGTTTCGACACGACCGTCCGTTTTTGGCCGGTTCCGAAACAAAGTTCCCCATCGGAAGAATATCGGCAAATTTCGATGGGGTCGAATTGACCTGTAAGTTATAAATCCTCATGAATCCCATACGATTGATTTTGCCCGTTTTCTTGGCGGGAATTACGTTTGCACCGCTTTTCGCCAGGGAACAGGCGATTGTTCCGTTTGACAGTCCGGACCCGGTTGTGATCGAAGAAAAGGACGGAAGCGGCTTTTATGCGTTCGTTACCGGTCGTGGAATCGGAATTTTGCACAGTCAAGACCTGCTTCACTGGGAGAAGATCGGCAAGGTTTTCGAACGATCCGTCCCTCCCTGGGCCAAAGAGCGAATTCCCGATTCCTATAATATTTGGGCGGCGGACATCGTGTTTCATAAAGGGTGGTATCGCCTGTACTATTCCGTTTCGACTTTTGGCGGACAGCGTTCGCTCATCGGGCTTGCTGTCAATAAAACCTTGAATCCGCGAAGTCCCGATTATCGGTGGGAGGATCAAGGAATCGTGTTGGAATCCGCACCGGGCAAAACCGATTACAATGCGATTGATTCTGCGTTGTTCATCGACAGGGACGGAAAGCACTACCTTTATTGGGGTTCCTACTGGACCGGTATCAAAGCGGTCGAAGTCAATCCGAAAACCGGTAAGCCGTTCGAATACGAAGCGAACCGGTCCGACGATTTGAAAATTCCGACGAATTACAAGCACATTGCGGCCAGGTCAAAGGGTGGAACGACGGCGATTGAAGCTCCGTTTGTCGTCAGGCACGGCAAGTATTATTACCTGTTCGTTTCCTGGGACGATTGTTGCGCCTTTGAAAGAAGTACCTACAAAATCGTCATTGGTCGAAGCGAAAAGCCGCTGGGACCGTTTCTCGATCAGGAGGGAAAACCGCTGGAAACCGGCGGCGGGACGATTTTGATGGAAAGCACGAAGCGTTGGCGGGGAACGGGACACAACGGTTTTCTTTCGACGAAAAAACATGGCGACTGGATCATTCTTGCGGCTTACGATGCGAACGATCCACAAAAGGGACGCTTAACTCAGGTTCGCCCACTCTACTGGACCAAAGACGGTTGGATGAAGATTGGAGCGATCCTGGAGGTGCCGTATAAGGAGTTTGACTGGAAAGCCCCGCCGACCGATCCAAGAGCGGAATGAAGTGCCCCCCATCAGAGCCGCGCCCAATCAGAGCCGCGCACGCAGTAAGCGGTGACTCCGATGGCAACGTGAAACCGCTTACTCCGTACGCGGCTCTGATTGGGCGTGCCCTGTTGACGAGGAGGATTAGTTTGTACCATTTTGCTGTATCACAATAAAGCAGTTGTTGCAAAATTAGGCACCTGATTTTTTGATAAATTTCGTATAACGGGAATTGACAACATTTTTTTTAAAAGTACAATCCTCACAATCGCGTTTACAGTGCGTGGAAGTGCCGGGGGATGCTGGAAAATTAAAAGCTCCGATGAAAAACCGTAACTGGCACGTTTTTTGCTCCTGTTCAAGTGGAGAAGCGGTCTGGTAATCAGACCATCATAAATACGGCGAAGTACCAATAATCACCCATATGCAAACATTGTTTAGCCCGTTGGCGGCGATTTTTACAACTTGTCTATTCCCCCCCCCCCCCCA
>Ga0209628_10003840_pt1 | contig 10675 bp, 8 predicted proteins | sample TergutCu122P4_FD_187285 | JGI IMG/M metagenome (GOLD analysis project Ga0209628, IMG submission 187285) | Cubitermes ugandensis P4 segment gut microbial communities from Kakamega Forest, Kenya - Cu122 P4 (SPAdes) (version 2) | ecosystem: Host-associated > Arthropoda: Insects > Digestive system >... | reverse complement strand
CAGTGATTTGTGTGATACAAGAAATGTGTATGTACGTATGGCACACCTATCCACTTCTGTGACGCCTTATTTCATGGCACAGCTGTCACCACCATTTATGAAGAACTGTTAAAACTGACTGGCAGATTATGAGTGTACTGCCACTTGCCATGAATTTAGGTAGGTTCATCTAACACGTTGAAATGAGTGGTGCAAAAAAATTACATCTTGTATGTTTGAATGTAAAGCATACTTTTTACTTCAGGTTTCTAGCAAAATAATTTGCCTTATATTTTGTTCACTGTTTGAAACCAAAAGTTCATGTAAATACTGTAATATTTGAAACTTCAGTTCATAACTTAGAGAAAACACACTGAGTCTGAATTGCATAAACACAAAATGCTTAATGGTGTTTATAGAAGTAAGTCCTGTTTAATATCAGAATAATATGAATCACATAAATGCACTGTAGGTAAAATGAAGACTTTCTGGAAGTTAAAGCTGGTAGTACATGTAATTTCGTAGGCAAAAAAAAAAATTAATATGTATAGAAATGTCTGACAGGAATAAACATACATGAATATACTGTACATTCAGTCATTGGGAGATATTTGGAGCAAATGTGTGCACTGTTTTGAGATACATGTGGTGATGTTATGTGGTAAGAATGTTAACTGAGATTGAGAATGTGTAACAACACACACTGCCAAGGAGACTGACGATGTGTGACTGATACAAAGCAAAGAAATTACATAACAGAATCCTGTTCTCAAAAAATATATTTTGGGGGATACTTGAATGGGGCAGAATATGTGGCATGCATAAAGAAAATGAGTGCATTTAATTTAAACATTTTATTTGAAGAATATAAATTAAACCTTTGTGTGACCTCCTAAGACACAAGTCAGGCAAAGATACTTTACAATAAGCATATTATTAGTCTGGGCATTGTTCATCATTATGGATGTTTTTGAACACAACATTTTAGCATGTAGATCTCTTTGTACTGCTGGATATACAGATCATACTGTGTTTAGCCCCTTAGGTTTAATGGACATTGTTCATAATAATAGGTATGTTTCCTGGTTACTGAGTTTGATCCCTGTTCAGTTATTGTGTATGTGTCTCTTCTCACACATTGAGAATGTCACTTTTGCTAGAAATAAACTTTGTGAATGCAAATAATGCCCCCTGTCCCCCATTATAGGGGATAATATAATATGGCTTGTGCTTGCTGCCATCTGAAAAATGGCTTTTATATCATTGTGTAGGCGGGCACTAGGCAAACAGCAGTGGGAATGCCTGTTGGGGGGCAGTACAGATGGAAATGTGTACTAAAATTGATCTTAAGGAACCATAAAATTCTGAACTGGATTGATGTTTCTCAAAATAGGGTTGTGTTGTGGTCAGCCTCGAACTAATCCTGTCAGCATTAAGACTTCTGTTTTGGAAGTTCAAATCTCCCAGGTTACCAGTTCAATTTCTGTACCTTATTTTATTTGCCCTCATTAGATATATTCTATGATAGTATCTTGAAGCTGGCCATCACCACTTCCAGATCCAAACTTACTAACTATTCATGATCTGTTAGTCTTATCTGAAACCTATGCAACCTCTTCAGCCAGCACTGTCACTAATTGTATACTGTGGTTCTGCAGCAAAATGGTCTGCTGGATGGGTGCCATTGTTTGCAGGAAATGTTGCCTCCTTTGCTGTAAGATGAAGGATGCAGCATGTTTCTCTGAAATGTTGGTACCTACCTACCAGACTACACACACAGTGTCGTCATTCATAATTCACTGTCTTCAAATCTCATATGTTATGTAGTGTCAGATTTGAGGTCTTCACAAAGTTGTCAGTACTGTGGTCAGAGATTCAGGTGTTCTGGGATGTGACACTGTGTTGGTTGGCAAACATTAGGTAGGTTATAGGGTACTGTTTACCAATTGACACAGCATCATGTTCACAGCATCATGTTCCAAGGGACTTGAAGGTTCATCAGTGCCACTATGAGGACCTCAGATCTCAGGATTACAGTCTTACTGGATGTGTTATTGGGTAGTTTGGTAGATGGGTACTAGTTTTCTCCCCCCCCAATACATTCATTTTATAATTCATGGGAACTTGTTGCCTCCATCTTCATGATACAATTATGAATTGTAGGTGTTGGTCATTGTTGGTTTTGTACTATGAATTGGTGTTGGGAGACATCTTTAATATTTGGTTAGTTGAGCATATCTTCATTACTGCAAGGTTTATGGGTACATGCAGTGAAATGGTGATGAAAACAATGGGATAGGTCAGGCAGGCGCAAAGATCAAACATTATATGCAGAATATGAATCGTCATAGAGGTCTGTATCAGAATATCAGAAGTGCCTGTGTTGTGTTCGTGTAGCACAGATGTGCTGGACTAGGGTTCTGCTTGTGCTGATTTTGACTCTTATCTGTGAATATACCTTATTTATATACAAAATATAAGGGTAAAGTTTCTTCTTGTGTGTTGCCTGATAAACGTAAAGTTTATGCTCTTCAGGGGTAACACTCTGTAGCTTAGTAAATTTTTAGCAATGTTTTGGAGAAACTTGCTGTTTCAAGTGTAATTGACATGTGTTTTGGGGTTGGAGGCAATACATTCCCTGAGATGTTGGTACATGTCTACCCAGACTACACATTTTTACATTCCAGATGCACAATTTTGTTAGTCACCACTATGAGAACCAAAAGTATCATATGCTGATATGAGTTGGTTTCAAAAGTGGTTTCAGAAGAGGTTGCTTTTGTTTTGATAAGTTGTGTTTGTATGGTGAATGTGAGTTTGGTATGGGTGACTGTAGACTGATGTGTGTGTGTGTGTTCTCTTGTTGCACTCACTGCCACGCCTCTCCATGGCTCTGCCACCGGCATTCTGTGTCTGGTAAGTGCACACTGTACTTGGTTTGCATGCCACGTTCTTCACCTTTTGTGTAAGTGTCTTGCAGTGTTCAGACTTTGTCTTTCTTGTTGTCTTTAGCAACTGAAATACTTGACATGTGTAAATGTTCATTCTCTGTTTGAAGGATTATGCATATATGTTGTCTGCCTAAAGCCAGACCTGTGTATGAAATTGTTTAGTGCTGTTCCAGTAGTAGAACTCATATAGATCAGAAAAATGGGCCATGTAAAAAGATAATGGAGAACAAATAGAAACTCCTGAGATAAAAATCTTACCATGTAAACCAGGTGGAAAAAGTATGAAATACCTAATATTAGTATGGCATGCTTTTCAATACCATATTGTGGTTCATGCATTGGCCTTGTCTACTGTGGTGATGGATGACAGGTCTCAAGTGTGTACAGGCTTTAAAACTGTTGATGAAGCCAGTACTGTGCTGGCACCGTTATTTCACAGGTCATGAAATTTTGGCACTGACATGAAAGAATATTGAAATTTAATAGTAGTGTCATCACGTTGGATGCTTGTGGTCTTGTTGCAACTCTTTTTGGCATTTCTTAATATCTAACACCAGTGCATCAGTCAATTTGAAGACAGTTTTCATCAGATGTTGAGAAGTGTGAAATTTCATAGTCATGAAGAAGAATGAGACATCCTGTGATTTTGTCCATCTGGTTTCATGTATCTTAACTAAGATGATCCACATTACTTTCATCTGAAGTCAAGCCTGCAGTAATAGAAAAGTACTAGGCATTTTTCACTTTGTTAGCAGAGCTCTTTCAGGGATGATAGTGGAGTACTTGTGTAAGATCTGCTAATGATATTTGGTTATTATTTATAGATATGTGTAGTAAATTAATGTAACATCAATGAAAACGCAGTTAATGGATCATTATGATAATATGAATTTTTTGTAATATTGTTACATTAATTTTATCATAAACAATTGAAATAACACAGATTTTCAAACTGATTCTGTAAACAAAACAGTTTGAAAACATAGTACAGGGGTGAGGACTGAAATAATGCATGCATGATTACATACGTACATACATACGCATGCACGCACATGTTACTTTTATACGATCTGTATTGTGTATTTTATAATATTGTGAGGCTGTATAATGCAGTGTAAATCCTTGGCAATGACACTTGGAATCCATAAAAATTGTCTGCTTGAGGATGATTGATTTAGGTAGAAAGATGCAGGTGTACATTTAAATAGTGGTATCTTTATTTGTTAATAAAAATTTAGAACCATATTACTGCTGCTGTTTCATTGACGTAGAAAATCATAAAATTCAGGCTGCTGTTTGAAACAGGTTTATCAGACAAAATTGTTGGCACCATCTTTATTGAAACTTTCCTCCTATTGAAAACTTCAGTAAAAATCTTTCTCACAGTTTCAATTTCTGCATTTAGTTTCTCTGTCATCATTTGTACTCTTAATTTTTTGTTAGTGAGTGAGTAAGTTAATGAGGCAGGAGGTGTTGTCAGATGTAAATTTCTTTCATCATCTTTCACTCATTTGTGACCCTCTTTAAAACCTGTTATGCCACCCAGAGACCCTTGACTTCTTTGTAGCCTTGTGCATTGTTATGTGCGAAGTTTCACTTATCCTTTTGCTTAACTTTGCACAAAGCTTCATGTTAATGCATTGTTGCGACCACTGATCACCCATTTCTCAGTTGGGACAAAATTGCATGCTTTTGTAAATACTGCCACTGCTTTGCTACTGGTTCCCATCTTTGCATCAGCAACAAATAAGTTGCAACCACAGACATGACACAACAAAATACTGCTTAATCACTGCTCAAACTGACATGTGCGAGCATTCTGGGAACTTGTCACCTGGTAAAATCATGAAGAAAGCTGTTTGAAACCATGTAGTCAGAACTGTAATGCAGTGTTCATTGTTTGCTACATTTTGCCTGGGTTGAGGTTTCGAATTGTTTACATGCTTTCATCCTTGCCTTGTCCCCAAAACTGAGGACTGACCATCATAAACAACCTGTATTCTGTGTACCATGGTTTGACATACCATGAGTTATTTTGGTCACTATTCAATGTCAGAGGGCATATTTACCAGTAGCCCTATAAGATGGATGAGTGATTTTCAGTGATGTACTGAGGACACATAAACAGTCTATGAATGTTGATGACGCAGCCTCTCAGCCTCCTGTTATATTATCCTCTAGCCTCCTCTGACATTTGTCAATCAGCTCAAGGCACAGGTACATGACAAAGATTATAACTGCCACTGTCTTTGTAAATAGAATAGATGGACAACTGGAGGGACTGTTTGCAGAGAAGTGTAACAGCTTGACGCACCTTAGTATAGCATTATATTCTCTCTTTTATTGATTCTTTTGGCTGTGTGGTATTCATCTGGTTTTGGGCCCACACTGAATCATTTCACGGTGGATATCATGAAATTAATGCAGAAGCCTTTCAGGATCACTTCTGTCATTAAGACATGCTGGATGAAGTGGCATAAGACACATACTTAAAAATCACGGGTTACCCGTACATTTCCGCTGAAATATGCTTAACAGGTTTTCTGCTTCAACAAACAGTTTGTTTGCTGTTTATCTCACTTAACACAACAGCAGCTGTTGTCTGTAGTCTTTTACTATATGTTGGATGTCATTTCTGTTATATTTTCTTATTTTTTAAACAAGTGAGCGTCCTTATTTTATAATTTAACTGAAGCCAAAAGTATTCATGATTTCAGGCTTCACTATGGTGTAAATGAGCTTTTTTCTTCTGGGAAGTTATGCAGCATAGATTGGTAGTTCTTCTTGGACTGCTTGACCCTTGAAGTTGGGGCCAGTAGGTTGTCCTGAAACATCGGTAACTAATTATCAATCTATGCTGTGTAGCATCCCAGAAAAAACTAATGTCTTACACCAAAAGTAGCTTGAACATCTGCATAACTGTTGTTGTATTGCTGAATTTGCAGTGATGATCCACGAACCTGCAGTGCTGATTGAAGGTGTACTGTTCCGAGCACGCTACCTGGGTTCTACACAGTTAGTTTGTGAGGGACAGCCCACAAAGACAACACGTATGACACAAGCCGAGGAAGCTGTCTCCCGTATCAAGGTTAGACCAGCACCAGTTTTGTGCACTTACTGTTGAAGAAATCCTTACCTACTAATCTTGGTTTCATTGGTGTCACCTGTATAGTGGCTCTGGTGTTTCATCAGTTATTTCACTTCATTATCACAATGCTTGTGCTTCAATTGTTTCAAGACATAAGCTGATACTGATGGTTTGATAACAGAAGATCCAGAGAGTAAAGAGTCTGAAATTTATTTCACTGAAATTCTGAAGACATTAATGAGTATACTGTGTTCTGCGAACCTTTATATGAGCATGTATGTATTTTTAGACACGTCAAGGAATGTGGTTGGGATTGAGGGGGGGGGAGGTTGGCAGCAAATATGGGCACAAGCAAGACACAGGTCATTTGGCTCAGGTGGGCTGTGAAGATCCTTGACTAAAGGTATACAGACAGACTTTTATTACAGTGTTTGAACTTGTACATTTGAATGCTGAAATGAGGGTATTGTCTGCAGGAAGTATATTCCATCCATTGTACTTCGGTGTGTGTGTTTGTTTGTGTGCATATGTACATGTATGTGACAGTTACACTTAATGTAAGAATCTTCATCATTGTTTACAGCATTTACATATTGAAAAGTTTTAATATTTTTGAGGGTGGCAACAACAGGTAAGTGCCTCATATAATGTTGCACGCTTGGTTGCTTGTTGCCTGCACCATTCTCTTTGGGCAGGGACCCCACTGGGGGTAGTTAGGTGCACAGTGGTCCCCTTTGAAGGTGGTGTGTTTCACTGACAAACACCATACGTGTGTGTTGCTGCATGAGTTGGGCTTGGCAGGATTAAATAAACTGGTATCCTGTAAGTGACAGGTCATATTGTGGCAGCCTGGAGACAGTTAGGATGCCTCTTTCTCTCTTCAGAGTCCCTAATGGGTGTCACAGTCAGAGCTGTAGTGAATATGTTGTACTGTAGTAAGATTGTTCTGGCCAGTGGTTCCCAAACTGCATTGCTTCTCAAACCATTATAAAATCACAATACAAATAAACCTTTCATTGAGAGTTTTTCCTTTAGTCTCATAGCAGTACAGCCCATGAGTCGATGTCGCTTAATACCATATGATCATTGAAAACAAACAGTCCTTAGTCAGTTTCCTGCACATTCGATTCCTAAAAATCATTTCCTTAGGATTTCAACCCCCCTGCCTACCCACCATTTGCTTCTCATTCATCAAAGTGCCCTATGGTCAAGAGATTGCCCCATAAAAATTGTGAATGCGTGAATGCATTCCTGTAATTTGAAACTTCTTGCAAACATCTTGGAAGTTTTCTCTTACATGTCCATTTCTCTCCTTCCAGATGCTGATGATCTGACACATACTTCTACAGTTAAATCTTTGCACCACATTTCACAAGTAATTTCTCTTCTGGGGAAATAAGTGTAACTTTTCATGCATCTGAATTGTGCAGTTGAAACAAGCCACAGAACCCACTGATAAGACTTGTGGTTTTGAAGGTACCAAAGACTGAAAATGTGATCTTCTGGGTTATGACACTGTAGTCTGGTAGGATGGTACCAGCACTGTGAAGGAATTTACAGCCTGCATTATCCTTAATACAACTGAATCCAGAAAATGGAGAGAGTCGTTTCCTCCAAAGAATCAGTATGCACCTACATTGTTATAACCCAAGACTACAATACAGAGTACAAGTAGAGTAGATTAGTGCCTTTTGTGCTGTAAACTAATAACTAGCTCCATGGAGCAGAATCCTTCTCAAACTGCTCAGCTAGTCAAGAAATTCCCCACATTTATTGAACCTGAAGGTTTGGTGCTGCATTCACAAGAGCCCGCCATATGTCCCTATCCTGATCCAGATCAACCCAGTCCCTGCCTTCCCAACCCATTTAATTAAGATTCACTTTAATATTATCCTTCCATCTATGCCTAGATGTTCCGGGTGGTCCTTTGTCCTTCAGGTTGTCCCACCAAAACCCCGTATTCACTCTGCTGTCCCTCGTACATGCCACATGCCCCACCCATCTTATTCTTCTTTGTTTCATTAACTAATGTTGACACCCATTGCATCTTAACCACATTTTACATTATTCTAATTATATTTTCAGCCACAGTTTTGGTACCACTATGTCAGAGAATTGACTGCATTTCTGGTTGTGATTTTTATTGTTACTTTCCTTGTTAAGTGTTATGCAGGGATTTTCAACTGTAGTGCCTTTATATCAGAATGAGACAAGATGCCTTCCCTATTCTGATGACATTGCATTCTTTTGGAAATCTCTCAGAGTGATGAATGGAGTGTTGTTGCTGACAGTCACATAACTAGGATGGAATATGGTGGGAAACCTCTTTGAAAAGACACTTGAAAGACTGTGAGGAGGAGGAACAAGTGTTCTATTTAACAGTGCTGTCAGTTGCTACAGTTCTTTGGCATTGCCAGTCGGTGAATGAACTAAGAATATGGAACATCAGTGGAATGATAGTGCTAAGGGAAAAGCAGAGTCTTCAGAGAAAAATCTTATCCCAGTGCCATTTTGTCTGCCATAAATTCCACATGGATTGGCCCAGGATTGTGAAGGAAATATGAAGATAATATTAAATATAGATTTTAGAGGGATAGTGAGAATGGGAGATGGGAACTGTCTCATCTCATAATGGACTTTAGTGTTAATGGTGTTGAACTTTTGCATTATGTTACCATAAACTAGTTAGTTAGTTAGTTTCAGTTTTCCCATTGTCTTGGTTGAAATATACACCTAGCCACTTGTTCTGAACATAGTGTAACTTTGAGGTCCAGCCGTCCATTTCATACCATATATGATTTTACGTTATGTAGTAAATTTAAAACAAATTTGTTATCATGGGACCAACAGCAGATACCATTTGGCATTAATTAAAGTCACTCCCCCTCATGTCACCAGTGAAGTAAACAAACAGACCATCAAATGATTGTGACTTGCTTCATTTAGCTGTAGCCAGAAGCTTGTCCTGGATTAGTGAGAAAGCTGTATCTGTATACGGTTGTGAAATCAGAGGTTCTGATGATGGTGAACTTCAAGATATGGTCTTCTGGGTTATGACATCACCTGATTGGTTAGATGGTACCAACATTTGAAATGAACCAGCTGCCACCATTTCCTACCATAAAAATGGAAGTAGCAAGTTTGTCTGAAATGTTGGTAGCTACCAACAAAATCATATGGCATTACTTTTTTTTTCTGAAAGACCTGCTCTGGTGGGTGGCACAATTTATGAATCTGGTTGCACCACTGCTCACTGCTGTCTGATGTGTGTGGCATGTACTGCGCAGTGTGTACCGTCATGAAGCATCTATTTTGGTCTGACATTTCTTGAAATTCCATGTCAGAATAATATCTGTATGAAGGAATGAAAGAGGCAGACATGACGGCACTGGAGTATCCAGCGACATTTGTCGTATGATACTCATTTTTAGTTTTTCAGTTACCTGTACATCTTGTAAGGTGTTTTCTTATCTTTAATTAGTTTTTGCATCATATAAATATGTCTGTGTTCCTTTTTAAAAGTAGAGCTGTTTGTGAATTTTGGTATTTTGGTAAGGATTTGTTGTCAAAACAGTTAACAATTTCTTATGTAGTATAGAAGGTCAGAGACACTCGTATTGTAAGTGTTAATTCATTAGATTTATTCTGCTAGCTGTGGATAAACTCAGTACATAGGTGCTTCTCGCAGTGAAGTGGTTGGAACTCCTTGAATATTTTGTACATCCACAACAAAATGGGATTTAAAATTCAGTGTAGCTGTAGCAAATTCCTTTTTATTGCAAATGTCTGCTGCACCTTTTTGATACATACTCCCCTTAGGATCCACGAGTAAGGTTCTGCGTTCTTGATCCAATCACTCTGAAACTCAGAACAAGATGTACCTTGTTGAATACATCATATCTGCATGTGTTCAGCTTTCAGAGGAAGGTCACAAAGTGTTGTTCCCTGTTCTGCAAATACAAATATGTGAACATAAATATGAAAAAACTTGAATCCTGCCAGTCCTGTTGGGGGCTTATCCTCCCGTGCACCTGACTACAGAATTGGGGTCCTGCACTCCCGGCTCATTTGGTGTCTCATCTGTCGTCTCTGTCTCTTTCTCTCTCTCTCTCTCTTTCTCTCTCTCTCTTTCTCTCTCTCTCAATTTCTCCTCCCCCTGGAGCCACACATTTGTTTCACACATGATGCCACAGAACGTGCAAACTGGAACATCATTGAGCCTTTGTTTGGTTATTCTAGTGGACTATTTCTGTATGTCCAGTGGCCTTTCAAATATGCAGTATGGCTCTTATGATCCATAACTTTGCATAAACCATTAGCACATGCACTTTAAAATAAAATAAAAATACGTGAACACAGAGAAATTATATACATTAATAATGGTCGGCTGTCACAAGCAAACTAAATTGTACAGAAAGGCTACATCCCTGCCATCTGTGAATGACAAGTGAGAGTAAAATACCATGGATAATTGAGAACATATGTTATCGCCAAGTACTGTGTGGACTTCCCATTACCTTTCAATAGTCTTATCGAACTTTCTTGCTCATTGCCTAGGCACAGTGTAGTTCCTAATGTATGATGGCAGTTACTTGGCAAAATAGTATCTGTGAAGCTATAGGAGTTCACTAATCAGGTTGCAGGTGTTCTGAACATA
>Ga0209628_10003838_pt1 | contig 10675 bp, 3 predicted proteins | sample TergutCu122P4_FD_187285 | JGI IMG/M metagenome (GOLD analysis project Ga0209628, IMG submission 187285) | Cubitermes ugandensis P4 segment gut microbial communities from Kakamega Forest, Kenya - Cu122 P4 (SPAdes) (version 2) | ecosystem: Host-associated > Arthropoda: Insects > Digestive system >... | reverse complement strand
TCTGTCGACTTTTTCAGAGGGCTTACCATGTTTTTGCTTATTGGAGAGAGCACACGGATGTACAGACATCTGATGAATTTTCAGGAATCCGGAGTCATTCATTCGATTGCCTCGCAGTTTGAACATCACGTCTGGAACGGGTTGACTTTTTGGGATCTTATCCAACCCTTCTTTATGACGATTGTCGGGGTCGCGATCCCGTTTGCGATGCTTGCGCGAAAAAAGAAAGGACATTCCGACCGGTCAATTATGCTGCACACCTTCAAACGAGCATTTGTGCTGCTATTGCTTGGGTGGGGACTTTATTGCATGGGGCCGGGTCATATCGTCTGGCGATTTCAGAATGTTCTTGCCCAATTATCTGTAACGTACTTGGTTGCATCCTTAATCGTCAACAAAAGTTTCAAATTTCAGATTTTGTTTTCGCTGACCATTCTTTTACTTATTGACCTTGCCTATCGATTTTTCTCTGTAGAAGGGTTTAATGAGCCATGGGTGGTGCATAAGAATCTGGGCGCATGGTTCAACCAGCTTGTTGAAGGTACCGACAAGACAAGCGAATGGGCTACGCTCAATTTTGTTTCGACCACCGCCCATACGATTTGGGGAGCGCTTGTCGGCAAATTATTGCTTAGCGAAAAATCTTCTTTTGATAAAATAAAAATACTATGTGGAGCAGGTGTATTGTGTCTTATCATCGGATTTGGCCTCGATTGGCTTCATATAACGCCAATTATCAAGAAGATAGCCACTTCATCATTTGTATTTGCAAGTGGAGGATGGACGCTGTTAGCGATTGCATTTTCTTACTGGTTGATTGACGTCAAAAAAACATTTAAAGGCGGGTCGTTGTTTTTTAGAATCGTAGGGATGAATTGCATTGCAATTTATATGTTTTTCTCGATTGGTGGGGCGAATATGTTGACACGCGTCTTTACGCCTTTCCCAAAATCTCTTCTTGGCTGGGCAGGAGAATTTACGGTAAATATTTCTACGAGCCTTTTGGTGTGGGCTGCTATGTGGGGAATGTGTTATTGGCTCTACAAGAACAGGATTTATATCAAAATTTAACGGATCGACCGGTTAATTTTTTTGTAGAGACGCGATTTATCGCGTCTTTGCGCTATTATACAGCAAAGTGTCGTCGCTGCGCGACTTATAGGTGGGTAGCATTCTGCAATCCGCAGGTTGAAACCGGCGGTTAATAAAGGGTCGTCGCTACGCGACTTTGAGGTGGGTAGCATTGTGCAATCCCGAATGTGAAACGCACGGATTGCAAATCCGCGTGTGCGAATTTCAGGGGATTGCGGGTCAAGCCCGCAATGACGCAATAGCATATCTGACTGTTTACACGATATGAGTAAGTGTGCGATCGGGAAATGAAACGCACGGATTGCAAATCCGCGCGAGCATTTGTGCGAGCGAGTGCGCGAGCGAAAAGTAAATATACAAAAGCAAAGAGAGCGTGCCCGACGGATCGGGACGCTCTCTTTTTTTGGATAAGATTTATTCGATCTTATTTCACTACAGCTTTGACTGCTGCTTCGCCTTCGACGGCTACGATTACGACACCCTTAGGTGCGGCGATTGTAGCGTTGTCGGATGCCAATACAGCGTTAGCTACGGTCTGGCCTAAGACATTGTTGATAACAACCTTCTTGCCTGCGGCATTCAGAATCGTTACAAATCCGTCGTTGCCAATTACAGTTACCGGAGCAACTACTTCGTTTGCAACTGCATCTTCCATATTGAGGCTGACCGGTATTGTATTGTAACGGAATCCTTGTACTATATCGAAGACACGATCCGAACGGCTGATTACGGGTACTCCATTCTGGATCTTAACCCAACCGCCTTCGCATGGAGCAATGACTTGACCAGTTGAATTTCTGGCAGCAACGCCATCTGTCCATACTTTTGGCCCAAAGATTCTGCCGCTTGATTCGGATTCGATCCAGAATTCTTTCGAATCTCTTTCGATCAGACGCATCGAGAAGACAACATCTTTATGGTTATTGTTTCCAAGAGGCACTTTTCTGATGAGCGAATCTTTCGTGACGGCTGCTTGAATTTTCTTCATATCGAGTATGATTCTCCCGTCGGGTAGTGTAACTTGAAGTGGTTCTACTTTGGCGCCATTGAGAATATACAGTGAATCTTTAAAGTGGATAGCATCTGTAAATATCAAACGTTCCCATGAAGTATTCCAGATATAGTTTTTGTCTCTAATCGCTCCGCTTTTGGTCCTTGCCGAGTCGGTTGCGTTGATCAGATACATAGCACGCAGATAACTATCAAACGTTGACGTAACGTTTGTAACTGTCTCGTTGCCCCAGAATACACATTCGCTTGATTTTACAGTGTCACCTTTAACCCATTCCGGACGTACGGCAAGCATATACTGCGGTTTGATATGGCCTGTACCACGGTTCACATACGCCGTATCAACATAAATTGCTGTTTCGGCTAACGGATATTGCGCTTTATTGACAAGACCTAAGAAATTCTTCTTTCCGTAGGGTTCCCAATAACCGTTCTGTCCTGGCCATTGTCCGGTATTTTCGAACAACTCGTAGTATCCATGATTATCCGTATTGTGGAAACGCAATACACGTGGAGTGTCGCTCTTATCTATACCACCATCGTATGCTTTCTCATTGAAGCGACGGTAGAGCGGATCATCAAATTTTTCTAACATAAATGTAGATACGCGTGATGCGGCATCGGCGCGAATAGCAGCTTTCAATTTAGCTGACCCATCGTCGACAGCGGCAACAAGGAATCCCAAGTTCCATGATTCTGCTCCTCCAATTGCTTTAACTAAGTACTCGTCAACCTTGTCGGCAGCATCTAAGCCGTAGACTTCTTCCATATAACTCCAGAATTTTGCTCTCTGAGCTACGGAGTTAAGTGCAGTACCTGTTCTGAAGTCTATTGTATCCACCCGTTGTACAAGTGCGAACGAAGCTTTATCCTGGTTATATTTCGTCAGGTCGTTTGCTTCGGCAGCGCTTGCCGGGTAATAATAGTAATGTCTCAGATGGAATGCCGGAATGTTGAAGAACTCCTTGTATTCGCCTACTTTACCAACCGAATACTGTCCCTGTACATCATTTGTCAAGCTCAATTCATGTTGACATATAACTTTATACGGATCACTGTAAATAAGCTTATATGACAGCCTTTTCAGTTGTTTCAGGCCAGGTATATAATTCGCTTCAGTTGATTTTTTCGGTTCGTAACCATAATTAATCGTTACGGGCGAAATCGAGGTAGCCGGTTGAAGTTTGAAATCCATTCTGTCGTTGTCTGTCTTTTTCGCTTTTACATAGACGGTAGTATCCGTAGCAGGATAATCCCAATAATCGAAATCAGGTACATTCAAATACCTTTCTTCGATACCGCTCATGTATTTAAACGCATACAGTGTAGTTCCAACGATGTTTGCATCCGGATTCAAATACGTATAACCCAAGTATTCGTTTTCTTTGGCTGCACCGCTTAACTTGATAAACGTAGCTCCGCTGTTGGCTGCTGTATTATGTTGGCCAAATGCAACGATCTTTGCGTTTACAGCCTTTGTGTTCCAATTTCCGGAAATATCATAAGCTGTGTTCCACTCGTATATAAATATACCATCATGATCTTTTGTAAGAATGATATTCTCAAACTTCAAGTTTTTATATTCACGATTGGTAATGTTGATCGGCGATTCATTCGAATTGGGATAAGTCTTTTCAACGACCCACTGGAATGAAGGCAGGTATTCGGGATGTACATCCGGTTCGAGTTCGACCCATTTTGCCTGATCGGTTGCAGAGAACAACGGAACGTGCAGGTATTCGCCCAGTTTGTTCCGAATCAGATACAAATCCGGCGGTATGGTTGTACGGTCGGTTCCATCGGGACGTTGACATGGCGAATAGATACCAAAATTAATGTGGGTATTAATCTTATGATTAGCCCCTTCGGTACCGTTATTACGCAGTGTTACAACGCGTACGCTGCTGCTTAAGTTCTGCAGACTTACATACAGTTTGTGGTAGAACTGGAATTCATAGAAATCGTTCGGCCTATTGTCTTTATTCGAACCGAATTTCAGACGGGCAACCATACGTTCCCACGGATTAGTACTTTCATAAATTCCAGTTAAATTTGTTGCTGCGGGAATAATCGATGCAGGATCCAATGCAAGATATAAAACACCTGGGCCTCCTTCAGGATATGGATACGCACGATACGTGAAAATATTACTTGCCTGAGCGCGTAAGTCCGTCCATTTGAGTTTTGCTCCCGTGTCGGGATTATCCATTGCATTATAGCTACTGGAAACATATTGTTCCGGTAAATACGTTGCCGAATACGGATTGATATAGATACTGTCGCCCGAAGGATAATAGACTAAACGCCACAGTGATTGGCCGAACATAAATTTCGCCGTATCAAGAGCTGCATTAGTAGCTCCAGCTAACCTTGATTCTGGTGCGTATTTGAAATTCAGGAAGCGCGTTCCCAATGGCGTGTCTTTGTAAAACACCGTATCTACTACCAAATATCTATAATCTGCGGTAGAGGTTGAGCTAATATTCTTTTTGAGACGGATATATCCTAATTCTGTGAAACGTGCGCCTAAACCGTAAACGATATCATAGTTGCTATTAGTCAAAGTACCAACATTGACCGCTGCAACATCATAAAGATAATTGTTTCCAGCGGAGCCTTTATACCATACATTCATAACCCACTCCTGATTTCCCGTACTAATTGTTTCAGCTATTAACTTGTCATCTACAAACGGATTGACAGGTTTGCTGCTGCCTGAGGCAGGGAGCACATCCGGATTGAATTTCAAACTTCTGGCATCTGATGAAGTTTTCGTGCCCAACAACATATTATAGTCACGGGCGCTTAACGTAAACGGCATGGCTTCGGTTAATGTGAAATACGCCGTATTTGCGACTCTCCCTGCTTTTACATCGTTGGCAGAAGCGATCTTAATAAACACATTCGTGCCATCGTAACATAATACAGCAACCGAGTCGGCTTTGACATAGGATATTAAGGGGCGTTTTCCGTCGACTGTAGTCGCATAATTGGTCGAAAATTCCCATGCTTCAACTGAACCCGACACTAAGTATGTATTAGCGCTTTGAAAATGTTTTCCATCGGGTTTCGTCCATCCGCCATAACCATCTACTGACACTGCGAGCTTGATATCCTTTTGATGTTTGTTGACAAAATCGAAGGTAATATTTTTACCCTGATTATAGTCGTTTACAATCGTACACCATAAAGATGAAGCGCTTTCTTCCGCTTTCGGGGATTCCTGACCGTTGCTAAAATAAATCCCATGGGTATTTCTCGCACTGTTTAATGCTGCGATAAATAACGGAAACTTACCTTTGTTTGCACCGGCTGCTGTTTGGACTTTCCCCATATAGAGTAACATGTTAGGGGCAGCTGGTACTTCGGCAATGGTCCCATTGTTTATACCAAGATAAGCATCCAACTTTAAATGAAAGTAGCCGATATTCGGTCCATTTACCAATTTTTCTACCGGATTTCCCAATCTCAATGGTTGCTGATCGATATAGGATATGCCTTGCGCATTCACCATACCCACAGTTGCCAGCATCAGAAAAGCTCCGGCTAATAGCGTGAAAATTTTTTTGTTCATAATCATATAATTTATTATTAATATTTCGATTTATTATTTGGAAGGCGGGTATATACCCTTGCGGATATATACCGCCTTTCGTATATTAATTTGATTTTTACTTCACAACAGCTTTAACTGCACTTTCACCTTCGACGGCTACCACCAATACACCCTTAGGTGCGGCAATGGTTGCATTGTCGGACGTTAATACGGCTTTGGCTACTGTCTGTCCCAATACATTGCTTATCACAATCTGTTTGCCTGCGGCATTCAGAATTGTTACGGCTCCCTGGCCTGCAATCACTTTCACGGCTGCAACCGCTTCGTTGTTGACGGCTTCCTCAGGTGTCATATCGGCACATTCGGTATTCCATTTTTCAGCGTCGAGGATTGCATCATGGTACGAACCACGGTTGATTACCAATTCATGGTTCTGCATTCTGACCCATCCTCCATGCATCGGCGCAATCATGCGGCCTACGGCAGTGCTGCGGTTGGTCGTCTCGGATTCGAGCAGGAAGTTCTGTGTATCAACTACGCCGTTAACTTTTTGGTAGAAACGCATCGAGAATACGAAGTCTTTATGTTCGTTGTTGTCCAAGCGTTTTTTATTAACAAGCGGATGATTGCCAAGCTTAATATATTGCAGTGCAATTTCGTCGTTATCAACTTTAACGAAGAATTGTTCGAGGAACTTTTCGGCCTTGTCGGCAGGTACGTTCAGGATATACAATGTATCGCCTACGTGTACTGCCGGTACGAATGCAAGGCGATCCCATACCCTATCCCAGATAAATGCTTTATCGCGAACAAGATTGTAATTGGCCGGATTCTCCAGCGTCTTTTTAGCGGAGTCGGTTGCATTGATCAGGTAGCGTCCGTATACGGCCGGTTCGATTGGAATACCGCATGTCGTACAATTGCCATTGAAGAATTTCACGCCTACGGCGAGCATATATTGCGGTTTGATATGTCCTGTTCCACGATTGACATACGCAGTATCTACATAGATACCATAGTTATGCCATGGCAGATCCCAGTGATTGACATCTCTTGCCACCTCTGCAGCATGGATCGATTTGCTTTCTACGCCTGCAAAGTGGATATAGGAGCCCTTGGGCGAGTTCATCGACGTCAACTTGAATGAGTTGTCGGTGTGCATATCTTCGAACAGATAATCTTCACCCGGATTAAGCGTACGGTAGAATTTCAATGTTCTCGGGTCGTCCGATCCGGTATCTCCACAATCGGTATCTGCCAATACATTATTAAATCTACGGTATAGCGGTTCGGTCATCGCAGCCAGTGCAAAGGTAGATACGCGTTGCGCTCCGAGCGATTTTGTCTGCGCTCTTACAAAGAGGTTCTTGTCGTCGACCGAAGCCGTAAGTACGCCATATCCGTCGGCTCCCCAAGCTCCGCCTCCTGACATGTGGCTATAGTCAACTTGCTTCAATGTTTGATGAATCTCCAAGCCAAGTACATTTCTGACATACGGGAAATTCGACTGGTTGATGCGATGCAACAAGGTATAATATTCGGGGAACGAATTATTGACTGCAATCGGATCTTTTTGTTTGCCATCATTCTCGGGCTGGTAAGTAAACCTGAGGTAGAATTTGGCTTTCTGGAACTCGTTTGAATTTATCGTTTTCTCATTTCCAAAGACATAACGTCCGTTGCGGTCGAGCGTGATATACGTTGAGTCGAACGAGAAATTCCAGTAGTCGTTTTGCTGGACATAGTAGTAATACCTGACTAATTCGGCAATATCTTCTGTTTCGGGCAGGTCGAGCAAGCCGTCGCCATAACCGATACCGTAGGGTTCAGCGCCATATTTTAACAACGAATCGGCCAAATGCAGTTGGAAATAATTCTTATTCTGGGCTACATACAGCGTAGAATCCTGTGTGCCGTTTTTATTTAACGAGCCTAATTCGGGCGTATACAGGAAGAAGTTCTTGCTATAGTTATGCCAGTAGTTGAATGCATAACCATGGTAGTTCAGCGTATCTGTAGAGATAAATTTATATCCCAGATAGGGGCTGGTACGATACCTGCGTTGCCATTGGTCTTCGGTCAGCTGGTCTTCCAATCCTGCTTCTATCAAGGCTTTCACATCGGCGTCGTCCTCTACAATCTTGAAGCTTCCAAACCATCCTTTCGCATCGGGCGTAGATTTATACAATACAGTGGCGGCCGGAACCCTGTCGTTTTGAAGGGATCCGGTTAAATCATGGTAATTCACGATTCCTTCGAATGGGCTTTCCACGCTGTATATCTGTGAGAAATCAATGCTGACCCAGCTGAATTCACGGTTTATCATTTCGACAGTCGAAGTGGGTGAGTTCAGATATTCGGGTTTGACTAACCACTGTGAAGACGGGGTCTTCAGCGGTTTTTCCCATTCTTCGAGATACATCCATTGCGGTTTGAAGTCGCCGCTTTCCAAAGGCATCACCAAGTAACGGCCCAGTTTGTCGCGAATCACATACAGGTTGGGCGGAACGGTCGTACGGTCGCCTGTAATGGCGCACGTATTGTTGCCGAAATGTATCCGTGTTGTGGGAGGCCAGTCGTAGGCTGTAATTACCTTCGTACCATCAGCCGTAACCAAATCCTGTAAACGGATAATCAGGTGGTTGAGTATTTTCATGTTATAAAATCCTTCACCGATAGACACAGCTGGAGCGGTGGAATGATAGGGAAGACGATCGCCATTATCAAATGTTATGCCATCAATCACATGATCAATGTAGCGAACGTTGATTACCAAGCTGTCTTCCGACGGGTAATACACAAACCTGAAGTCGCTTTGACCGTTCGGTCTGATCGCTTTTTGTTGTTTGATGATCGGGAAAAGTTTTCCGGATGTATTGTGGTAGTTGGCGGCAAGCGTGCTGTCAGCTACGTACAGATACTGTCTGGTGGTCGCATTGTCTGATGTATACAGGTTCACGTATTCAGCATCCAAAGGATCCATAGCGCCGCCCGTAGTAGATTGAACTGCTTTCAGGGGTTGTGCAAACGGATTGACGCTCTTAACCGTACCCGGGTCAAATTGTAATGTGACAAAGTCTTCTTTCTCACGTTGGCCGAACATTGTGTTAAATGCTTCTGCGTTGATTATACGCGGAGCGGCATTGCGAAGCGTGAAAAACACCAAATGATTTTCATAAAAATAAGAGCCCGGCTCTAAATCTTTTCCGTGTACTTTCACCAATTGGATGTTTCCTGACAGAGCGTTGGGTTCATTAACCGGCCACATCGCAAATGTCATAAAATAATCTCTTTCGTCGGCAATTTCCAACTTCAACGGAATACCCCGTTCGAGAGGCGTTGTCAGATAGGTCGTCGAGAAAGCCCAGTTGCGATAAAAACCGTCAGCCTTAACAGTTGTCGTCCATGTGCTTGCTGCGGCTCTGGTCAATTGCGATAGAATTGCATCTCCATCCCATGAATCGCCAAAGTATTCTCCTTCCCAACGTCCGGCATCGACTTGCAGATAGGCCGACTGTTGCTTATTTTTGAAATGGAAAGTCGGAACCTGTCCTGCCTTTGCCGGCTCAAAAATCTCTACGCACCACATAGCTGAACGTAGCGCTTCATAAGGTTTTGGGGAATTTTCGATCATATCGTAAGTTACCAATGTAACCCAACCCTTCGAATCCATCGACAAGAATTGCTCAAAGTCTACATCAGTAAATTCGGGATGTTCGAAGGTGTAATCACCAACTCCCGTCACTTGCAGGTGATAAGCGCCTTTTCCCATTCCACTTGGCAGGAAGTCCACCGGAGCTCCAAACAAAGGTTGAGGATTTTGCGCATTGACCACCATTGCTGCTAAAAACAGCATTAGCGAACTCGCTAACAAAGTAAAAATCTTTTTGTTCATAATCAAATAATTTAATATTAATACTAAGTAAATTTATTTATTTTTAATTTTATAATATTTTCTTTTCCAACTCTTTATGGGCTATAAAAATTTTCGCCCCTACGATTTATTTAAATTTAACTTCATTTTTTCCCACCTGAAAAATGCCTCCAAAACGGCTTTTTTCCCGTTTGGACACATGTTTCATTGCAGCAAAGATACACATAATATTTATTTCTGCAAGCATTTTTTAATTTTTTTTTCATATATATTTATATTTTTTATCAAAATATCGGTTTTGGCGTACAAAACTTGCGGTTGGGGGGACGAAAGTTTTTTCAATGAACAATGAATAATGAACAATGAACAATGAAGGGGTAGGCTGGGATGGTTCATAGGGTTGTTTTGCTGGGTTTTATGGGTTTGTTGCCGTTCAAAAATTGTTTACGCTGCAAAGGTATGGAAAAAAAATGGAATTGTGGAATTTTTTTTGATTTTTTTTATTTGTTGGGACGAAGTTTATGTATTTTGAAGTTTTTTTGAGCCGAAACCCGGACTCGAACCGGGGACCTATTCATTACGAATGAATTGCTCTACCAACTGAGCTATTTCGGCGGGAAACGATAAAGTTCAAAGTTCAAAATTCAAAATTCAATGTTTGCGGGGGCAAAGGTAATACATTTTTTTGAATCTTGAATCTTTGAGGGTTTGAAAGTTTGAATGTTTGAAGGTTTGAAGGTTTGAAGGTTTGAATGTTTGAAGGTTTGAATGTTTGAAGGTTTGAATGTTTGAAGGTTTGAATGTTTAATGTTCAAAGTTCAATTATTCAATTATTCAGTTACTCAGTTATTCAATTATTCAGTTATTCAGTTATTGATTCTATTCCATTTGCATTCTTAAACGCCGTTCTTCCATTATCCGGAAGGATAAGACATTGATGTATTGTTCGTGGCGATTGACGGCAGGGTCGTCGGCTTCTACATGCTCGCGCAAAAGTTGATGCGACTGTTTGGCATAGAGCAATGCGTCTTCTAACTGGCCGGTTAGCTCCAATCCCAATGCAATGTTGGAGGCCAAACGCGCTTTTGACTTCCATGATGATGTCTGTGTGTAGAGTTTTAGCCAGATATCTAAAGCCTTAT
>Ga0209628_10003837_pt1 | contig 10678 bp, 7 predicted proteins | sample TergutCu122P4_FD_187285 | JGI IMG/M metagenome (GOLD analysis project Ga0209628, IMG submission 187285) | Cubitermes ugandensis P4 segment gut microbial communities from Kakamega Forest, Kenya - Cu122 P4 (SPAdes) (version 2) | ecosystem: Host-associated > Arthropoda: Insects > Digestive system >... | reverse complement strand
AGATGGTGTATCCGCCACCGTCGTATGTGCCGCGAAAATAGGAGGAACCAAGAGGAGTCCATTCTATGTTTTGCAGGTTAATATCGGCAACTTGTTTGTAGTGCTTGTCTTTCGTCCATTTTCCACCCGGTCCTGCCTCGCCGGTTCCCACCCTCTTGAGATCCGCTACGGTAGCCACTTTGAATGGCTTGCCCGGCGTACCATCCTGTATGCCGAAAGTTTTGTCACCATCGCAGCCATAAAAACCTGCCATGACAAATGCGATGGCAATCATTAAAACAATAGAACGTTGAAACGAAAACTCAACATTCATTCGTTCGTTTTCTTTTTGATTTACTTGAATTGTTCCCATAATCTCTTGAAAATTAAATTTTTTGCAATATTATAAAAAAAAAATCAAAAAATTGCATAAAAAGTTAATTTTTTACATTACTTTTGCCAGAAAGTTCAACATTAAATTATAAATCAAAGAGATGAAAAAAATTTTATGTATTGCGGCAATTGTCGGCATGGTGTTGACAGGCTGCGACGACACCCCCGGAACGGGCGATGGACCCGGATCAGAAACGGATCCCTATTTGATTGGCACGGCTGCTCAGTTAAAGAAATTGGCAGACGAAGTAAATGCCGGCGACAACAAAGCCGGTAAGTATTACAAACTAACGGCAAACATTGATCTGTCGGGCTACCAGAGTGGCGCAGGATGGACGCCTATCGGAAACAATGAAACTACCGGCACTCAATTTTGCGGAAATTTCAATGGTGATGGTTATGTGGTTTCCAAGCTCCTAATCAATACCCACAAAAGCAATGTAGGTCTTTTTGGCTGTATATATAATGGCGGTGTGGTAAAGAACTTGGGTGTTAAAGGCACGGTTGAAGGAGTAGAAGTCAATTTTGGCGATGCTAATTGTATTGGCGGAATAGTTGGTTTTGTTTGTAAAAACAGCAAGGTTGAAAACTGCTACTGGATGGGCGATGTCAGTGGAATCTTTAACGTTGGTGGGATAGCGGGGCAAGTCCACTGGGATTCTGAGGTAACCAACTGTTACACTACGGGTAAGATTACCTCCGCCAGCGGCGGCGGCGGCATAGCTGGTATAGTGAGAGACGGCAGCAAGATAAGCAAATGCGCCGCACTCAACGAAGAGATAAAAGACAGGGGACCCAACTCAGGCTTTGCGCGCGTGGTCGGCTCTAATAACGGTGGCGCAGCCTATAACAATATCGCATGGGACGGTATGAAGGTGATTGGTAGCACGGTGAGCGATAGCAATGAAAACGGACTCGGAAAGAGTAAAGTCCAAATCAAAAACAATGATAGCTTTGATGAATACTTCCCCTCTCCTCTGTGGGCAAAGGCTTCGAACAAACTGCCCGGATTTAGAGGCAATACGGAATCTATGCCGACTTACCTGGCAACACCATAAGGTAAATTCAAAAGAGATAAACGACAAATTTATTATTTATAATTTTAAAAATTAATGAACATGAAAAAGATTATTTTCGCGATTATTATCGCAGTGGCTTCCGTTTCGATGGTAAGCGCACAGGCACAGTTTGGTATAAGAAGCGGTTTCAACAGCTCCACTTATAAACTCGGAGTTGAGAAATTCAGCCCTTCTATTAATTTTGGGAACAACCCCGGTTTCTATTTTGGTATGCAGGTGAATGTTCCTATCGGCGAAATTTTTGCTTTCCAACCGGAAGTTGTTTATAGTTATGATGGAACAAAACTTGGCGTTTCGAAGAGTTTTTTCAAAGATCTGGCAGCGTATGCCAAAGATAATGGAGCAAGTCTTGATGAAGTTAAATTTATCAAGGGTATTGGTGCCCTTTCCTCTTCGATCATTATGCACAACGTTAGTGTTCCTTTATTGTTCAAACTCAGTCCTTCAAAAAGTTTGGGTATTATGGCAGGCCCTTATGTCTCTTACAATGTTAAGGCCGGTCTTAATCTCAATGACAATCTTAAAGATCTTCTGAAAGATGAAGCGCATTTGACCACAAAGGAGATAGGTGTGATAACAGACACCGCCGACGAGTTGTTGAAAGTCAACATCAACAAATTGGGTGTTGGGGTTTCGTTCGGCGCCGAATATGCTTTTGATTGCGGTTTATTTATTGAGGCACGCTACAATCTTGGCCTGCTTAACTCCTTGAAAAAAGAGTATGATTTCGGGGTGTTTGTCGACATAGATTTCTATCCCGATGATGATGGCGACGGGGTACCTGATATACCCATGAAAGGCGAATGGAAAGATCTCATCGCTGTACAACCGGCATTGAAGTACTCTTCCTTCCAAATCGGTATTGGTTTCAGATTCTGATAGTACAATTAAGTGAACCCCAAGAATTAAACAAAAAATTTTGGGGTTCACTTAAATTAAATGGTGCAGGATTCAAAAATATTTAAAACAGAGAAATAATATGAAAAAAATTATGTTTTTTGCGCTTGTATGCGCAATGTTTTCTTTGGCGGGTTGCGAGGGCGTTACCGTTACGAAAAACTTTACGGTAGAAAATGCGAAGTTCGATTTCTCGCCTAAAGTCGTTTCAGGAACTCCAAATAACTTCTCCGCCACGCGCACGGTATATGCCTCCGAGATAAACAATACAGATGTAGATAAATACGCAGATAAAGTTACCGGAGTGGAAGTGAAAAAATCGTCGCTGAGTATCACTACGAGTCCTTCATCGAGTTACACCATAACCGATTTGCTGATTACAGCCGAGGGTGTTTCGGGCTGGATAAATATTCCTTCCTGCACTGTTGGCAGCACAATTGATTTGTCTTCGTATATGAACGATTTTACATCTTCATTTATACGCGAACTGCTCCGTTCGGGGTCGGTTAAAGTAACAACTAAAGGAAAGACTACCGCTCCGGTAAATACCACTATCAATTTTAGTTTCAAGAACGATTGGGTATTTTCTGCCGAAATAAGCAAGTAAAAATCATACAACTAACTGTTTCCTATATTTTAAAAACAATGTTTATGAAACGATTTTTAATTTTTACCGTGTTGCTGGCAGTTGCCGCAGCACAGTTGCCGGCACAGAACCTTCTGTTGCCTAAGTACGAACTGACCATCAACGGTTTTGGCGGTCTTTCGACGCTCAATTACAAAGTAAAAGAGAACCATATCACAGACCCCGCATTCAAGGTGGGACTTGGCGGTGGCGGAGGTTTAGGTTTCCATTATTTCTTCAACGACAACATCGGTTTGGTTACAGGACTTGAAGTTGCGCTTTACCGTGCTTCTTTCTCTGCGAGCAAAATAGACGTGTACAATGGCTCTAACGCCAACCCCTACAAACTCAGTGATTTCAAAGAAACGCAAAACTACTTAGCGCTTCAATTGCCTGTTATGGCGCAATGGATGAAACCTGTTGGCACCAATCATTTCTATTTAGGCATCGGCGGAAAAGTAGGATACGGGCTTTTGGGCAACTACAAGCAGTCGGTGAAGCTATCGGAAACTCTCGTCGTTCCTTCTCCCAAAGGAACGCTCAAATTTGCTCCTTTCAACGCTATGGCTTCAACCGAAGCGGGTATCCGCTGGAAACTGAGCGAAAATATGGGACTCTACACGGGTATATATTTCGATTACGGATTCCTCAATATTATCCCCGATGCGGATCATAAACCACTCTATGAGCCTTCCCCCTCCACCCACAACAGTATTCTGACATCTGACTATTTTGAACCCGTTATCATAAGGGCTGCCGTTGGAGGTACTACGTGCTATACCAAAAGAGTCAACACTCTTGCCGCAGGTGTGAAAATCAAACTTGCTTTCGGTGGACCGAAAAAGAAGTCTGCTACGGAAGCAGCACCGCGTAAATCCAAACCGGTAAAGGAAGTGCCGCAAGAAATCAAGCAGTCGATGATCAGACTGTCGAATACGCTCTTTGCATTCGATAAATGGAATTTGACAAGTGAGGCTGTTACGGAACTTAATAAGGTAGTAAAGTGGTTGATCGACAACCCCGACATAAAGGTACGAATTGAAGGACATACCGATAGCATGGGTTCGGTCGAATACAACCAGAAGTTGTCGGAAGATCGCACACGGTCGGTTTACAATTACTTTGTGGAACACGGAGTAAGCGCTTCGCGCCTTTCGTATCGCGGTTATGGTCTGACGCGTCCTATCGCTGATAACTCTACTGCCGAAGGTCGTCAACTAAATCGCCGTGTAGAACTGATAATCATTCAATGATGGTTAATAATTAAAGTCATTAATTTAATAATTTAAAAATGAAAACAACACTAAAATTTTCAATTGTTCTGTTGTTGCTGGCAGTTGCCGCAATGCAGGTGCAGGCACAGAATCTTCTGTTGCCTAAGTACGAATTTACCGTCAACGGTTTTGGCGGCCTCTCAACGCTCAATTACAAGATTACTGATTTTCCGGACTATCCTGGTGCAAAGATGAAGATGGGACTTGGCGGAGGCTTGGGTTTCGGCTTCAACTACTTCTTCAGCGACAACATCGGCTTGGTTACGGGACTTGAAGCAGCACTCTATCGCGCTTCTTTTTCCGCTCCGATAACACGGAGCATGGGCATTCTTTTCGATCCCATTGATATCCACGACTTCAAAGAATCTCAAAACTACTTAGCGCTTCAGTTGCCGATTATGGTACAGTTTTTAGCGCCGATGGACCCGCTGGGTATCCGTCACTTCTATGCCGGTATCGGTGGAAAAGTAGGATACGGGCTTTGGGGCAACTACAAACAGTCGGGAGTAGCATGGAGAGAAATGCCTTTTGATACCAAAGAATCGCTTAAATTTGCTCCTTTCAACGCTATGGGTTCTGTTGAGGCTGGTGTTCGTTGGAAATTAGGCGGAAACATGGCACTTTACACGGGCATATATGCCGATTACGGATTCCTCAATATTATCCCCGATGTTGCGGAGGCACCTGATGATGCACTCTGTGGACCTGATAAAAACGGTTTATACCACAACAGCATTTTGGCGGCTAATTACCCTGATTATGGGTCACCAACGCATGGTAGCCGTGTTGCTACCGCTCGCTACACCGACAAAGTTAGCTCACTTGCTGCAGGGATAAAAATCAAACTTGCTTTCGGCACTCCGAAAAAGAAAATTGTTCCGGTATATGTTCCTGAGCCGGAACCCGCACCGGTAGTTGTTCCTGAACCGGAACCTGCACCGGTAATAAAAGAAGTACCGCAGGAAATCAAACGGTCGATGATGATACTGTCGAATACGCTCTTCGCATTCGATAAGTGGAATCTGACAGAAGAGGCTGTTACGGAACTTAATAAAGTGGTGAAATGGTTGAACGACAATCCGGATATAAAAGTACAGATAGACGGACATACCGATAATTACGGAACAGCCCAATACAATCAACGGCTTTCCGAAGATCGTGCCAAGTCGGTTTACAATTACTTTGTAGAACACGGAGTAAATGCTTCGCGGCTTTCCTGGCGTGGTTATAGTTTGCACGTTCCTATTGCCGACAATTCTACTGCCGAAGGACGTCAACTAAACCGTCGTGTCGAACTGCAAATCATACAATAAGATAGCGGTTAAATCTGGTATAGCCGTGTACGAAAAGTGCACGGCTATTTTTTTTGCCGTTTGAGAAATATTTGTTATTTTTGCAGAACACTGTGTAGCGGTTTTAAACAAAAAACTCAATGAGCGATATTATCCATTTACTGCCCGATTCGATAGCCAATCAGATTGCTGCGGGAGAAGTTATTCAACGTCCGGCATCGGTGGTAAAAGAATTGATGGAAAATGCAGTAGATGCCGGAGCCGACCATATTCAAGTGATTATTAAGGACGCAGGACGTTCGCTGATTCAAATCATCGACAATGGGAAAGGGATGTCGGAAACCGATGCGCGAATGGCATTTGAACGCTATGCCACTTCTAAAATCCAATCGGCGCACGATTTGTTTGCCCTTCACAGTTTGGGTTTTCGTGGCGAGGCTTTGGCTTCGATCGCCGCTGTGGCTCAAGTGGAATTGAAAACCCGTCGAAAAGAAGATGAAACTGGTACGCTAATTCGAATCGCCGGTTCACAGTTTGAGAATCAAGAAACGGTAGCCGTACCCGTTGGCGCTAATTTTTCTATTAAAAATCTTTTTTTCAATATTCCTGCACGACGAAAATTCCTCAAATCCAACGATGCGGAATTTAAAAATATCATTACCGAATTTGAGCGGATGGTTTTGGTTTATCCGCAAATTGCTTTCAATCTCCGTCATAATGATTCGGAAGTTTTCTCGTTGCCGATCTCCGGTTTGAAACAGCGAATCATCAATGTGATGGGCAAGAAAATATCCCAGAATTTGTTGCCGGTCGATATAAAAACTTCGTATATCGCTATTTCCGGTTTCATCGGGACACCCGATTCGAGTAAACAGCGAAATGCTTCGCAATATTTTTTCGTCAACGGACGATTTATGCGCCATTCCTATTTTCATCGTGCCGTGATGTTGGCTTTCGAGCCTTTTATTCCAGCCGGACATCAACCTAACTATTTTCTTTATTTAGAGGTCGATCCGGCGGCTATTGATGTGAATATTCATCCGACTAAAACTGAAATTAAGTTTGAAGACGAACAGATGTTGTTTCAGGTAATCTCTTCCGCAGTGAAAGAAGCCATTGCCGTTCCCGTATTGGAATTTGATCGCGAAGGAGCCATCGACATACCCGTTTATAGGGAAGATTGGAAGCCGTCGTCGATGCCATCTGTTTCCGAACGTCCGAACTATAACCCTTTCAAAGAAAGTTCTCGTGAACAATGGATTCCGAAGAATTGGGAGCAATTGTACGACAAACAAAACACTGCTAATTTGGATGAAAAAACAGCCGCCCCTTTGCTTCCTACAAATTCTGGGGTAGAATCTGTTACGCACGAAGTTCTGTCATTCAAAGACCGGTACTTGATTACTTCCCTAAAATCGGGTTTGGCAATTATTAATAAACGCAGGGCGCATATCCGTATCTTGTTTGATGAGTTTATCCGGCGAATGAGCCGGCAGCAAGGTGTATCACAAAAATTAGTTTTCCCTGAAATCATTGCATTTACGCCCCAGGAAGCCACTATATTGCCTCATCTGTTGGAAGATTTGACGTTTATGGGTTTCGATTTAGCCGATTTAGGCAATCATTCATATTCGATCAATGGCATTCCGGCGGGACTTGAAGCGATGGATCCGGTCGAAACGCTTCAATCGATGGTCGATAAGGCGATCGAAACCGGATGCGAAGTCCGTGAAGAAATTGCAGAAGCCTTAGCATTGTCTTTAGCACAAAAAGCGGCTATCCCTTACGGCAAAGATCTTTCGGACGGTGAAGCACAGGCGTTGATTGCACAATTATTCGCCTTATCATCACCCAATTATACGCCCGACGGGAAACTGATTATATGGATTCTTTCGGAAGATGAATTAGGAAAACGGTTTAAGTAGTATGGAAATTTTAATATATCGTTTATGAGCAACATAGTAGCCATCGTTGGTCGCCCCAATGTGGGTAAATCGACTTTATTTAATCGTCTAACACAAAGTCGACAAGCCATTGTGGACGAAACAGCCGGTACCACACGCGACCGCCAATATGGCAAAGCGGAATGGACGGGACACGAATTTTCGATAATCGATACCGGCGGCTGGGTACTCAATTCGGATGATATATTTGAAGAAGAAATCAACAAACAGGTTCGCATTGCCATTGAGGAAGCCGATGTTATCCTCTTTGTAGTGGATGTGATGCACGGCACTACCGATTTGGATCAACAGGTGGCGGCCATGCTTCGACGGGGAGGGAAGCCGGTAGTCTTAGTATCCAATAAAGCCGATAACTACGACTTACACGCTCAGTCGGCAGAGTTTTACGCTTTGGGATTAGGCGATCCTTACAATGTTTCGGCAACTAATGGTTCCGGAACAGGCGAACTCTTAGATTTTGTAGTTTCCAAATTTACTAAAAGGGATGAAGAAACGATAGAAGACGATATTCCGAGGATTGCCGTTGTGGGTCGCCCTAATGCAGGTAAATCGTCGCTCATCAATGCTTTTATCGGCGAAGAACGGAACATTGTTACCGATATTGCCGGCACTACCCGCGATTCGATTTATACACTTTACGATAAATTCGGACTTAAATTCTATTTGGTCGATACGGCTGGTATTCGCAAAAAAGGAAAAGTAAATGAAGATTTGGAATATTATTCCGTTATCCGCGCCATCCGCGCCATCGAAAATTCGGATGTTTGTATTTTAATGTTGGATGCTACGCGAGGCATCGAATCGCAGGATATGAATATTTTTTCCTTGATTCAAAAGAACAAAAAAGGCATTGTGATTGTTGTTAATAAATGGGATTTGGTGGAGAACAAAAGTCAGCAAGTGATTAAAACCTTTGAAAATGCTATTGCCAAACGCACGGCGCCTTTTACCGATATTCCGGTTATTTTTTCGTCGGCGGTTACGAAACAACGGATTTTCAAAATATTAGAAACAGCCCAAGAAGTGTATGAGGCGCGTAAAACAAGAATTGCCACCCATCAACTCAACGAGGTTTTGCTGCCGATTATCGAGCAAACACCGCCGCCTATGTACAAAGGGAAAGTGGTAAAAATCAAGTACATCATGCAGTTGCCCAATACGGCTGTTCCGAGTTTTGTGTTTTTCTGCAACCTTCCGCAGTGGGTAAAAGAGCCTTACAAGCGATTCCTCGAAAACCAATTGAGGAAACATTGGAAGTTGACAGGAACACCGATTAATGTTTTTATGAGGGAAAAATGAGTTTTTTAAAACAAAAAGATTATGAAACAAGTAACGCTTTTAATCGGTAGTTTTCTACTCACTGTCGTATTCGCCATAGCCCTATTGGCGATGAAGAAATCCTCAGTAAAAGAGGATGATAGGACGCAGTCGGAACCTTTGGAAATTCCACAGGATATTTCTCTGCTCGAACAATTGCCCGAATCGACTCTGCCCGTGATGAAAGTCAAAGGCGGAGAATCGGAAGTGTATCTGCAATCGTTGGATATTCAGGTAGAAGTAACCGGAAATATTGCAACCACCCGCTACGTGATGGTATTTAAAAACCGCACGAATAAAATCCTTGAAGGGGAGTTGCTTTTTCCCTTGCCCGATGGCATAACCGTGAGCCATTACGCTTTGGATATCAACGGGAAAATGCGCGAAGCCGTTCCGGTCGAAAAAGCCAAAGCCACACAGGTTTTTGAAGAAATCGAACAGCGGCGCGTCGATCCCGGATTACTCGAACGAGTGGAAGGAAACAATTTCCGCACCCGGATTTATCCGATACCGGCTTCCGGAACCCGCACCATTTCCATCGGTTACGAAGAAGAATTGCCGGTAGAAAAGAATCATTTCTACTATCGCTTACCCATGACTTACGCCGAAGCTATCGAGAAATTTTCCGTGAAAGCCACCGTCTGGAAAAGCAAATCCAAACCCCAACTATTGGGACAGATGGCCGAAGAATTGGTTTTTGACGAAGTGGGCGAAAATTTTGTCGCCACTTTCTCGCGAAACAATTATCAAGCCAATAAAGCATTGATTTTTGCCTTGCCCGCTCCGGTGAATGTGCCGCAAGTGCTGATACAGCCGGCTTCGGGAAGTCACTATTTTATCGCATCCTGTATGCCGAAAGCCGAAACCCGCAAAAAGACCTGGGGCAATACCCTGGGAATTATCTGGGACGCTTCGTTGAGCGGTTTGCAGCGCGACCACGCCAAAGAATTGGATATTTTAGAGCGGATTATCAAGGAAAAGAAAAACCTTTCCGTCAATCTTTATTTTCTCAACAATCGGTTGACGAAAAACGGTGTGTATTCAATCACCAACGGCGACTGGTCGGAATTGCGGAAAGCCATCGAAGCGGTTGTTTATGATGGCGGAACCAATTTTGATGCCGTTCGTCTGCAATCGATTTCTTCCGACGAATTTCTGTTTTTCTCCGATGGATTATCCACTTTGAGCGATGCCGATTTTATTGCCAATTGTCCCGCATTTATCGGACATCCGGTGCATTGCGTTGTATCTTCTGCCAAAGCCGATTACAGTGCGATGAAATGGATTGCGGCGCAGACCAACGGCAAGTTTATCAACCTGAATGCTTTGTCGGCCGAAAAAATCCAAAGCGAATTGATGTTCGAAACCCTGCATTTTCTGGGAATCGAAACCAATGGGGACGTCAGCGAAGTATATCCTTCGGTGGCTACACCGGTAAGAAGCAATTTTTCCATTGCCGGAATATTGGATGCTTCGCAAACCAAACTGACTTTGCGTTTTGGCTACGGCAACAAAGTGGAACAACGGATTACGGTGAACCTGAATACGAAAGATGCCGCTCAACAGGCGAATGTCCACCGCATCTGGGCGCAGAAAAAAATCAACGAATTGGATATGCGCTACGAACAGAACAAGGAGGAACTGACCGAACTCGGTCAACAGTTCGGCATCGTTACCCGCAACACTTCGTTGATTGTGCTCGAAACTTTGCAGGATTATATCACCTACAATATTGTACCTCCCGCCGAATTGCAAGCAGAATATTTTCGTTGGAAGAAAAATCGGGACGATGAAAGGCGTCAAACAGAAAAAAATCTTATGGCCGAAGCCACAGCCGTTGCCAAAAGCCTGAAAGAAT
>Ga0209628_10003836_pt1 | contig 10678 bp, 14 predicted proteins | sample TergutCu122P4_FD_187285 | JGI IMG/M metagenome (GOLD analysis project Ga0209628, IMG submission 187285) | Cubitermes ugandensis P4 segment gut microbial communities from Kakamega Forest, Kenya - Cu122 P4 (SPAdes) (version 2) | ecosystem: Host-associated > Arthropoda: Insects > Digestive system... | reverse complement strand
GGACTTGAGTATACTCAAGGTACGGTCTTTAGGGCAGCAAACTGTGATACTGATCACTGCCTGGTTCTTTCAAAAGTTTGGGAAAGATTGGCAGTAAGATTTAGACTCAGGAAGCTAAATGAGCTGGACGTAAGGAAACTCTATCAGATTGAGATTTCAAACAGTTTTGCAGCTTTGGAGACCTTAAGTGATGGCGAGGACATAAATAGCGTTTGGGAGAACATTAAAGAGAATATCAAAACTCAGCCAAAAATAGTCTAGATCTGTAAGAATCGAAGCAGCATAAACAATGTTTTGATGAAGAATGTTCCCGTTTTTAGACCAAAAGAAGCAGGCAAATATGTAGTGGTTCACAGGATCCACACCAAAGCAATGTAAATATTTTAAACAGTATCAAAGTCTTTTTATTTCACCGATGGATGCACTATATATTTGTTTAGTGGTACATTAAAATTTACACTAAAATTGCTCCTACATGTTTCGGTTTAACAACCATCTTCAGGGAGCATCTTATTGATCGTAGCTAAAGTCATAATCATTAAAACAATCGGTTAAAATACGTCGTCGTGGACTGTTCGGGGATGTGGCTGCATATTATGTCAAGCCTGTAATAGGAAACTTTTGTCAATTCTATAAACTACCTGGACCTCCCCATTCACAGAAATGCCAATAACATAGACCTAGGAATCTACAGAAAACCCACACATACCGACATAACCACACAATTCTCTTCCAACCACCCTCACGAACACAAAATGGCACCATTTAATTATTACATGAACAGAATGTTAACGCTACCCATTACAAAACAAGCTAAACAATAAGAGTGAAAGATTATACTGGCAACAGCCAAGAACAATGGATTTCCAAAGTAAATCATTCAAAATCTGCAGAAAAAACAGAAGACCAAACAACAACGAAAAAACCTCTCAAATATGACAACACAACAAACCAAGAAATGGATAACATTCACAGACTACAGCCCACTAATACGAAAAATTACCAACCTTTTCAAACAAACTAACTTGAACATAGCCCTACGAACCAAAAACACGATACACCAACAACTAACTGAAAAACCAATCACCACAAACCTTAGTGGAATATACAAACTCAAATGCAATACTTGTAATAATGCATACATAGGACAATCGGGTAGTTCAATAACAATAAGACACAAAGAACATACACGTTACATAAGAAATAATAACCCAAAATCAGCACATGCTCTACACATTTTAAACAATAGACATGAATACGGTACTGCAGAAGAAACACTGGAACTGTTAAAACCAAGTAATAAGGGAACAAGAATGAACTGTTGGGAAGCCTTCTATATGCAAGCCTTTCACCAACATAAAATATTGATTAAAAAACAGCAGGTCAATGACATAAACCATCTGTTCGAGCTTGCATACACGTCACGCGATCTACTACGCATTCCCTAATGCAGTCTCACTCTGCACAATGCACCGTACACATACTACCAAGAGTAAGTCCAACAAAAACAAAACAAAAAATCTATAATATTTAATTTGATATATTAAAAAGAATCTTGACAAAAGTTTCCTATTACAGGCTTGACATAATACACAGCCACGTCTCCGAACAGTCCACGACGATGTATTTTAACCGAGTGTTTTAATGATTATGACTTTAGCTAAGATCAATAAGATGCTCACTGAAGATGGTTGTTAAACCGAAACATGTAGGAGCAATTTTAGTGTAAACTTTAATGTAAATTTTCATGTACTACTAAACAAATATATAGTGAATCCGTTGGTGAAATAAAAAGACTTTGATAGTATCTAGGTGCACAGTACAACTATGAAAATTTTAAACAATGTAAGATGTTAAGCTAGAAGCCATTTCAGGAACAAAGAGAAGGAATATCTTAAATCTAAAATAGATTAAATTGAAACTAACAGTAAAATCAAAAATATCAGAGACTTTTATAGGGGCATAAATTAATTTAAGAAGGGTTACCAGCCTGGAACTAATATAGTATAGGACGAGACGGGTGATTTGGTTACAGACTCCCATTTCTCTCAGCTATTGAATTTACTTGACGTTAACGATGTTAGGCAGACAAAGACATAAAGCGGAACCACTAGTGCCTGAGCCGAGAGCCTTTGATGCTGAAATGAATACTGACAAGCCAAATGACACAAATCACCAGGTATTGATCAAATCCCAGCAGAAATGATTAAAGCAGGGAGTAGAAAAAATCGCTCTGAAATCCGTACACTTATTAATTCTATTTGGAATAAAGTAGAATTGCCTGAGGAGTGGAATGAGTCGATCATTGTACCTGTGTATAAGAAGGGTAGAGTGTAGTAATTATAGAGGTATATCACTTTTGTCAAAATTATGCAAAATTGTATCCAGCATCCTGCTGTCAAGGTTACCCCAATACACAGAAGAATTGGGTATCATCAGTGTGGATTTCGACGCAATATGTCAACTACTTATCATACGAGTATATTCTGCATTCGTCAGATACTTGAATAAAAATCGGAATACAATGTAGCAGTGCATCAGCTATTTAAGACTTCAAGAAACGCTATGATTCAGTTAGGAAGAAGGTGTTGTAGCACATTCTCATTGAGTTTGGCATCCCCAAGAAATTGGTAAGGCTAATAAAAATGTGTCTGAATGAAATATATAGCAGAGTACGGGTAGGCAAACATTTGTCTGACATGCTTCCTATTGAGGATGGTTAGAAGAAAGGAGATGCTTTATCACCATTGCTTTTCAACTTTGCTTCGGAATAAAACAATTAGGAGGATTCGGGTAAACCAGGAGGATTGCAATTAAATGGTACACAACAGGTTTTAGTTTATGCTGATGATGTTAAAGCACTGGGCTGAAGCATACATACTACAAAGAAAAACAGAGAAGCTAGTACGGAGATTGGTCGAAAAGTATACGCTGATAAAACTCAGCACATGGTCATGTCTCCATATCAGAATGCAGAACGAAATCAATATAGAGACTGACAATAATTCCTTCGAAAGTGTGGAATGGATCAAATATTTCAGAAACCCCCTAACGAATCAAAATTCTATTCAGGAAGAAATTAAGAGCAGAATGAAGTCAGGGAATGCTTGCTATCATTCGGTGCAGAATCTCTTGTCTTCCAGTTTGCTACCCAAAAATATATATACAGATTAAAATATAAAGAAATATGCTTTTGCCTGTTGTTTTGTATGGGTGTGAAACTTGGTCGCACACAATGGAGGAGGAACGTAGGCTAAGGGTGTTTGAGAAATGGGTGATGAGGAGAATATTTGGTCCTAAGATGGGCAAGGCAACAGGGACGTGGAGGAAACTGCATAATGAGGAGCTTAATGATCTGTACTCCTCATCAAATATTATCGGGGTGATAAAATCGAGAAGAATGGGATGGGCTGGGCATGTAGCTCTGTGCAAACAGGGTTTTGGTGGAGAAACATGAAGGAAAGAGACCACTTGGAAGACACACGCTTAGATGGATGGATCTTCAGGAAGTGTAATGTAGGGGCATGGACTGAAATGATCTGGCTCAGGATAGGGCAGGTGGTGGGGACTTCAAAACATGGTAATGAAACTATGGGTTCCACAAAATGCGGTGAATCTCTTGACTAACTAACAGCCGGTTACCTTGTCAAGGACTCTGCTCCATGGAGTAAGCAAGTGGGCTCTCGTGAAATGGTAATACGAAGTGGTGCTGATAAGTCCTTAGCCCGACCAGGAAGGAAACAAGCTACAGCGACCAAACTCGGAATTTATTCAACATACTTCCCACGAAGCTCAATACAATTCTTAGCCCTTGCTCTAACTTTTACAAGCCACTCAAAAAAAAAATTCAGAAGGTTGTTCGTCCAACCAGGTCTCCGCAGCAGCAATGACCTCCGCATCGGACGAAAAATGGCGAACTTTCAATTGTTTTCTCTGTCCAGGGAACAGATGGTAGTCCGACGGGGCCAGATCCGGAGAACAGGGTGGGTGATCAAGACACTGGAAGCCCAGGTAGGCCAGTTTCTTCTGGGTTGCAAATGCCCGGTGAGCCAGGGCATTGTCGTGCAAGAACAAGACTTCCTCGGTGATATTCCCACGGCTTTTTTCCTTCAAAATGTCCTTCATTTGCATCAGCAGAGATGAGTAATACTACGCGTTGATAGTTTGGGCCTTTGGAAGATAATCAATGATGAGGATGCCGTCTTGATCCCAAAAAATCGAGGCGATAAATTTTCCAGTGGATTTTTGCACTCGAAATTTTTTGGGGGCGGGGTGAGCCGCTATGCCTCCACTCCATTGATTGTTGCTTTGTCTCCGGGTCATAATGATATAACCAGGTTTCGTCCATGATCACCAATCGCGACAGGAAATCATTTGGATCGCGCCGAAAAAATTCCAGAAGTTGCTCATACGACTGGCACTGTCGACGTATTTGATATGCGTTCAGGTATTTCGGGACCCACTTCGCGGAGAGCTTCCGCATGTCTAAATCTTCATGAATGATGGACCCAACCCGCTCACGTGAGATGTCCTGTTGCTCAGCTATTGATTTATCTGAAATCCGGCGGTCTTCCAAGATTAGCTCTTGAATATGATCAATAATATCCGGAGTGGTCATTGTTTTGGGTCGTCCAGGACGAGGCGCATCACAGGTGGAAAAATCACAACGTTTAAACTGGGCCACCCAGTTTTTGACGGTGGAATACGATGGTGCATGTTCTCCTAATGTTTCTATCAGAATGACGTGAATTTCCTTCGGCGCCTTGCCTTGCAGCGGGGAAAAAAACTTGATGACAGCTCGCATCTCGATGTTGTTGAAATCGCGCGCGTCGCCTGCTTCCTTTCAGCCTCTGTAACAAGAAAAGACTTGCAATTCGGCACATGAAGAGGCCCATCTTTCCAACGGCACTATCGATTCCGTCCTACGACATCGGGAAGTAGGTCGGGCTAAGGATTTATCAGCACCCCCTCGTATATTTCCCAGTCCGCATGACATACAGGACACTCACTGACCACCTGAGACACTACTTTCTTCTATTGAAATATTATAGCTCTAGTTCAGGCTTCGGGCGCTCGGATGTAACATGGATGGTAACACATTCTGTACGAAATTATATATCTTGAGCTCTCAAACTGAAGGAAAAATATAAGGTGAGGGTACTCGAGGACAGGATGCTGAAGGTGACATTTGGATCACAGAGGGAGAAAGCAGCAGAAAACTCGAGAAAACTGTACCATAAAAAACTTCGCGATTTTGAATACTATTCGAGTGTTCAAATCAAGGACAATGAAATGAGCGGAGGACGTGGTACGTATAAGGAAGAAGAGAGATGGATGTAGGGTTCTGGCGGCGAGACGTACGGAAAAGAACCGCTTAGAAGACCTACACGTAGATAGAATAACATTAAAGTGGATCTTCAAGAAATCGTTGTGATGGCATTGAGTTGACTGATCTCGATCGTGACGAGAACAAGTTACGGGCTCTTGTCAACACGGTAATGAACCTTCTGTTTCCATTAATTGCAGAGAATTTCTTGACTACCTAAGAAACTATTAAATTTTAAGGAAGGAATCTGCTCCACGAAGTTAGGCAACAATAAATAATAGCAAGCCTTCCTAGAACTCAAGCAACGACTAAGATCTCCCGCGAATGCAATTTTGATTTGCTAAAATCGTTCCGAATTGCACGACTGACAATGTCGACACCCTAGGGCAGGCGTCGGCAACCTATGGCACGCGTGCCAAGCGTGGCACCTGGAACGATTTTCAATGGCACGCTGAGTGAATTGAAATACAGTAATTATGATCTCATAAAAAATTGAATCTTTAATTAAATAGAAGCATATAATTCTTTTAAAGCTATTCCTGTTTTTACATCCCTTCAAAACGAAAGTTTCGATAAGATCAAGTTAAAGTGTTTCAATGGTTGTTGTATATAAAAATGTGGTGGGCTTGGATGGGTTGGCAAAGTCACTCAACTTTGCAACATTACTTCGGCACAACACTACTAAAAGTTTGCCGACCCCTGCCATAGGGGATGGCTCACTATGTGGCGTGGTTCGCTGAGACCAGATTATACATGCAGAATCGACGTAATATTCGAGCGAAATGCATAACAGCACCACCAATTAGACCACCGATCAGTGAGTGGCGTAAGACGTTCTTGGAGACTGACGTGTCCTTCGCCAGGCGAGACCCGGACATATAAGAACAACATGAGACTTCTCAAAGCCTAACGTCGTGACAATTCACTGTCTCTGAAACGTGGACGAACCATGCCACACACTACACCTTCACCGTGCCAGTGTCAGTTTTGCTGTAACAAATAAAAATAACTAAAAATAAAATATAAAAACAAAATAATAAATACCATAATACAAAAAAAATGCGTTACATTTTTGTGACCCCGAGCGCAGCTGCATGCAGCACTCACTATATTGCCTGGGCTATCCCGGCCGCTACGTAAATAAGGAGACCAGATAAACAGCGCGGGGCGAGGGGGTTGTAGCGCGTCCGTGACCCTGTCAGGTATCTGGGACATCACCAAACGACGTGGCCTCGGTCGCAGAGCGGCTGTCACTGCGGTGTGTAGTATGAGGCTTGGGTTCAAACACCAACTGTCACTGCACCAAAGACTCTAGCATATCAGCTACGGTGCTGAGTTCTTGTAATGATTTTATACGAAAATACGATGTCGTTGAAAGTTTTTATGCAGCTGGTTGTGGGGCACCTGATTAAACAGGTGGAAATCACAAGAAATGAAACAGAAAGAGCTAAAGAGCTAAATAAAGAGAAAGAACGAAGACAAAACAGAACGAAAAAAGGAAACAGATACAGAAATAACGATAAAGTCAAAGACGGATTAAATAAATAAACTGTCTGAAAAATACACAGAAAATAAAAATGTAAATAAATAAATAATGAAATTGTAAAAGCGTACGCCAAGAAGGCATGTCGAGGTGGTGGAGGTACAGCTCCATACATTCTTTACCTCGGTATTACATGGTGTCGGGTGGTCAGTTTCATGCCCCCTGCCGGTTTCCATCCTGGAGGGGGGACCAGTACCCAGTGAGAAGGACAGCTACGCCCTACAGCCGGTCTTGGTGGAATAGAGAAATATTTCTTTCACCTGCCAGGAATCTAACAAAGATTCATTCGTCGTCCAGCCCATAGCCTAGTCACTATGCCAACTACATTATCCCGGCTCCTATTTTCTTCTTTTCCTTCTTATACTTAATGTGTTATATGCAGCACATTTTTGACGAGAAAGTCATATAAGTTGCAATATTTAATAGCTGATAGATGCAGGTTATCTATATGTCTGTAATAGTGAGTTTTATAGGAATTTTGACGTTTGTTTAGAAATGACGCGGACACCTGCCAGAGTACAACACTCCTCCGGTCCAGTCGGGCCGAACTATAACACGTAAATTCCTTCCGCAACTGCGCTGTACAGAAAACTTTCTCGTACCGTAGCTATGACAAGCACAAATAAATTAGTGGTAGAAATGAACATGCAAAGGAACACAGAACGCAAAAAAAAAAAAATTATAGACCACTCGTACAGCGTGACGCAAGCAACAGCTGATCAGCACGCATTGCTGCCGTGTAGTCAAGGTCATCACGTGACCAAAGCAATATTGCACCATACCAAACACGAAGAGTACTGACCATTTTATAGCGAACACTCCGTAACTGCGTCCCGAATTCCAGTACTTGGACACACGAGTCAGAATGTATCATAACTGGAAGGTACCATGTAACGAAAAGCGCGGTTTACAGCGCGTAGTAACTATGCACTGTACCATTGAGACCAAAGATTAAACTACGCCGTAGTTTAATCTCTGGTCTCAATTGTACAGCCGTCCCACAAAGCCCGGAGATCAACGGACAGGAAGAGGATAAGTAGACGACACGTGCCGGAAATAGAAGAAACGTCTTTGCAGAGTCCTGGACAAGGCAGACGGGAGAACATACAGTTAACGCCAACAGCTGATACAGATGAATAAACTATGGTTAGTGACGTGCAGTCTACCTCAACAGTCAGATGACATCAACATTACCGAGTTGCCATACCGTAACACATCAGTCGAAAGATTGTTACAGTATTAGAAGCTGGCTGACAACTGGGAAATAAAACAATTAGTGAGGAGAAAAGGGACACGGGACATAAGAACAACCAAGGATCGTGAAAAAGGCGGCAGGAACACTGACGGCAGGTTCTACAAATACTGAGGCTTATAGAGTGAACTACAAAAATGGATTTTTTATATATATCTGTCGGACTAATGTGCAAAATGTTGGGTATGGCCGAACGTTGGACTGGAGTATACAAATATGAAATTACGGGTTAAAAGAGCTTGAAATAAGGTATATGTATAAGACAGGGAGAATTCCAGGAAGGTCGTTTGTATTATTAAAAAATTACTGCTCAATATGTTGGGAAAATAGCAACAACAGATGCAGAAAATAATATGGACTGGAATTAAAAGACACAGAAGCTACAAGTACCAATTTGTGCATTGGCTTTATATTTCACGCCAGGGAATACAAAACGGTTCAATCTTTATAAGGGATCTGAGCGAGGAGACAAATAGATTAGAGACAGAAATTCTAATCCTGAGTTTTTAATAAAGGGTGATTTTAACTGCAGAACAGGAAAGAAAGAATTACAACTGCCGCTCCTTTTTGATGTTTGGAAAATATGGAACGCTGAGAGCTATAATTTTGCCGAAAAAATAAGTTAGAAGAGTTAGAGTTTTAATGCAGAAGAAGAAAAATTGAGGGATTTGTATGAAAGTAATAATTTCGAAATTATATAAGGAAAATTTGGATCTGATACAAGAGCGTAAATCGCTTTTATTAATAAATTGGGTAATAATGTGATACTACTTCTGAAGGTATAATTAATAATACTCACGCATATTAAACTTTAAGATTGGAAAAGAGATAATTACTAATCATACGCCGGTATTATTAGAATTAAAAAATATAATAGAAGATACAATTGATATTACCAGTGTGACCTGTCATACACAATTAGATAATCATTAAGATACAAATCGAACGATAAATATAAACATGCCTCTATTGAGAACCTGAATGGCGCTGTAGGGAGAATCCATGTGTGTGTGGTATCGAAGATTTTATTACTAAAGGTGAAATAAATGAAACAGTAAACATTTTACGTGGCATACGGAGAGGAAAGAACTGGAAACCAAAACTCCAAAGTTCAAAGAATGGGATTATTGGTATGATGTACAATGTAAAGTAAAGAGAAGAGGAGTGAAAACGGCAATAAAAGAATATAAACAGAATACAACAGGCAATGTACGTGTAAACGTAACACTGAGACGAGTTCGTTCAAACATTGTTGTTGTGTGAGAACAATAAGTATTACACAGAGGTCTGTTCTGAATGAGTGTTTGCAGCCTTAGTTATCCAGCATGCAATGCGCATGCGCCATATTTTTATCTCTGGCCTGTCCGGCTCTACAGTATTTTTCCACATTATCTCATGAACAGCGTGATTTTCGAAAAAAAAAATGATTGAACACCAAATGTGCTCTGGTTACTTCAACAACGTTTGTCTGAAATGTTTCTTATGCGAAGAACTGAGCGAGATATGGTCAAAAATGTATATTGGTCTTCATGTAAAGTATCTGGTCACTCTTATCAGATTTTAATGAAAGTTGAATTTCCTCGACCGACTTTAGAAAAACATTCCAAAATTGGATTTCATGAAAATCCGTGCATTGGGAGCCGAGCTGTTCCATGCGGACGGGCAGACGGACAAAGAGACATAAGGAAGCTAACAGCCGCTTTTCGCAATTTTGCGAACGTGCCTACAAACGATGAGGAGTTTTCTCTACAGCTTTTTTCCTGGAACATTTCTAAGGAGAATTCAGCGAGATATGACCATAAATGTACATATGTTTCATGTAAAGTACCCGTTTTCCTTGTCAGATTTCTCGACCGATTTTCGAAAAATACTAAACTACAAAATTTCATGAAAATCTGTCCAGTGGTAGCCGAGTTTTACCATGAGGTCGGACAGATGGACATGACGAAGCTAGCAGCCGCTTTTCGCAATTTTAGGAACGCGCTTACAATGCTGACCTTGTTTCAGACGGGGTTGATTAAAGAAAGAACAGTAGATAATATTGTGAAACTCTAAACATAATTTGATAAAAATTTGAGACCAAAAAGAAGTGGGCTACATTGTGATTTGTAGACTTCGAAAGGGCATTTTACGCCATTAATAGGGAAAATGTGTGGTTTAAATCAGAAAAATTGGAGTAAGTGAGAATGTTACCAATTGTATGAAGGTAATGTATCAAGATTTAAAAGTTTGTGTGAAGTGTGGACAGAACAAAATATCCATATGTCCACCGCAAACAAAAGGGGCCCGTCAAGGTTGTGGTTTGAGTCCATATTCATTTAATATCTTTCTAAATGATATTATAGAATATATCTATATGAAAGGAATACTTTCCGGTAATAAATGGGTTAAGAATGCCGGAATCATTATTTGCAGCCGATGTGGCTAAAGAGTGGTCTAGGGGTAGCGTGCTGGCCTTTAGTACCCAAGTTCGCGGGTTCAAACCCGGCCGAAGCCGTCGGATTTTTAAGGGCGAAAAAATCCTCAGCACGCCTTCCTTCGGAGGGGAAGTAAAGCC
>Ga0209628_10003834_pt1 | contig 10679 bp, 7 predicted proteins | sample TergutCu122P4_FD_187285 | JGI IMG/M metagenome (GOLD analysis project Ga0209628, IMG submission 187285) | Cubitermes ugandensis P4 segment gut microbial communities from Kakamega Forest, Kenya - Cu122 P4 (SPAdes) (version 2) | ecosystem: Host-associated > Arthropoda: Insects > Digestive system >... | reverse complement strand
CGACATACCGTTAGTTCGCCCCATCATGGCTTGTCATGGTGTTCATCAACGGTAGGGCGAACCAACGTAACGGATTCCGGCCGAAAACGTAACGTTCCTTCGCCCCATCGTAGTGAACCCCCCGGATTTCGCATCATCGGGCGAACTAACGTAACAGCCGACAGACCCGGCAGGGCAGCCTTCGCCGCCAGTTGAGCCGTTCCGCGGCCCGGCCAGTGGTACGTTCGCCGTGCACTCCGCCCGCGTCGGTGTTATGGTGCCACATTCGAGGTCCTGACAACCTCTGTTGGTACATTGACGACCAAGACTACCGTCCCCCTGTCGCGGGATGCCAGCTCTTACAAGGTGAAACACGGGAACCGTCCCCCTGTTTCACGGTCTTCGGCAGGATGACCTTGTCAGGATGACACCGTCAGATTTGTCGTGGGATGGTTGTTGGTATGGATGGGTTGTCGTCGTTGTCGCGGGCGATTATGGTGATGGGGCCGTTGATGGCGTCGTCGGGTAGGGTCAGGTTCCACCGTTGGTAACGTACCGGGGTTTCGATGGTGAGTGGCCCGCGGGCGGATTGGTATGTGACTTGTACGGATACCGCTTCGGATTGTCCGGGACCGGGGATGACCATTCCCCAATAGTATTTCCCGTCGACCGTGGTGACACTGGGTGTACCCGGGGTCGTCTGTGGGGTTGTTTGTGTGGTCGTGAAGCTGATGGGGGCTTGGTGGGGGATGTTGACTGCACCGATGGTGCCGTTGGCTGACACTATGACCGTCTCGGGTGTGGTGTCGGTGACAGTGACTTGGGCCCACCCGTTGATGTCGGACATCATTTGGTTGTACGCGAGTTTGGCGTTGCCGGTGACACTGAATTGTACGAGTTGGATTGGCGCGGGCAACCCGCATTGGTCAACCGTACGGACCAAGACTGTCCAGGTTGATGTCCCGTCGGCCGGTACGGGGTTCGCCGTGGTGGGGGCGACTGTGATGTACCAGTTGGCTGATTCGACCTTGGGGTAGTTCGTGCCCGCGTCGATGACTTTGGTTGCTTCGGTGTCGCCCGCTTTGGCGGTGACGTTCAGGCGGGTCATCGTACCTTCCCAGTTGGGTGTGTCCAGTGACACCTGTACTTCGGCTTTCCCGTCACTCCCGGTGACACTGGTTGGTTCTGCGAATAGTATCGGGGAGTTTGTGGACCAGGTGACCAAGGCGCCGGTTATAGGTTGTCCCTGGGGGCCGGTGACTGTGGCGGTCACGGTCATGGGGCTTGGTGTGACCCGGGTTGGGCCGTTGCATGGTGTGGGGAACACGGTGAACGCCTTGTCCGATAGTGACAATGTCACAGCCGTTGGTACGGGTGTTGGCACTGGTGTGGGCGTCGGCTCGGGAGTTGGTGTCGGTGTCGGTTCCGGTGTCGGTGTCGGTTCAGGTGTCGGTTCACGTGTCGGTTCGGGAGGAGTGGGTTCGGTCGGGGTGGGCGTGGTTGTGTCACCGAACCGAACCGATACCGGCGAGTTGGGTACCCCATCGGGACCTGCCCAAATCCTGACCGTCTCGTCAGTGGTATCAGTAACAGTGACCCGGGCCCAGCCGTCATCATCGGTCCTCGCGATCGTATCCGACAACACAGCGTTGCCGCTTACCGAGAATCCGACCTGCGTTCCGGTCAACGGATGACCCTGTTCGCTGACAGCGCGTACCGACACCGTCCACGATGACACCCCGTCCGCCGGCACCGGTTCGGTTGTGGTTGGTGTTACCAGCAATATCCACTGTGACAAGGCCGTACGGTCTAGCGTCATGGGAATGCTCCCGGTGATTCCGCCAGCCGTCGCCCGTACCTCGGCGTTGACCGGACTTGTCCATTGCGCCCAGTCCACATGTACCTTGATGCTGGTCTGACCGCTTCGGTCGGTAATGCTCCGGGAAGTGTCGACCCACAATGGTGAGTCCGCTGACCAGTCAACCGCGACGCCGGCGAGGAGCTGCCCGCCGCCGTTGGTCACCGTTGCCTGGACGGTTCGCAAGACTTCCCCTGTGTGCGGATCGTTGGTGACCCCCAAGATACGTACGGTCACCACGTAAGGCAAACCGCCGCTGAATTCCAAGGGCAACATCTTTTGAGTGTCGTTACCGTCCAGCGTTACCGAGAGTGGGACCGTCCAGGCGATGGTGCTGGTCACGAAGACAACGTACGACTGGCCGGCCGGATCCCAAACCGGGGCGGAGACGGTCAGACCCTTGTATGCCGACACATCGTAGATGCCGGCCGTCAAGGTCAGCCGGCCCGCCTGGTCCACGATCGGGTTGCCGGACTCATCCCAGGCCCGCAGGCGTACTTTGGCGGTGTCCTTCCCATCGGCCAACAATGATGTCTTGCCCTCGAACCACCCGGAGATTCTCGGGGGTCCCTCGTGAACCACCTTCACGGTGGCCGGCGCTCCAGTTACAGTGCTGAATCCTTCAACCTCGGCGTTGACTTGGGTGGTCAAAGTCGTGTTGGACAGGTAGACGGACAGATCCCACTCCAAGGTGGCGCGGGCGAATCCGTACTGATCCGTTACTGGATCGGTGTCACTTAAGACCAAGCCTGGCAAGTTGACCGACAGCCTCACCGGCACACCCGCGGCCGGCTGGCCGGTGGCGTCCGTGACTGACACTATCACCGGCAATGGTAAATTCCCGTTGCCGCTGACCAGGGTGGGATTTGGCGGAACCGCGGTGTCGTATCGGTTGGTTCCCCCGCTGCCGGTTGGCACTGCCTCTGGTGGTACGCCGACGACCAGCACCGCGGTGGCCTGCGTGGCCGTGATGGTGTTGGACGTTGTCACTGACTGCCAATAATCCTTTTGCCACAAGGCTGTCGGAAATGTGAACTTCATGCTGCCTGTGATGTTGAAGGTGCCCGTGAGTGGCATGTACAGTGGCGCGGCGCAAACACCCTTGACAGTGGTCGGGTCAAGGATGACGTCCCGCGTGGTCACTGCCATGCCGGCAGCGGTGGTGATGTCTACCGTGAGGATCATCTTTGTGCAGGCGACTGTTTCGCCGTTCTGGTCGATCATGGTTGCATTCAGGTCGGTACCGTTGACAAACAGACGGTGATCATCGGGGATGATGCCGCGGCTGTAGCGAGTGGTGGCGGCGTACCCTTCGGCCTGAACTGTGGCCTCGACGCGGTAGACCGCGTTCGGGTCGGGCAGGGCCGGGGTGTATGAGGCCTGGGTGGCGCCGCGGATCGGTTGCCCGTTGCGTAACCACTGGTAGGCGGCTGTGACGGACTTGGGGGTGCCGGCCAGCACCGCGGTCAGCGCGTCGCCGTCCTTCATGATCGACACTTGGCCCTGGATTCCCGGTTTGTCCGTGACTGTCACCTCGACTTTGGCGGTGGTCCCGTCCGCGGACAAAGTACGCAGTCGTACGGTGCCATTCTGGGAAACGTAGGTGACCCCGGGGTTCATCGGCCGCTTGGCCTGGCCCACAAGCTGGGTTTGCAGGGCTGGGCCGCTCGGGGTTTGACCGAGCGTGAGGTAGACACCGTCCTGGTCGCTGTCCCAGGCGGAGCCGTTGCGGTATTCCAGTGAACCCAAGAACGCCTTGTCAGGTGTGGACACCACCACAGCCCAGGGGTTCCCCGCCCCGCCGGCGGAGACGGGCTTGTCCCGGTCGTGATAGGTCAGCGTTACGACTTGTTGCGTGACAGGTTTGTCTATCACCGTGACCTCGTCCCAACCGACCCCGAGGTACAACCGCTGCAGACTGTTCAGCGGCGCACCGGGCCCGGCCCTGCCCATGATCGATGACTGGTCCGCGTATTCCAGAGAAGTACATCCGGTTTGCCAGTAACCGTCCCACGACGGGCCCACCTGGTCGTCGGCGACAACCGCGCTGCCACAGTCCATGGCGTTGGCGTGGCGCAGGCCGATGGTGTGGCCGAATTCATGGGCCAGGACGTGGGCTGTGTGGTTGGCGGTGAGCCAATCGCGGTTACCATCCCAGTCGCCGACCTGTAATGCGATCTGACCGCCGGAAAAAACATTCCGGGTTTGTCCAAGGTCGCCGCTGCCGGCCCAGTCGCCGCAGTCGTTGGTGGCCAGCACGACGAGCAGGTCGCGTCCGTCCTTCTGGCCGTAGGCATCCCGATCCGTCACACCCAGGGCCGCCCTGGCGTCGTTCTTGAAGTCGGTACAGGTGGTGTTGGTGGCGCCGAACCGGTCCAGTGGGAAGTCGAACTTCAGCCCGGTGTTGTCGGACCACCACGTGGCCGCGTCAGCCAGGAGCGGCTCCACCGCCGATTGGGATATGTCTGCCGCCGCCGGTGTTGGCGGGATGTCCGCCCGTGAAGCGAATACATGGGCGAAAACGACATCGAAGGGGTGCGAAACCGCCTGGCCGAACGTCAGTCTTTGAGCGGGATCCGGGGCGGCGATACCCGGTAATGAGCCTGCCCATCCCAGGCCGATCGCGGCCATTCCGAAAATGGTAACTAGAATTGTGGATTTAGACGGCACGGTCCATCCTTGGCGAGTCATGATGCCCCCTCCTGGGTTTGCAGAAATAGAACTCAAGGAAATAACATCATACGTACGTCACTCATGTCAAGATGTCAGATCAATCTTTTCCGACGAGATTCCCGGTCGCCAACCATGTAGGTCCAAGGTAATCCTATGACAAGGTGAAACATGGGGACGGTTCCTCTGTTTCACCTATCACATCGTAAGACAAAACGTTACAGTGACCTGTCCCTTTTGGCCCCCTCACGGTGCCCGTTGGCTCCGGTGGTCATCCTCCAGACTGCCCGCGTCATCCTGCCGACTTCCCGCGTCATCCTGCCGACTTCCCGCGTCATCCTGCCGTCAGGCAGGATCTGGTCCGCCTTGGTGGTTGATCAGATCCTGCCTTCGGCAGGATGACAATCGGCAGGATGACAATGACACTGTCACGTTTGTCGTGTGATGGTGATTGGTATGGATTGGTTGTCGTGGTTGTCACGGGCAACGATGGTGATGGGGCCGTTGATGGCGTCGTCGGGTAGGGTCAGGTTCCAGTAGTTGTAACGTACCGGGGTTTCGATGGTGAGTGGCCCGCGGGTGGATGTGTAGGTGACTTGTACGGATACGGCTTCGGTTTGTCCGGGACCGGTGATGACCGTTCCCCAGTAGTATTTCCCGTCGACCGTGCCGATACTGGGTGTGCCCGGGGTTGGTTGCGGCCCGGTTGGTGTGACCAGCGTTGGCTCTGGGCTTGCCGGTGTACCAGGTGTTGGTTGTGGGTTTGTTGGTGTGACCGGGGTTGGCTCCGGGGTTGCCGGTGTGACCAGGGTTGGCTCCGGGGTTGCCGGGGTGGTTCCGAAGGTGATTGGGGCTTGGGTGGGGATGTTTCCCTGGCGGTACGTTCCGGTGGCTGACACTATGACTTGTTCAGCTGTGGTGTCGGTGACGGTGATTTGGGCCCAGCCGTTGATGTCGGACAACGTTTGGTTGTACGACAGTTTGGCGTTGCCGGTGACGTTGAATGCGACGACTTGGTAGGGGGCGGGGAGCCCGCATTGGTCGGTGGTGCGTACCAGGATCGTCCAGGTGGATGTCCCGTCGGCTGGCACAGGATCAGCCCCGGTGGGTGCGACTGTCATGTACCAGTTGGTTGACGTGACTTCTGGGTAGCTTGTGCCGGCGTTGAGCACTGTGGATGCCTGGGTGTCACCGGTGGTGGCGGTGATGGTCATGGTGTTCATGGTGCCGACCCAGTTGGGTGTGTCCAAGGTGACGGTGACTTGGGTTTTGCCGTCGGCCCCGGTGACACTGGTTGGGGTTGCGAATAGTAGTGGTGAGTTGGTGGACCAGTTCACTTGGACCCCGGGTATGGGTTGCCCGGTGGTGTCGGTGATGGTGGCTGTGGCGGTTATGGACTGTGGCTCGACTTGGGTGGGCCCGTTGCATGGTGTCCGGTAGACCCGTAACAGGTTGTTTGATAGTGCCACTGTCATTGTCTTCTGTACGGGTGGTGGCACCGGTGTTGCCGTTGGCTCCGGCGTCGGCCCGGGTGTTGGTGTCGGTTCCGGTGCCGGAGTGGGAGTCGGCACAGGCGTGGGCGTCGTCGGCGCTGGCGTTGGTTCCGGTTCCGGTTCCGGTGTTGGTGTTGGTGTCGGCTCTGGGGTTGGCGTGGGAGTTGGCGTCGGCTCTGGCGTTGGCGTGGGGGTCGGCGTGGGTGTTGGTGTTGATGTCGGCGTGGGTGCCTGTGTCGGTGTTTGTGTCGGCTGTGTCGGAGTCGGCCCGGTTGTGCAGGTTTGGCTGGCGTGGTACACCTCCACAGACGTACTCCCCTCGACGCCTTGGACGCTCACTCGGATCTCGGCACGGGTCCAGTCCTGACCATTCCACTGCGTCAAGTCAACTCGCACTGGCATGTAGGCAAGGCCACTTGCGTTCGTGACGCTGCTGGGTGATCCAACCAACAACGGTGACTCCGCGGACCATTCCACGGTAGTGTCGGCAATGGGTCGACCCCAGTAGCTTGTCACCCGTACCTCTGCCTGCAGAGTCTCGGACGAGGCGCCTGCCCCGTTGCAGTTGTTGGTGACAGCAATCCGTCCGGGGTCTCCGGAGACGACCACTACCCAGAGAGGCCGACCCCCTGTGAACTCCAAACCCATCATGGTTTGAGACACTGTCTGGTCCAGAACCGCGGTGATGGAGACAAATTCTGGACCCGTGCTGGTTACCGTGACCAGGTACGACTGGTCGGCCGGATCCCACACGGGGCTGGAAATGGAAACAAATGCGTCTTGGCGGGGGTTGCTACTTATTACTTGCAGCCGGTTTGCCTGGTCCACAATGGGGGCGCCGGAGTGGTCCCAGACCCGCAAGCGGAGTCGGGCGGCGTCCTTACCGTCCGCCGACAGTGATGTCTTGCCTTCGAACCAACCCGAGATTTGTGTGGAGCCGGGGTGGAGCACTTGCACCTTGGCCGGTGCGCCGGTCACCGTGTCGAAACCATCCACAAAGGCGTTGATATTGGCGCTCAGAATGTCGTTCGACAGATACACGGCATGGTCCCAGTCCAAGGTGGCGTGCGCGAATCCGTACTGATCTGTGACCGGGTTGGGGTCGTTGAAGACCAGGCCCGCCAGGTCGGATGACAACTTCACCCGTACCCCCGCAGCCGGGGTACCGCTGGCGTCCGTGACCGACACGGTCACCGCCAACGGCCCGCCACCGCTGCCGGTGACCAGCCGCGGGATGGGGGGAGTAAAGCGCGTGTCGTACATGTTCGTCGGCATGCTTTGGGTTGGTACCGCCAGGGGTGGTACGCCGATGACCAGTCCGGCGGTGGCCCGGCCGGGTGTGATGGTGGTGGACGTGGTCCCGGTTTGCCAGTACGGAGTTTGCAAGGTGTGGGGGCCGTCTTGATCGTCCGAGGTTGTGGCTGTGATGCGCAAGGCGCCGGTGATGGGCAGGTCCACTGGGGTTTGGCAAACACCAGTGGTGGTTGTCGGGTCCAGGTTGGCTGTGCTCACTGTGACCGGATCGCCGGTTATGGTGGTGCTGTTCAGTTCAAGTTTCAGCCCGGAGCAGTCGACGGGTCCGCCGTTTTGGTCCAGGAGAGCCAGATTCAGGTTGGTGCCGTTGACGGTTAGGCGGTGGTCGTCTGGGATGATTCCGCGGCTGTAACGTGTGGTGGCGGCGTGTCCGGCGGCCTGCAGTGTGGCTTCCACCCGGTAGACGGCATTGGCGTCGGGAAGGGCCGGGGTGTAGGTGGCCTGGGTCGCTCCGGGGATGGGTTGTCCGTTGCGGTACCACTGGTAGGTGGTGGTGGCAGATGGCGTGACGCCGGTCATAGCGGCGGTCAGCGTTCCCCCGGTCTGGGTGATCGAGACGTGGCCCTGGATGCCTGGTTGGCCCGTGACTGTTACCTCAACTTGGGCGGTGGTTGCGTCCACTGACAAGGTACGTAGTCGTACCGTTCCGTCCTTGGAGACAAATGTGATCCCGGGGGTGAGCGGAACTTGGGGCTGCTCCGAGGATGGTATGGACACGAGGCCGACGGGGCCAGCCACCATGGTCTGAAAGAAGTCGGTCCCCAGGTTGTCCGCCAGAGTCAGGTAGACGCCCGACTGGCCGAATGGGTGTGGTGATTGTCTGCGGTACTCCAGGGAGCCCAGGAATCCGCCGTCCGGGGTCCACACGATGACGCCCCGGGGGTGTGCGGTGGGTGACAGGGGTGTGCCCGTGTCGTACTGCGCAATGGTTATAACTTGTTGCGAGACGGGTTGGTGTATGACGGCCACATCGTCCCACCCGGCTCCGAGGACCCAACGTTGCAGACTGTTCAGGGTCATGGACTGGTCGGGGCCAGGTCTGCCCATGATCGAGGACTGATCGCCGTACTGTTCGGTGGCGCAATCGTACTGAGCGTGACCGTCCCACTGCGGGCCGACCTGATCGTCGGAAATGTGCACGCCTCGACAGTCCATGCGGTTGGCGTGCATGAAGCCGATGGTGTGGCCGAACTCGTGAGCCAGGGTACCGGCGTCCATGCCATCAATGAGGGGCTTTTCGGGGTCGAGGCCCCAGTCGGGGTGGTCGCCGATCTCGCCGACTTGCATCATGATAATTGCATTGCTGGCAAAGACATTGGCACTTGACCCGTCACCGATGCCCGACCCGCCTCCTCTGCCGACGCAGCGCAGGTCGGAGCGTGTGATGTCCACAAGGATCAGCAGGTTGCGTCCGGGCGTACGCGAGGAGTCCGTTTGGTAGTCGTCACAGGTGGTGTTGATTCTCTTGAGCTGGCTTAGGGTGAATACAAATTTTAGGCCGGTGTTGTCCGACCACCACTGGGCGGCGTTGGCGAGCAGGGTTTGTACGGCTGGCTGGGTCACCCTTTCTGGCGGGGGCGTTGACGGTATGTCGCTGCGGGACTTGAAGATGGTCGCCACCACGACGTCGAACTCGTGGGTGACCACCTGCCCGCGCGTGAGTGGCGCGGCGGGTTGGGGAATGGCCATGGCCGGTGATGTGCCTGCCCATCCCAGGCCGATTGTGGCCATTCCGAAGACGATGAAAAGAATTGTGAATCTGGACGTCACGGTCCATCCTTGGCGAGTCATGATGCCCCCTCCTGGGTTTGCAGAAATAGAACTCAGGGAAATAACATCATACGTACGTCACGCATGTCAAGATGCCATATCGATCTTGAGACAAGTGTCGCCAACTGTGGATTAATACCCACAATGGTGTAATGTGGGGTTATTACCACTTCTGGAGGAGATGATGTCCACCTTGACCGTACGCAAACAGCAAGACATTGCTGCTGTCATCCGGGCCGCGCGTGAGGATGCGGGTCTGACGCAGGCCGACTTGGCTGAGAAGTTGGCGTTCTCGCGTGACTATGTGATCGATCTCGAAGCCGGCCGGCCGAACACTTACGCGACAAGGTTGTTGCGCGTACTGCATGAGCTGGGTGTGACTATGACCCTTGAGTACGGGCGTGACGATGCCGCGCGTTCTTGACCTGTACCTGCATGAGACCAGGGTTGGTACGGTTGTCCCGGACCGGCGTGATCCTTCCCGGGTCGTACTCCACGTTGACAAGGACTATGTCCCGCCGGTTGTGCTGAGTGAGGCGTTCACGGTGCTGCCGGGGCGGCGGCCGCCGGCGGATCTGGTGTCTAATTTCTTGGGCGGTTACGTACCGGAGGGAAATCATAGGGTACGGATGGCCGCCAAGCGCCGCGTCGACCCTGGCAACTTGTTCGCGTTGTTGTGGGAATTCGGCGGTTCGGTGGCCGGCGCGGTCACGCTGCGCCCGGCGGATGAGGCGGCGGGGGACGGTACGGCGCGTGGCCCGGTTGTTGGGTTCCATTCCGGGCGGCGAGGCGGCGGCGGAGGATTGGGTACGGCAGTTGGTTCTGCGTGTGGCCATCGGCGACAACGATCTTCACGCGAAGAACGTGTCGTTGTTGCATCTGCCGGGGGGGACGCGGTTGGCCCCGGTTTACGACGCGGTGCCGAACTTCTTCCAGGAGGGTTTGGTCACGTGGGATATGGCGCTCGCGGTTGACGGGGTGTTCGACCACCGCCGCATGTCGGTTGAGCGGCTCGTGGCCGAAACCGTGTCGTGGGGTGTTCTCCCGATCGGCCCGGGCCCGGGGTTGGTCGGGGAAACGGTGAACGACCTGGCCGCTGTGCTGGATTCCGTACCGGTCCCGGACGGGGTGTCGCCGCGAATGGCCGACCATGTGCGGAGGAACGTTGACCGTTTGCGTACGGGGTACGAAATCGGTGAGCCGTAGCGGTTCATGTGTACGGTTGGTTGGGTGGGGCCCGGCTGTGACAAGGCAAGATGCGGGAAGGGGTGCCCTCAGGGGGGGTCACTGCAAAGTTCTGTCTTACGCGGACAAACGGGACGGTTCCAGTCCGCGGACAGAAGGAACCGTTCCATTCCAGGAGAAGACGGTCGGGAGGTGCGGATGTACGGGAGAGGGTACGTTTGCGCGATAATCTTCTCCAGTCGGCACCGCGAAGACCCCTGTCACACGATTGGAGCATGTAAACACGCTTGTGAGGCCCCTTTGGCTCTGGTACGTCATCCTGCCGTCAGGCAGGATCTGGTCCGCCTTGGTGGTTGATCAGATCCTGCCTTCGGCAGGATGACAAGTTGGTGGCAGGATGACAATGACAC
>Ga0209628_10003833_pt1 | contig 10681 bp, 10 predicted proteins | sample TergutCu122P4_FD_187285 | JGI IMG/M metagenome (GOLD analysis project Ga0209628, IMG submission 187285) | Cubitermes ugandensis P4 segment gut microbial communities from Kakamega Forest, Kenya - Cu122 P4 (SPAdes) (version 2) | ecosystem: Host-associated > Arthropoda: Insects > Digestive system... | reverse complement strand
GACACCACAGAAGCCCACACTTTTCGATGGCCATTATCTCCGTAACCGTTCAACTTTGGATATAGGTGTTTAGGGTTATATTGGTATAGTTTAACATAAGGAACACCCTCCCGAAGTTTGGTCTGTTCCTCCTGTGACACCCTGTATATTTCTGTCTCTCTCTCCCCCCCCCATACGTTCTACATGTCACACCCATCTTATTCTTGATTTGATCACCCGCAAATTATTTGGTAACAATACCAGATCACTAAGCTCCTCAATATTTAGTTTTCTCCACTCCGTTCCTACCCTGTCCCTCTCAGGCCCAAATATTCTCCACAGCACCATATTCCCAAACACCCTCACCCATATTCCTCCCTCAATATGAGCGACAAAGTCTCACACTGGCGATAGGTCCCTGGGAGACCAAGGATTCTGCACCGAATGATAGCAGACATGCTCTGACTTCAGTCTGCTCCTAATTTCTTTCTGCATAGAATTTTGATTTTTAATGGTTTTTCCAAATATTTGAACTCTTCCACCTATCAAAGGATCTATCGTCAAATTTCATATTGTGTATTCGTCCTGCATTCTGATCTCTGGACCTGACCATGTACGTACTTTTTACCTGCACTTACTGTTGGTCATAGCTTCTGTGTTTTTCTTTATAGCATGCTGGCTTCTGTCCGATATATTAATAGCATCAGCATAAACCAGAATCTGATGTGTATCATTTAATTTCAAGCCATCCTGGTTTACCTGAACCCTCCTAATTGCGTACAATAAAGCAGTGTTGGAAAGCAATGGCGATAAGTCATTCACACATTTCGAACCATTCTCAGTACAAAACATGTCCTACAAATGCTTGCCTACACGAAATCATCTATAGGTTTCATCATACACATTTTTTAAGTTCCAAGGAAATACCAAACTCAATAAAATAATTATACAAAACCTCCCTTCTCACTGAATCGTGGGTTTTCTTGAAGTCTACAAAAAGCTGATGCCCTGCTTCATTGTATTCCTACTTTTTTCCTGAATTATTTGAAGAATGCAGAATATATGATCAGTAGGCATTAAGAGAATAAAATGTAATGTTGTATTTTGATATTTGGACACACTAGGCAGGTGCCTGAGGAGGTGAGCAGGAGATGACCATACTGAATACAACTGTAAATTGTGTTCAGTGATATTTGTTGTATGTTGGCAGGCCTGGAGAGGCATCAGACAAGAATTTTCTGTGGCTGTGAACAAAGGCTGCCATGATGGATTGAGGAAGCAGCATCTTGGATATCACATCAGCTGGGATTGTTGGTATTTCATATTGCTTGTGTGGTTTTGGGTATTGCATTGTGTTGATGTTGGCAGTGCTTACTGACGGTAGGTGGAAACTGGCTGCCACATATTGTAACACCATTAGATGTCACCACTGTGGCATGATGCTGTAGACAGATCCAGGACATTCTACAGCCTGCAGAATGCCAATAGCAGCACTGGAAACCTCAGAGTGACAGTGGACAGCAAGTGTCTTCACTAATTGATATAGCAAGGGAAGTTCCTACAGTCTGTGTGCTGAAGTTTATTGCCTTCAGCACTATCTGACATGGTGGTTGGGCAGTTAGAAAGATGTAAAGGACAAGTGTGTCGGACGATAATTTGCATTATTTCAGGTAAGTTAAAGTCAGTGGCATTATAAAGACAAGTGTGTCGGATGATAATTTGCATTATATCAGATAAGTTAAAGTCATTGCCATTCTGTGCTGCATATCAGAGTTGTTCTTAAAGAATGTGGTTTATTTACTTCACTTCTTAAATTTCACTCAACTGCATAAGTTGAAAACATAGATGCACCTTACATTAACATTCACGTACATTTATTTCACACTTCTCAAAACATTTCATTGACACTTTGCGTGAATAATTACATTATTCTGTATCATAGCAAGGAACTGACTGTCTGGTGCGCGGAGATGTGACAGCACAACATCTGCCTTAGGGAGTGCTGATTTACAAAACAGTGCAAGAGGAAATTTGATATCGCTAAATCGATAAGCCACCTGGGCGAAGTTTTTTGCAGCCATTCTCTGAAAAATTAAGGGTAGATGAAGAGCTGAAATTAAGCCGTGAGAATTTTATCGGTCAGTCAAAGATTTCTTCAAAGACAGATGTAAGCCCCGTAAGCCAACTCACAGCAACAACAACAACAACCCCCCCCCGCTGGCCAGTTTGGTTCCAAGAAATACACAGACTACGAAAAAATGAGACACAGTTAGCTTTACCTGGCAACTGGAAGTTACTGATGACAGCGTCTAACAGTAGACGGAATAACGGCTATTTTGGGGCAACCTGTTGGTATCCTGAGCTTCAGCAGGTTCTGATTGCCCATTGAGGCACAAAGCTTACAAACTTCGGATCACTGTGGACAGACGCGATTGGTGTGGTGTTTGAAAACCATGTTTTGCAAATGGGTTCTGCTAGCACCTTTGAACTTAAGGTTGATGAAATGCTGCAAGGATTTATTCATTTGAAAGGGCCCAGTTTTCAACTGTTCTTTACTGACCACTCTTTAGGGGGTTGGCTTAGCCCAAGTAACCACCTTCACCACTGAGTATCTTAAGAGAGAAGGAAATTTTTTTTCTTAGAAGTAATAAGTGGTAATTATTAACATCATCCCCACACAGTAGTTTTTGAGAGCTCAGGTTGCAAAGGCATGTCAGAAATGACAGTTTGATGTGTGCCTGGATGGGAGTTTCATTGACTTGGATCGCTTAGATATCACTAGTTATTTCAAATCTTATTAATACATATAAGTCACGTTTAGGGACTGTCAGTCACACCTTTCCTGATTTTTCTGATATGCGCTGGTGGGAAAAACACGCTATTCTATACCAAAGCAACGCACACAATAGATAAAATTGTGCAAGCCTTTGATGCTGAAACAGAGCAAGTATATACAAATGAGCAAGGTCAAATGAAAGTGCAAGTGATGATTGATTGGCCAATTAATGCTGGGATATTGGGTGGCTAAGAATACAAGAGGTTCTTTCAATGGGCAAAGCATTTGAATAATTACCATCCAAATATTACAGACGTATCTTTTTGCAGCACTTGCATTGCAATCCGATTTGTTATCAAACTAAACTTTGTAACGAGCGGGTGAACAGTTTCAGCAGATTTAGTGAGGAAGAGCAGGAAATTTTACAGTGTTATCATTGGTTGCGACAGTGGCCGGGATTCTTTGAGCCTAAAGAACTTTTCTCTACATTGGAAGATAATCAGGCCAAAGAAGAAGCTTAAAAAACCTTTAAGAGCTTTGATATTGGAAATGAGGAAATACGCTGTACAGATGCCAGTGCATTACAGTCCCTGATTCCCTATGTGAAACGGTTGCATCAGCTGTTCCCTTGGTTAAAAGAGAACACAGAACGTGCTTTGTCATCTGATGAGGTTAGAAATAGGATTTTTCTGTTTGAAACAAGGCATTATATCAAAAGGATTAGCCAAAGCCCACTGGAATTTAACTCTGATGCTTTGAGTTTTAGAGAATTTCTAGAAAGTGAGCAAAAAAGGTTTTGCATCTACAGATGGTTAAAGGGGATGAATGGACAGGGCTAATCAAGGTACATCAGATTCTTCAAACGACCAATTGTCTCAGTGAAGGTCAGTACGTCGTACTGAAATTAAAGTGCTTGTTAATGGTGAATCATTAGATGGACTTAAGTAAATTGATGCAGTCAGTTGTAACACCATATCTATTACTGATGGCAAATGAGGACAATCAAGTTTTGGACGAATAAATAAAAGGCATAATCTGAGCAATTTTCGGCACAAAGAAACAGAAACCAATTATCAAAATCATATTCATCACTACATCAGGAGGCAGTAATGTTGCTCTCTTCCATCACATAAGTAGGAGTATATTGGTTTATTTAGGAAAGGGTTTGAAAGTAGAAATGAACAGTTAACTTGGTCTGATTTAACCACAATTTCACAAGAGAAACTACTAGAAATATCAGTCAAATTTCAAGGCATTAGAATTTCTCTAAGTGCACTCAAGAGTGCTGAATATCCAGTAGCAAAATTTTCATAACCAGAAAGCTATCAAGGAAGACTTTTTTAATGAAAAATATATAAGAGATTCCCATGTTTATGTGGCTAAAACTGAATGAGAATACAAACAACTCTGTCAGCTGCATCCAGAAAGCAGTGTGCATTGGCTAGAGAAAGAAAAACCAAGGAAACTCCTTCGGCAGCAATCGCAGGTTTGATATCAATAATCGCAAGGAAGCTTAGAAACAGTGCGTAGATATATTGATACCAATTCATGCACTTTTACAGCTGATGATTTAGACAAGCTGTTGGAGCAAGCACAGCACCAGAGAGTGATGCTGATTTCTTATAAAGCAGGGATGGGTAAATCCACTTTACTGACATATTTGTCTAAGCATATCAAACAGAAGGTACCAGCCAAATGGGTGGTGAGATTTGACTTAAATGACCACACAGATGCACTGAAGGCACTGCAACAAGGACAGACCGATGAGGAGAAAGCAATAGAATTAATATCGGAGAAAGTGCTGAAGCTTAAACCTGATGTACAGTTGGAATTATTTAAACAGTGTTGTGAACAATAGCAAAAAGTAAGAATAGTAATAATGCTGGATGGTTTTGATGAAATTAGTCCGATCTGCAATGAGGCTGTCATAGGTTTACTGCAAGCTCTAAGGCAGACGTCGGCAGAACGGCTGTGGGTCACCATCCGACCACGTCCGAGAGAGGAATTGGAAGATAATCTACAACAGCTGCCCTACCAACTAGAACCTTTTTCTGAAGAAGATCAAGTTGAACTCTGAATAAAATTTTGGAGTCTAAAAGACTGGTTTACTGATATGAACAGTAAGGAGAAAGAGGAAAGTAAAAGGAAGTTAGAAATTTATGCTAAATTAATTAAGAAGATAGGCAATTCAATTAGTGACAAAGGCAGAGCGTTCACTGGCAATCCACTACAATCATGCATGTAGACAGAAGTTTTTGATGAAGAAATTAAGATGTTTATCAGTCTGATGAATCAATGCCTAACTCACTGTTGAAGCTAGACATGCTCTATTTGTACAGACAATTTATTACGAGAAAATATGACATCAGGAGAAGTTTCAAGTCAATATGAATAAGGTGGTTGCAGTAGGGCAGCGACAACATGACTTAAAGAGCATGAGAGAGGATCGTCGGCTGCTAGCCTTGAAGATGCTGTTTACAGAGGAACAAGTGGCATTGTTTCAAAACAGCAGAGAATGTTCGTTTTGAACCAAATATTTGACAAGGATTGGGATAGTGCAAGTAAACTGAGGGTAAACCGCACTTTATCCCCCGCACCTTTGCAGAGTATTATGTAGCGGATTATTTGGCGAACCGCTTGACCGAGGGGAACAACACTTCACAGCAAGTACAGACTTTTATACTGAAGGATATATTTCTGAATCACTATTATCAGATGATAAAGAGTTTTTATAAATGAATTACTGTCAAGGTCTGAGCCACCAAAGGAGGTGTTTAAACATTACGGAAGTAGATACACGACTTGGGGAAATACGCTGTTCTAATATTACATAAGGCAGTGCACGAAGGTAATGCTAACATAATAGGGTTTTTGTTAGCATGCAAAAAGCAGTGCACACAGACACAGTGAATGAATTGTTGCTAGAACATGATGAAAAGGGACTAACAGCGTGGCACTGGGCAGTATTGTCGCGCAACATACAGGTATGAGAGATATTATTGGAGTGGGCTGAAAAAAGAACCTAATGGCGGATGAGTTAGAAAGTGAATTATTACCCAGAGACTGTAATGGAAGGAATGCCTGGCACTGGACAGCAGAGTAGGTCAGAGTAAAGGTGTTGCTGAAACAGTGGGAATGGGCTAAAAGGAAGCTAACAACAGAGGAGATAAATAATGAAATTTTATTAGCCACAGACAATGACGGAAAGACCATATGGCACTTGGCAGCGGGGATGGAGAATGGAGACTTGTTGCAGGAACTGTGGGTGTGGGTTAAAGAGGCACTAACAACAGAGGAGATAAAGAACTCATTTTTTCATTCAGGATATGTATATCAATGTCTGGCACACATCAGTAAAGTATTGCGGCCTAGAGTTTTTACCCGATATATGGGAGTGGGTTAAAAGGAAATTAACAACAGAGGAGATAAAGATATTATTATTAACCACAGATGGTATGGGATTGACCTTCTGGCACGTGGCAGTAGAGAGGGGCTACCTTTGAGGCATTTCAGAAATTACGGGAGTGTGTTAAAGTGAAACTAACAACAGAGGAGATTAGTAGTAAGTTGTTATTAGCCACAGATGACAAGGGAAGGACGGTCTTATATATGGCAGCAAATGGGGGCAAACTAGAGTTATTACAGCAAATAATGGATTGGGCTGAAGAGAATCTAACAACAGAGGAGATAAAAAATATATTGTTATTAGCCACAGACCTTGAAAAAATGACTGCCTGGCACGTGGCAGCAAGGCGGGAAAAAACCAGAGTTATTACAGAAAAAAATTTGGGATTTGGCTGAAGAGAAACTAACAGCCGAGGAGATAAAAAATAAATTGTTATTAGCCACAGGTGACATGGGAGATACCGTCTTGCACATGGCAGCAGAATGTGGCTACGTAGAGGTATTACAGAAACTATGGGAGTGGGCTAAAGAGAGACTAACAACAGAGGAGGTAAATAATAAATTATTTACCATAAACCATTTTGGATGGACCATCTGGTACTGGGCAGCAGACTTTTAGGAGAAGTGATTTTTTGTACATCCAGTATGGGAGTGGCCCCGCCGAAGGTATCCCTACTTTGACGGAGTGGTGGGGCTTGTGTGGTCAAATGATCCCAAGAGCTGTGCTGGCAGTAGCATATGCTACTGGTAGGGCCTCCCATGCCAGACAGGTCAAGGGTGATGACCCAGACCAAAAGGGATACTCTGGCCCTCCAGGTTGGGGGTTGGGCGTGAGGCTAACAACCTCACACCATAAAAAAAAATTGTTACGAAACCTCAAGAGGAGGCCAAGGCCCACCCGGGGCTGTAGAGCCGATGGTGATGATAAGGATGATAGTGGTGATTATGGGAGTGGGCTAAAGAAAAACTAACAACAGCTGAGATAAAATAATGAAATTTTATTAACCACAGATGCTGAGGCAGTAATTTGGCAGAATGATACAATATTTAGTGCATTAGATGAGTTGTCTACAGAAGGGAAAACATAGCCCTAAATTTTCTCTGTCCTGCCTCAGGTAACGACGGGAAAACCGCGTTACAGCTTGTTAAAAAGTACGTAGAGGATTCAGAAATTTGTACACTATCGAAATAACTAAGAAGTGTTTATGAAATTTTTTTTTCCGCGGCGGAACACCCCACAGTGGTCTGGCGCCACCTCTTGAGGCTTCACGATCACACCACACTGGATATGACTCTTCTGGACGATTTATCGTCCCTGCCCAGAGACCTTTACCTCACAAAATTCAACATTCACAGGAGACAGACACCATGGCCAGGTGGGATTCGAACCCACTATCCCAGCAAGCGAGCAACCGCAGACCGACCCAGCACTGTCTGGGCGATGTCTTTGCCTTGACGGAGGCGGGGGTAGTGAAATAGAACAAACTTGAACAGGGTTATTTCATGATCTGTATCATCATACCCAGCACTACTGCAGTATAATCTTAAGCCACACTGCTAACTGCTGAGGTCGTTATAAATGGATTCGAGTAGTCAGCCGTATTCCTTCCAAAATTTCACACCCTCTTTGCTGTAAGTTGGCTCAGATGGTGGCTTTGTCCAGCCCTACTTTCAGTGCAAAGCTATCAGTGTGATTACCATCCAGCTGTAATTCAGCACCGCTGATAGCCAAAGCCACAACACAGAAGTGACCTTCCGTCAGCCCATCAGATGGTACCACATATTGTGCTGTTATCGAATGAGCAGACCAGATTTGTTGAATGAACGGCGGCCGAGGCAGTCAGTCCAAATGCTTAAGACACAGGCTGGTGCTATGTCAACCCTGCATGCTGAATTCCCAAACAGTTGGCTTCTCACATTCAGGAGTGATTGAGAATTTATAGCCACCCTGTCTTTTCCTCCGTTACCAAAGCACAAAACACACATTAGCAACGGTCGTACAAGGTGCCACTGTTTAGCCGTTAGTAAGACAGTAGATACCAGAAGGACTGATGAATATTTGGAGCTGGCAAATCATTAGTGGGGGAGGTGACATCAGAAACGAAAACATCCTCCCCGTATTTCCCAGAGAGATAATCTGAAACTTCCTGATAAAAAAAAATTGCAGGAATGTGATAAACCTCAAGTTACCTCCCCTGAATTGATGCAGCACGTTTTGCTTAAATCGAAGTGTTCCATGTAACAGCAGCACAAAGAGCTTACGCTCACATGATGGCTACACAGATGTTGTGCTGTTTATGTACTGAAAAGCAGTCAGTCGGTGGGTCAGCAACAGCAGTATGAATGTTGGCTGTCAGTGGACTGTAAGCAGTATGTACTTAAGAATAATTCTGATGCTCTTCAGCACAGATACATGTACACAGTTATTGCCGGCTGTGATAAAGTATGTTTGTTGTTTTGATAACACATTGTATGTAACAATATGCATTATTGAGAATTGATAATGACATTGTACAAATCATTTATAAGCATTTATGTATTAACCATTTAAAAAGCCTACTGGTTACGTGATGCACCAACAGTTTAACATTCAACAACTGTACATTCTGCCCACACTGTATTTATGTGTTTTGTATTTATCTGAGAACAAACAGCGACTTGTGCCACTTACATTATAAATTGATTGGTTTTTATAACCCAGATGAAAAGTGTTTACAGCGCGGTACGGACTGGGTCTTTAAATAAGGTGGTCTGCGCTTCGTCTTTAAAGGGCTAATATACTTACAGAATGCTCTGCATAGATTGCAGTTGGAGTTAAGAGAGAGGAGCAATGACAGCACCAGCAGTACACTGTGTGAAGTTGTTAGTAAGGGAAAGAGTGCTGGTTAATAGAATAGCAGTAAATGTTTAATCAGAGGTCTGTTACATGCGTGGAATAAACAATTACTGGAATGGGTGCTGTTAAGTGTGCTGTACATTATTTACAAAGACCATTGTGGTTATTTGGACAAAAATCATTTAATGCTAATTCTGTAAACAAAAACTACTACCCAATCAAAATTAGCTTGAACTGTAAGACGTGGATTTAACTGACAGACAAAATGTGTTAATTTCTTCATCAAAAACTTCTGCCAACATGCATGATTGTAGTGGGTTGCCAGTGAACCCTCTGCCTTTGTCACTAATTGAATTGCTTATCTTCTTAATTAATTTTTGAGCATAAATTTCTAACTACTTTTTACTTTCCTCTTTTTCCTTACTGTTCATATCAGTAAACCAGTCTTTTAGACTCCAAAATTTTATTCAGAGTTCAACTTGATCTTCTACAGACAAAAAAGGTTCTAGTTTGTAGGGCATATGTTGTAGATTATCTTCCAATTCCTCTCTCGGATGTGGTCGGATGGTGACCCACAGTCGTTCTTCCACCTTCAGCCTTAGACCTTGCAGTAAATCTATGACAGTCTCATTGCAGGATGGACTGATTTCATCAAAACCGTCCAGCATTATTACTATTTTTACCTTCTGGTATTGTTCACAACACTTTAAACCTTTCCATCTCTCAACCACATTTAAGGTTTAGCGGTTTTGTCAACACAAAATCTACTGCCGCCTTCTTATCGATTTGTCTTTGTTTCAGTGCCTTCATTGCATCTATGTGGTCGTTTAAATCAATTCTCACCACCCATTTTTTTTTGGGAACTTCAGTTTGATTTGTTTAGAGAAATGTGTCAGTACAGTGGATTTACCCATCCCTACTTTATCAGAAATCAACATCACTCTCTGGTGCTGTGCTTGCTGCAACAGCTTGTCTAAATCGTCAACTGTGTATGTGTGTGTGAGAACTCTTGGTATCAATATATCTACGCACTGTTTCTAAGCTTCCTTGCAATTGCTGCCAAAGGAGTTTCCTTGGTTTTCTTTCTCTAGCCAATGCACACTGCTTTGTGGATGCAGCTGACAGAGTTGTATATATTCTCCTTCAGTTTTAGCCACATAAACATGGGAATCTCCTGCATCTTTTTCATAAAAAATGTCCTTAATAGTCACCTGATGATAAAATTTTCTCCCGATATAGTAACCTTCATTGTAGGCATTTGAAATCAGCACTGAGATCAGCAGACGTTAGTTCCTTTTCTTCCAATAAGTCACCAAGAGGCAGAAATTTTGCTGCTGGAGATTCAGCACTCACGAGTGCACTTAAAGAAGGTCTAACATCTTGAAATTTAATGATTACTCTACTAGTTTCTCTTGTGAAATGGTGGTTAAATCAGACCAAGTTAACTGTACATTTCTACTTACAAACCCTTTCTGAAACATACTCCTGCTTGGATGATGCTGGTAAGCAACAGTGCTTCCTCCTGATGTAGTGATGAATATGACTGTGCTATATTGTTTCTGTTTTATTGTGTCAAAGTTTGTTCAGATTATGTCTTTTGTTTATTCATTAAAAAGTTGATTGTCCTCGCTTGCTATCAGTAATAGGTATGGTGTTACAATTGAGTGCATCAGTTTACTTAAGTC
>Ga0209628_10003832_pt1 | contig 10681 bp, 8 predicted proteins | sample TergutCu122P4_FD_187285 | JGI IMG/M metagenome (GOLD analysis project Ga0209628, IMG submission 187285) | Cubitermes ugandensis P4 segment gut microbial communities from Kakamega Forest, Kenya - Cu122 P4 (SPAdes) (version 2) | ecosystem: Host-associated > Arthropoda: Insects > Digestive system >... | reverse complement strand
ATGTTGATTCAAAAAATTTGGGAAATCCATATATTATAGGACAATCCACGCCTATGCAACAGATTCTTCATACAGGGCAGTTTCCCGAACTCCCAACACTAACATATTTCCCCGGTTCTTTATGGAATCAATTGGTAGGTTATGCTCAGGCTCCGGGAATAAACATCAAATTAGAAATGAACTCAACTTTCAATTTTTACTATGGAACAACCGGAAATCCATCTTACAGTCAAACTGATTGGGTTACCGTTATGTTGCACGAATCGCTGCACGGGTTAGGTTTTTCTTCTACATGTGATAGTGATGGTAGATATTACTATGTGGCAGATGACCAGGGAAATGGATATTACACTAGCTTTCCCTGTATCTTCCACCGCCAATTGTACCAAGGGGCTACCGGTAACGTTTGCTTCACGGATCTTAATCAAACTCAGCGTGCTGCCTTAATGATAAGTAATAATTTGTATGCAGGAGCTCCTGGATCAAACTTGTTATCTGCCCATGGTGGAAATAGAGTGAAAATGTATGCGCCAAATCCGTGGCAACCCGGCTCAAGTGTTTCGCATTGGAATAATAACCCGGGTTTTACAACTTTTATGGAGTATTCTATTAGCCCCGGTTGGAAATGGCATAATATAGGAACAAGAGAGATGGGTATCTTGAAAGATATGGGATGGAAAGAATATGACCCTAATGCCATTTTTGTAAATTTCAAACCCAATGGAGGAGAAGGAAGCATGTCAACGCAGCAGTATTCTATTGGATCACCACAGTACTTAAAAGCAAATATGTTTACCAAAACAGGATATAAGTTCAAAAACTGGAATGATTTAGCCAACGGAACCGGCCCAACTACATACCAAGACCAACAGCTAATTTCAATTTCTGCCGATGTTACGCTTTATGCACAATGGGAAGGAAACAAATACACCCTTACTTTTAATCCCGGAGCAAATGGAACAGTGGAGATTACAGAAATGTCCGTAACTTATGGACAACCTCTTGGGGAACTCCCCGTCCCCAAAAAACAGGGTTTCGCATTCAAGGAATGGAGAATTGGACCAAAACCCATTGATGAGGATTATGTATGGGATTATGAAGAAAATCAAGTAGCCGAGGCACGTTGGGAAATGATTACACATACCATTACTGCAACTGCCACACCCGGAGGAACAATCTCTTCGCCCGGAGACTTTCAAGTACTGGAAGGAAGTAATAAAACTTACAATATTAAACCCGATAAAGATTTTTTTATTTCAGATGTTTTAGTAGATAATGTAAGTGCGGGAGCCGTTCCCAAATATATTTTTGAAAATGTAGTCGCAAGTCACACTATTCATGCTGTTTTTACAAATATAGGCATCAATGAAACAGATTTCGCAAAATCAGTACAAATTTTTCCAAATCCAACAACAGGACAATTACGAATTGAAACATCAGATATGAGATATGAGATATCGGAGATTGAAATATACGATATGATTGGCGGGAAACTTATCTCAAATCTCAAATCTCAAATCTCAAATCAGACAATTGACATTTCGCATTTATCCGCAGGTATTTACTTTCTCAAAATTCAAACCGAAAAAGGAACCGTAATGAAGAAAATAATCAAACTTTAATTTGTACAAACAAGGCACTGCCTTGTTTGTAACCAATAAACATTGAACATTCTCCTTGACATCGGCAATACCCTTCAAAAAATCGCTGTTTTTAATGACGATGAATCTGTTTATTGCCAATCGTTTTCTAAAATTACGGAAAAAAATCTCTTTTCGATATTAAATCAATTTCCAATCAAAAATTCCATTATTTCCTCAGTGGCTAATTTAGATGTACCTATAGTTAACATTCTGAACACAAATACTAAAATGTTTCATTATTCGCATCAAACAAAGTTGCCTTTAAAAATTTTGTACAAAAGCCCTGAGACTTTGGGTCTCGATAGAATTGCCAATGCGGTGGGTGCGGTAGCCTTATTTCCGAAAAAAAATCTACTTGCCGTTCAAGTAGGTACTTGTTTGGTTCTTGATTTTGTAAATGAAAAAAGTGAGTATTTAGGTGGCTCTATCTCCCCCGGAATAAAAATGCGCTTTAATGCCCTGCACGAAAAAACGAACAAATTACCATTGTTATCTAATAATAATAGTTCTCCCAATTTTCTCGGAACCGATACAAATAGTTCCCTTAGTAACGGGGTTATCAATGGAATATGTTATGAAATTGAAGGTTTTATAAAAGAATATAGCGCTAAATTTGAAAATCTTATTGTATTATTTACAGGAGGCGATGCAGATTATTTGCAAAAGTTCATAAAAAATACGATATTTGCCGCTCCAAATTTAGTGCTGAAAGGACTTAACGAAATTATCAAATATAATGAATAATACACGAAAATACTTTCTTCTTTTTCTATCTTTCTTTATGTTTACTGATTCCGTTATTGCACAAAACGAAATTAATTCACCCTATTCCAGCTTTGGAGTGGGAAATATTTTCCCGCGTACGAATAACATTATTAGTTCCATGGGAGGAGCAGGATATGCACTCCAAAATCCCTATTTCATCAATTTTAAAAACCCTGCCGCTTTCGCCGCATTTGATTCCCTTTCGTTTATTGCAGACTTATCGTTTAGCGCTGTAAATCAACAAATGAGAACAGAAGCGCAAACCCAAAGCGGAACATTTGCCCAATTAGATTATTTCGCAATTGGTTTGCCAATTTTAAAAATGTGGCGCATGAGCGCAGGTATAATGCCTTATAGCGACGTTGGATACGGTATCTTAGATGTTCGTGAAATAGACTCTATAAGTTATCAGTATAAAGGAACCGGAGGGCTGCAAATGCTCTATTGGGGAAATGCATTTAAGGTTTATAAAGGGTTGGCAATAGGTGTGAATCTCTCTTACCTTTTTGGCACCATCAATACAACAAGTTTTACAGAGTACAAGATTCCGAATGTGCTTAACAATATGATAAACAATTTCAGATATTTAGACGGCATTTACATCTCCGGAGGAGTACAATATCAAACTACTGCTAATGAAAAACATCATCTTGGTTTAGGTATTGTATATGAAAACGCACTGAAAGTTTGGTCAAGAGAAAACTTGATAGTTTTAAATTATTTTGATACCTATAATCCTAACACATATTTTGATACCGTTTTAATAGCAACCGGTAAAGATGCCCGGAAAAGTACAGTAAAATTTCCGCAAATTGTGGGCGCCGGAATCTCCTACGGATACAAAGACCGGTTACTTACTTCTGTAGATTTTACATGGCAGAATTGGAAAAAATTCTCCATGTCGAATACAAAAGATACTTTGCAAGACAATTTTACTACCGCATTAGGCATTCAATATGTGCCCAATCCTTCCTCTTCAAAGTATTACAATAAAATTCATTTCAGAGTAGGAACCAGGTTTTCTACGGGCTATTTTGTTGTTAGAAACCACCCTATCACTGAGTTTGCAGTCTCTGTTGGATTAGGATTCCCCATCCGCACTTTCACTTCCCGCTCATCGGCAAATGTAATGTTTGAATACTGCCGGTTCGGAACCCTAAAAAGCAATTTAATCCTGCAAAACTACTTTAAACTCTCCTTCAATTTCATCCTTCAGGAGAAATGGTATCAACGTAGAAAATTAGAATAACTAAGCGAAGAATGCCAGATTCTATCTATATTGCTTTAGGAGCGCTTATTTTCATTGGTCTTTTGTTTAAAACAAAAACCATTCAACACCTGCGCCCTGTTATTTTACTCGCTTCGCTAGTTTACTTCGGATTTATAACTGGCGGTTGTAATTGCATTTTATTCTATTTTCAAGGTTTTATTTTATTTATATTGGGCAAAAGTGCATTTTTGTCCTCTTTTATTTTTATAGTATCCCTTCTCGCCTTATCCATAATTTTTGGGGCAATTTGGTGCGGCTGGCTCTGCTGGCTCGGCGCATTGCAAGAGTTTATTTACCAAAAGAATAAGTGGAAACTGTTTCAATCAAAAAAATCACAAAATATTTTATTATATATCCAAATGAGCGCTTTCGTGGCATTAATAATTTGGGTAATCTTTACAAAACGCCCTGTGCTTTGCTCTTACGACCCTTTTATCTCGATTTCAAAATTAAGAATATTCAACTGGGTGGGATACATTACCGTGCCTTTGCTCCTACTCTCTTCTCTTTTCATTTACAGGCCCTTTTGCAGGATCTGCCCGATTGGTTTGTTGCTGTATGCCGTTAAATTTTTGCCATTTGCTAAAAATGTGAAACTTGATGACTGCACAAACTGCAGAAAATGCCATTCCTATTGCAAAATGAATGCGATTTCGGGTTCAGAGGTTCTGGCTTCGGGTCGTGTAGAAAAAAACTGTATTATGTGTGGGGAGTGTAAAAAGGCGAACTGTAGATTCCTAAAAGGTTAAAAAATAAAATTTTATACGAAAATGATAACTAAATTACCGTGTGAACCATTTTGTAGATACGCTGCCGAATGATGCGTTGTGCGCAACGCATCTGCAAAATATTTACAAAAAAATTCCGTTACCTTTTTTTCTATATTTGCCGATTAATTTTTTAGCCCCTCTATGACTTGTATCCACCGGAAGCAATTTTTCTTATTACTTTTGTTAAGTGTATGTAGTTTATTTGGTTACAGTCAGGTGCAACTCATTTCTGAAGAAGATAATCCGGAAATCTTGTTAGACTTTTCCGACCCAAAAACTTATGAAGTGGGTGGAATTACTTATACCGGTGTTACAAATTTCGACACAAGGATGCTCTTGTTCAAGGTGGGCGATATGATTGAAATTCCCGGAGACCAAATTGCCAACTCAATAAAAAACGTATGGAAATCGGGATTGTATGAAGATATTGAGATTACATTAACGAGGGTGGTTGATTATGTGGCTTTTATTAACGTGCATCTTACCGAACGGAGTAGATTGGTTGCCTTTGGTTTTAGAGGAATTAAGAAAAATCAGGAAACCGATTTACGCGATAAAATAAAATTGGCACAAGGGAACATCGTAAACGAAAACATGATGCAAACCTGTATCAACGTAATCAAAAAATTCTACGTCGAGAAAGGATACTACGATTGTAGTGTAAAAACTGAAGTTAAATCCGATGACAGAATTGTTAAAGGAGTAAATATTATTTTCCATATTAACAAAGGAAAAAAAGTAAAAATTGATAGAATAATCATTACAGGAACAAGTGTTCCGAACGGAAAACTTACCAAAGCGATGAAAGGTTCTAAGGAAAGAACACGTTTTGAACCCTTGATGAAAGCAGACACCATGATAAGGTTTTTTATAAAAAATCAGGATTATTATAAATCAAAAGATCTGCTTGACCACTTGGACGACTATTTTAGTGATAGAGTAAAATTCAGAATTGCAAAATCATCAAAATTCATCAGAGATTCTTATGAAGACGATAAAGTGAGTTTAATTAATAAATTAAATGATTTTGGATATAGAGACGCCTATATTGAATTTGATACCGTAGTTTTTCAAGATGGATTAGCCACCATATTAATTGATGTTAACCAAGGAAATAAATACTACTTTCGAAACATTGATTTCGTGGGTAATACTAAATTTTCCACCCAATTGTTAAAAGAGATTCTTAACATTGGAAAAGGGGATGTGTATAATCAATCATTATTGGAAGAAAGATTGATGATGGACAAAAATGGGAATGACATTTCCTCTCTGTATATGAATGACGGGTATCTATTTTTCAATGCCATTCCCGTTGAAGTTAGAATTGAGGGAGACTCTATTGACTTAGAAATTCGTATAAGAGAAGGCAAACAAACCAAATATAATAAAATAACGGTTTCAGGAAACAATAAAACCAGCGATAAGGTAATTTTACGGGAAGTAACTACAATTCCCGGACAGATGTTTAACAAATCCGACTTGATCCGTTCGCAACAAGTACTGCTCCAAATGGGTTTTTTTAATCAGGAATCCATTAATGTGATTCCTAAACCAAATGAAGCGGATGGAACTGTTGATTTGGAATATGTAGTTGAGGAAGCCTCTTCCGACCAATTAGAACTTTCTGTCGGATACGGCGCAACCGGCTTTGTAATAAGCGCCGGTGTTTCTTTCAACAATTTTTCTTTTAAAAAATTCTTTAAAAAAGACGCATGGACACCTATCCCCTCAGGAGACGGACAAAAGTTAGCATTCAGAGCTTCTACCAATGCAACTTGGTATCAATATTATTCTGTATCATTTACCGAACCTTGGGTAGGTGGTAAAAAACCAAACTCATTATCGGCAACACTGAGCTATCAAATCCAAACAACGGGAGCTAAAAAAAATAGTGATAGATATGGCTTTATTAAGACTGTTGGAGTATCGGTTTCGTATGGAAAAAAACTAAAATGGCCGGATGAATATTTTCAGGCATCGCATACTCTTTTATACCAGCATTACAATGTTCTTAATTTTGGTTCTTATTTCATATTTGACAATGGATATTCAAACAACATCAGTTATATTTTTACAGTTGCCCGAAACTCTGTAGATGCTCCAATTTATCCGCGGAGTGGTTCAGAAATTATGTTCTCTGCACAATTTACGCCTCCTTACTCACTGTTTAACAAAACTGACTATGCAAATGCTTCTCCACAAGTAAAATATCGCTGGTTAGAGATGCACAAATGGAAATTCAATATCTCATGGTTCACGCGGTTAGTGGAAAATTTGGTGCTTAATGTGCGTATTAAAACAGGATTTATGGGTTGTTACAACAAACAAATCGGCATTTCGCCTTTCGAGCGTTTCTATTTGGGCGGAGACGGATTGTCCAATTATGCCTTAGATGGAAGAGAAGTGATTGGTATGCGCGGATATGATGATTCCTCATTAACTCCCTATTCATACAATTCACCCATAGGTGGTGCTATCTTTAGCAAACTTACTGCCGAACTGCGTTACCCCATTACCTTGAACCCAAGCGCTACTATCTATTTGTTAGGGTTTGTAGAAGCCGGAAATAGCTGGCTAGATAAAAGACAATTCTCGCCTTTTAAACTCTATAAATCTGCCGGTGTGGGTGTTCGAGTCTTTTTACCCATGTTCGGTTTGTTGGGATTTGATTGGGGATACGGCTTCGACCAGGTACCCGGCTTGCCCAACGCACACAAAAGCCACTTCCACATCTCTATTAATTCATCTATTGATTAATAAAGCAGTAAATAATAATCACATAAAAAACACGTTACAAATCAAAATCGTTTATCATGAAAAAAACATTCCTCCTCATCGCATTAATTACCTGCTTTTCTCTATCTGTGTTTTCTCAGGCAAGAGGAAATTTTGGATACATTGATTCTGAATACATTTTGGGTAACATCCCCGAGTATAAAGAAGCCCAAAGAGAATTGGACAGATTGGCCGCAAACTGGCAAAAAGATATTGAAAAAAGATTTGCCACCATCGACTCCATGTATAAAAAATATCAGGTAGAAGCCATTACCCTCCCCGAAAACTTGAAACAAAAAAGAGAAGAATCCATCATTAAAGCTGAACAGGAAGCAAAAGATTTACAAAAAAAACGGTTCGGAAAAGACGGAGACCTGTTTAAAAAAAGAGAAGAATTAGTAAAACCTATTCAGGATAGGGTTTTTAATGTTATTGAATCTATCGCAAAAGACAGAGGATATGCATTTATTTTCGATACTGCAGGCTCTATGACCATTGTATATGCCGACCCAAAATTCGATTTGAATGATATGGTAATGCAACGCCTCGGAATATCTGTAAAAGAATAATTTAATACATAATAAAGAATGAGAAAAATTACATTAATTTTCGCCGTGTGCATGTTTTTCGCGGCATCTACATTTGCCCAAAAGTATGGGCACGTGAACTCTACGGAAGTAATGCAAGCCATGCCCGGAATTGACTCCGTTAATATTAAAATGGCTGAATTTCAAAAAAGTTTAGAAACATTGTATGAAAATATGATGAATGAGTTTCAGACTAAAAAAGATAAATTCGACAAAGATGCAGGCACAATGTCTTCTTCTGTCAGAAAACTCAGAGAAGATGAATTAATTAGTATTCAAACCAGGATTCAGGAATTTCAGTACAATGTTCAAGATGATATTGAAGAAGAACAGATCCGTTTAGTTACCCCTTTTAAGGAAAAAGTGCAAAATGCCATTAATGATGTGGCAAAAGAGCACAAATACACTTACATTTTCGATACACAAATCTTACTCTATTACGACGGAGGAGATGATATAACTCCGCTTGTGAAGAAGAAGTTGGGTATTAAATAGTGGTTAATGGTTAATGATTAATATAAGGTTTTAATCTTCTAAAATTTTAAATCTTAAATCTTAAATAATAATGAATAAACAAATAAATACCCTTTTTCGCTTTCTGCTTTTAGCCTTCTGTTTTCTGTTTTCCCACAATGTTTCGGCACAGGCAAAGTTTGGGCATGTGGATTACAGCAGCATTATTAAAAATATGAAGGGGATTGATTCCATTCAAACCCTTATCACTAATTTTCGGGCAGAGTTGCAATCTATTGGGGAAGAGATGAGTAAAGAGTTTAAAGAAAAGAATGCCGCATTGGAAAAATTGGCAAGCAATTCTAATACCTCTCAAGCAGTTTTAAAAATAAAACAAGAAGAATTGGTGGGTATGTACAAACGTATTCAGGAGTTTGCAGAATCTATGGATACCGATGTACGCGACAAACAGTTGGAGTTGCTCGAACCTTTCCAAACAAAATTATTAGACGCTATTAAAAAAATTGCCAAAGCCGGTAACTACAGTTATGTTCTTGACCTCTCTACATTAGTTTTTTACTCCGCTACAGATGACTTAACAGAAAAGGTTAAAGCGGAATTAGGCATTAAATAAGAACAAAAAAATTCTTACACACTTACGATCTTACGCTCTTATGGTCTTATGGTCTTACCGCTGTAGCATCAGGGCAAAATCATTAAAATTAGCATAATGAGACCTTTGCAAAATAGGCATGGTTTGATTTTTTGTTAATTTTTCGTTCTTTTTTTTTGTTTTGGAGTTTAATTTTTCGTTTTTATCTTCATTTTTCCATTATTTTTATCTTTTTTTTAGCCTTTTTGAGGCTTACTTAGGCATTTGATTGCCTATTTTATCCCATTGGATATAATTATCCCCGGTGCTCTGTATAAATTGTAGGCGATGGCTTCTAATAAATGTTGGGTGTGCGTCTTGGCTAAGCCTACGTACCGAGCCAACCCACATCCAAACCATCGTCGCATACCACCGAAGGTGCGTTCCACAACCCACCGTTTTTTGCTGATTAAACGATTATACATTTTTTGCCATTCTGTTAACGGTCTGTTTTTATAGGCTTTGTGCATGATTCTGTTTTTTACTTTACGATTCTTTATAGGAGATTTAAACAATGTTACATTATCCGGTACTTGAAAACCTTTGTCTGTAAGACAGGCACTTACTGCAAGTGCCTCATCCTGATTATCCAAACAGGGCTTCAAACCTTTACTGTCGTGTTCGTTGGCAGTAGTGGTATGAACACTCAACTGCATCCCCTGCTCGTCGGTAAGGATAACCTTTTTATATCCAAAATGAACTTCTTTACCTTTCTTCAAATAACGGGCTTCACTGTCTACGCCAGGCTGTTGTTTTTTTACCAACTTCATTTGAGCTTCCTCTTTCTCACAATCTTCTGCATGGCGTTGGTCTTCTTTACGGTCTTCGGCAATTTCGTATTCAGTTTTACCCTTAGGACAACAGGGGGCATCTGTCAAAGTAGCATCTACAATACCGATACCGTTTTTAATAATAACCTTATGGGCAACTAATTGACGATTTATCTTCTTTAACAAACGGTCAAATGCTTTTTTTTCTGTTAACTCACTGCGAAAGCGACTCAAAACGCTGTGATCTGGGACACTGTCTTCAATATCCAAATCACAAAAAAGCATCATCGACAAACTGTCATTTACAGATTCCTCTACTTTCTCATCGCTTAAACCGTACCAAATACCGAGAAGAAGCATTTTGAAAAGTAACAAGCCGCTGTATGCCGGACGACCATCAACGGAATGACCACGTTTATAAACTTTCTTTATCTCTTTTTCTACTTCATTCCAATCAATTAACATATTGATTTGTTTGAAAAACGTATTTTTTCGTGTACGTTTTTCTACGTAACCGTCGTAAAAGCCCATTTGAATATTTTTTTGATAAAACATACCGCGAAAATACAAAAAAAACAATACAAAACACGATTAAAATATTAACAATCAAATGTTTATATCATGTTTTGTCTTGCAAAGGTCTCATAATATTTTGCATTCGTAAAGAAAAAACTAACAATTCTCTTGTACAGTTCCAACGTTGCACGTTGCGAACAAGACCCAAATTCCTTTTCCTTTTTAAGGAAAAGGTGTCAGACAGCGGCATATAACACTTTCAAATTCAATACTTTTTCTGCCGCCGTCTGACGGAAAAGGTTATATAAAAATAATTCATTGTGAAAATAAAACAAATCTTCTCATCGTTCTCAATTTTCTAAAAGAAACTAAAATTACTAAACGATGTTCATTATTGAAAATGCTTTTATTAGAACTAAATCAACGAAAAATCTACCAAAAAACAAAAATTTAATCAACTTTTCTAAAGAAAATAGA
>Ga0209628_10003831_pt1 | contig 10683 bp, 8 predicted proteins | sample TergutCu122P4_FD_187285 | JGI IMG/M metagenome (GOLD analysis project Ga0209628, IMG submission 187285) | Cubitermes ugandensis P4 segment gut microbial communities from Kakamega Forest, Kenya - Cu122 P4 (SPAdes) (version 2) | ecosystem: Host-associated > Arthropoda: Insects > Digestive system >... | reverse complement strand
ACGATGCCCCAATAAAAAAGAAGATAATACACGACACCGCAAATACATATTTTCTAAACCACTCTGAATTATAGGCGTTGACGCTTGAATACATATATTTTTTATACTCTCTGTTTAAATTTAAACAGTTCTTAAACTCCTCTTTCAGCGCTTCCATTTTGTTAAGTAAATCTTCCTTTTCACTTGGTTTTAAATCACTAAATAAAATATTGGGAGGATTTGTCATATTTTTTTGAATGGAGTCGGGATAAACAAAATGCTTGAAATAATAACAAGACGACAAAAAGCCTGCAAAAATATCATCGTTATTACTGTTAATAGAAGTCATTACCGTATCTCTCATTTTCACAATTTCAGCATTTGAAAGCGTTTGATTGGTTTTGGCATAGTAACTATTATCCGATTTTTCAAATTTAAAAGAGGAGATATCAAACCTTTTATACTGTTCGGAAAAGGTGGAACGCAGTAAGGGGTTTTTTGAAGTTGAATTGGGGTCGCTACTTTCATCCCAAAAAAATCCGTCATATAAATAAAAAAGCATATACATTTTATCATTGGTCATTACCATTTTACCTCTTTTTGCATAGGTGAAGGTGGTATTTCCCTGATATTTTGTGTGGTCAAAAAGCAGCACATCGCGAATATCGGCATTATTTCTATCCTTCTTTCCTACCCTAATAGTATAATTATCAAAGCCGTGATAAAAAACGCCCTCTTCAATGCTTAATGTAGGTTTTTGGTCTAAAATACTTCTCAGCAACGTTTTCATTTTGAAATATGCCTTTGGCGCCACATTATCGGAGAACCAAAAAGAGCCTAAAGCGATAAAGAACGCAAAGAAAGAGAGTGAAAAAATGAGTTTGTTAATGGAAACGCCTGCCGATTTCATGGCAATAAGTTCATATCTTTCTCCCAGCGAGCCGAAGGTCATAAGCGAAGATAACAACACTGCCAGCGGAGCGGCTAAATTTACCATGCCGGCAGAGGCATAAAAAAGAAACTCTAATATTACAGATAGCTCCAATCCTTTACCCACCAAGTCATCTACATATTTCCATAAAAATTGCATTAACAAGATGAATAGGGCAAAGAAAAAAGTGAGGGCAAAAGGTCCTAAAAATTTTTTAAAGAGGTATCTATAAATAATTTTCACGACCCAAGGAATTAAAAATCGCCAATAGTTTCGGGGAGTTGGTTTAATGCTGCTTGTGCTTGCTCGTTGTTAGGAGGAGAGCCGTGCCATTTATGGGTTCCCATCATAAAATCCACCCCCATCCCCATTTCTGTGTGCATAATCACTACCACAGGTTTTGCCTGAAACGTCATCTCTCTAACTACCTTCATCTGTTTTAGAATATCTTCCATTATATTTCCTTGCATTTCCAGCACTTTCCAGTCAAACGCTTCAAATTTGGCGCGTAGATTTCCCAAATTGCACACCTCGTCAATAGCACCGTCAATCTGTTTTTGGTTATAGTCCACGATAAGAACGAGGTTATCAATTTTGTTAGCTGCGGCAAACAGGATGGCTTCCCAGTTTTGCCCTTCTTGCAGTTCACCATCGCCACACAGCACGTAAACAAGGTTGGGGTCGTGGTTTGCTTTTTTTGCTATAGCAGCACCTACAGCAACAGAGATACCTTGTCCCAGTGAGCCGGAGGCCACTCTGATTCCGGGAAGTTGGTAGTTTGGCGATGGGTGTCCTTGTAAACGGGTTCCCAAAAAGCGAAAAGTGGCTAATTCTTTTACGGGAAAATAGCCTCTGCGCGCCATAACGCTGTACAAAACAGGAGAGATATGGCCATTCGACAAAAAGAAGATATCTTCTGCTGCGCCGGTTTCCGTAATGTTTTCCGGAGTACAGTTTAAGATATTGAAAAACAGAGCCGTTAATATGTCGGCACAGCCAAGCGAGCCACCGGGATGCCCTGATTTAGCGGTATGCACCATGCGAATGATATCACGCCGCACTTGCGTGGCTATTTGTTCCAATTCGCGAATACTTGTTTTATTCATTATTGATTCATTAAACGTTAAAAAAAACTTACGCTCTACTAATTCACAATGAGTTTCACGGTTTTTTCACCCACTTTTACCATATATAATCCGGCACAAAGTTCTGAAATATCAATCTTTAGCGCAAATCTTTCTTTGGAAGTTCCTCCGGTAAAAGGTACTGTTTTCACCACTTGTCCAAAAATATTATAAAACTTAATATTCTCCATTCGTAATTCGCTACTCGTAATTCGTAATTCAATATATTGGCTTGCGGGATTTGGAATTATTTGAATAGCCGCATTCGATTTATTTTCTTTAATGCCCACGTTGGTAAATATTGCATGAATAGTATGGTTGGCGGTTACGTTGAAGAATGTATATTCTGGGACTGCACCCACGCTTACATCGTCCACCAACACATCTTCAATATAATAATCTTGATTTGGGGTAATGGTGTAGGTTTTATCTTTACCTTCTTGCACCGTGTTGGTAGCAGGAGGAGAAATTTTTCCGCCTGGGGTAGCAGTTGCAGTAATGGTATAAGTAATCATTTCCCACATGGCAGTGGCAGTTTTGTTCTGCGCAAAGTTCCAAATATACTGTTCATTAATATCGAAATAGGGAGTACCTAAAATCCTCCAGCCTTGAAATGAGTATCCTGGTCTAACAGGGATAGGGAGTTCACCCACAGGTTTATCATAAGTTACCTGTTTAGAAGTAATATCCACAGTTCCTCCTGTTCCCGGGCTGAAAGTAAGTGTGTATTCATTGGCATCCCATTGGGCGTATAGCGTTAAATGGTCGCTGATAGTAACTGATTGTTGATTTGTATAGGAAGTTCCCGTACCGTTTTGATTTGTATTCCAATTAGAATATGTGTAACCTTCTTTGGTAAAACTGTTTGCTTTCAAATTTTGCGCAACTCCAATGGAAAATTCCTGTTGAGACATACTTCCCGCTCCGCCGTTTGCATTAAAAGATACATAAATAGCGTTGGGGTCAGGTATTGTCCACCCCATATCTATAAAAATTCCCATTTCTCTTGTAGTAACCGTATGGCATTTCCAACCCCAATCAATATAATATTTCATAAATGTTGTAAAAGTTTGATAACTATCCCAATGAGAACAACTTGAGCCGCTACTGTAAGAGGTTGGGGCATACATTTTAACACGACTGCCGTGGGCTGCTAATAAATAAGAATCCGGTGCGCCTGCGTATAAATTATTGCTTTTCACTAATGCCGCCCTCTCTGCTTCTGAAAGGTCAACCAAACAAGGACCGTTAGTTCCTTGAAATAATTGTCTGTCAAAAATTCCGGGATTAGGGGTGGCACTGTTTGCAGAATATGAACCATTGCTTTGACAGATAGGGAAGAACCCTAATCCGTGGTTTACTTCATGCAACATAGTAGTTATCCAGTCAATTTGAGAATAACTTGGATTTCCGGTTGTTCCATAGTAAAAACTGAATTGAGAGTTCATTTCTAATTTAATATTATAACCTGCAAGAAACGGATAACCCACCAACTGATTCCACAAAGCGCCAGGATACCATGTGTCTGTTGGAGAGGTGGGCACTTGCCCTGTATTTTGAGCCATGGTCATTCGCCAAGATTGCCCTATAATACCTGTACTTCCCAAGTCTTTAGAATCTACATTGATTCTTACGGGCACAGTACCTGCCAAATTATCACTCCAAATGGCTAAGGCATATTCAGTGGGGGGCAGTTGCGTTGCGTTCAGGTTTCCGGATAAGGTGAACTGCAACTTGCCGCGGGTGCCGCCTACAATTACAGCATCATCTTCAGAAACAGGATTAAAGTGCTCATCATAAGTGTGTAAAACGCCGTCAGGAAGTTTGTACAAATACACATAATAACTCATCGCTTCCTCATATTGTGCGGCATACGCTAACAGTTCGGGATCTTCAGAAGCAAGAATAAGCCTGGGTTTTTGTTTAATAATATCTACTATTTGCCGGTCTCTCGGCAACGCTTCCTGTACATTTTCTTTTTTTCCATAAAAAAACTGAGGAATATACACATCGTTCCGGTTCAAAAAAACAGAGGTAACATTTTTTACGGAAAAAACGTCAGGTTGAGACGCAATGCTTTGCATCTCTACAATTAAATAACGGTCTGCCTCTCCTAAAACCGCCTGTTTTAACTCTTTAATAAAAAAAGGCGCCAACTGAAATGCTGTACGCTCCTCCTTTACAGGAATAATGGTTACATGTTTTCCGGTTTGCTCATTCAGAATAATGAGTTTTGTGTTTTCAACAGAGGAGAAAGAAACGGAGTAGATCTCTTTATTTTCATTATTTCTGGTTAATGATAAAGAGGAAATTTCTTTGTTGGCCATCTCTGTTTTTATAAGGTTTATTTTTTCTTGGGGTAAATCATTGTAAATTACCGAAAAAAGATGCTGCGCCTGAAGACAAAAAACAGAAAGCAGAAAACTAAAAATAAGGAAAGGAATAAATTTTTTCATAAGGGTATTAAAAGATTTAAAATATTAAAAATTGGGTACAAAAATAGCATTTAGTACATAATTGTAACAAAAAAAAATGTTTTTTTTAAAATTAAATACAAATTGTCTGATAATCACAATATTGACAATTTTCTTTTTGAACAGTTTGAGAAAATGTATTATTTTCATCTAAAATTGAAGAAAAAATCTGTTTTAAATGTTCTTCAAAAAGTTGCAATATCTCAGCAGTCAATATTTTCTCTTCCCCAATTTCTGCATAATAAATATACTCTTCGTTTTGTTTGTACAACTCCTGAAAAGCGATAATACCACATTGAATTTCATCTGTTTTTACCAAAGTATTTTCTTTGTAGTTTTGATATAAGTAGGCATAACACAGCAATTGAAAGAGTTGTGAATATTTTGCATCTTGAAAAATTTCTACCATATTTTCCACTTCGCATTTCAAATTATTGGCATCCACTTTTCCGGTTTTGTAATCTAAAATGGTTACTATATTATCGCGCATTTCAATCCTGTCTGCTTTTCCTGCAAGGCGTATTTTTTTATCTTCTACATTTACCTCAGCATTTAGCCATGTTTCTGTGCAAATAATTTGATACACAGAATTGTTCCACTCCCTACGAATCACTTCGATATAATCCAGTATCGTTTTTTTAACTATTTGATATGCTAAAAACAGTTTGCCTTGCTCAATATTTTCATGTGCCAATTCCGGCTGTTTTTTAAATACACGAAACAATGTTTCATCAATATTTTTTAAAAATTCTGATAAAATAATGGAGAATTGTGCGGGTTTTTCTTGTAATTGCACAAATATTTCCTCCAAAACACAATGAATCACCGTTCCAATGATAGCACTTTCATTATTTACATTATAAACCTCTGTAGCAGTTATTTTTTCAATATATCTCCAATAAAATTGCAAAGGACATTGAATATAAGCCATCAACGATGTTGGAGAATAACAATAATGAGTTAATTTGCTTAAAATAGCATCATTCTTTTTAATGCTGAAATTGGAGTCATTTGCCGGAAATAGAAAAGGAACAGCAAATTGTTCATTAGAAATTTGAATAGTTTCTTGTAACAGTTGTTTTTGTACTTCATATTCAAGTTGTTCCAAAAACCTGCTCTTTTCCGCCAAACTGTTTGTGGATTCGTTGTCATAGATAAGAAAAACATTTTCAGCGCGTTGCAAAAGCCTGAAAAAATGGTATCCAACAATGGCATCTTTGCGCTGGTGCGTGGGCAGTTCAAAATGTCGCCTAATATCGTACAGCAACAACGAGGGAGCGACTTTCCCTATCGGCAATACGCCTTCGTTCATTGATAATACGATAACATTTTTAAAATCAAGCATACGGGTTTCAAGCAGTCCCATAATTTGTAAACCTTCGTGGGGGTTGCCACTGAATGGAATGGTAGCTGCACTCAATTTTTCTTTTAAGAAATACTCCACAATGGAAAAATCTAATCTATTTGCCTCTGCAAAAAATTTCAACAGAAATTCCGAAACCTCATAAATAATATCCATTATTTGCTGATGATTGCTTTCAGGAACATTCTTATTTTCACTAATTTGAAACTTTTCATGCAGAAACTGTAAAAACTCAAATCCTTGCGTTTTCAGGTTATAGAGTGGTTTTTGCAACCGATTGTTCTGTTTTTCATCATCAATAAACTGCTGGAGTTGTTGGGCGGCAAAAGTAGCGCTAAGCGGATAACCCATAGTAATGTTCACATTTTTACAGTTATAGGCATGTACAAATGGCAAAAGCAAAGAATCGTCGGCAAGCACCAAAACAGTATCGTTCAAATTACCCTGTTTTTTTTCAATACTGTTTAATATTTCAATGGCTTGAAACACTTGTGCGGTGCGCTTCGGGGCTCCGATATAAGAAATTTGCTTGGGAATATCTTTGAAATAGTTAGATTTTGGAATTTCAGGTATTCTCAGTTTTTGTTTGATTTCTTCAATAAAATTTCCATATTTTTCATTATAAAAACAATCAATATCAAAATAAAATTCGGCATTTTTATGCCCATAATAATAGTGCAAAATCTCTAATTCTGAGGGAGTTGCTGCGTTGAGGCCAGCAAAGATATAACGGGAATATGTTTTACCACAAGGAGCACTAAGGATTTCGCAAGGGTCACAAAGAAAAATTACCCCGCCCGCCTGCGGCGTACACCCCTTCAATTTTTGAAGGGGATTTTTAGCCACATCACGATAAATCAATCCTTCATATCCCAAATTATCATTACGCAGCATTTGAGTAAAATCAACGTATAAATCAGCAAGTTGTGCATAAAACTCCAAGTATTTTCGTTGCATTTCGGTAAGGTGTTCTTTGCCGAATGAAGTTTCTAATGTTTTTATTTCGGAGAGATTGGAGAAAATGGCGTTTGCATCTGCTAAATGCAAATCAATTTCGTTAATATCTTGAAAAAAAATGGGAGCCCACGTCAAAAAATCAGCAAAATCATCACTTTTCTCCGGATTTTTTTTCTTGTAAACTTCAAATAGGCGAATGAGCAATTCATCGTTTTCAATTTTTTTTAAAGAAGATAAACTTTCTATAAATTCGTTTACCGATATGATATTTGGGGCAAAAACTGGTTGGGCGAAATGCAATGCCAATTCTCGGAGTAGCTCGCGTTTGGCACGTTTGTTGGGAACTACCACAACCGTGTTCTCTAATGGTATTTCGTTTTGAGCGGCAATTTTTTCGGCAAGGTGGGAGAGGAATGAGGGCATGGGGGTAATTTTGATGATGTAATTTTTATTAATGAATTAATTTTTTACTCCACAGTTGTTTCAAAAACTCTCTCCAGGGAAAAACTTCAATTTTGTGATCAATAATTCGTTTGGAGTCATCAAAAGTAACAGCGAACAACTTTGCATCAGGAAACTCTTCACTAAAAGCAAGAAGTCCCCGAAACTCTTTTATTGATTTTTGTTTAGAAGTTTTGATTTCAATTGCCCATTCGGCTTCTCCAATAACCAGGTCAACTTCTTTACCACAAGCTGTACGCCAAAAGTAAATATTTTTATAACAACTAAAATAAGAGAGAAAAGCACGGATTTCCATCAGTATAAAATGCTCGAAAAAATGTCCAAACTCCACACTTCCTTCTTGAATTAACAACATTCGACGAAGCGCTCTTGTAATTCCCATATCGAAAAAATAAAACTTGGAACTTTCAATGGGAATTCTTTTTATTTTCTTTGTAAAAGGAGGTAACATAAACCCTAACAATGTGTCTTGCAGAATTTGAAAATAATCTTTTACCGTTACGGAAGATACGCCACAATCGCGTGCAATGTTCGAAAAATTAATGATTTCACTGTTTGAGATGGCAGCAACTTCCAAAAACCGATGAAAAGCAGGTACATTTCTAACCATAGCTTCTGCTTTTATTTCGTGAGATAAATAGTCTAAAACATAGCTTTCTAAGAATTTTACCGGATGGTTTGAAAAGTAGTGCTGTGGAATAAGTCCATGATTCATAGCACGTAACAAATCGAAATCAGCACCAATTTCCAAAGTAGTAAGTGGAAACATTTCGTAACGCCAAGCGCGACCACCTAGTAAATTTGCTTTCATTCTCATAAGTTTTCGTGCAGAAGACCCACAAAGTATAAATTTGGAAGCGCTGTTTTCAATACACCAATGAATCTCATCTAACAACCGAGGTAATTTTTGAATTTCATCAATAACAACCAATTCAGGAGTACTTGCCATAATTTCCTCTCTCAATATATTTGGGTTTAGTTCATATTTTTGCGCTATGTCGGTTTTTAAAAGGTCAATATATAACGCATTTGAATATTGATTTTTCAAATATGTTGTTTTGCCTGTTTTTCTTGCGCCCCAAAGAAAAAAAGCGTTATTTTCTGTAATTTCAAACTTTAAGATTCTTTCCATTTTTTAAACCAATACTTTAAAAATAATAGGATTTTTTAAAGTGCAAAAATAAAAAAATATTTAAAGACATAAAACTCTCCCTGTTTTTTTGAAAAAAAATACCATTATTTTCCCTCATTAATCATCTCCAAATGGCAACAAAGCAACTTATCGTCCTTTTGTTCTCGAAGGTGAAGGCCGTTGCCTTCGCAGTATTTGAACGATTTGCAGTCGGCACATTTATCTGTTTTAGTCCAAGAGCGGTCGCGCATAATTTGGTAGCGTTTGTTCCAAACCGTCCAAAAATCGTCTTTGTAAATATTTCCTTGAATATAATCGGCACGGAGGCTGGGACAAGCGCTAATGGAGCCGTCCACCAGCACAGAACTCACATGGATACCGGCGCGGCAAAAAAACGGCGTATCGCGCACTTCCATTTCATAATCACCCAAAAATCCTTCACAACTGTATGAGGCTTTGATAACTCCTTCGCGGCGTGTTTGTTTGATAAAGTTGAGCATCTTTCTTAATTCTTCAGGAGAGAGTTGAAGCAGGGGGTTGTTTTCTGCTCGACCTTTCGGGAAAATGGAAAACAAACGCCAGTTTTTAACGCCCAAACTAATCAATAGTTTTTTCAGTTCTTCTAAATCGCTGATATTCCGTTTATTTACGCAAGTTACAACATCGTAAGTAAAATCATTAAGGGAAGCAATCATGGCAATGGCATTTTTCGCCCGTTCCCACGAGCCACTTTTTCCGCGCATCCAATCGTGCGTTTCGGGGGTTAAGCCATCAAAACTAACAGTAACAGATCGCAAACCCGATTGCAGCAACTCATTGAGCAATTTCGGGGTAAGCGCGTATCCGTTGGTAACCATTCCCCAGGGAAACTCGCGTTTGTAGAACTCTTTCCCACACTGTACCAAATCTTTACGCATCAGAGGTTCTCCGCCGGTAAGCGCAATCATGGTTTTGTGCGGATTTACAAACGGTCTTATTCTATCTAACACTTTCAGAAAATCCTCCAAAGGCATATCGGGCGTTGCGGTTTCTTGTGTGCAATCGCTACCGCAGTGCAGGCATTGGAGGTTGCAACGCAACGTACACTCCCAAAACAGATAACTAAGTTCGTGCAAACGAGTTTGATTTTTTCGGTGCTGCCGAAAGAGGGCTAAAGTAATTTTCTTTTTTAAGTTCATGAGCTATTCTATTCTAACTCAATATTTTCAGAAATAGTTTCCGTAGATATCTCGTTTAAGTTTTCATTTTCATTAGACTGATATACAGATTGTTGAACACCATATTCCGGTACTGGCATACCATACTTCTCTACATTATATCCTGGGTCTGGTTTACAACAACTGCTGAAAACTCCTGCAAAAAACAATAGAATTACGATAATTTTATCGAAAAAATTAATGAATGATTTTTTCATAGTTTGGTTATCATTTTGAAGTGCAAAAATAATTTTTTTTCCTACATAAAAACAATATCACTAAAAGCGAAACAAAAAGCGCATTACTTATAAACATTATATGTGGTTGTACGGCAAGCAGTTTCCAAAATACAATAATCTGATAAAAATTATAATCGTTTTCGACATACGGGCATAGATAAAGACAACCCTCAACATCTCACAATTTCACCACCTTCCTCACCTCATTCCCCACTCTCAGAAAAAAGATACCTGCGGGAAGGGTTGAAAGACCGTAAGAGTGGAATTCTACTTTTTGTTTTCTGCCATAAACATCAAATAATTCAACATTATTCATTATTAATTATTAATTAACAAAGAATAATATCATCCTTCCTTTTTAATTACTTGCACATTTTTATCTTTAATTCCAAGATTTTCAATATCTTTTTCAGATATATCCAATTCTACGTAAATTTTGTTTGCAACAGAATTTTTAAGTATAATTTTTTGTACTGTTTCCGGATTCAGTAATTCCTGAAAGAAATCATATTCCAATACCTGTCCTATTTTTTCCAACAGTTCCGTATCAATACTTTAAGAACAAAACTTGCAACTCATAATATTTTGTAAAACCTTTTTTTATACTTTTGAACCGATTTAAAAACCACCCGAATACCCCGCATGGAAACAGACACAAGCCGTAGAGAAATCATCTTAAACTGTATGCCACCTTTTACGGTGGGCAGCCCCTCAGCGGCGTTGTCTATCTTAAAAGCATATTTGGCTAAACACGGGCATACTGTAAGGGTTGTTTATTGGAATATTTTACTGTATGAGTTGGAAAATGAATTTACGTGGAATAAAT
>Ga0209628_10003830_pt1 | contig 10684 bp, 8 predicted proteins | sample TergutCu122P4_FD_187285 | JGI IMG/M metagenome (GOLD analysis project Ga0209628, IMG submission 187285) | Cubitermes ugandensis P4 segment gut microbial communities from Kakamega Forest, Kenya - Cu122 P4 (SPAdes) (version 2) | ecosystem: Host-associated > Arthropoda: Insects > Digestive system >... | reverse complement strand
ATCTAGTGTCCATGCTAAGAAATAATAGACTTCCACCTTTTATGCATCCATCTCGTGCACAGAGACAGCTTTGCCTTTACCTTTGTTGTGTATCGCATGAAAATATTTTGACATTAGACAGCACTAGTGGCCAGTCTAGTTTTCCCTACCCCTCTACTGCCTCCAATCCACGGGCAAAGAGTTGATCCGCGCTGATGGGTGGACATATCTGGCGTGGTGCTTGGGACTGCTCGTTAAAAGAGAGATTACTGGACTGCTATTGGTAGGAGAGAGAGAGAGAGACTGTTCTGCTAATACACACAGACTGAAAACATTAAGCGATTCGAGTAGCGTCTACTGACCAGCATGAGCAGTCGCTACCAAATCTTGTTGAAGGGCATCTGTCGCATTCCCAGCAGGGTTCATCTCCTGATCTGTGGAGAGTACCGATATTTGACTATTTCGGCCGATACCTCTGACTGATGGCGGTAATCTGTACGTCAACAAAATTACATCTTGGCTTATTATGTCGAAATTCCATTTGGTTGGAGAAAGACGAAGAGTCTGTGTCATATTTCTTTGTTTCAGTGTTCATGGATCCTGGCTGTTGGGGTTGAAGTTGTGAGTACTTGTACAGGAAACACACATGTTTATTGTAAGCATTGTCACTGGATTTCTTATCACTTTATTAAATTGTTACCGTCATTGTCGTGTGATACTTATATTATGTTAATGGATTGCCTGGGCTTCCACAGACTTAAGTTCGAACCCAAAGGAAGATGGATGCACTCTCAAAATTTTACACACTTCAGAAATTTATTCTTACATCGAAAGTTTGAGTGATGTTCCCCGTTTTATGGTAATAAAATATAATCATTGTACATTCAGGTAAAAAGACAAACATTTTTGTCTCATATCTTAGTGTATAGACTTAAATAATCAATCAAATGTTCAATAACTGTTGCAGACGACTGGAACACCACTTGACGTCGCAGCACGACTTCAAATGAATGTCTTGTTACAACCAAACCCCAGAATTAGGTAACATATTGCTCGATCCTGTTCTTCTAACTTGGTGTGTAAGTAGTTTTATCGAGTTGCGTCGGAACCGCATAGAGGATGGTTGTTCAGAAAACAAATTTAAGAATTGCGTAACCCTGTGACTAGAGAACAGACACTGACTATGATTGTAAAAGGGGAATTCGTCGCCGAGCGAGTAGGTTTTTTCTAGTGCTGAAGCCAAATTTTGACGGCCACATTTAAAGTTCATCGCGATGTGGACACAGTTGTGAAATGATGGTTGATAAATCACGAAAGGGTTTGACATCAAAAGAGACAAAGTAGCCGGTACCACAATAAGATAAATGGTTCAGATACGAGAGGGAATACGTGGAAAAATACTGGGACGAAAGGTACAATGAAATGCGAACTCTTCTTGTTAGGGGCGAGAATAAAGGGCTGAAAATTTTTTTTTTGCACCGTGCTTTATAATATAATTATATAACATAAACAAACAAAATGCACATTTCCTAAATTAATATTTTAATTTTTAATTTTTTTATGTCTTCTACATGTTTCGAAACCGAAGGTTCATCTTCAGGAAGACGGTTGTATATACAGTTATGTTATGGTACGATTTAAATGCTTCAAGTATAAGCCATACTTATACCGTACGCTTTACATGTATCAGTATAAGCAGTGTTTATACTGTACGTTGTACATGCATCAGTAAAGCAGTGCTTATACTGATGCATGTCAAACGTAACATGCCATGCCGTCACTGTGTACACAACCGTCTTCCTGAAAATGAACCCTCGATTTCAAAATATATAGAAGACATAAAAAAAATAAAAATAAAATATTAATTTAGGAAATGTGCTTATCGTTGGTATATATTGTACAATGTCTTGTAAAATTACTTTCTGACTGATATGAAAGAATAACCTGGCTGGAAATTTTGGGTCACTGTATCAAATGATAATTTTCCCACAAATTTAACCAGAAAACTGAGAGGAAATCTCACTTCTTACATCACTTTATGGAGAAGGGTTTTATAATCTGTCTCGTAATTGGGATTAGACGTAATAAAACTGGAAGTTTGTTGTAGTTTCTTGTGTAGAATGAAATTCTTCCCTGGCCAGAATTTCCTGTATAATCATCGCACTGATTAGGCATCACATAACTGCTGTTTTCGTGGGTGTGAAACTTGGTCTGTAATATTAAGGGAACAAAATATTGAGAGTGTTGGAGACAGGGTAGGGAGGAGACTATTTAGAGGTATGCGGGAGGAAGTAATAGGAGGCTTGAGAAAATTGCATGATAGGAATCTTCACAACTTTGCTCTATCTGAAGAGGAATATTTGGAGGGTTCACAGACAAACGCACGTGTAATATAAAAAAGTTTGGTGTGAGGATATGTAGTGTATTCTGCTAGTCCTCTGCAGTGAAAACCGTAATTTCAGTTTCCAAGGAAGATCGAATTTCGTCAGTACATGTGTGACAATTCGACCTGTTGAAGCAAATGTAAGAACCAAGATGGCGGAAGTGTCATTCTGGGGGGAGGGGGGGATAATAAAGAATTCGACAGACATTAAAAGAAAGCCGCACTTTAAGCGGTTTAAACACCAAAATACCAACCTAGCTGACAATCAAAAAATTGAACCTCATTTCCTTGTGCTCATTTGCAGTAGCGCAGTACTTAATTGTCTAATTTTTTGCGGTTTTAATTAAACTTCACTCATAATGGGTAATAGTTCCCTAGATCAAAGTTTAATAACCGATTTTTTAATCCCGGAATTTACAATTTTGTATTCTTTTATAAGCGACATAGTTCACATGCATAATTTGTCAAATATGTAGATGGGAATTGCGTCATGTGTAATTTGAACGGGAAAGGGGGAGCTGTACGTTCAGATATTGGAGTAACAATTACCAGGGTACGTAGAAAACGTGTTATGACTAAGTTTGTATGTTTACTTTCACGCTTATTTCATTTTAATTTACGTGCTGGCTGACATTTTTCTCTCCTTCTCAGAATGTTTGCAGAAGTTCCCAAAATACTCTTCCCCTTGATGTGGGTCGAAACACGAGCAACACTTACACCTGAGCTCGCGACATCTCTTATGATTTACTTACAACTACCCACTGCAAGTCTCATCTGCTCAGTCGGTTTGCTGTTGATAGGCCTGCTCACTCTCGGCCTGACATTCCTGCCCCAGACTGTGCGAGCCGCGTCAGAGGATAATCGCAGAAACAGGTGACTACATGCTGAAATCTTCGGTGTCAGCAGCTTGCTGTGTAAAGTACAGGCATGCGGATAGTTGTTGTTGTTGATGATAATGATAATAAATAATAATAATAATAATAATAATAATAATAATAATAATAATAATAATAATAAAGGGAAATATAAAAATGGGGTACATATACGAGAATATGGACAGGAAAGAGCCCGATTAGCGACCTCTGTATAAAGGCGAGACTAAAAGCCGGACGACTGACAAATTGTCGTTATATCTACTGCCAATTCAGAAGATTTGTCTTTTCTCTAAAGCGGTCATACTGGCTCTGGAGCCACCCAGTCTTTTAGCCAGTGGGAACAGAGGGTAAAGAAGCGGGGGTGTAAAGCTATTTTTTTTCAGCATGGTAAATCACATATGCTGCATGTACAATAACTACCTCCTGATGATGAATAGTTACTCTGTTCGAAACATGTAGAGGATAGATTATTCGAATAAATTAAGAAAGAAAAGTGCATCTTGTTTGTCTTTTTTAAGCATTCTGACTGGTACCCTTCATTAAGCGGAGTGGTTATTGTATGGTTGTGTACACCCGCTGCCCCACATTCTATAATAGCGTGCACAGACACTAATCTATCGTTATGTGGACTCGATTTATCTGAGTCAGAGATGTTGCGGGTTCAGTAAAAACCAGAGAATTGCGTGGCTTGGCGATTTGTAGATTCCCAAAGATTATTCTTCACCACAAATGGACTGATCAAATAAGTGACGATCATTATGAATAAAAAGGTAAATGCAAAGGTAAAGTTAGCCTTATAAAAGATAAAAAAGGCCCAGAAGGGGGGGGGGGAGAGGGTAGCTCTACTCTTTATTTGACCTCGTCGCTAGATAGGGGAGGGTGGTCAACGCCACGCCCCGGCCGCTTTACGGCCGAGAAAGTGACCCGATACCCTTTTCGAAGGAGGATGCGTGGGCTCCAGGGCCGGTCTGGACGGGTTTGGAAAATTTCATCCAAACCGGAATTCGACCCCCGATACACTCAGCCACTAGTGCGGCGTTATTCCGATTAGGCTTCCCCGGCTCACTCATAAATAATTGATGATAAAAAGTATTTTATGTCGAAATTTGATGTTAAATCCAAAACAGGTTTAATGGAGATACCCGTTAAAGTTCTGTTGTAAATTATCTACCCCTCGACGTAAAAATGTCGTTACTTTTTAAATAACTGTTTATATTGTAATTATATGTAACCCCTTGTCAATTAATCAGCCTACATAAGTAAATACAGGGTGTCCCGGGAGGAATGTGCCAGACTTCGGGAGAATGTTCCTTAAGTTAAAATACACCGATATAAACAAAAAAACCTATATCCGAAGTTGAACGGTTACGGAGATAAAGGCGAGAGAAAAGTGTAGTCTTCTTGCGGTTCCACGTACTGTACCTGGTTCGCGTGACGTATTACCCATACGCTGTGCATGTCCGTCCTTGTCTACAGCCGGCTCAAGCGCGTTACTCGCTGCGACTGCACATGTAAAGTGCTTGGAAGCCTAAGGACCAATACGACATTAGTGTGAGTGTTTATGTATTTTAATTGAATGGCTTTATGTCACTCAGATGTTAATTAGATGTTAAGTACAGATATTAAAATTACAGAAACCACATATTCCTGCCAGTTTTTATGTGTATTTGGTAATCAATAAGTGTGGAACAGCTGTCATACTTTCAAACTTCTCTCGCCATTATCTCCGTAACCGTTCAACTTCGAATGTAAGTGTTTTGGATTATATCGGTGTACTTTAACATAAGGAACATTCTCTCGAAGTCTGGCACATTCCTCCTGGGACACCCTGTACAAAACGTTATAAGGTACTTATCGTCAGAAACGGTCTGAATCTCTTCATTAATTCGCATACACTATTTCGTTTAGGCGAATATGTAACTAGTTTATTTGAAGAAACAGAAAGAAAAACACATCAAGCCATAAACTTATTTAGACTTTAGTTAGACTTTAGCCTTTTTCACCAGATACTTCACAAATCTTTCACTAATCGGACAGGGGTACCCGTTATCCGCGTTGCAGAGTTGACGTAGTCTAGCAAAGACGCATGTTAAGGACTTCTATGCAAAATTTTCCTGGATATTCTAACCAGAGTTTCTTCTGAACGACGGGTTTCCAAAAGTCTATTCCCAGCGTCAGTTGATCGTGCAAACCTAGAAAATGTTCTAGCCCAGATATTTTTCAGAGCATGAATGGAGTTGCATATAAAGGCTCGAGATCAGCTGCAGGTTTTCAATACCGGCCTCGGTGCACCGTACGGACCTGTCATTTTTTACATTCTCCCGGCCTCGATGCATGGTAGATCGTGAATGCATTTAAGGGCACAGTAAATTCAAAATTTCTACTTCCTCGGCAGTATTTGGAATTTAAACCTTAAAATTATTTAAAGGATCAGGAATTTTGCGTTTAATTTTGGAAATAAAAAATATACAATTTTTTAAACTCAGTCTACAAATAAGTACTCTTGCTGTATAATTGTTAACTTTTTGTGTTCTACGGCGCTGTTGTTTTAGAGACGTGAAATGGGACGAATGTGTGGACAGCCACGCTTAATCGACTCTCAAAATAATGAAAATCCTACACGGTGTACCAGTTTTTCTTATGCATAGATATCTCCTATGCTTCTATCTATCTTTGCAGAATCTTAGCGACTCAGGCATGATTTTACCACTACCACTGCATTGTAAGATGCAGTTCAGTTACTTACATACTTACTTACTTACTTACACCATGGAGCAAAGTCCTTCCTGAGAAGCTAAATATTCTCAGCTAGTCAAGAAATTCCTCTCATTTTATAGAACCCGAAGGTTCATTACCGCTTTTACAACAGCCCGCCACCTGTCCCTCTCCTGAGCCACATCAATCCAGTCCATGCCTCCAACCCACTTCCTGAAGATATATCTTAATATTATCCTCCCATCTACGCCTGGTTCTTCAAAGTGGTCTCTTTCCTCAGGTTTCCCCACCAAAACCCGGTATGCATCTCCTCTCTCCCCATGCATGTTACATGCCCCGCCCATCTCATTCTTCTTGATTTGATCACCCGAACAATGTTGGGTGAAGAATGCAAATTATTAAGCTCCTTATTATGTCGTTTCCTTCACTCCCCCGTACCTCGACGCCATTAGGCCCAAGTATTCTCCTCAGCTCTCTATTCTCAGTTTATTATTATTTATTCCGTATTAATATCTCGGCCTGCTGATTGCAAGTAAGTCACGCTATACCACTACATAACACCTTCTTATCTACATAGAAATGTTATAGATATAATTAAAAAGCTGTATTATTTTGGACAGGATTGAGGATTCTGGAACAAGGAAGGATCAAGCCGAGAATCAAACACCTCCTGAAGAAAACAACACCCTGCTTGACACTTAACATTAGGCGTCAATGTGTCACGAAACCACGGATCATCAACGTAGCGCGTCTGAAAGATTCTACACCAATATTAAGGATGTGTATTGGGATATTGAACAAAGCTTTATTAACTTCGCAATTCCATAAGTGACTGACATTAATGTAATGGTGATTTAGAGAGCCTGCGGCCCTACTTGTATCACAAACTGAGGAATATCACGAAGAAGCAGTTACAGCAATCGGTGTCCAGATTAAACCGCAGGCGTAGAAGTGTTGCAATTTGTTCTCCAACTCTCCGAAAAGCTTCGAAATAAGAAGCCGTTATTCAAGGCTTAATGTAAAATGTCCTTAAAATAAAATTCCATTAATCTTAGAGGAAAAATTTGATAATCTTTGTGTACAGATATAATGTACACAGACGACCCATACCATTAATTTGATCTAATACGTACAACGTCCTAGAGGATACAATAAAATCAAAATTTCACTAAATATGAAGGCCATGACCTTGAAAGTATACTGAAAGGCTTCATGTTACAAAGTGGTGTTGCTGTCTACAGATGAATATCTTGAACTTATTAATTCTGTAGTCTGTACCACAACAGATCTATAGCCTCTTCCAAAGTCAATTATCTACAGGGTGCGATCTAGTGCGCCTCCTTCAATTTACAGTATCCTTTTCTTTTCTTAAGGCCATCCAGTAGCTGCTCACGCCTTCTTCGTTTCCCATCACCTTCATTCTTCTTCTATCTTCCCTTCAAAAACGTTTTCTAGAAGGCAGTTCCTACGCAAGATGTGACCAATTCAGTTGCCTTCTTTCTATTTAGTGCATGTAGGATATCGCTGTCCACATTGACTCTGTGTAATCCTTTATAATTTTTTTACAAGATCAGGACAACTGATCTTCTCCATCCTTTTCCAGAAACACATTCAAAACTTTCCAGGTATTTCTGATCTACTTTCCGAAGTGTCCATTTTTCTGCACTGTACAAACCTCTAATCCAAAAATAGCATTTTACTAACTTCTTCCTCAAATTTTAAGTCCAATTTTTCTGGTGAAATTTTCTTTTCCTTTTTTAATTTTGCTTTTGCCATGACAAGACTATAATTGATTTAAATTATACATCTTGCATCATTTGTTATGCTGCCCAAATAGTTGAAATATTTAGCATTCCCTCATTGTTTTTTATCTTTCTCTTGAGCTGACTATGCTACAATACAATGTAATTTAAGATTCCTTCAACGGGGGCTAAGCGGCTGGAGCATGAATCTGACAAATTATTTCCATCTGGTATCGAGGTTAAGGACACGTAAAGCAAAACCTTTACCAACCCATAAGAACCTGATGAGGTGTGCAGCGGCAACCTTACTTCTTTCTTGCAAATTACTTGGCGCTGTAGACACATATAAACGGGTACATTTGCTGTCATATTTTGTTTTGAAATTTCAAAGAAATATAACACATTACACAACATGACTTTCAGACTTACAGCATTTGAAAAAGTAGTTCTGAGACGATTTTCTACACCTTATACATGAACTAAGAACGGAAAAAAGATTTAGAAGGATATTTGATCATATTCTGTATCGGAGGTAAATGTAAAGATTTCCCTGTCCACACTATGAACGCGTCCAGGGGGAATATAGACAGGAGCTATTTCCACTCATTCTTAACCTTGGCACTAGGTGGACGTCCGGTCTGCTTTACCTCCTGGAAAAAGCCCCAGTTTCTATGGAATAGAAGGCTCGGTGTGCCGCAGATCCTGTCTGGAGGTTGTGGAGAAGAGAAAAAATTTTAACTACCGGGATTTTTTTTAAACGCATCTTTATTAATCCTATTCGAACCCAGAATGGCCCAGCTTATGGCCTAGTCCCTGTATCGACTGCGCTACTTCGGCTTCCCATTCTGCATTTCAGGGACCATTTTATCGAGCCAACACGACGTCAGTGCCTGCCGAAGTACAAAATAATAAAGACGAACTTTGCGATATTTGAGACGCACAGAAAACTAATGCAGATCTGAATAACCTGCCATATGATACTGTGGGGATTTGTTTGTAGATGCCACCGTTTTCAATAATATTGCTGCCGCCATCTGCAAGAGACTCCAATTAGAGTACCTTCCAGTACTACCAAGCTTCATCCTACAAAAGACCAGAATCTTAAAAGGGAGTTCATCCGGGAAACCTAATTGAGGGTCTCGTGGTCCTCTGCAATACTTCTTAATATTATCGCTTCTCTAAAGAGAAAAATAGCCAAGGCCCGTGCCACAGGATAGGCGAAAAATTAGTTGCCAGGAATGACATATTTATGGGGGCAGCACATTTTGTAATGTGTTTGTCTGTTGCTTCTTGTCAAATGAAAACAAATTTCTGCTGTTCGTCGCTATACAGCGATTCCTGACTGGCAGTCATATGAAGATGTTATGCAACAATATAAAGAAAACTCTGTTAGGAATTATGCCTACGAACGATAATGGCAGAGCAGCGCTTCCTAAGATTGGATGGAAAAGACGGTCTCCATATTTGGAGAGTATAGCAGGATTAATTCCACAAATTCTCTAGCTTCAGGGGCACGTAACTTTTGCAAGCCTATGTTGATGTCACAATTCCGGAGAGTGCGCGAAGTCAGTGGGCGTACAGGTATATCAGTGTGTTTCTGTAATCGGAGCTGTGGACGTGCATGTATGCGCCTGCTTAAATAGTAGTTGCAACCATTTGCCTCAGGTAGGAAGACAGTAAGCCTTATGGGACTCGCGATGAGGGTTGTCATTCAAAATGACGGGGACTCTGTGGATGTATCCCTGCTATAGCTGCGAATATATTGAGTAAGCAGTCACAAACATTCGACGAGGGATAATTTTGGCTAGTGAGCTGGGCGAGGAGCTTCTTTCTCCTTGGAAAAATGATCATATTATGAAGTATTTCATAGGAACACTGACTTGGACACGTTATTTGGAGCAACCCGCGGGGTACAAAACTAACCTTAAATTTAGAACTTCTGACGTACACGATTTTACAGGTCAAGTTACTCAAGAGAGATGCAAAACAATTAACGAAGTACAGATTAGATTTAGTGGGAGTACAAGGGTTAGGTGAGTAGAGGAAGACACTGAACGAGCAGAGAATTATACTTTTGCTGTGGAGCAGGAAATGAACATCGTCAATACCGGACAAGAATTTTGTACCAAGAGAATCATATCAATAGAAAAAAAGTTGAGTTTTAGTCGACATGATTTGTATCGTGCTAAGAGGTAGCTGGTGTGGTATTATTGTTCTGAACGCTCATGCTCGAATGGAAGACGAGTGCTGTCTCCTTACTGCTTGTTTTCTTTACATGTGCGCGACAATCGACCCTCTTGTCGAGGGCGCTCAAGAAGAGGGTGCTAAGGAAGACAGTGGGCCTGAGCAGGAGAAAGTATTAGAAGTCTTTGGGTGATTGTGAACCAGTTGCGAGCATTGCGCCGCACATTGCCTCCAGGTCTTGGACAACGTTTGCACAAATATTGAAGTTTTCTTAATGTTTCATTTTTAGGCACGTTCACAAAATTGCGAAAAACGACTATTAGCTTCGTTATGTCCGTCCGTCTGTCAGCATGGAACAACTCGGCTACCATTGGACGGATTTTCATGAAATTTTATAATTGAGTATGTTTCGAAAAATTGGCGAGAAAATTCAACTTTCATTAAAATTGGACAAAAATAACGGGAACTATACGTGAAGACCAACATAAAATTTTAACCACAACTCGCACAATTCCTCTTAGAATGAGAAACGTTTCAGACAAGAGTTGTGGAGGAAATCAAAACACACATTTTTGTCCAGTAACTTTTATTAATTTGTGCCTTTTATGAGATAAAGTGGAAAACTACTGTACAGCAAGACAGGTCACACACGAAAATATGGCGCATGCGCAATGCATGTTCGATACCAAAGGCTACACACACACATTCACAATATACAGGGTGTCACAGGAGGAACGGACCAAACTTCGGGAGGGTGTTCCTTATGTTAAACTATACCGATATAACCCAAAACACCTATGTCCAAA
>Ga0209628_10003829_pt1 | contig 10685 bp, 7 predicted proteins | sample TergutCu122P4_FD_187285 | JGI IMG/M metagenome (GOLD analysis project Ga0209628, IMG submission 187285) | Cubitermes ugandensis P4 segment gut microbial communities from Kakamega Forest, Kenya - Cu122 P4 (SPAdes) (version 2) | ecosystem: Host-associated > Arthropoda: Insects > Digestive system >... | reverse complement strand
ACACCATGACCAGCCTCGCCAAAACCACCTGCATCGAAGACCTGCGCCGCATCGCCCGCCGCCGCGCGCCGCGCATGTTCTACGACTATGCGGACTCGGGCGCCTACACCGAAAGCACCTACCGCGCCAACGAGCTTGATCTGCAAAAAATCCTGTTCCGCCAACGCGTGGCGGTCAACCTGGAAGGGCGCTCCACCGCCACGACGATGATCGGCCAGCCGGTCACCATGCCGGTCGCGCTGGCGCCCACGGGGCTGGCGGGCATGCAGTACGCCGACGGCGAAATTCTGGCCGCGCGCGCGGCCAAGGCGTTTGGGGTGCCTTTCACGCTCTCGACCATGAGCGTGAACTCGATCGAAGACGTGGCCGAGTACGCCGGGCGAGGCTTTTGGTTTCAGTTGTACATGATGCGCGACCGCGGCTTCGTCGAGCGCCTGATCGAGCGCGCCCAAGCCGCCGGCTGCGGCGCGCTGGTGCTCACGCTGGATTTGCAAATCCTGGCCCAGCGCCACAAGGACATCAAGAACGGCCTATCCACCCCGCCCAAGCCGACGCTGGCCAACCTGCTGAATCTGGCCACAAAACCGCGCTGGTGCTGGCATATGCTGCACGCCAGGCGGCGCCATTTCGGCAACCTGGTCGAGCATGTCAAGGGCGCATCGGATTCGCGCAGCCTCTCGGTTTGGACCGCCCAGCAGTTCGACCCGCGCCTGTCCTGGGCCGACGTGGAATGGATCAAGCGCCGCTGGGGCGGCAAGCTGATCCTCAAAGGCATCATGGAAGCCGAAGACGCGCGCGCCGCGGCGCAAAGCGGCGCCGATGCATTGATCGTCAGCAACCACGGCGGGCGGCAGCTCGACGGCGCGCCCTCCTCCATCACCGCGCTGCCCGCCATCGTCGACGCCGTGGGGCGCGACATCGAGGTGCATTTTGACAGCGGCATCCGCGGCGGCCAAGACGTGCTGCGCGCCTGCGCCCTGGGCGCGCGGGGCGTTTACATAGGCCGCGCGTTTCTCTATGGGCTGGCCGCCTTCGGCCAAGCCGGGGTGACCAAGGCGCTGCAAATCATCCACAAGGAACTGGATTTGAGCATGGCTTTTTGCGGCCGCACCCAAATCACCCAAGTGGACCACACCATCCTGCGGCCGGGGACGTATCCGGCGGTTCGGCAAGGCAGGGAATAGTGTCATTGATGCGGCGCATTGCAAATGACGCTTTCGGTACGATGGTTACGATTGTTGGGAGGCACGGGTTGCCCTGGATAGCGCTGCGCTTATCCAGGCTACCTTACTATTCTGGTTATTTTTCCGAGACGGATTGGTTGGGACGCTTGCGCCTGGATTAACACAAGCTGGATCGGATGATTTTTCTCCTGGAATAATCGGGTACAGTTTGATGGGCGTCAATTGCTTGAATCTGTCCTCCCATTTGGCCCGCTCCAGTTTGAGTGGTGTCTTGGAAGCCTCACCTTTTTCTGTCCACTGAACAGAGTAATAGTTGCTTTCACCCTTGACAAGAATCACCAGTATTGATTCGCTATAAGGCGCTCCCCCGAAACTTATGACCCCGCAGCTCACGACGGCGGCAAAACCATCGTGGCCGTCCAACTTGACTGGCCCAAGCCCCTGCGTGGCGTATGAATCCGGACATTTGCGCTTGAAACTATTGGCCATTAAATTGACCAATTGCGCCGGGGTTGCGTTTGGATATTTTGAAGTAGACCGCTTTATTCCAGTAAACGTTATCGTGTGAGTCCAAAAGACAGCATTCCCTTTGGGGATGGCTTGCAGAATGAAGGTATTATTTTCTAGACCCTCGAATACCTGAGCAAACCCTTCGGGCAATGGAAACGACACAAATTGACCAAAAACGCTGGTTACGACATCCCCTTTTTGTTTGCTCAGCTCAATATCCTTCGCATATAAGGGCGCGCAGCTTTCAAATGAGGCACAGGCCGACACCAATATACAGAGCAGGCTGGCCGCGGTCAGAGCTATGAGCTTACGAAACATGACTTTTGTCTCCTATAAAAAAGCAAGCATCCCAAGACCAGGATTCCCGCTGACGAAGCCGCCGCGGCCTTGCGCAAGTCCGCGCGGTCCAGCGCCGGCTTGCACCCGCGCACGGGCTGAGGGCGCCTCATCACCCCTGTCTGGAATGGGTGTGCGAACTCTGGACTTGAAACATCTTGTAACACATTGAGCACAAACGAATTTTCATTCTACACCCGCTTCGGCTCAAAGTTTGTGAGGGTATTGCTACAAACGGGTACTTTTTACGTCTGGTCTGCGCCGGCTGCCGCTGCATGGTTCAACTCTGCTTACTTAAGACGGCACTGCGCCTGCCCCCGTTTGAGGAAGAGAATTGGGGTAAAGGGGACGGCCGTCTCAAAACCGGCGCCGCGCTCGCCATGCCCCTGCCCTTACCGCTATTTTTACGACAGCCCTGAAGCAAGAGAAGGCGTGCCCATGCCAATTTGATGACACGCCTTGGCCCAAACCTGATCGGGTGGCCAGGCTTTGAGCCGGTGGTCGCTCCACACCTGCCGCCACAGGCGCGCGCCGCGCTGGCCGTGGCGCAAGCCCAGCATATGGCGCGCAATGGCCGGCCAGGGTGTGCCGTCTTGTTGCGCCTCGCGCTGCATATAGGCCACCATCGCCGCTTCCACGCCGTCAATCGTCAGCGGGCAAGGCGGGCCGCCCAAAAATTTTTCGTCCCAGCCGCTGAGCCACCAGGGCTGGTGATACGCGGCGCGCCCGGCCATGACGCCATCAACGTGCTCCAGATGCGCGGCGATTTGCGCGTCATCGGTCACGCCGCCGTTGAGCACGATGGTCAAGTCAGGAAAATCCCGCTTGATCCGGTACGCCACCTCGTAACGCAGCGGCGGAATTTCGCGGTTTTCCTTGGGCGAGAGCCCCTCCAGCCAGGCGTTGCGCGCGTGGACGATCAACACCCGGCACCCCGCCTGCGCCACCGTGCCGACGAAATCGCGCACAAAACCGTAATCTTCTTGGCGGCCTATGCCGATGCGGTGCTTGACGGTCACGGGCACGCTCACCGCGTCCAGCATGGCCTTAATCCCATCAGCGACAAGCCGCGGCTGCAACATCAGGCATGCGCCGAACGCGCCGCGCCGCACCCGGTCGCTGGGGCAGCCGCAGTTGAGGTTGATTTCGTCGTAGCCCCAACGCTGGCCGATGCGCGCGCACGCCGCCAATTCCGCCGCATCGCTGCCCCCCAGTTGCAGCGCCACGGGATGCTCGCACGCTTCCATTCGCAACAAACGCCGCTCCACCACCGGCCCGCCGTGCAGCAACGCGCCGGTGGTCACCATCTCGGTGTATAGGCGCGTCTTGCCCGTCAGCAGCCGGTGCAAATAGCGGCAATGCTTATCGGTCCAATCCAGCATCGGCGCCACGCATAGGCGCCAATGCGTTGATTCAAATGAATTTTCTTTGTCTTGCGACAAGTTATCGCGACCTTAAAGTTGTCTGATTCGCGCTCAATTACACGCATTTACCGGTTTTCAGGCCGTGGCAATTGCAGCTTCTTTTCCAACGCCCATCTCTGTCCGGTCCCTGAATGTAGATTGCCACGCGCCCTTGCTGTTCCTCATCTCGATGCGGGTATTTTGGGCGCGTTCTATGGCTTGCAGCCGCCCCACCGCCGCGCAAATCGGCTCGTCGCCGTCCGCGTGCGCCGCATACAGCAGGCGTACCAGGCGGTCAGCGCCACGCGGCGGTCTGGACTTTTCCCAGCGGGCAAGAGACTGAACATCGCAGCCCAGCATCAAGGCCAGCGCCCGTTGCGAAAGTCTGAACCCTGACAAGCGCAGAAAACGAAGCTCACCGCCCGTCAACGGCGCAGGCTTTCTCGACAGAGCACGGCAAAGCGCGGCCTCCAGCTCCACGCCGTACTCAACCGCCACAGCTTCGCCAAACGGCGTTTTCTTAATGTGGTAGCCATTGGCAAGCCAGACATTGCGCAAGCCCCCTTCCGTGTAGTGGTACATGCCCATCTCCTTGATTAGTCAATGTCGATCACGGTGATAACCACCAAGTCCGGCCCCGGATAGTCCACATACACCACGACGCCAACATCCTTGCCGGAAACATATCGGCGCATACGGCAGCGTACACCGGGAAATTTAGGGTCTGGTTCTGGCGTCATATCCATCACGCCTTGGCGCAATACCTCATACACCATTGTTCGCGTCACGCCGCGCTCATTCATCCTGGTTATGGTGTGCTTGCGCTTGATATGAACATTAGCGGTGTCCCGCGAATGTGTCTTTCGAGCTGGCGTTGGCTGGGCGGCATGAGGCTATCAATTTGATAGGTCAATAGTCTACCCAGCTTATGCGTCCGTAGCAAGCAATATTTGTTACCCACCCTCCCTTCCCTGCCAAGAACAACCATGTTGGATAGCAGCCCATGTGACCCCAAATAGACAATGAACAGACTCTTACAGTAGCCGGCTCATACGCGGCCGAACAAGAACGAAAATGCAGGACGCGGTAAATTCGCGGTCTATGTTTGGTACCTTCAAGTTTTTCTCCGCCCGGCAACGAACGCCGCTGATGCTGGCGTTGCTGGCGGCGTTGTGGATCGCCACGCTGGGTAATCTGGGGCTGTGGCATGCGTTGGCGGCGCTGCCGGAGCTGCATGATCGGCGCGGCTGGGCGTTCGGCATCGGGTTTGGCGTGATGCTGCTGGCCGGGCATGCGGCCATCTTCGGCATGCTGGCGTGGAAATGGACGTTCAAGCCGGTGCTGATCGCCTTCGTGCTGGCCGCCGCGAGCGTCAATTATTTCGCCCTGGCCTACGGCGCGGTCATCGACACCACGATGATGACCAATGTGCTGCTGACCGATGCGCGCGAGGTGCGCGAATTGCTCAGCCTCCGGCTGATCGCCACGATCACCGTACTGGGCCTGCTGCCGGCACTGCTGATCGCACGCACCCGCCTGGCCTGGGCGCCGCCGCTGACGCAGCTCAAGCGCAACGCGCTGCTGGTGATGGGCGCGCTCATCGTGCTGGCGGGCGCGGGCCTGCTGCAATTTCAGGGTTTGGCTTCGGTGATGCGCAACCACACGCAGGTGCGCTATCTCATCACCCCGCTTAACGCCGTTTATGCGCTGATCGACATGGCGGCCAAGCCCTCGCAAGCCCAGGATGGCCCAGTGCTGCCGCTGGGGCGCGATGCGCGCCTGGCCGCGGCCCAGCCCGGCGACAAGCCGCCGTTCATCATCGCCGTGGTGGGCGAAACCGCGCGCGGCGACCACTTTGCCCTGAACGGCTACGGGCGGCCGACCAACCCGCGGCTGGCGCAGGAGAGCAACCTGGTCAGCATGACCCGGGCATGGTCATGCGGCACCAACACCGCCGCGTCGGTGCCGTGCATGTTCTCCAACCTTGGGCGCCAGGCGTTCAACGCCCGCAAAGACAACACCGAGGGGCTGGTCGACGTGCTGGCGCACGCCGGGCTGGCGGTGCTGTGGCTGGACAACCAGGCCGGCGGCTGCAAGGGCGTGTGCGCGCGCGTACCGACCGTGGACCACCGGGCGCTGCAACGCGCGGCCGCATCTGAACAATGCAATGACGACGGTTGTTACGACGAGGTGCTGTTGCACGATTTGGACGCGCGCATCGCGCAACTGCCCGCCGAGCGCCGGGCGCGCGGCGTGGTGTTGTTCCTGCACCCCATGGGCAGTCACGGCCCCAGCTATCACAAACGCGAGCCGGCATCGTTCAAACCCTTCCAGCCCGAATGCGCCACCAATGCGCTGACCCAATGCTCGCACGAGCAAATCGTCAACGCCTTCGACAACTCCATCGTCTATACCGACCACTTTCTGGCCAGCGCCATCGGCTGGCTCAAAGAGCGCCAGGACGATTGGGCAACCGGGCTGCTGTACGTCTCCGACCACGGCGAATCGCTGGGCGAAAACAACCTCTACCTGCACGGCCTGCCCTATGCCTTTGCACCGGATACGCAAAAGCACATCGCCTGGATCTTCTGGCTTTCGCCGCGGCTCCAGCAACAGCGCGGCGTACCCATCGCGTGCCTGGCCGCCAAGCGCGACGACCCCATCTCGCACGACGACTACTTTCACACCCTGCTCGGCCTGGCAGGCGTGCAAACCAGCGTCCATGACCCGGCGCGAGACCTTACCGCCGGCTGCCGCTGAGAAAACCTGCGCGAGCCACCCCAGCGCTGATTACGGCGCCGGGCGCGGCATTGCCCGGCTACACTGTGCGAACCCCGTCCGCCATTTCTTCGGACTCAAGGAAATCAACCGCCCCTCACCCGCCCTGCCCCATGTCCGTCGTTTTCAATTTCACTTTCGTGCCGTGGTTCCGCGCGGTCGCGCCTTACATCCACATGCACCGCGGCAAAACTTTTGTGGTGGGGATGACCGGCGAGGCGATCGCGGCGGACAAGCTCGGCGGTATCGTGACCGATTTGGCGCTGATCCAGAGCATGGGCGTGAAGATCGTGCTGGTGCACGGCTTTCGGCCCCAGGTCAACGAGCAGCTGCTGGCCAAGGGCCACGAGCCGCGCTTTGTGCATGGGCTGCGCATTACCGACGCGGTGGCACTGGACTGCGCGCAAGAAGCCGCCGGGCAATTGCGCTACGAGATCGAGGCCGCCTTCAGCCAGGGCCTGCCCAATACGCCGATGGCCGGTTCCACGGTGCGGGTGATTTCGGGCAACTTTTTAACCGCCCGGCCCCTGGGCATCGTTGACGGGGTGGACTTTAAGCACACCGGCACGGTGCGCAAGATCGACGTGGCGGGCATTAGCCGCTCGCTCGACAGCGGCGCGCTGGTGTTGCTTTCGCCGTTTGGGTTTTCACCGACCGGCGAAGCGTTCAATTTGGCGATGGAAGAGGTGGCCACCTCGGTGGCGATCGCGCTGCAAGCGGACAAGCTGGTGTTCATGACCGAGCGGCCCGGTCTGCGCGTGCGGCCGCTGGAGCCGGAGGCCGAGGACAACCCGATTGCCACCGAAATGCCGCTGGCCGAAGCGCGCGCGCTGCTGGCGCGCCTGCCCGCCCCCCATCAACCGACCGATCTGGGTTTTTATTTGCGCCACTGCGTCACCGCCTGCGAACACGGGGTGGAGCGCAGCCACATCATCCCGTTCGCGGTGGATGGCTCGCTGCTGCTGGAAATTTACGTGCACGACGGCATCGGCACCATGGTGGTCGATGAAAAGCTGGAAAGCCTGCGCGAGGCGGTGGCCGACGACGTGGGCGGCATCTTGCAACTGATCGAGCCGTTCGAGAAAGACGGCACGCTGGTCAAGCGCAGCCGCACCGAAATCGAGCGCGACATCGCCAACTACACCGTGGTCGAGCACGACGGCGTGATCTTTGCCTGCGCGGCGCTATACCCTTACCCCGAAGCCAAAACCGGCGAAATGGCGGCGCTGACGGTAGCGCCGCAAAGCCAGGGGCAAGGCGATGGCGAAAAAATCTTGAAACGCATCGAGCAACGCGCCAAAAGGATGGGCCTGAGCAGCCTGTTCGTGCTGACCACCCGCACCATGCACTGGTTCATCAAGCGCGGCTTCGTGCCGGTCGATCCCGATTGGCTGCCCGAAGCGCGCAAGCGCAAATACAACCGGGACCGGCGCAGCCAGGTGCTGGTGAAGAATTTAACCTAGTTGTTCATCTCACCCGCGAGCGGAGCGAGGGGGATAATAGCTTCGTCTCAGAAACCGCCGTTTCTAGGATAATTGACTGAAGTCAAGTACCACCTGCAATCGCCTGCTACCATCCAAGGCAACGCTGGACAAGTTCCCACGCAGTAGCCGCAGCCTGGATTCGGGCGAGCTAACTCGTGGGATTTCACCGCCCCAAGGAGCTTTCTCCGTGAAACCCTTCTCCTTCGCTCCCGTCATTGCCTTGGCTGCCGTACTGGCCATCACAGTGCTGCCCGGCTGTATCCCGCAGCAGCCCGAAAAGCCGGAAAAAACAGCCAAATCATCATCAGAAACCAGCGCCGCTAAACAGGACAGCGCCGCTAGTCAAGCCCATACCTTGGCCACCGAGACGGCAAGCTACACCTTGTCTGGCTTTGAATCGCTGCCAGGCTGGCAACGAAACAAACTTTCGCAAATTTGGCCGACCTTTCTTTTGAGTTGCCAAGCGCTCGATCAACGCGATACAGCATGGCGCCGTATTTGCCAGCAAGCGCGTCAGCTTGATGGAAATAACAACTCGGCAATTCACGCCTTCTTTGAACGCGAGTTCTTGGCCTATCAAATCCGCGATACCGACCAACGCCCTGATGGCGTGATCGCCGGCTACTTTGAATCAGAAATCGCGGGCAGCCGCAAATACCAGCCGCCCTACATTTATCCGGTCTATGGCCAGCCCACGGACATGCTGTACTTGGACACGCGCAAGCTCCCGTCGGGCAACGGCGTGGTCCCCGCGCGCGTGCAAGGGCGCGAAGTGCGCGTGCAGTCGGATCTGAGCACACGCGACATCGGAGGCACGGGCATATACGTACTGGACCTGTCTCAAATTCCGCGCAACACGCTGGAGCGCAAGATCCGCCTGCGCGCCGATAACCAGCGCCTGCTGCCATACTACACGCGCCAAGAGATCGAGACGCACGGTGCGCCTGGCGCGCGCGTGCTGGCCTTTGTGCGCAACGCCGCTGAACTCTACGAGATGCAAATTCAAGGATCGGGCCGGATTCGTCTGCCTGATGGCTCCGTAATCCGTTTGGAATATGCCGAACACAATGGGCACCCCTTCCGCCCGATGCTGGCCAGCAGTGCCAAGGTGCGCACGCGCGGCGATGTGATCGAACTCGAAGCCAGCGAGGCTGACGCCAGTGACAAAAACACCGATAAAAACGTTACCGGGTTGCGCTGGGTGCGCGGCTTCAGGCTGGCGTTGCCGGCCAAGAGCGGGCCGGTCGCGGTGCCGGGCCGGTCAAATGCCGGTGCCGGCGGATCGGGTAACACCGATCCGAGCTATGTGTTCTTCAAAAAAGTCTCCTCCAACACCGACGGCCCGTCAGGAACCTTGGGTGTGCCGTTACAGCCGGGGTACTCCATTGCGGTGGACTCGCGCAGCATACCGCTGGGCTACCCGGTCTTCGTCTCCACCCACCTGCGCAATGGCGCGCCCATGCAGCGCTTGCTCATGGCCCAAGACACCGGCAACGCGGTCCGCGGGGCGTTGCGAGCCGACTACTTTTTCGGTAACGGCCAAGAAGCCGCGCGGCAAGCGCGCCTGATGAAGCAACAGAGCGGCCAGCTTTGGGTTCTTCTGCCGCGCGGCCAGACGGTTACCACCGCGCCAAGCGCGGCCCGCACACACGGTGGATTGCCGCAATGCCTGGTGCCCGATGAGAATATCTGCACCAACGATTAAGCCCGGCAAGGCGGGGTATAAACCTCGCCCTGCTTGACTACCGTTTTTAGGTTTAACGCGTCTCGGTGGTACGCGTATCCCAGCCAAACTTGACTTCGCCGCCCATGCTGCCATCGGGTTTCTGCGGCTTGTAGGCGAACTCGATGTCGCCATAGGAAAAGGTCACGTTCTCCTGCACCTCGCCGTCACTCGACGCGCTGACGTTGACATCGGAGATATAGACCTCCTTGAGCGTGACGGTCAGGAAGGTTTGCTGGCCCTCGCCAGATTTGGCCATTGAAAGGGTGGCGTTGACGAAGTGCTTGCCATTGGCGCAGTACTTGGCCAAGGTGGGGGAGGCGCTGTCGTACCTTTTGGTGAAGCTGATCATGCCCGGCGTACCCTTGCCAACGGCCGAGCCACTGCCAACGGTACAGGAAGCGTTGTGTGCGCCCCAACTCCAGTTGAAAATTTGAACCTCATCCTTGTGATCTTTCTGGACTGCTTCGCCCTTGATGCCGTCCAGCTTTAGATAGCAATCGATGCTCATGTCGCTTCTCCTTATGGTGGCCTGTCCATCATGGTGGCCGGGTTGATAAAAAAAACTTGGCAATAAACTTTGTGATTATAGATTGTAAATACAGGCTTGCCAGATTGTGGCTTCCGGCATGAAACGGCGGACAGAGCTGGTCTTTTCTGACTAAACCCGAATCCGCGACCGCCTGAGTGAAGGCCAAACCCTATTTGCCGCCCTTGGCCGAAGGCAGCTTGGAGACCAGCCGCAGCGAGACGGTCAGCCCTTCGAGTTGATAGTGCGGACGCAGGAAAAATTTCGACGTGTAGTAGCCCGGATTGCCTTCGATTTCCTCGACCACGACCTCGGCGGCGGCCAGCGGTTTTTGTGCCTTGGTGATTTCCGAGGAGTTGACCGGGTCGCCATCGACGTAGTTCATGATCCACTTGTTGAGCCAGCGCTGCATGTCGTCGCGTTCCTTGAACGAGCCGATCTTGTCGCGCACGATGCACTTGAGGTAGTGCGCGAAGCGGTTGCAGGCAAACAGGTAGGGCAGCCGCGCGGCCAGGTTGGCGTTGGCGGTGGCGTCGGGGTCGTCGTATTCGGCCGGTTTGTGCAGCGACTGCGCACCGATGAAGGCGGCAAAGTCGGAGTTCTTGCGGTGGATCAGCGAGAGCAGCCCGGACTTCGATAACTCGGCCTCACGCCGGTCGCTGATGGCGATTTCGGTTGGGCACTTTTGGTCCACGCCGCCGTCGTCGCTGGGGAAGGTGTGCAGCGGCAGGTTTTCGA
>Ga0209628_10003827_pt1 | contig 10685 bp, 8 predicted proteins | sample TergutCu122P4_FD_187285 | JGI IMG/M metagenome (GOLD analysis project Ga0209628, IMG submission 187285) | Cubitermes ugandensis P4 segment gut microbial communities from Kakamega Forest, Kenya - Cu122 P4 (SPAdes) (version 2) | ecosystem: Host-associated > Arthropoda: Insects > Digestive system >... | reverse complement strand
GCCGGGTACTTATTAGAGCAGGAAACAGAAACTAAAAATAGGCAAAAATAAATAAATGTCTTCGTCATAGCTATTTAACAAATGATTCTTAAAAATATTCGGTAGAAATAGAATCAAATTGTTAACGGTTACTTTTATGTTTGCTCGAATGAGGCAAGTATAAATCATCCGGAATATAAATGTATATCGCACTGATTACTGCATCGGAATAAAATTCCTCAATTTCTTTGACAAATGCACTTTTGAATTCTCTTCCAAGTTTCAAGGCTTTTTCATAAGATTTGCCCTCTTTTATAGATAATGTCACATAAGGGAAGCAAATCTCATGGTCTCTTAATAAAGAAGTTCGTTCTTGTAGAGATACAAACCAAAAATCGACTCCTGTTGCATATTGAGGCGGATGTAATTCGCTTCCAAATTCCACACTTGCTTGAACTATCTTTACATCGTGCAGATTTAAAAAATACACAAACTCCGAAACCGGCTTACCGATAAATGTTATTGAATCTTTCTGTGCAAGTGTGAGGCATGTTACGATTTTGTCGAAATCCCTTCGGTATTCGCGAATCGTATTTCGTGTTTGGGCATAGCAACAATGCGCAAACAAACTTAAAATGAATAATAATCTAATTGAATGTTTCATGTTTTATAAATATTAATTGTTAATTTTATCCTTCTAATTACAGTTAGTAATATCAATTATTTTTACGCCGTTGTTATCAAGTATATCTAATGCGCTTATCGTTTTGAACGACTCGTTGTTAACTTTTCGGGTAAGAGTTGTTCCCATTTTTAACTCAGTCATCATGTATGCTAATGCAACGGCGTCTTTCAAGTACGGGTAAGATACACCATGATCAGTACACTGACCACTATCGTACTTTAGCCGTGCGTTATTAAAAGAAGTATAGACTGGACCTGTAAAATTATTCGTTTGAGCTCCGGTCCAATTGCTGCTTATGGGGTACTTAGACAGGAAAGTTAACAAGGCAGTGCGGTCGTATACGTTTAAAGCATACACTTCAGTAGCGCCTCCCCATCCTGAGCCATAAATGTACATGCAGGTTAATGATGGATTATCTCTAACCAATTCAAGAAACTTATACACATCTCCGGGAGAAGGTACTCCAGTGGTATTGTTTGGATGACTGTGTGCGTAGGCATGGAAACCTCCGGCCGGTACAGCAGGTATCGAACCGCTTACGGGGCCATTACTTTGCGGATTTGATACATAAAATGTATTACCAGAGTTCCCGACGGATATCGACCATTCAACCCCATCTGTCATCTTTGATTTTAAAACCGCATCCAAATTGTTAATAACCGATGATTGGCTGTACATAAAGTCGTTGTGTGTTCTTAAACCACTACCTTTAATACATGGAGCATTTTCCTGTGGGAGAGGTGGCGGAGGATCTCCTCCTCCATAACCACCTCCTCCACTGCTGCCACCTCCGCTTGAATAATCACATACGGTAAAATAATATAAACTTTCGACTTGGCTAAAATATCAATATGAATCTTTTAACTCTCCGCTGGTGTAATAAAAATCCCAACACTGATAAACGACAGTAGCCGTATAATAAGTTGTACACAATGAGCCTGAACGTGTGGTTATTACTTCAATATCTGGCGCTTCGCTTTGTGCTTCAACTGTGGCAACGACCTCGCCTCCTTCATAGCGCCAACCATTAACAAAAGCACCGTTCAGGTTGTGATATAAAATCAAACCCTCGAATTTGTTGTCACGCTTTAAGTAGGACATCTTCTTGAATGGGTCAAGTTTGGTGTATTCAAGATACGATAGGTCTGGAACAATCGTCATCAGAAACATGTCCGTTTTACCGGTTTTCTTCTCAATCAAATAAATCAAACTTGTTTTTGACTGCAGATATTCACGTTTTTGTGTCTGACTGAATTTTTCCAAGGCTTCAGGCGATACAAAATCAAATCCGGGATCCATTGTGAGATAAGTCTCAACCGTCTGAAATTCATTGTTTTGTTCAATTCTTGAATAATCCCAAAATGGTTTAACGGTTAATTTAACTTTGTTCCCGTTGTTCCCGTTGTTCCCGTTTCCATTCCCGTTGTTCCCATTGTTTCCGTTCCCATTGTTCCCATTCCCATTTCCGTTTCCGTTGTTCCCATTGTTCCCGTTACCGTTCCCATTGTTCCCGCTTGAATACGTGTTCAGCTCTACTAAACCGTCTTTAGCGGTTACGCCATAAAACATCCTCTTTGCTTCATCAACTAAGAGTTCCTTTGTTTCATCTGGTGGATGGTCAAGCGCTTCATATGCACACGAATGTGCAAAATAAATCATTACAGCCACCAATGAAAGCATAAAACAAAATTTCTTTTTCATGTTAACTTAAAAATTTAATTAATACTTCATTTATGATTCTATTCTACCGAATAATTTTCTTTAACGTCTCGTATCATGCGGTCGATTCGTATGTTGTCTACCTTTCGTTTTTTTTGCAGAAAAATGGTCGTCAAGGAATCTGCAATGCTGTGTTGACCATTACGACGATTGGCGTCTATTTGTAAATAAAGAGGCTCAAAACGGCTTGGGATCATATATGATGCCTTTTGCCAATTGAATAAAGCATTCTTGGTATCACCTAACCGATCATAATTACGCCCTAACTCCATACAAGTGTAATAAGAAGCATGGTAATATTGCGATTCAACTAATTTTTCAATCGCATGCTCGTGTTCGTTGTCTAAAGATAAAAAACGGGCATAAGAAATAAGAAAAATTGGATTCTTTTTCAAAACCGGCTCTATTAAAGATAATGCGGTTACAGCGCTTTTCGGAGCATTGATGTCAGCATGGACAATCTGATGGTGTAACTTCTTTAAGTTTACAGTATACGTTATACCGGTAACTGATACATATCCGGAAAGGAGTATTATAAGAAGAAAAGCAAACGATAGAATTTTACCCGACCGAACTGAAATCCGGTAACCTGAACCTGATTTTGCTAATAGGGCCAAAAAGGCAAATGTTAGAAAATAAAACTGAATGAATGAATAGGGATATGAAAAACAAGAAAATATTAAAAGAGAAATCAGCATAGCTGAAAAAATTGTTTTGCAATTGTACTCCTTCCTCTTCAAAACCGGTAGCAATGCTGTAAAAAATAATGATAAAAAAAATGCCAAACCTACAATACCTTGCTCTATTGTTATTTTTAATGGTTCACTGAATGGGTCTGCGACCTCATCGGCTATTTGCGAAAATGGCGAGGTTGGATTTTTAATGAAATAATCGGCTTGATAATTCATGTATTTTGATCTGAACTTTTCAACCCCTATACCCACCCAAGGTCTCTCCTCTAAAAGTTGAGACGATATTTTCCAAATAAGAAGTCGGCCATCGGCAGAAACCGGCTTTATTACATACAACCTGTGGGTTACAAAGATAAAAACGGGAATTGATAACAGAAGAGATATGACCGCAGGCAGTAACATTTTTCGGCCAAATTTTCTCCATAGAAATAGAAGCGATAAAAATGCGATTCCTCCAAATGCGCCAATCCATGCAGCACGGGATTGGGAATAAACCAGCAACGCCAATGAAACCAACAAAAACAGGGAAAGTAGAAGTTTGTTTTGCCTTGAAAATAACAACACTCCGCATATGCCAACTAAAACTAAGCTAACAAAACAACCCCATATTCCGGTATTATGAAATATCCCCGTCAGGACTGGTATGCGAGTCCAAGCGCTTTCGTGATAATAAAATGCAACAATAACTTGAATAATAAGCGAAACAACCAATAAAGGAAGGATAAATCGAAGATGGAATTTATCAGTTATCTTTACCGTAATATATAATAATGTTAGGGAATACAGGCGGAGGAACTGATCCTGACGTAGCGGGTATTCTTCGAATCGCATCAAGATGTAAACTAAATAACATAGAATCAATAGGTCGAATAAAGTGAAGCGGAAAACGATTTGCTTCTGCTTTATAAAGGATATGCAGAGAAGTAAGCCGATTAAAGACAGCAAAATCGAAGAAAAAACCCATTCTTCAACTTGATCGAAAGAGAGTGGAAAACCGATAGGTCGAAAGGGGAGGAATAAGTAAAGCCATAACACGAAAATAAGCGCTATTGATAATCGATTCAGATCACAATTAGCAAAAAAAAACGACTTAAAACAAGACTGAATATGAACGCTAAGCGGATTTAAAGCCATAGTATTTTCCCATTTCCTCAATTACGAATTGCAAAAATAATGATTCTTCTTTAGATTAAAAAGAAATTTTGTGTTAATAAATCATAATCAATGATTCGAGACTTGCAAATTACGATAGAATTTTTTTGGATTACTTTAATTATTTGATTTTTTTGAAAGGTTTATTTGGGATACGAATAAATAAGTCTTACTTTTGCACTCTAAATGTTGATTCAATACTCGAATGAGATTTTTTTTATCCGGGCTGTTTTTTTCTGCGGCATTGTTATTTGCCTCCTGCCAGACAACATATGATGTCGGTTTTTCGTCGGTCAGTATCGAACCGACTGACGAAACCGTATCATTGACCCTTGCTGGATATGCCAGCCCTTATCTGGGGCGGTTTACGTTGACTTGGGAGGAGGTGATCGATAGGCCTTCCGTTATACATTCCACGATGACTGAAGCGGAATCGAAAGAGGCGATTCGCGATTTGGAGCAGACGGATTTGGGAGATGGTCATGTAATCATCAGCCTGACCCGCGATGCCGAGAAATGGTATGCATTGACATCCAAAGGGTGGCTGATGCAACGCGCTTTGCACGCGAAAGAGGCAGACTGGTTGAGGATAGGTTATAATAATGGCGATACCTATACCATTGATATCCGACACATCGTTTATGCTCACGGGAAATTATTCGCTCGGACATCCGACGGACGATGGTACCGAAGTTGCCACAGTACAACAAGCGACTTATCGGCACGGGCGATAGCCATCCGAAAAGGAAAGGAGGTCGTGGTCATCGCTGGTGTTGATGTCTGTGGGTTTGAGTATGATTTTACGCAAAGCATCAAAGAAGAAATTTGTCGGCGAAGGTCTATTCCCCCAGAAGCGATTTTGATCAATGCGTCGCATACGCATTATGCGCCGATAACCCAACGATGGCTTTCCTGGCCGATACAAAACCGATTGCCCGATGAGGTATACCTGAATCGGGTGGTGCGACAAGGAATCATTCAAGCCATCGAAGAGGCGCTTGACCGTATGGAACCGGCGTATCTGTATTTCGGAAGAGACACTACCGATATCGGTTTTAACAGAAGACTGAAAGATGAACAGGCGTTATATGATCATGCGGTCGATGTCATCAAAGTAACATCAACCGACGGACAACTGAAAACGCTGTTGTTTCTGACAAGCTGCCATCCGGTAAAAACCGACCCGACTTCGGGGAGTTTTACGGTGACCGCCAACTACCCCGGACAGGCTAAACGATTGATCGAAGAGCAAACCGGCGCTCTAAACACTGTTTTTCTTCAGGGCTGTGCTGCCGATATTAATCCCAAAGACCCTTTTAAAACGTCAGGCGTTAACTTAGCTGCCGATGTCAAACGTGTACTGAATAAAAAAATGACGCCTGTCAAAGGTCACCTGAATTTCAGCATGGATGCACTGAAAATCCCAACAAATCCATGGACGAAAGAAGAAGTCAAAACGTACAAAGAAGAAGCGCTCAAAGAGAATCCCGCGAATTACCTCATGGAAAGAAACCTTATTTGGTCGGACATGATGTTGAATTATTATGCAAACAACACGATGCCCAAAGCGATGACTGTTTATATCCAAACACTCAACATTGGCGACTGGAAATTGATCGGACTTTCACGGGAGGTGACCACCGAATATAGTTTGGCTATTCGCCGTATTTGGCCGGATAAAAACGTCTCTGTTGCAGCCTATACAAATGATGTGTCAAGCTATATGGCAACCGATCCGCATATCTTGGGGAAAACATACGAGGGCTATGATTCTTTTTTCTGGTATAGCCAACCGTCGCCATTCCCGGAAGGGGTGTTCGACACCGTCATACAGTACATAAAAACAAATAACAAGTAAATAATAAAAAAAATGATTTTAATTGCAGACAGCGGATCAACCAAGATATCCTGGAGCTTGGTAGAGCCTAACGGTAATCACCGGGAATTTGACACCGAAGGTTACAACCCGTGTTATCCGGGGAGTAAGACCCTTCTCGAATTAGTAAAGCCCAAATTGCCTGAAAACGTTGATACGGCAAGTGTTCAAAAAGTCGCTTTTTATGGGGCAGGCGTTTATGAGGACAATTACGATGTGATTTATAATGACATCCACCCCATCTTTCCTAATGCCCAGATCGAAGCGGAAATGGATTTGTTGGCTTCGGCGCGCGCTTTGCTGGGACGAAGCCCCGGTTTTGCCGCAATACTTGGAACGGGAACCAACTCGTGCCTTTACGACGGCAAAAAAATAACCCATAACATCGATTCGCTCGGCTTCCTTTTGGGCGATGAAGGGAGTGGCGGGTATATGGGCAAACGCCTCCTCATCGACTACATTCGCGGATACATGCCCGAAGAGGTGCGTGGTTGGTTTTGGGAGGCTTACGAGATGACAGGCGAACAACTGATTATTCAGTTATACGGCGATCCGATGCCCAACCGCTATTGCGCCGCTTTCACGCGGTTCCTGACCGGCAAACATGCCGGACATGAATACCTTGAACAACGCATCATCTGCGATTCATTCCGCGATTTTTTCAACCAGCTTGTCAAAAACTACCCCAACTACCAATCGTATTCATTTAATTGCATCGGCTCCATCGGCTGGATTTTCCGCGACCGGCTCATCCGCGTTGCTACCGAGTTCGGCATGGAAACAGGAAACATCATATGTAACCCTATGGAAGGGTTAATAAAGTATCATCTCGAAGCGTAAAAAATGTAGAGACGGACGGCCGTCCGTCTCTACGATCATTGAAAAACATAAAATGTGAATATAATTTGGCTGTTTATAAAACATCCCATATCTTTGCGAAAAATTTCTTTGCGAAAAATTTCGTTGCGAATATTTTCGCATATGATATAGATGTGTAAAACAGGCAATTATGATAAATCCATTTAAATTTGGGTCGGTGGTTTCCGACGATTTCTTTACCGATAGAGAAATTGAATGTAAAAAATTGGCTCAATGCATAACGAGCAGAAATCATGTTATAATGATTGCTCCTCGGCGTTTCGGAAAAACAAGTTTGGTCAACAAAGTTGTTTCTAATAACGACAGACCTGTTTTGTGGTTGGATTTACAACTACTCACGAACACCGCCGACTTTGCCGGCCAACTGCTGAAACAACTTTTTAAAAATTATCCATTTGAAAAGCTGAAATTTTTGATTCGTAATTTCAGAATAATACCGATTTTGTCCGTCGACCCCTATACAAATCATGTGGAAGTTGGTTTTCAACCCCATGTCGATAGTTTTGTGTATTTGGAAGATGTGCTGAATTTAATTGAAAAATTAGGCGAAGAGAAAGCCCGACCGATTGTGGTTTTCGATGAGTTTCAGGACTTGCTGGGGTTGGACACATCCATGGATAAACGTTTACGCGCAGTCATTCAATTTCATAAAAACATAAATTATGTATTCCTGGGTAGTTCTGAATCGTTGATGACACAAATTTTTGAAAATAAAAAGTCGCCATTATATCATTTCGGTCAGTTATTGACGTTAAGTAAAATTCCTTATAACGAGTTTCATTGTTTTTTGAAAAACCGTTTTATGACCATCACAGCTAAACCTGTCGAAATAGCGGATGAGATTCTGAATTTTTCAGATTGTCATCCCCATTATACGCAACAGTTAGCTTTTCATGTTTGGTTAGCTTTGGAACGCGAAAAATATTCAGAAAACATTGTAAATAAATCTATTGAAGATATTATTCAGTTTCATGACAATGACTTTGAACGGCTTTGGAATACGTTTAATAACACCGATAAAAAAGTATTGATTACACTTGCTTTCGAACAGACCAACTTGTTATCTGCGTCGGTTTTATTGAAGAGTACAAGCGCGTCAAGTACCATATTCAGCGCATTGAAGCGATTAACAAATAAAGGGATTTTGATTAAAATGGAGAAATACATTATAGACGATCCTTTCTTTAAAAAATGGATAATAAAGAAACGGATGTAATTTTTCCTAAAACTGTATCAAAACCGGACATGTACTGTCCGAAACCGGACACATTCCAATTAGATAGTATTCTTATATGGCATATATTCAGCGTCTTAATAACTTGGCACGGTATTTGCCTCTATCATTGTAAGAAATCTTTTTTACAATTAATCTCATGTTTAGTAATATAAAATTAACTATCAGGAATCTACGTCGTAGCGGCGTGTATTCGGTTATCAATGTGGTCGGTTTGGCGGCAAGTTTGGCTACGTGCGCTTTCATTATGATGTGGGTGCAGGACGAAAAAAGTGTTGACCGGTTTCATAAAGATGCTGAAAATATTTACATGGCAGTCACCCATTTCAAAACAGATAATGATGAGATGTTTGTGGGATTGTCGCCCGGTCCTTTTGCTCCGGTAGCCAAAGCGGAGTTTCCGGCAGTGGAAGACTTTTGTCGCGTTCGAAACTGGGGGATTGGCTTTCTTCGGTATGAGGACATCAAGACGTCTTCGATTAACTGCTTTTATGTCGACACCACTTTTTTCACCTTCTTTAATTACCCCATCACAAAGGGAAACAGGGACAACCCGTTCCGTAATCCCAACGATGTGGTCATCACTGAACGTTTGGCGACAACACTTTTTGGCGACACCGATCCTATCGGAAAAATGGTGGCGCTCGATGACGGACGGGTGGCGCATGTAACGGCGGTCATGAAAGAAATACCCAAAAATTCATATCTGAATTGGGTGAACGCCGATCTCATCAGTTCGTTCGACATTGATTCGACATCGCTTTCCAATCAATCATTGACCGTTTGGGAAAGCACCGAATTCTATTCATTTGTGAGGGTGAAACCGGGGACGGACGTGACATCGATTGCACAACAGCTTTCGACCAAACAGGCGGAGATGTGGCAGGCTTTTCGTTGGTTTCTGTTACAACCCATGGTCAATCTGCACCTATACACGTTGGATGGCAAACCGGAAGGAATCAAAACCGTCATTTTATTTCAGTGGATTGCGCTAATCATTTTTGTGATTGCCTGTATCAATTATGTCAATTTAGTTACAGCGAGAGCTTCCAAACGCCAACGTGAGATAGGTCTTAAGAAGGTGATCGGCGCAAAAAAACGGCAATTGTTCGTGCAACTGATCAGTGAAGCAGTGGTATTATTTGTAATAGCCATTTTCATTGCCTACGGGTTAAATCATTTCTTGTTGCCCGCTTATAACCAATTGTCGGGTAAGGAAATCACCATCAATTGGTTGGATGGCAACCTTTGGACGGTCTATTTCACCATGTTGGTGGCTGTTGTTGTTTTGGCGGGCCTGTATCCGGCGTATTTACTCGCTTCATTCAAAGCGTCTACCGTCGTGCAAACCATCAAAACGAAACGAAGCAATACTCTTTTTCGCCGGACGCTTGTCGTTACTCAGTTTGTTGCATCCACTTCGCTGATTACAGGTACGATTGTGATCACAGCACAAACGAAATACATGCGTGACAAAGACCTGGGGTATGATCGCGAGCACGTCTTGATCAGTCCCATGCACCATATGAGTGAACATTATTATACGGTGAAAGCTGAATTAGAGCAACAAGCAGCCATTTTGGGTGTAACAGCGGCCAATGATAATATTTTGAATGTGGGTCATGGCGGCGGTTTTGGCGACTGGGAAGGCCACACGAATAAGACGGGGTTGATGTTTTTGCAAATGCAGGTCGACACGTCGTTTTTACGGGTGATGCGTCTCACCTTAACCGACGGCACAAACTTTACGAATACATTCGAAAAACAGTATATCTTGAACGAAACAGCCATAAAAACGATGGGCCTGACAGCGCCTGTCGGGAAATGGATAGACAAATACGAGACTAAAATTGTTGGCGTGGCAAAGGATTTTCATTTCAGAAACCTGCACTATGAAATCAGTCCATTTGTGATGTATTATGAACAGGACCATTTCACGCATCTGTATGTGCGCACCCGTCCGGGCAACATCGGACAAGCCATCGCTTCCATCGAGAACATATGGAACCGGTACAATGCCGACTATACATTCACATACAGTTTCATGGACGATGATTTCAACCGGATGTATACTTCAGAAATACGTTTTAACCGGTTATTCAGCGTCTTTTCGCTCATCGCCATCCTTATTTCGTGTCTCGGACTATTGGGATTAGTCGTTTTCTCCGCTGAACTGAAGACGAAAGAAATAGGTATCCGCAAAGTCCTTGGAGCCAGTGTTTTCGATGTGGTCAAACTGTTGACGAACGAATTTTTAGTCTTAGTGGGAATCGCCATGCTCATCGCCTTTCCATTAGCTTATTTTTGGTTGGATCGCTTATTACAAGCGTTTGCTTACCGCATCTCACTATCATGGTGGATGATCGGCGGAGCGGCCGTGATAACCATAGCGCTCACCCTGCTCACCATAGGCGTTAAAGCCATCAAAGCCGCCACAGCCAATCCAGTAGAAGCAATTAAGAATTAAGT
>Ga0209628_10003825_pt1 | contig 10686 bp, 6 predicted proteins | sample TergutCu122P4_FD_187285 | JGI IMG/M metagenome (GOLD analysis project Ga0209628, IMG submission 187285) | Cubitermes ugandensis P4 segment gut microbial communities from Kakamega Forest, Kenya - Cu122 P4 (SPAdes) (version 2) | ecosystem: Host-associated > Arthropoda: Insects > Digestive system >... | reverse complement strand
TGCAAAATACTCCGGTCCGTAAATCATGCAGGATTCTTGGTGTAGAAAAGTGGTAACATAACTTTTATTCAGCACATTGGGCGACTGGTCGCACAGCATCATATACACGCAAAGTTTGTTTTGCAGTATGTTTTGTTCAAAAGAATCTCTGATAGTATCCTGGAAAATCACCTCAGTACCAAAGCGGGTTCTTTTTTCGTTAATCCATTTTTCAAAAACTTTGTTGGTATTGGGTTTTCCAACGCCAATGCCATGATGCAGAAACATTTCCTCTAATCGAAGTACCATCCATTCCCAATTGTTGTAGTGACTTGACACTAAAATTACGCTTTTCCCTTGATGGTAAAATTGGTTTACTACTTCTGGGTTAATAGATTGGTATCTTTTTTTAACATTTTTTTTGGAGATGGTAAGCATTTTTACCATTTCTGCTCCCAAATCTGTTAAATGTTTTACATACCATTGATGAATTATTGAGATCTCTTCGGGTGATTTTTCAGGAAAAGAGAGGGTAAGATTCTCTATGGTAATCTGTTTTCTATATCTAGTAATATAATTAACAAACAAGTAAAACGGATAAAACAGGAAATTTATCGCATTCAATGGCAGATACGAAATAAAAGTGAGCAACGAAAGCGCAATGCGTAATCCCATTATGGTTCCAAATTTAATGAATCTCTTAAAGTTGCCACACGTTGTTCCACCATTTCATCTACTTTATCCATGATTTGCGTAGCATATTTTTCATGGGTAAAATAGTATCTGACATTATAAACAAACATCTCTTTTGTAACTCCGCGTTTTACAAAAAAAGAATCATATTTCATTAATGAATAATCTTTTACGTCGTACTTCCACTGTTTAAGATAGATTTCGCTTTCCAAAAAGTAACAATCGGCAACAATTGCTGCCACCGTATCAATAGGCAGTTTTTTTTCTCTGCTTTTTGAAAAATTTTGACAAGCACAAAACAGCATCAAAAATAAAAAAATGAATGTATAAATAGGTTTTTTCTTCATGGCACAAAAATAGAAAAAAAACAACGGTCTTATTCCTGTAATTTCATCCCATACGCCAAATCACCTGCATCGCCCAAACCGGGAACAATATAAGATTGAGCAGTAAGTTCCTGGTCAATAGCGCCTACCCAAATAGTAGTTTTAGTAGATGGTAAATGTTTTTGAATATATTCCAAACCATCCGCAGACGCAATTACAGATACAATATGTATATGTTTGGGAACACCCATCGTAAGTAATTCTTTATATGACAACACCATAGATTTTCCGGTAGCTAACATCGGGTCAACCATAATTAATGTTCGATTTTTGAGTATGGGCGATGACATATAGTCAATTTGAATTTCAAAATTTCCATCTAAATCGTGTTTTCTGAAAGCGGAAATAAATGCGTTGTCGGCATGGTCAAAATAGTTTAGAAATCCTTGATGCAGTGGCAGTCCGGCTCTTAAAATGGTAGCTAAAACAGGAGATTGCTTCAACAAATTCATTTCAACTTCCCCCAATGGTGTTGTAATAGTTTTTTTTTCGTAAGACAATGTTTTACTGATTTCGTAAGCAAAAATTTCTCCAATACGTTCCATATTTCTTCTAAAACGCATAGCATCGTTTTGAATATCAATATTTCTTATTTCCGAAATAAATTGATTGAGCAGTGAATTTTTTTCACCAAGATTATAATTATTTGACATGGGGATTATCTATTACTGATTATGTTTAATTTTGCAAAGATAGTAACTTTTATCAAATAATATCACATGAAAGCAAAAAACGCCAGGGCAACGATGCCGTTTTCATCAATTTTATGTACCGGCAATATCAAAAATTTATTGAGAAAGAGTTAAAAAACGATTATAATTGAAAAACTATATCTTTGCACTCTCAAAAAAACACGAACAACTAATCATCTAATCAACTCATTATCACATCACATTTGGGGTCGTTTGGTTTTGACAGCATGTATGTGGATTTGTAAGCATGTCGGAAGTTGTGAGACGGTTCCGTTAAAAACTAACTCTCGTAGCCAATAACTGGCAACTCTTATGCAATCGCTGCTTAACCGCAGTGATTCCCGACGCATAAACCAGGTTTATCGCCTCGGGTGTTTCCCCGGAAGCTCTGCTTTTCGGCGTCCGGTAAGAAGCATCGTAAATGAAAAGATAGCCGATGTAAGCTTCGATGCAAAGGCGAAACTTTAGAAGATAAGCGAAAGCGCTGTTCGCCGGGTACTTTTCTTTCGCTGACAATCAAACTCCGGCTAAACATGTAGAAACCATTTTTGCAGCACGTTTGGACGCGGGTTCGACTCCCGCCGGCTCCACGAAATAAGACCGTAAGAGAGTAAGACCGTAAGAGAGTAAGATTTTTATGGTCTTACTTCGTAATCAAAACTTTTTTTACTGTAATTTTATTGTCTTGAGAAACCAATTTTACACAATAAATACCATTTGAAATATGAAGTGGAATTGTTGTGTTCTTATCTGTAATTTTGTTTTGATAAATCAATTTTCCCATCATATCAAGAATTTCGATGGACTGGTAATTGATATCAGTGTTATTTTGAATGTAAACAACATTTGAATAACTGTAAACCTTTACGTTATCAAAAAAATAGGGATTTTCAATATCTAACAAACAAGCGCCTTTTGTAATTTCAATTTTATCCCCTTCTCCGGCAGTTAAACAAAGAACTGTTACACTCCAAGTATGTTTTTTAGATGGGTCAAAGTCTTTATCAACAAATGAATTATCCTTAATATATTCTGCAATTTTTACCCCATCTCTGTATAGATTGCAGTGAATGTTACTTTCGGTTGGTTTATATCCGGATAGTGAGAAACCCATGGTAGGTAATTCTGTATTTTGAGTTGGGGCCCAGCCAGGGTAATAAATACCTGACCCTAATTTATTTTGGGGGTCCCATCTACACATTGTTGCTGCTTTGGGAATAGAAGAAGTTCTTACATAATACTGCCTGTAAGGAGTATCAGTACCATCATAGGCACCGTAAACAGATATCCAGTATTTTCCTGCTTCTTCTATTGCTACCGGCGCAGGAAACCGTACTGTCATAAAACCAGAAACTATACCTTCGGCAGGATATAACAGTGCATTTTCATAAAAGGGAATATTAGTTGGGCGATTATTTCCATTATCTTTGTAAAAAGCAACCCCAATATGTTCCGGTTGATTTGAGCTTGCGCCTGGAAAGCCATAAAAAGAGACTTCATCAATAGCCCAAGACTCATCATCAGGTACATCAAAATCATCAGCCATTACAATTCTATTGTTGGTGGGCCCTGCCCACCTAACGCTGTAAATGCCATTGGTCCCAATGCCGTCGAGATTATTCCATAACAGACTTTTTGAACCTTTTTTTTCGGCACCATTCCACCTGATAACTGCTTCATTGCAATCATCAGAGTATTTCACCGACATATTATTTACTATTGGGCAACCGCCACCCATAAAGTCGAAACCAATCAATTTGTTTGAATGCGTAATGTTGCTAATCGGTTTATCTTTGATTGCTGTGTTTGTCCAGTAAAACATTCTTGGTGTTGAAGTGCCGTCAAAAGTTGTATTATTGCTTGTTCCCGGAAATGGACAACCGGCACTGTTAATATTTCCATAACTTGTTGGAGATGAATTAGGAAAAGCAAATGTTGAACTTGCACAAACCGGATACATTCGTTGCGGATTATTACAATTTATACAATAAGTACCAACATTACTGGCATGGTAAATAAGCAATCCACTACCGGGTACTTCGGTGTCAAATCCCAGTTGTTGGCGATTTTCCAATAGATAGTACTCATCATAAGTAGGGGTATTAATTTTGTATGCCACCGCATTTTCTTTCGAATTGGGCATATTTACTATCGTTACCGGTTTTTCTAATAACATGGGAGTAACCCATCCAAATTGTATTTTGGAGTACATATTATGATGCGGTGGTCTGTTTCCTCCGGGGCTACCATTCCAACTGCCACTCGCCATGATATCCCAATATCCAGTACCATTAAACCCACCACCTGTTTCGTAATCGGTATCATAAAAGTCTGGTGCGCCAAAGGCATGGGTCATCTCATGGCAAATCACGCCAATAGTAGTAATACCGGTAATACTTTGTGTATATTTAAGCAATTCGGGAGAACATGAATAGGTCATAATAAATTTTCCATTTTTGGAAACGGGAGGAGAAAAACTCCATTGATGAGACCAAATAGCACTATCACCTCCCCCAGCTTCTCGCCCTAAACCGGCGAAAATAAAATGAAATCCATCTACCATACCACTACCATTACTATCATAATCACTAAAATTAATATCCGGTTCTGCCGCAACTTGTAAAGCGCACCATCTTGCAAGTTCCCGAGCATCAGATGCATAAATTTTGCTCTCGTTGGGCGCAGTATAAATACCGCATAATGTTATAGTTAAGTCAAATTTTCCGTACGATGATTCTCTAAAAAAATCACGAACACTTCCTGTCTGGTTGCCTGTGTAACCCAACTGATTCATTAATCCATCAAAATCAGCTTTTGCTTTTGTCATTGGTTTTCCCGGGAATTGTACGAGTGCACATAGCGTTTTGTATTCACCAATTAAGCCTTTATCATTTCTTATCTTATGTTGCAAAGCAATTTCATCCTCTATTTGCCATACTTTAAGCATTAATTGCTTTTGTATATCACTGTAAAACAAATATTTTTCAATAGTATTTAGTAAAGAATTAATGACAACATCTCTATTTTCAATATTCGTTGCTATATACGATGAGGGCTGTAAATTGCCCTCTTCATCCAACAGCGCATAAGTTAAGTAACCTGTTTTGTCAAACAATAAAGTATAACCATCCATGGATTGATACCAATGAATACGTTCATCACCCATAATTTTTACTGTCAGTGTATCACCATTGGGCTGGGTAAAAGTAATGGGGTAAGGGTAGGCGGGTACTGCTAAAAGTACTCTAATTGAAATCATTAAAAATATAAAAGAAAGAATGGAAGCTCTCATATTGTTAAATATTATTAGATTGTTGAAAAATATCTGCAAAAATAGAAAAACATTTGATAAATGTTATGATATAACATCAAATCTATGGTATAAAACTTTATATATTTTTGCAACGATAATTCATTTCTCACTTCCGCACCGACTATCTCCCACTAACCACTAACCACTAATCGCTAATCACTATTATTATGCATTCCATTTGTTTCCATTTTCAAGTAAATCAACCGTACATTTTGCGTACGTATCGTTTTTTTGACATTAATCAAAAACATGATTATTTCGATATTTATCAAAACAATTATTGGATTCATCGTTTGGCGGAAAGAAGTTATCTTCCTGCAAATCAAATGTTTTTAGATGTGATTGAAAAATATGGAAAAGAGGTCGCTTTTAGTTTCAGTATTTCGGGAACTACCATCAATCTGTTTAACGACTACTGCCCTGAGGTGATTGACAGTTTTAAAAAGCTGATAGCAACGGGTAGTGTGGAGATTACCGGAAATACGTTTTCGCACAGTTTGGCAGCGCTGAACAATAAATCCACGTTTGTTGAGCAGGTGAAACTACAAGAGAAATTGCTGTACGAAACCTTTGGCGTGAAACCCACTACTTTTTGCAACACAGAAATTATCTATTCGGACGAAATCGGTGAGTGGCTATTTGAACTGGGTTACAAAGTTGTTCTAACAGAAGGCGCCAAGCATATTTTGGGATGGAAAAGCCCTTGTTATTTATATTGTAACCCTTTTCATTCAGAGCAGAAACTTTTGCTGAGAAGTTATCCGCTTTGCGATGATATTACTTTGCGTTTTTCAGATAAATCGTGGTGCGAATACCCGCTCACTGCTGAAAAATACATCCATTTTTTAAGCGGTATTGCTTCCGACGCGCAGTTTATCAATCTCTTTTTCGATTATGAAACTATTGGTGATTACCAAACCAAAGAGACCGGTATTTTTGATTTTTTTTACGCAATTTTTGCCCAATTGGTGGAGTCGGAGAAGTTTAATTTTATCATGCCGAAAGAGGTGTTAAAATTGAAAGAAGAAACTGCCACGCTTCATGTGCCTTGGCCCATTTCTTGTTCCGGAGACGAAAAAGATATTAACGAATGGTTGGGCAACGAACTTCAGCAAGAGGCCTTTGAGAAACTTTACAAATTAGAACCGCTTTATTTAACTTCTAACAACAAAGAAGCCAAAAAAGCATGGCTCCGTTTGCAAAATGCACTCTATTATAATTTTATGGGAACGAAATGGTTTCCACAAAGTAGCGTAAAAAAGCATTTTGAGGTATATCCTTCGCCCTATCAAGCGTTTATTAATTATATGAATGTGTTGAATGATGTGAGGTTACAGTTGGAAAAATGAAATGATAAATAGTACCGCGATACCAGAAACGTTATTTTCGTAACGCTCTATAAATCAAATATCCACCCAAAACTACAGCCAATCCGAGAATAATATAGGAGATTTCCTTGCTGTACATTTGAATTAAATCTTGTTGTCCATGTGCAAAATAACCCAACAGTGCAAGAATAGAATGCCAAATAAAAGCACCTAACGCCGTATAGGCAATGAAAGGTTTTATTTTCATTTTAGCCAAACCTGCGGGTATTGAAATAAGATGCCGGATGCCGGGGATAAGCCTGCCAATAAATGTAGATATACTACCATTTTTAACAAAATAATCTTCTGCTTTTTGTACTTTTTTCGTATCTAACCAAAACAGTTTTCCCACCTTTGTTTCAACAAACCAATAAACAAAAGGACGTCCTAAAAGTAAAGCTAAAAAGTAGTTAATACATGCACCAATTACAGCACCTAAAGTAGCAAAGAAAATGACTAAGAGAATATTTATCCAGACGGACTCGGTAACGTACAAACTTTTATTGTCTGGATTGCAGGCTTGAAAAGCAGCCGGTGGCACCACTAACTCCGAGGGTAGCGGAATAAAAGTGCTCTCAATGGCCATATATATTGTAACCGTAAGATGATTCAAATTTTGTAAATAAACATCAATTGTTTTTTCAAAAAAAGATTTTTTTTCGATATTTTTTGGAATATCGTCAACCTCATTTTGCGCAGCCAAATGTAAAAACAAAAATATTGAAAATAAAGTGGGTAATAAAATTTTTAAAAAACGCATTTTTTTAGTGATTAGTGGTTAGTGATTAGTGATTAATGATTAATGATTAATTATTAATTATTAATTATTAATTATTAATTGGTTCTACCCGTTCATAAAGAGCAGAAATTCTTCGTTGTTTTTTGTTTTTTCCATTTTATCTTTAATAAACTCCATAGCTTCAATGGTATTCATATCGGCTAAGTGGTTTCGCAACACCCATACCCGTTGCAGTGTTTCGGTAGTTTGTAGAAGGTCATCGCGGCGTGTACTTGAGGCCACAATATCTACCGCGGGGTAAATACGCTTATTAGATAGCCTTCTGTCTAATTGCAGTTCCATATTTCCGGTACCTTTAAACTCTTCAAAAATCACTTCATCCATACGGGAACCTGTTTCAGTAAGGGCAGTAGAGATAATGGTAAGCGAGCCGCCATTTTCAATATTTCTTGCAGCACCGAAAAATCGTTTGGGTTTTTGCAGGGCATTGGCTTCCACGCCGCCGGAGAGCACTTTCCCCGATGCCGGAGCCATTGTATTGAAAGCGCGCGCCAAACGGGTAATGGAATCCAGCAAAATACAAACATCGTGTCCACATTCAACCATCCGTTTTGCCTTTTCTAAAATAATGTTGGCGATTTTCACGTGTCGTTCTGCCGGTTCATCAAAAGTGGAAGAAACCACTTCGGCTCTCACACTACGCTGCATATCCGTAACCTCTTCGGGGCGTTCATCAATCAATAAAATAATTAAATATATCTCCGGATGGTTTGCCGAAATGGCATTGGCTATCTCTTTCAGTAATACGGTTTTCCCTGTTTTTGGTTGGGCTACAATCAGCCCGCGTTGCCCCTTTCCGATGGGGGAAAAAAGGTCTATTACCCGCGTACAAATATTTGAACCGTGATGTCCGGTAAGTTTTATTTTTTCATCCGGAAACATCGGCGTTAAATAATCGAAAGGAACTCTGTCGCGAATCTCTTCCGGAAATTTCCCATTAATACGCTCTACTTTGGTAAGCGGGAAAAATTTCTCGCCGCTTTTAGGCGGACGAATCAACCCTTGCACCGTATCACCGTTCTTTAAGCCAAAAAACTTAATTTGCGACATAGACACATACACATCATCCGGCGATGGCAAATAGTTATAGTCTGATGAACGTAAAAAACCACACTGTTCATTACTTACCTCCAAAACGCCCTCGGTCAATACACTTCCATCAAATTCAGAATTAGCTACTAAGTTCCACCACTCATCTTGCTGTGATTGCGTTTCTTCTTTTTTCACCTGCACAGGAATTTTAGATTCCTTAGCCACCATTTCCGGTATTTCTGCTAACTGATATTCAATAATATGTGGTACTTCGCTTTCATCCTTTTCATCATCTTCCTCTTCACTAAAAATGGCCTCTTCTTGTTCAGCAATATTCTCATCTATTTCCTCACTAACATCATTCTCCAAAAAAGAATCATCGCTCAGTAATAAATCATTAATTAATGCTGAGTCAAGTGCTCTATCCGGATGTTGCTTTACTTCATCAGGAAAAGTGAAAGTTACAGAAGGGGATTTTGTCGTTTCTTGCGCATTCTTCTTCCTCCCTCTTTTTTTCTTTGCGGCAAATAGTTCGCCATTCGAAATTTTTGTTTCATTGGATGTTGCCAATGGCATTTTTTCTACGTAAATAATACGTTTGCGTTTGCGTTTACCTTCTTCAGGATTTTCCATAAAAAAAAAATTATTTGTGGAACAAAATAGTGTATGAAATTTTTTGCAAATGCCTTAACAGGAAACTTCTCCTTAGGCTTTAATTGTGCGGCAAAAATATATTTTTTTTTAAATCAAATTAGTTGCAGATTTTTTTTTGTTGAAAAGCCTATAGCTTAAACAACATCTGCAATTTAACCTCTGTTTTGTGCGGAGCATCTATCAATTCCAACCCGCTGCTAATCTGATTTTTATTAAAAAACAACAACCGCGATATTTTGCCTTGAATTTCAAACCATTTGTACTTCCATTTTACAATGAAATAGGTTTTGCAACCTCTGTAGTAATAACTGCTTATGTTAAATGTATAAGAAAGGTCATTTTCGTAAGCATACAATCGCTCATCGTATGTATCGGTGTCAAAGATGGCAAATCTGAGTTTTAAATCTAACCCAATTTTTGAAAGATTAACCCCAACATCCTGATACGCAAGTACTCCAAATTTTAAACCTTGACCCCCAATCTTTAAACCTTGAACCTTGAACGTTGAACCATTAATAACGCCGCTCACTTCCGACTTGAATTGCAAAAATTGCAAAAAACTGTAAGAAAGGATTACCCGCAAACGATGTTGCTGTGTTTCAAAAACTTGATTGTAAATAGTTTCTTCTCTGTAATTTTTAACTTGTGTTTTATAATTATAACGTAGTAACAACGCGCAGTTTCTTGAAAGTGCAACATCAAAACGCAATGAAGCATCAAAATGGGGCATGGGTTTGTCAATTAAATACTTCAACCAATGAAATTTATAGATATCGAAAAGCGCCACCATGATTACTTTGTTTGTCAGAATAATTTCGGAAGTGAGCAACAAGCCGGTTTCATTGTTCAGTTTGCTGTTTTTTGAGTAGGGTTTTCCATCTAATGCGGCAAATTTTTTGCTGAAATGGCGTGCTAATACAGAGAGTTTCATACGTGGGTCAACTTTAAAAATAGCGCCTTGCAGAAACGCGAAGCCATTTGTGCTGCTCGCCGCCACCTCACCAAAAAGGATTTGATGTTTTATTAATACTTGATAATCAACACTTGCGTTACACAATCCTTTCCCCGAAAAATCGAAATATTGATAAGGTCGTGTTGAGGGTAGAACGGGCAGGGAAAATTCACTCCGCAGCATTTGCGCCCCTATTTTAAACGTTTTAAGATTTGCATGAAAGTGCGCTCCGTAAACTCTGTTAAACAGCGCATTCCGTTTTTTTATTTCCGTTTCCGTTCTATGCAATCCTGTATTGCTAATGGCTCCTTCAAATGCAAAAAGATCCGGTTCCACTTCCACCACATTTCCATCAAAAAAACGGTGTCCATAAAAAATAGTCCCGCAAAACTTGTAATTTCCCAATTGCAAAGTAGCGCCACGCAAGAAGTTGCTTTGACTCATGGCAGTTACCGGTCGTTGCACTGAACCGGTTTTTCTGATTTCGCCGGAACTATTGTTCAAAAAACCGTTGCCCATGATTAACCCTTGTCCGAAGTGCAGCCGGTAATCGCCCAAAATTATTGATTGTAAAATGCCGATTTTTTTTACTTGTAAATGCAACGAATAGAATCCAAATCCTTGTTTTTGAGAACCTTTAAAAAACTCCTCCCCTGCATTTTTTTTGCCGGCAAACCCTAACGTGATATGTTCGCTTGCCGAAAAATTGTAGCGAAAAGCGTACTGCTGCGGAGTACCCACATAATGCGTTTTTTTGTTTTTATCGTAACCGGCTTTTTTTTCCAATATTTGCGAATAACGAACTAATAACTTGTTTTT
>Ga0209628_10003824_pt1 | contig 10687 bp, 6 predicted proteins | sample TergutCu122P4_FD_187285 | JGI IMG/M metagenome (GOLD analysis project Ga0209628, IMG submission 187285) | Cubitermes ugandensis P4 segment gut microbial communities from Kakamega Forest, Kenya - Cu122 P4 (SPAdes) (version 2) | ecosystem: Host-associated > Arthropoda: Insects > Digestive system >... | reverse complement strand
GACAGCAGGCGATGGAGATGCCCAGTCGACTGTGCCCTGAAGTATTCCGGCACTACGACTGTGTGGACTATGCTCAATGGCCCGATATTTATATGGCATGCTTCAAGATTGTACTGTATGTTCTGTACTTGTAGTCAATAAAGAACCGTTTTATAAAAAAAAAAAAGTGGATGTGGGGAGGATGAAGGGCACACTGAAGGAAAAGTTTACGCACGTACAGCAGTACCAACACAGATAAAGAAAATACGTAAACCTTCCTTTCTCCTACAGTAAATACAACCGGAATGACACATAATGCAACTTACCGTATAATAACAAATTCACTCACCATCTTCATTCCAGGCGCCTTCTATCTGATAAGATGATGAAGAGACTCCAAACAGAAATCCAGCTGGGAACTCCAAAGAATCCATCAAGCTAACGCCTCTCTTTGTACAACTGCTGTCTATGACGCATTAACACCCACTGCCACTTATCGTTTTCTAAAAAATCCATATGCACGTACATTATATGACAAAGCACACAGTTAAGTAGCCGTCTTGTGATTGGTTCCGGCCGCAGCACTGGCAATCATGTGACTCCCGAATTTACTGACTCCTTTTGTCATCGGCAGGAAATAACTGGCTCTAATCCTGTCGCTAGTACCATGGATTACAAATAGATGTCACTTTCTTGTTGCACACTACCACTATCCCATTTTCAGGAGGGTGACCTTAAGTATGGTAATAGAACTAGACATTACATTGTTTCATGTAGTGTTTACATTTACCGTCAGATGGAGGTAATACTTTTTTGACGTTACTGTTGCCATAGAAACACTGCTAAACAAACTCGCTTCCAACCGGCAAATTATCATGTAAGAGCGAAATGTATTATTTCTGTGTCCTTGTAGAAAGTAACTGTGGCTATCGGGATTTTTTGCTTCATTAGTTTAATATTTGTATCATAGCACATAGTAACCAAATCAGAATATTGCACGGTAAATAATCTAACAGACCCATCAAATTAATCAAAAATTTCAAATAGAATAAACTACGTGAACTTTGTAAAAAGAATGGTGCATACTTATCTCTAAGCAGAACGATTAAAATGTGTAAGTCACATTAAATGTCTGACGTTCTTACGACGGTGTTGACGAAGAGCAGAGGAGTAGATAGGTTTCATGGCGCCTGGGGCGAATAATCATAATGGTTACCCCTAACAGAAATTAAGAAAATTTACATCCATTCAAGGAATTTACTTTGATATGTCTCAGTAAATTAAATTTTGTTAAGCACACAAATATAATTTTTTCACATAAATATTCATTTTTTCGTCCCATTTTGCCGCCATTTAAAACTTCGCTACCCTGGACGGCAGCACCACTCTCCCTGGGCTACGAGTCCGATGAGTGTTGAAGTCTTCTAAGATGTCACGTGGCGTCGACTGGTAAATAGCAACCGACGTTTCAAAGAATTATAATGCCTTCATCTTCAGGATCAAATGGACTGTTTGACCCTGAAGATGAAACAGTAGACTCCAGCAGAACGTCGGTACCTGTTTACTAGTCGATACGGCGTGACATTAGACGACATCAGTCTTCATGACATTAAAATACATACATTCATACGAACTTACATACATTACAACCTTTCATGCACACATACATACATGCAAACATACATAAATACATAAGTATGTACACAAACACCTATACCCCGAGACAATTCACTGAACTTGCCATCCTTATAATTGATTCCAGAGCCTGCGTTAAGAGTGTGCGTTGTGGCCCGCACATGGACTCAAGGCTACAAGACGTCAAACTTAGCGGTTAGCGATATTCTACTGCATTCTGTAGCGGTATTATCAAAGCAAGAGTAAACACCCGCAGAAATGTGTTCAACTTTCAGACACCTGTGTTGTGATTCCCACTTGCAAAATTTATCTTTCGGGTGATGCCGGTGTGCACGTGGGTCCGGACAGACTGAAGTTCGCAAGTGACGTCGTATTACCTAGCGCCGAACCTGTCGATTTCCCCTCAGTTTCATTTTAATATTATCCACATATTTGTATCAGACCAAAACGCCCAGGGCCGGGCCGGCACTGCCCCCCCCCCAACCCCCTATTCAATGAGTACCGGGGTTCTTTCCCGGGGGTAAAGCGGCCGGGGCGTGAAGATGGTCGTTTACCTGTGTCTAGTGCCTACAGTAAGAATAAGTGGGGCTAAACCTCTTTTTCCGCTGCATTCCTTCATAATATTGCCAGTGGCAACTTTACCAGTTTTTTTCTGTGTTAGAAGTACAATACTTTACAATAAAATACACGATATTTTACTCTGTATGAAGCTTTAGAAATGTCTTAAAGATGTAAACCACAGAACAGCCTTTGAGTGATAAACTATGTTGCCAAATAAACGAGCATAAATTACTGCCACTTAAAATAAATACACTGTTCAACGGCGGTAACATCTTGAACACCTGCGTGAAGCGTGTAGCCTGTTCACTTATTTGCAGGAGCATAAATTTAAACCGTGATGTGGCATGTTACAAATAAGCGTCTCACGTATTCGTGTACTAAATTATTAAGTTGCCTGTACACTTGCCATGATAATATCTAGGGGAGTGGATGTATAACCCCACTCATTCTTAACCCCATCATTAGATGGAGGTCAGTGGTCAGCCTCATGTCCCAGCCAATTTACCTGCGGAGAATAGGAGGCTGGGTGGGCCACAGAGCCAGTCTAGAGGTTTTGGAGATGGGAAGTCTTCCCCCTGCTGGGATTTGAACCCCCAGATTGTCCAGCCATTAGCCAAGACCCTACGCTGAATACAGTATCCTGGCTTCATTCATACATAACTGAACACTGGTAATTGTATGATGACCACTAAAAATAAATATTTTTATTTACCAATGTTAGACTGCAAGACTGTATGTCCACATGACGGTATTAAGATTGTGGCTTTCTGGGGTGTGATGCTGTGTAATTTTGTACATATGTTTCTCTGAAACAAGAGCCATTGGCTTAACTTTGAGGGGGTGGGGGTAATGTCCCCCTCATTGTTTCTTGCTACCTAAGAAAAGTTTCTTTGACAACTTCTTTCAAGAGAAGCAAATAAAATCATTGGGGTGACAGTGGGGGAAAGGGGTATATGTATATTAAGAAGGTGTGCACAGTAATTTTCCCCCTCTTTCTAACTCAACTACTTCATAACATTTCTTATACCCATGGTCGATTTTGCCTCCCCACTATGTTATTAGCCAAGTTATGCCCATGTTTACAACAATATAGCCAGCTACTCAGTGTCACATACAAGAAGACCAAAATCTGAATACCGTACTGTGAACTGGCCACTTAAGTTCCTTTGAACACACATGAGCTGGGTCTACTCTCGTCCTGTGGTCATTGGTTGTTATTAGTCTGGAAATTTTACTTTTTTATCTTATATTGGACTGGATGCAACAGTACGAACTAAGAACATCTTAAATACTAGATGTGTACACTAAACACCAGACTACCTTGTGCTACAATATGTGTCGTATACATTACTCTGGGGCTGTACCTTATTAAAGGATTTTCCTAATGCCACATATTTTCTTCTTTTCTGCAGTTTAACTTTACGTGTGGGAAATGGAAGAGATAAAAAATGATTCTGAAGGCCATTATGCACAGAAAGAATTCCAAAGAACTTCTGACAACTGCACACCTATACAAAATCAATTACAGACAGCAACTTCAAAGGAAGCGCCAGCATCAAGAAGTGGGACCTCTACTGAGGATTTATCACAAGCTCCAAGTGAAGACAGGTCACCAATGTTGACTCCAAACACAGCACAAGACTGGATAAATGAAGACAATTTAGAGTGCATATCTCACCAAGATGAAACATTTCCTGCAGAAGATGCAACTAAGGGATGTAATTTAGACAACAAAGAAGATACTATTTGCTGGAAGTTTAAGAATGTACAGAATGTGAGACAGGATGCAGAAATGGCAGCTGAAGACAGCAGCTTGGAACAATGTGAACAAAACTCATGTATTGAGCATCATCCAGAAGGTATTTTGAATTGATGGGCAATGAACAGTTCACATGTTTGCCATATTAGGTGTGATGCCTTGCCCTTAATAGGTACATATAAATGTTTTGGAGAAACCTGCTGACTGCATCTACCCCAATTATCTTACAATGGAGGTAGGAGATTCCTCCAAGACCTTGTTACATATCCACCAAACTACACTGTGTTGTATCCTGGAAAATTGTAACCAAGGACAGAAGTCCAATGGATGATTGATACAACAGTGACCAAGGCTTTCCTGTTTCCAGATAATGCTGCATTCACCTCTTGCCCCTAACCTATGTCAGCTACCCTAAAGTTCTTGTGACTATTGATGGTTTTTGCATGGTTATCACTATTGATTGCATGTAAACAGAATAGCTATACAACTAGAGGGGTATATTACAACATCTGAAACTTAATACAGTGTTTTTTTATACACAGTAAACTAGGTTGTAATGTTATGTGTCCAAATGAAAGGATACTGACCAACAACACAAGATTGATATAAATTCTGGAAGTTTCATTAGATGGTCTGTTAGTAGAAAACTCACAAGAAGGCCATGTAATTATACACTGTGATCAAGGTAAAATGGGCAAAAAGTGTGGCCACACTAAAGAGACTGAGTCTGATATATATGTGGTGACATCCATAATGTGTCAACCACAGAGGTAAACAAGTGTAGAATGTAGTGTATTCAGCATGCAGCAACTACATTAGTGAATGCAGTATTAAATTATACAGCTGAATGAATACAGGCTACAGCTAGCATCCACTGTGACTGTTTCCCACGAGATATAACGTCCCCAGTACATAAACTGAGTAATCAGGGTAGCATACTGGTGCTTTTTGAAACCTAGGATATTTACTGCTAAAATTGGAGTTGTAGCCTAAGGATAAGGTGAAAATGTACTTCTGTCCACTACACCATAAGACATGGGGTACACTGCTCTATATACTTAGAAAATTGTGTGGGATATAAAGCAGAATGCAGAACTGTTCTAGTAGAATTATTCGCCTACCGAAATAATTTGTAAAATAGGGTGAGTGGGTGTGGAATGAATTCATCTTGTTCAGAAGAGGGAGCAGTGGCATGATATTAAGAACATGATAGTGAACTTCTTCATTCCATAAAATGTGGTGAATTTTTTGGCATCCTCAGCAAATGTTAGTTATGGGACAGGCAGTTTTCTCCATTGAGTTAGTTAAATAATTTGTTACTAATGAAATTAAGTGCACATGAAGGAACAGATATGGAGCATTGTCCCTCATATTTCTTTTAACCTGAAACTCTGTACCCCTCCTTGTGACACCATACAGCTTGCTGTGTCAGAATCTTGCACTTCTTATATTGGATGATTAAGCAGTAGCTTCCTTGTCACTTCAAGAGTGAGAATAAATCAAAGCTACAAGATTTATGCGAGATGTGAGGTTCTTACTTTGTCATTACTGAATATTCAGGTCTCTTGAAATGTGAAGCTGTGTTCTTGGTCAAGTAGCCCCGATGTTTTGAAGGACTGTAATGCCTTTGTCTTCAGGGTCTAACAGTCCAAGAAGACTTGGAGCATTTGACCCTGAAGACAAATGGATGAAGGCAGTAGAACCCTTTAAAACTTCAGGAGTTGCTCACCCAGTAACACAGCTTCACAACCCAGAAGACTTGAATCTACAAAATTCATATTTGTCTTTATACCATTTTCAATATGCTTTCAGTAAGAATGCAAGATGAACCCAGACAACCGCCCCTTCAGCCAACAACAGTGGAACTAGATACTCTTGAAGTGATCCCAGGGGTTGACACACCATCCAAAATCTATGAAGAAAAAGCAAAAACCTGGTTTACAGGAGAATTCTCTAATTTAGTTAAAAGTGTTCCAGTCAGAACTTTCAAGAATTCAGTGAGGGAAGAAACAAGGTTGAAAGAACAAAGCAGGCTGGAGATTCAGAATTGGGTTGAAGCATCATTGCTTAACACACGTGGTGATCCAAACTCAGAATGGCCGTCAAGATTTGGAAGGTGTGAACTTGTCAACTGCCATGATCTGCAAACAGATGCAGATGAATCTTCATTTAGGCAAGATATTTACACCACAAACAAATGTAGCATGCATCCTGTTACAATGAAGTTTGTCATAAATGACATGAGGGCATTCACTTGTGCTTTTGAAATGCATGGATATGTCCGAGAGGTAAGAGATACATTATCAAAAAAATTACAGTGTCAGCCAGCTGACCTACAGTTGATCAGAAATGGAGTATCACTTTCAGACAGTCTTCAAATATCACAGCTGGGAGTTGAACCATATGGGACGGTGGAAATTGAGATAAAAGCTAAAGGCTCTTTGAGAACTGAGAGCATATATGACATTCCTGCAGTGCCAGATGTTATTACAGTCAGAGTTGTATCAGGTATTTGATCTTATATCTTCAAGTACTTTATAACACCCACTGAAATATGTAGTATTATATGTACCTTATGGAATACATTATGGTAAAACATGGCAGATTTGCATGCTAGAGCCTTTAAAAAAAATGTTGTTTTTATTGTGTTTAATATTGGAATTGTGATAGAATTTATGTTCTTTTTTCCTTTGCACTTTTACTGAAATTCTGGAAGGCATAGGTGTGGTTGGGATGATATTGAAATGAATCCTTAAAGAAACAGTTTGGGAAAGTATAGAATAGATTAATGTGGATTATGTGAACACAGTAATGAGTATTTTAATGTTCCACAAATTATGGAGAATTCCTTGAATAAATGATTAACTGTGAGATTCTCATTAAGGACTCTGCCCCACTGAGACAGTTAACTGCACACAGCATGTTACGTAGAAGAAAATGAGGCATCAGTAGATATTACAATAATAATATTTGGAAAGACAGTGCTTTACATAAGGTTTGAGAATAGCTCTTTTGTGTCAGAACCAACTCAGAAGGTGCATCCCATCTTTACCTCACAACAGGAATGGATGCAGTTTCCAAAATGTTGTGTGCCTTGTAGAACGCTAGGTGATGGAAGAAGTAGAAGCCTAGTAATTCTTAGTGTAACATATTGTCATCTGAACCATTCAGATTTGACCTCATTATAGGCTGGGGGTTTATGAGAATAGAGTTCTGAGGAGATATTTGGGCCTAAGGGGGATGAAGTAGCAGGAGAGTATAGAAGACTATATAATGAGGAGCTTTATGATCTGTACTCCTCACCAAATATTATTTGGGTGATCAAATCAAGAAGAATGAAATAGGAGGGGCATATGGCATGTGCCAGAGACAGGAGAGGTCATAGAGGGTTTTGGTGGTTAGACCTGATGGAATGAGACCACTTTGAAGACCTAGGTGTAGAGGGGAGAACAATATTAAAATGGATCTTGAAGAAGTGGGATGGGGAGGCACGGACTGGATTAATGTGGCTCAGGGACAGGTGGTGGGCGCTCATGCAGTAATGAACCTTCAGGTTCCATAAGATGCAGGGAATTTTTTGACTAGTTCAGGACCTGTTAGCTTCTCAGGAAGGACTCTGCTCCATGGAGTTAGTTAATGATTTGTTTCAGTTTCGGTACACCAGAGTAGACATTCTGAATACAGTACATTGTAATACGGTGTATACACATAGATCTTATCTCAATATTCTGTTCATATTCACCAATGTGCTGGCAACTGCTTAGCATTTCATGGACTGTTCTTCATTGGTGTCTTCCTCATCTGCACCCTGTCACTGCCCATAACCTGTCTGAGATAATATAAAAACAGTGTCAATTAGCTGGCATGACTCTGTAGTGATACAAAAATTTAATATGAGTGTATGTTGACTTTTGGACCGCTATATGAGAATGTAGAATATTCCACTCCTTCCTGGTTTACCATCAGTTCCATGTATGCCCCCTTCCCTCCTACACACACACACACACACACACACACACACACACACACACACACACACACACACACACACACACACACACACATGTTCACTCACATGCTCAGAAGAACTTCATTTCTGTTCTTGCAGCTGAAGATGTAAAAGATATTGTGGTTGAGATAGAAAGCAGAAGCATAAGGAAGCCATTTATCGGTGGTTACAGACACAAAGTAACGGATGTGGAGTATCATCATGCATTTACGCAGACTCCATCACTACAATTCATGGTATCAGCAGGAGGTAATTATTGTGTGGTATAGGAGTATGGTTACTTAACCTGTCAGTGTCACAGCATATAAAATTTAAACTTGAAAGGAATAACACTGTAACTGAATAACTGAATTGAAGAAAATTGCAGTAATGTACAGCCATAGTTATCTTACATTTTGGCAAGAGTACAATGTAAATTCCATGATAATTATCAAACACACCTGAGTAAGGTTCTTTCTCTGAAAATCCAAGAATTCTGGGATGTGACACTGTGATGTTAGAATAGTAGTATGTGAGGTTTTGAGAGATCATAGTTCCTTCATCCTGTGGGTCCAGCAGACCATCTTCTTTGACTGCTTGACTCTGAAGATGAAGGAACTCTGTTACTTTGAAACCGGGAACTACTTACCCAACAACACAGCATCATATTCCATGAGACTTTGATCATTAACAAAATTGCTGTGAGAATCCCAAAACTCACATTTCCTCTCTGTTCCTGTTTCTTTCCCAAAGACAGAAACATTGCAAGCCTCTGAAATATTGCAGATTTAACCAACTCTAAGAAAAGTATTTCCAACAAAATGTCACCAATCATTATATCAACCAACTAATGCACTTAATACAATACAATTCATGACAAGTGCAAACTCCTACATGTTTCGGCACTGGGGTGGCATCTTCGGGGACAGGAGAACAAAGGAGACTTTCTCTAACTTGAATGATGGAAATATAAAATTTTAAAACATGAAGCTTATCAGCATAAAATCACACTGTTATGATAGTATATATAGTATAACTATGTGACACTGAGCTGCTTCAATTAAAATCTCCCAGCCATTTGTACTCTTTATGGAGCAGATAGATGTTTGTGTTTGTATTACTTTGTTCTAGAAGACCCCATGAGGATGGCACCCCAGTGCTGAAACATGTAGGAGTTTGATACTTTACATAAATTTTATTTTACCAGTACTAAGTGCATTTTTTGGTAGATATATTGATTTTAAGAATATGCATGGTATGAGTTTAAAAAAAGTCACCGATGTTCATTGAATATTGTCACATATTTGGATCATTTGACATGACTCAAACTATTCAACAGTGTCCATACTGGAGAATAGGTTTTGCAGAAACTAAACAATTAATTTGATTCAGGAAAGAGATGTCGTGACACCCAAACAGTTAAGTGGAAAGAGAAGCAGCAAAACACCATGCATGATGTGGCAACACAGATGACTAAAACTGACTGTTACATACCAAGTTATAGTGACAAGGTACTAGAGGCAAAGAAGTACGTAGCAGCTGCTGTATTGGAAAGGCATGCTGCCTTGGATGCAAAGGTTGGTATGATCTCAATAATTTTCTTAGAATAACAGACACACTGATTGTTTTGCATCCTCTGATGATAGTACTATTACTATAAGATTATGTTCTGAGGTGTTATGCCATGTATTTTTGTGGACACATCAATGTTTTCATTTAACCTGCAGCACATTTTTACTTTGACCCTGAAGAGACAGACAACAGTTTTCTCCGAAACCTTGATATGGAACATCCAAACTACATGACATCACATCCCAAGAGATGGTAATCTTCATAGTGACCTCTGTGAGAACCTCAAATGTCACAATATTATTATCATCAGTATGAGGATTTATACCTTTCACACTAGAGATAAAGTTTTCTGTCATTTCTCTTTAACAATATTGAAGTGTGACTAATTACTTATTGTTAATATGCTGACATAAAAATAGATACTATTGATATTCTGAGTGTCTGAATCGTCTCCTTATTTGATTCCAATGGTCTTCCTTGGGCTGTCTGACATATTATGGGATAATGTCGACAGTTCAGTTTATTCTAACTAATCTTTCATATTATCACACTTCATAAAATGCACAATTTACATCACCCATTAATTTGCAAGTACCATTAATAAATAATGGGTTGAAAATGATGTGTAAACTATTCTCAGATGCAGACATTGTTCTTTCTAATCTTTTCGACATTTATATTTTCAGGCAATAGTCATTCAGCGATGCTGGAAAGGATATATGGCTAGGAAAAGTTATGAAAAATTAAAGATGGAACTAGAGGAATATTACAAATGGGAGAGAGAAGAAAGTAGACGCGCTGTGAGTGAACATGATGAACACTTGAGAAGCGAACAAGTCCATAAAATGTTCCCAAGGACAAGGGCTGATTACGAAATACTCTATGCCATGGTTGAAAACTGGCGAAAGGCTGAAATAAAACGCATATGCAGCATAAAAAGTGATGCCCCGAAGAGGGCAGAATTTTGTTTCTTGTTGAAGAAAGAAATTGATTCTCTTAATGCTATTGAGAGATACCGAATGGAGCTGAAGAAAGAGAAACTGGCAAAGAAAGAACTAAGTATTATGGAGAAGGTACACAAAGCAGGCATCAGTGTTGGTTTATTTTGCAGTTCCTAAATATATGATTCTTTGGCATATGTAGTTGTTAATAGTAATCACAGTGCATTAATTTGTCTTGTGAGACAGACCACC
>Ga0209628_10003823_pt1 | contig 10689 bp, 6 predicted proteins | sample TergutCu122P4_FD_187285 | JGI IMG/M metagenome (GOLD analysis project Ga0209628, IMG submission 187285) | Cubitermes ugandensis P4 segment gut microbial communities from Kakamega Forest, Kenya - Cu122 P4 (SPAdes) (version 2) | ecosystem: Host-associated > Arthropoda: Insects > Digestive system >... | reverse complement strand
TCAACTGGGCGATGCCGGTCTGCATGAAGGGCGTCCAGGCAGCCTCGTCAGAGAGGCCATAGAGGCCTTCCGGGGTGCTGCCGAAGGTGTACAGGGTATGAGCCGGCACTTTTTGGAGCCCGCTGGCCAGGAGCGCCTCCAGCGCCTTGGCTTCGGCCTCGGGGCGGCGTTTCAGGCGCACGGTTTCGCCTTCGGGCAGGGTGATGAACTCGCTCTTTTCCTCGGGCCGGATGTCGGCGTCGGCATAGCGGAACACGACCCTGGCCACATCGAAAAAATCGCCGGCGTAATTCGCGGCATAGTTGCGCCAGGCGCGCTGACCGTGGGTATGCAGGGTTTCAAGCTGCAAGACGGCTTGCAGCGGCGCATCGACCAGACGCAGCCGGGCGCTGGCGTCCTCGGCCGGCAGCGGCAGATCGGGGGCCAGTTCGGACAGGGCGCCGGCGACCAGGGCCGCCTCCTTGGCCGATAGCGGCGGCAAGGAAAATAGACGATTGACCACCGCCGGGCTGCCGGCAACCTCGAGCGGCCCGGCCTCGCCTTCTTCGAGATCGACATACCAGGGCGGGGCGACGCCGATGATCAAGGAGGCCGCGGGCTCCGGTTTCAGGCGGGGGCGCTGCAAGCCCTGGCTGTCGATCTGCCAGCCGATGCTGGCCGGGCGCGCGGCCCCGGCGATCAGCGGCAGGCCGAGATCGTCCTCGGGATAGAGACGGTGGCTGGCGGCCATGCGCCGCAAAATCTCAGCGCCATGCTTGGGCCCCAGGCCAAAGGCGCGCAGTCCCGTTTCATGGCCGCGCTCGGCCCAGATCAGGCGCAGGATGCCGAGATCTTCCTCGCCGACGAACTGCGGCGGGGTGATCAGGGCGCGGTCGACCTTCCACCATTCCTCGGCGCTTTCCGGATACTTGCCCTTGCGAATCTCGACGCCGAAATGGCAGCGGTCGGCGGTCCATTTCAGGATGTAGAACAATTGCTGGCGAACGCCGGCCGGGCGCGCCTTTTTCTTGGCCACGGCAATGGAGACGCGGCGCAAATCCTCGACCCAGGACAGCACGCTGCGGCTGACCTGCTCGGTCGCCGGCTGGCGGGTGGCGATGCCCTTTAGCAGCATGGCCGCAATATGCTTGCAGTGCTGGCCGACCGGGCAGGTGCAACGGCTGACCAGCATCATCCCGCCGCTCTGGCTCTGGCTCAAATAGGCCTGGGCGAGATAGGGCGCGCGCGCCGAGCCGGGCACGGCGGCGCTGATGCGGCCATTGGCGATGCTGAGATCGCGAACCAGGTCGACATAGGGACGCGCCTTGGCGATCTCACGGCTGGCGAACCATTCCGTGACATCGCTCTCGGTATAGGTGTCGAGGGTGATGGGCACTATGTCGGATCAGGCAAACTGAAGGCCCAGGAGCAGGGCGAGCAGCAGGGCGATGAGCGCGAGCCAGAGATTCTGGCGCTTCTGGACGGCGACCAGGCGTTCGATTTGCGGTTGCAGGTCGGGCGTCGCCGGCCGGCTCAAGGCTTGATGCGCCAGACGCGGCAATTGCGGCAGGCTGCGCGCCAGTTGGGGCAATTCCTGACCCATGCCGCGAACCAGGGCGCGCCAGCCGAGTTGCTCGCTCATCCAGCGCTCAAGAAAGGGCTTGGCGGTTTTCCACAAATCGAGTTCCGGATCGAGCTGGCGGCCCAGACCCTCGATATTGAGGAGCGTCTTTTGCAACATCACCAGTTGCGGCTGAATTTCGACCTGAAAGCGCCGCGAGGTCTGGAAGAGGCGCAGCAGCACCTTGCCGAAGGAAATATCCTTCAGCGGCCGGTCGAAAATCGGCTCGCAGACCGCGCGGATGGCCGCCTCGAACTCGTCTACGCGGGTGTCCCTGGGAGCCCAGCCGGACTCGATATGGGCCTCGGCGACGCGCTTGTAATCGCGGCGGAAGAAGGCGAGAAAATTTTGCGCGAGGTAATTCTTGTCGCGGTCGGTCAGGGTGCCGACGATGCCGAAATCGAGCGCGATATAGCGCCCGTCCGGGGCGACGAAAATATTGCCGGGATGCATGTCGGCATGAAAGAAACCGTCGCGGAAAACCTGGGTGAAAAAAATCTCGACGCCAGCCGCCGACAATTTTTTGAGATCCACGCCCGCCTCGCGCAGACGCTCGGTCGGCGACACCGGCATGCCGTGCATGCGCTCCATGACCATGACCGTCGAGGTGCACCAGTCCCAGTGCACTTCCGGCACGATCAGTAGCGTGGAATCAGCGAAATTGCGCCGCAATTGCGAGGCATTGGCCGCCTCGCGCATCAAATCCAGCTCGTCGCGCAGGTATTTGGCAAATTCGGCAACCACTTCCCGGGGTTTCAGGCGTTTGCCATCGGCCCACAGCTTTTCGAGCAGCAGGGCGAAACTGTCCATCAGCGCGAGGTCATGCTCGATGACCGAGCGCATGTTCGGGCGCAGAATCTTGACCGCGACCTCGTGATGGCCGTCCTCTTCCTTGAGGCGGGCGAAATGCACCTGGGCGATGGAGGCGGAAGCCACCGGCGCCGGGTCGAATTCGGCGAACACCTCGCTGGCCGGGCGGCCGTAGGCTTTCTCGATTTCTTTGAGGGCCAGCGCCGAATCGAAGGGCGGCACGCGATCTTGTAACTTGGCCAATTCATCGGCGATGTCGGATGGCAGCAAATCGCGGCGGGTGGATAGCACTTGGCCGAATTTGACGAAAATCGGCCCCAGCGCTTCCAGCGCGAGGCGCAGGCGCTCGGCGCGCGGCGTCGAGAGATCCCGCCAGAATTGCAGGGCATTGGCAAAGCGGACCAGGCGTCCTGTCGGCTCGTGTTCGAGCACCATTTCATCCAGACCAAAACGGCTGGCGACGGCGGCGATCTTGAGCAGACGGAAAAGGCGCATGGCGGCGTGAGAGGCCCGGCAATCCGGGAAAAATGGCAAACGACCAGTCTAGCACGCCGTAGCCGCCACCGCCTTTCAAAAAACGCGCTAGACGGCCTCGACCCAGTTGATGATCGGCCGCCACTGCGCCAGATCGCGCTCGGCGCGGGCCGGCGGCAGGTCGAACAGGGTCAGGCCGGCGGACACGGCCTGAACATAGATCTGGGTATCTCTGAGGCAGGTCAGCACCGGCAGATCGAGGGTGCCGAAAAAGCGCTCCAGTTCCAGCGCCGTGCGCGTGCGCGCATCGACCCGCATGCCGATCACGGCGACATCGGCCTTGCCCTTGCGCACGGCTTTTTCGGCCAATAGCGCTTGCAGGAATTGGCGGGCGGCCAGCATGTCGAATAGCGAGGGCTGCACCGGCACGATGACCCGCGCCGACAATTTCAGCACCTTGTCGAGCAGCTTGCCGCCCAGGCCCGCCGGGGTGTCGAGCACGATGCGGCGGGTGCCCTTGGGGGGCCGTGCGATCTTGTCCGGACCGATTTCCCAGGTATGGATGGCCGGCAATTCCGGAGGACGCAAGGCCAGCCATTGGCTGGCCGATTGCTGGCGATCGGTGTCGCCGAGCATGACGGGATAGCCGCGCTTGGCGAAATAGCCGGCCAGATTGACGGCCAGCGTGCTCTTGCCGGAACCGCCCTTGGGATTGGCGATCAGGAAAGCCTTCATGACGCGTCTTGCTCCTGCTGATCGAGAATGTGGCGGACGAGATTGACGTGTTCGCGCAGCGTATAGGTCAGGTCGGTGAAGCCGAGCGGGATGTGCAATTCGCGCGCCGTCTCGTCGAGCGCATCGAGCTTTCGCCGGTAATCGGAGAGCCTTGCGGGGTCGAAGCGGTGCCGGATGTCGTCCTCCAGGGAGCGCAAGGCGCCGTAACAGCGGAACACCTTGGCGCGCACCCGCCAGCTGTAGAGCGCCGGCGCGAAGCGCAAGAGCGGGATGAGCAGCGCGAGCGCCGGCACCAGCAACACGATCAGGCGGTCGAACAGCACCGCCAGCCAGAAGGGCAGGTAGCGTTGCAGGAAAGGCGGACCCGATTTGTAATAACGCGCCGCATCCGGCGATAAGGGCAGGAGCGGGTCCATGTAGGACGGAAATTCACCGGCGCTCTGGAAAAAGCCGCTGGCGCCATGCACCTCGCTGGCCGCCTGCAACAAGAGGGCCTGAAGGGCTGGATGCAGATCGCCGCGAACGACCAGATTGGCGGTGGGCGCCAAGAGGCGGACATCTTCCGGCGGGTAGTCGCGGACCAGATCGGCGACGCCCTGCGGCAAGGTCAGCCGGAACAGGAAGGGGAAACGGCGCTGGTAGGCGCTCGCCTGGGCGAAGCTCATCAGGCGCACGCCGGGCGAGCGCAAGAGCACCTGCACCACCGGCGCGCTTTCGGCGGCGATGATGAAGGCCGCGTCGATGCGCCCTTGCTGCAATTCCTCGGCGGCATCCAGACCATCCAGGGGCAGCAGCCTGTCGTCCATGTCGATTTCGTTGGCTTCGAGCAAATGCCTCGCCAGGCGGCGGATGCCCGAGCCTTCCTGGCCGATGGCGATGCGCTTGCCGCGCAACTCCGTCAGCCGGGTCAGCGGCTTGTTGCCGCGATAAAAAACCCAGATGGGCTCGTAAAAAACGCTGCCAAGCGAATAAAACTCGCTGTCCCGGGCGGCCTCGGGATCGGCCGGCGGCTCGATGACGCCCCCCTGGACAAAGGCAACCTCCGCCTCGCCTCGTTCAAGGCGCTTCAAATTTTGGCGAGAACCGTTCGAGGCGAGCACATCGAGCCTCACGCCGCTACGCGCCAATATGGCCGCATAGCGCTGGGCGAAATGGTAATACGCGCCCCCCTCGCTGCCCGTGCTGATGACGATGCGGCTGGGCGGCGCGGGTTTGACGAACTGCCAGGCGACGACAAAACCGATGCCGACAATCAGCGCGATCCACCATGCCGTCGCCAGCAAATCGCGCAGCGACACGAGTCCGGCCTTGAGTCTCGCCATCATCGCGGCAAGGCCGAGGCGCGGGCCGGGGCTAGGGGTATGGCCTGTAGCATGCTTGTCCCTCGATGGTGATGAACCAACAATCAGGTTATCACCGCCCCGCCCGGCGATCTAGCGACCTAGGCCCAAAGCCCGCCGGGAGCGGCTAGAGGGGCGTCAGCTTGGCATATTCGAGGGCCAGCCACTTCATGCCGGCGGCCCCGAAATTGACCTGCACGCGGGCATCGGCCCCGCGCCCCTCGGTGGCGACGATGACGCCAACGCCGAATTTGGCATGCTCGACGCCCTGGCCGATGCGCAGCCCCCCGGCCGAGGCCGGCTCGGCATAGCCGCCTCCGAAACCGCCATAAGCTGGCGCAGCGGCGGGCGTCGCCTTTTTGTTCAGTTTTTTCAGCAAGGGCTCGGGAATCTCGTCGAGGAAGGCGGACGGCACGCAGTAGCGGGTCTGGCCGTGCAGCATCCGGGTCTGCGCGCAGCTCACATAAAGCCTTCGGCGGGCGCGCGTGACCGCGACATACATCAGCCGGCGCTCTTCCTCGATCCCATCGCGTCCCTGATTCACCGCGTTGTCGTGCGGAAACAGCCCCTGCTCCAGGCCGGTGATGAAGACCGCGTCGAATTCCAGCCCCTTGGCCGCATGCACCGACATCAGCTGGATCGCCTCCTGCCCTTCGCCCGCCTGATGTTCGCCGGCTTCCAGCGCGGCCAGGGTCAGGAAGGAAACCAGGGCCCCGCCCTCGCCGATCGCCCCCTCGTCGTCGATGAAGGTGGCGGCGGCGTTGATCAATTCATCGAGGTTTTCGAGACGCTCCTGGCCTTCCTTCTCGCTGCGGTAATGCTGGGCCAGGCCGGATTTTTCGATGACATGCTCGACCATTTCCGGCAGCGGCAAGCCCTCGGTCTCGGCGCGCAAGGCTTCGATCAGGCGGATGAACGCGCCGACGGTCTGGCCGGCCTTGCCGCTCAATGACGCGGCGGCGTTGTAAAGGCTGGAGTTGCATTGATGGGCCGCGGCTTGCAGGCTCTCCAGCGAGCGCGCGCCGATGCCCCGGGTCGGGAAATTGACCACGCGCAAAAAGGCGGTGTCGTCGTCCGGATTGACCAGGAGACGCAGGTAAGCCAGCGCATGCTTGATTTCCTGACGCTCGAAAAAGCGCAGGCCGCCATAGACCTTGTAGGGCACGTTCCTGGTGAACAACTCGTTTTCCAGCACCCGGGACTGGGCGTTGGAACGATAGAGCACGGCGATTTGCAAGGGCGAGACGCCGTCGCGCACCAGTTCGCGGATTTCCTCGACCACGAAGCGCGCCTCGTCGAGATCGGACCAGGCTTCAAAGGCGCGGATCGGCTCGCCGTCGCCGGCATCGGTCCAGAGATTCTTGCCCAGGCGCTCGCGGTTGTTCTGGATCAGCGCATTGGCGGCAGCCAGGATATTGCCGTGGGAGCGGTAATTCTGCTCCAGCCGGATGACATGCTCACCGGCGTAATCGCGCTCGAAATCGCGCATATTGCCGACCTCGGCCCCGCGAAAGGCGTAGATGCTCTGATCGTCGTCGCCGACCGCGAAGACCTTGGCGCCGCCGCCGGCCAGCAATTGCAGCCAGGCATATTGCAAGCGATTGGTATCCTGGAATTCGTCGACCAGGATGGCGCGAAAGCGCTCCTGGTAATGGCGGCGCAGCGGCTCGTTGCGTTGCAGCAATTCGTGGCAGCGCAGCAGCAATTCGGCGAAATCGGCGACGCCCTCGCGGTTGCACTGATTCTCGTACTCGGCGTACAGCTCGACGCGCTTTTGCGTGTAATTGTCGTAGGCCTCCGCCTCGCGCGCACGCACGCCCTGTTCCTTGTGCGCATTGATGAAATGGCACAACTCGCGCGGCGGGTACTTCTCATCGTCGATATTGAGATTTTTTAGGAGGCGCTTGACCATCGCCAATTGGTCCGCCGTATCGAGAATCTGAAAACTCTGCGGCAGCCCCGCCTCGCGATGATGGGCGCGCAAGAGCCGGTTACAGAGGCCGTGGAAAGTGCCGATCCACATGCCGCGCGTATTGATGGCCACCTGCGCCGACAGGCGCGCCGTCATTTCCTTGGCCGCCTTGTTGGTGAAGGTCACGGCCAGGATGCCGTGCGGCCCGACCTGGCCGGTGGACATCAGCCAGGCGATGCGCGTGGTCAGCACCCGCGTCTTTCCGCTGCCGGCCCCGGCCAGAATCAGCGCATGCACCGGCGGCAAGGTCACCGCTTGCAACTGAGGAGGATTAAGATGAGCAAGAAGGTCGGGCATGGCGTCAAATTCCTGCAAGGCGGTTACTGAAAGCGGAGGGCAAGGCGGTCCATTCTGTTGCGATTGTGTAACGCATCACGGAAATTCGACAAATTGTCTATACACGTCAAAAGAATCGAAATATACTTGCAAAAAATATGTTGCAGTGCACAAAACCTTCCGCCCACAAGGCAATCTAAGCAACAGGTGGTCATCGCCACCCGCTAAAGGAGTAACCCAGCATGAAACACAATCTGACCGCCCCAAAAATTCTGCCCTGGATCGCCCGCAGAGCCGGCATCAGCGATGAGCTGGCCCTGAAACTCTGGCGTCGCGCCGTCTCCGAAGCCGTATCCCTGACCGGCAAGGCCGAGGGTTCCGATTACTGGAATCTGGCCGTCGCGCGCTTCCTCGCCCTCGTCGAGGACGAGGCCGGCGAAACGCCCCAATACAGCCAGGCTCCGGCATCGCGCCTGTCCTGGATATGGCGTCACCAAGCTCGAATGGTACTGCTATCGCTGATGGCCGCCCAGAATACCTGCCTCTACTGGCAAAACATCTGGCGGCAGGCGCGCATCCAATACAAGATCGCGGCCTGAGAAGCCCGCCCCGGCCAAGCGCCAGGGAATGCACAATGCCCGCCGCCGCGCGGGCATTGTGCCATTGAGGGGCGCGACCGCCGGCGGACGCTGGCGCGAGCCGGTATAATCTTGGGCTTATTTGACGATTTTTCAGCAAAAGCCCATGCAGGACAAATACATTCCGGCCGACATCGAGCGCGCCGCCCAGCAGCACTGGGACCAGACCAAGGCCGCCCGCGCCCTTGAAGACCAGGCCAGGCCGAAATACTACTGCCTGTCGATGTTCCCCTATCCCTCGGGGAAGCTGCACATGGGCCATGTGCGCAATTACACCATCGGCGACGTGCTGTCGCGCTTTCATGCCATGCAGGGCTATAACGTGCTGCAACCGATGGGCTGGGACGCCTTCGGCATGCCGGCCGAGAACGCGGCGCTGGCCAACAATGTGGCGCCGGCCGGCTGGACCCATTCCAATATCGCCGCCATGAAGCGGCAATTGCAGTCGCTGGGCTTTGCCATCGACTGGCAGCGCGAATTCGCGACCTGCACGCCCGAGTACTATCGCTGGGAGCAGTGGCTCTTCACCCGCCTCTACGCCAAGGACCTCATTTACAAGAAGCTCGGCGTCGTGAACTGGGATCCGGTCGATCACACCGTGCTGGCCAACGAGCAGGTCATCGACGGCCGCGGCTGGCGCTCCGGCGCATTGATCGAGAAGCGCGAGATCCCCATGTATTACATGAAGATCACCGCCTATGCCGAGGAATTGCTGGCCGAGCTCGACTCGCTGACCGGCTGGCCGGAACAGGTGCGCCTGATGCAGAAAAACTGGATCGGCAAGAGCGTCGGCGTGCGCTTCGCCTTTCCCTATGAACAAGATGGCCGGCAGGAGAAGCTGTGGGTCTTCACCACCCGCGCCGACACCATCATGGGCGTCACCTTTGTCGCCGTCGCCGCCGAACATCCGCTGGCCGCCCGCGCCGCGCAAAATAACCCGGAACTCGCCGCCTTCATCGCCGAATGCAAGCAGGGCGGCGTCGCCGAGGCTGATCTCGCGACCCTGGAAAAGAAGGGTCTGCCGACGGGCCTCTTCGTCACCCACCCGCTGACCGGCGAGCCCGTCGAGGTCTGGGTCGGCAATTACGTGCTGATGAGTTACGGCGATGGCGCGGTGATGGCCGTGCCGGCGCATGATGAGCGCGATTTCGCCTTCGCCCAAAAATATCAACTGCCGATCAAGCAGGTCATCGCCGCCGAGGGCGAAACCTTCAGTCTCGATGCCTGGCAGGAATGGTATGGCGACAAGAGCCGGGGCGTTTGCGTCAACTCCGGGCGCTACGACGGCCTCTCCCATGACGCGGCGGTCGATGCCGTCGCCGCCGATCTGGCCGCCCTTGATCTGGGCGAGAAAAAAACCCAGTTCCGGCTGCGCGACTGGGGCATCTCGCGCCAGCGCTACTGGGGCTGCCCCATTCCCATCATCCATTGCCCGAATTGCGGCGATGTGCCGGCGCCGGACGAGCAACTGCCGGTCGTGCTGCCGGAGCATGTCGAGATTACCGGCGCGGGTTCGCCGCTCTCGAAAATGCCCGAATTTTACGAGTGCCAGTGCCCGAAATGCGGCGGCGAGGCCCGGCGCGAAACCGATACCCTGGACACCTTTTTCGAGTCCTCCTGGTACTTCCTGCGCTATTGCTGCCCGGACAATGCCACGGCCATGGTCGACGAGCGCGTCGGCTACTGGTGCCAGGGCGGCATCGACCAGTACATCGGCGGCATCGAGCACGCCATTTTGCACCTTCTGTATTCGCGCTTCTTCACCAAGCTGATGCGCGACGCCGGGCTGATCGGCGATCTCGGCGAGCCCTTCGCCAATCTGCTGACCCAGGGCATGGTCGTCGCCCCGACCTTCTACCGCGAGGGCGAAAATGGCAAAAAGCGCTGGATCAACCCGGCCGAGGTCGATGTCGTCACCGACGAGCGCGGCCGTCCGACCGGCGCGACGCTGAAAACCGACGGCCAGCCGGTGACCATCGGCGGCATCGAGAAAATGGCGAAGTCGAAGAACAACGGCGTCGACCCGCAGGCTTTGATCGATCAGTATGGCGCGGACACGGCGCGGCTCTTCATCATGTTCGCCGCGCCGCCGGATCAGTCGCTGGAATGGTCGGACGCCGGCGTCGAAGGCGCTTTCCGCTTCCTGCGCCGCGTCTGGAAGCTGGTGCATGAACACGTCGAGGCCGGCCTCGTCCCCGCCTGTACCGGCAATGACGGCCTCTCTTCCGCCCAGGCCGATCTGCGGCGCAAGCTGCATCAGACCATGGGCAAGGTCGCCGACGACTATGGCCGGCGCAAGCAATTCAACACCGCCATCGCCGCCGTGATGGAATTGCTCAATGCCTACGACAAGACCGGGCTGACCGACGCCGCGGGCCGCGCGCTCGCCCAAGAGGTGCTGGAAAGCGCGGTTCTGCTGCTCTTCCCCATCGTGCCGCATATCGGCCAGGCGCTCTATGGCGAGCTCAAGCCGGGCGGCGACGCCGGGCGCGCATCCTTCCCCAAGGCCGACCCGGCGGCGCTGATACAGGACGAAATCGAGCTGGTGGTGCAGGTCAATGGCAAGCTGCGCGGCGCCATCCGCGTGCCGGCCGATGCCGACAAGGCCGCCATCGAGGCCGCCGCCCTGGCCAATCCGGAGGCGCAGAAATTCATGGAGGGCAAGCCGGCGAAAAAAATCGTCGTCGTGCCGGGGCGTCTGGTCAATATCGTCGTCTGAGGAAAACCCGCCATGCCGCCGCGCCGTTTTGCCGCCTTCTTCGCCGCCCTGCTGATGGCCGCGGCCCTCGCCGGCTGCGGCTTTCAGCTGCGCGGCGCGCAGAGCGCCGCCCTGCCCTACAAGAC